>Ga0224495_10001953_pt1 | contig 13897 bp, 12 predicted proteins | sample SF_Jul11_sed_USG_FD_168128 | JGI IMG/M metagenome (GOLD analysis project Ga0224495, IMG submission 168128) | Sediment microbial communities from San Francisco Bay, California, United States - SF_Jul11_sed_USGS_4_1 | ecosystem: Environmental > Aquatic > Marine > Sediment | place: USA: California... | reverse complement strand
GGAACTTGGAACAATCCTTATCCCGCGACGGCGCGCGGACAGAATATTTTATATTCGTCTTTTGAAGAACGCCCCAAACATTTGGACCCGGCGCGCTCGTATTCGTCGGCGGAATACGCGTTTATCGGCCAAATCTATACCCCTTTGCTGCAGTATCATTATTTGCAACGCCCTTATGCATTAGAACCGTTGGGTGCCGCGAATATGCCACTGGCGCGGTTTTTTGACATACGCGGACGCGAATTAGGCGCCGATGCGCCTGCCGCGCGTATCGCGACCAGTGTCTATGACATCAAGATACGTCCTGGTATGCGTTATCAGCCGCACCCCGCGTTGGCGCGCGACGCGGTCGGAAACTATCTCTATCATCACTTGGATGCTGGGCAGATTGCCGCAGTACAGACGCTAAATGATTTTGCCCAAACCGGCACGCGCGAGGTGCATGCCCAGGATTACGCCTATGAAATAAAACGGCTCGCGCATCCCGCCATTCAGTCGCCGGTACTGAGTGTCATGGCGGATAATATCGTCGGCATGAAAGAATTTGCGGCGGCATTGCAAGCCGTCGCGGAGGCGCAACGTAAGCGCGGCGAAAAGGTGAAGATAGATTTGCGCGCCCACACGCTGCAGGGCGTCGAAACCCCGGACGACTACACGTTGCGCATCACGCTGAAGGGTAAATATCCGCAACTCCTTTATTGGCTCGCGATGCCGTTCTTTTCGCCTATCCCGTGGGAGGCCGACACCTTTTATGCGCAACCTGGGTTGAATGAAAAAAATATTAATTTTGATTGGTGGCCGTTAGGCTCCGGCGCCTATATGCTCAGTGAGAACAATCCGAACCGGCAGATGATTTTGTCCCGCAACCCCAACTATTTCGGCGCCACCTATCCCAGCGTGGGCGCGCCCGGAGATGCCGAGGCCGGACTGCTCGCGGACGCGGGGAAACCCTTGCCGTTTATTGACCAAGCGATCTATTCTTTGGAAAAAGAAAGCATCCCCTATTGGAATAAATTTTTACAGGGCTATTATGATACCTCGGGTATCAGTTCCGAGAGTTTTGATCAAGCGGTGCGCATGGGTGGGCAGGGTGAACTGGGCTTGACGGAGGAGATGCAGCGGCAGGGCATACGCTTGGTGACTGCGATTGCGTCATCGACCAGTTATATGGGATTTAATATGCGAGACCCGGTGGTCGGCGGCGACGGCGAGCGCGCGCGCAAACTGCGCCGCGCCATCGCGATCGCGGTCGATTACGAAGAATTTATCGCGATTTTTCGTAACGGTCGCGGCATCGCCGCGCATGGCGCGGTGCCGCCGGGCATCTTCGGTTATCGTGAAGGCCGCGACGGGATGAACCCCTATGTCTATGATTGGGTGGGCGGCAAGGCGAAGCGCAAGCCGATTGAAGACGCACGACGGCTGTTGGCGGAGGCGGGTTACGCGAACGGCATCGATCAGGCGACGAATCAACCCTTGACCCTGTATTTTGACGTGACGGGTGAAGGGCCTGACGACTTGGCGCGTTTCGCGTGGTTCCGCAAACAGTTCGAGAAATTGGCGGTGCAACTGGTGTTTCGCAATACCTCGTACAATCGCTTTCAAGAAAAAATGCGCAAAGGCAATGCGCAAATATTTATGTGGGGTTGGAACGCCGATTATCCTGACCCGGAGAATTTTTTCTTTTTATTATACGGCCCCAACGGCAAAGTCGAGCATGACGGCGAAAACGCCGCCAATTATCACAATGCGCAATTCGATGCGTTATTCGATCAAATGAAAAACATGGACAATGGACCGGCGCGCCAGGCGTTGATCGACCGTATGAACGACGTATTGCGCGCGGACGGCCCGTGGTTGTGGGGGTTCCACCCCAAAGAATTTGCATTGTCGCACCAATGGTACTATAACGTGAAGCCGAACTTGATGGCGCATAACACGCTGCAATATAAACGCATCGACGCGGCGGCGCGTGACCGCGCGCGCGCGGCGTGGAATCCACCGATCGTTTGGCCGCTAGGTATGGTGGCGGTGTTGCTTGTGTTAGTGATAATACCCGCCGTCTTTGTGTATCAACGTCGGCAGCGGCAGGCGCCGCGCAGTGTCGGAGACCCGCATGGCTAAGCGATCATGTTGACCTACATCGTCAGACGCGTGTTGTACGCGATCCCGATCCTCATCGGGGTGAATTTGTTGACGTTCATATTATTTTTTGTGGTGAACACGCCCGATGACATGGCGCGTTTACACCTCGGGGGGAAGCGTGTTTCCCCGGAGATGGTCGCGCAGTGGAAGGCGGAGCGTGGTTACGATAAGCCGATGGTGTATAACGCGCAGGCGGCGGGTATAAACAAACTGACAGACACCATTTTTTATGTGAATTCGGTCAGATTATTCGCGTTCCAGTTCGGGTCTTCCGATGACGGGCGCGACATAGTGCAAGATATCGGTCAACGGATGTGGCCCAGCCTCGCCATCGCAGTACCGGCCTTTGTATTTGGGCTGATGGTGAATATCAGCTTCGCGCTGTTGCTCGCATTTTTTCGTGCAACCTACGTCGATACATTGGGTACGGTATTGTGCGTCGTGATGATGTCGGTTTCCGGGTTGTTTTATATAATCGCCGGTCAATATATGCTGAGTAAATTGTTGCGACTCGTACCGATTTCCGGCTACGACACGGGGTGGGAGGCGATAAAATTTATTTTGTTACCGGTGGCGATTGGCGTAGTGAGCGGAATCGGCTCCGGAGTGCGTTGGTATCGCACATTGTTTTTAGAAGAAATGAATAAGGATTATGTGCGCACTGCGCGGGCAAAAGGCTTGTCCGAATACCTGGTTTTATTCCGTCACATCTTAAAAAATGGCATGATTCCTATCTTGACAGGGGCCGTGGTGGTGATCCCATTGTTGTTTATGGGTGCGTTGATAACGGAATCTTTTTTCGGCATACCGGGGCTGGGTAGCTACACGATAGACGCGATAAATTCGCAAGATTTCGCCATTGTGCGCGCGATGGTATTTTTGGGTTCACTAATGTATATTTTGGGCTTAATCCTGACCGACATCTCCTACACGCTGGTCGATCCGCGGATTAGATTGCAATGACCCGTTGGCCGCTAGGGATCACGCCACATAACGTCACTATCGCCGCCTGGTCGCTGGCGCCGGTGGCGCTCTATTTTTCTTGTGTCGCGTTCTATCATTTAAAGCCGGTGTGGTTGTGGACGGATTTTTTGGTGTATGTGCTGATCGCATCAATGACGGCGTTTTTTGTTGCGGCGAGGCGTCGCGCGCATTTGCGTGAACCGTTAACGCGCATCATTCAAAACCGTACCGCGATGGTGTGTCTGGTGGTATTGGCGGCGTTTACCGCCATCGGCGTGCTCGATTCCGTGCATTTTCGCCAGCCCGCTGCGGGCGCCGCTGCGGCGGGCCAAACAGATCGTTATGCACCCGAGGTTACCAGTGTGTTGGATGCCTTGATGGGGCCGCAGCACATGCAGATGGAGACGACATATTCCGCGCCACTGAGCCTTGTGCAGTATGAAAAATCGACCGTCGAGCGCGCGGACGGCGTGCATGAGCGCGTCTTTCCGCGTCTGAAATTCGCGGGTGTAGGGGTCGCGGCGGGCGATGCCCATACGCGTGATATCGTGCGACGCGTCGTCGTCGGCGCACTGTCCGGTTTATTGGCGACGGCGGCCGTCGCCGCGCTATTCCTCGCGTGGTATGCATACACGCAGGCATCACCGGTACGCGCAACGTTCCGGCGGGTGTTACGAGGGGAAGGGGATGTGCCGTGGCGCGCGATGTGGGTCACGTTGTTGGCGCTATGCATGATCGTAGGCGTGGTGGTCGCGCTGGCCGACGGCTATCACGTTTTCGGTACCGATAAAGTCGGTAAGGACGTGTTATACAAATCCGTAAAGAGTATACGTACCGGCCTGATTATCGGCACGTTGACGACACTGGTGATGTTGCCGTTCGCAGTGCTGTTAGGCATTTTGGCCGGATATTTGCGCGGTTGGGTGGATGACGTGATTCAATATGTGTACACCACGTTGAGCTCCATACCCGGTGTATTGCTCATCGCGGCGTCGGTATTGATGCTGCAAACCTATATCCATATTCACCCGGAATTGTTTCCGACCGAGGCCGAGCGTGCGGATTTGCGTTTGTTATTCCTGTGTATCATTTTGGGCATTACCAGTTGGACGGGTCTATGCCGTTTGATACGCGGCGAAACGATGAAGTTATGCGAGGCGGATTTTTTGCTGGCGGCGCGCGGCTTCGGCGCGCATCCCCTTGCCATCATGTTACGGCACATTTTACCGAATGTGATGCACATCGTGTTGATCTCCGTCGTGTTGGATTTCAGCGGCCTGGTGCTGGCGGAGGCGGTGTTGTCCTATGTCGGTGTGGGCGTAGACCCGTCAACCTACAGTTGGGGCAATATGATTAATGCCGCGCGATTGGAAATGGCGCGTGAACCGATGGTGTGGTGGCCGCTGCTGTCCGCGTTTGTGTTTATGTTTGTGTTGGTGCTCGCGGCGAATCTGTTTGCCGATGTCGTGCGCGACGCATTCGACCCACGCCTGAAGAGACGTTGAAGTCTATGAGTGAAATCGTGTTATCGGTGAATGAACTGCGCACCTGGTACGACAGCGCGCGCGGCCCCGTGCCGGTGCTGGACGGCGTTTCATTTGACGTGCAACGCGGCGAGACGTTTGTGTTGTTGGGCGAGTCGGGGTGCGGTAAGTCGATGACTGCGCTGTCCATCATGCGGTTATTACCGACGCAATTTCAAAATAATATTTCCGGTAGCGTAAATTTTGACGGTATAGACCTGTTGCGGTTACCGGAGGTTGCGATGCGGCGCATGCGTGGGCGGCGCATCGCGATGATCTTTCAGGAACCGATGACCTCGCTGAATCCGGTGTTGACCGTCGGCGCGCAGATCATGGAGGTGCTGGTACAACATTCGTCGCTGCGCGGCGCAAGTGCGCGCGCAGAGGCGGTGCGTTTGTTGGATGCGGCCGGGCTCCCGGCCGCCCAACAGCGTCTGGACGAATATCCGCATCAATTGTCTGGCGGCATGAAACAGCGTGTGATGATCGCGATTGCGTTGGCGGGCAAACCTGATCTATTGATCGCGGATGAACCCACGACGGCGTTGGATGTGACGATACAGGCGCAGGTGTTGGATTTATTGAAATCCCTGCAAAAAGATTTCGGTATGGCGATGTTGATGATTACGCACGATCTCGGCGTGGTCGCGCAAATGGCCGATCACGTCGCCGTCATGTACGCCGGGGAGGTGGTGGAACAGGCGGCGCGCGCGGACTTTTTTAAATCACCGCAACATCCCTACAGTCAACGCTTGTTTGAGGCCTTGCCCGCACTGGGTAAACGCGGGCGCGAACTGAGTGTTATCCCTGGCACCGTACCTTTGTTGGATCAGGCATTTAACGGCTGTCGGTTCGCACCACGTTGCCATCGCGCGTGGGAGGCCTGTGAACAGCACGCCCCGGCGTGGGTGACGTTACCTGCCGGGCGGGGATTGCGGTGTTTATTGGCGGACAACACCTGGTCGGCACACGCGCCCGCGGCACCGCCAGCGCCGCCTGTCGTTGTGCATGATGCGCCCACGCATACATCAGGGGACGCTGATTTGCTGGTGGTGCGGGAGCTCAAGGTACATTTTCCGATACTAAAAGGGCTGCTTAAACGCGCGGCGGGTTATGTGTATGCAGTGGATGGCGTTTCATTTTCGATCGCATCCGGCAAGACGTTGGCCTTGGTCGGGGAATCGGGTTGCGGCAAGACCACCGTCGGAAAGGCGATCCTGCAATTGTTGAGTCCGGTGCAAGGACAGGTCAATTTTGCTGGCATCGCGTTAAACGGACTGCGTGGCGAATCCTTGCGCAAGCGGCGGCGCGAATTTCAAATCATCTTTCAAGATCCGTTTTCGTCGATGAACCCGCGTATGATGGTCGGCGATATCATCGCCGAAGGCATGCGTGCGCAAGGCGTGGAAAAAGACCAACAAAAGCGCGGTGCGCGCATCGATCAACTTTTAGAACACGTAGGCCTGCGCTCGGACGCTAAAACGCGTTACCCGCACGAGTTTTCCGGCGGACAGCGGCAGCGCATTTGTATCGCGCGGGCGCTTGCGGTCGAACCTAAATTGATCGTATGCGACGAACCCACCAGTGCGTTGGACGTGTCCGTGCAAGCGCAGATTTTGAATTTGTTGAAACAGTTGCAAGGTCAACACGGTCTCTCCTATTTGTTTATTACGCACAACATCAGCGTCGTCGCCTATCTTGCGCATGAGGTGGCGGTGATGTATCTCGGGCGTATTGTTGAGCACGGGCCGGTGGAGCAGATCCTGAGCGCGCCGCGCCATCCTTATACACAGGCCCTGTTGTCTGCGGTGCCCACGCTGGATCAGGATATCAAGCGGGTCGTGTTGCGTTTAGACGGTGACCCTCCCTCGCCGATTAATCCCCCTCAAGGCTGTCATTTTCATTTGCGTTGCCCGCACGTGCACGCGCCCTGTCGTGAACGCTATCCGGATGCGACAACGTTCGGCGCCAGTACTGTGCGATGTTTTTTATACAACGACGCGCCCGCATCGGCGTAACAAGGCGCCGCTCGCGCGCGTTGATTATTCAAATTCGGGGTAAACAGCATGACGATGAAGTGTTCGGTGTTTGTCGCCACCAGTCTGGACGGTTTTATCGCGCGCAAAGACGGCGGCCTGGATTGGTTGTCCGGCGATCACGCGCCAGGGGGCGAAGACTATGGATACCGGGAATTTATGGCGACCGTGGACACTTTGGTCATGGGGCGCAATACCTACGAACAGGTTTCCACGTTTAACGAATGGCCGTACGACGGAAAACAGGTCATCGTGTTGAGTCACGCGTTTCCCAACGCACCGTTGCAACTGCGGGAACTCACGGAAGGCATTGCGTGTCCTCCGCAAGAATTGTTGGATTATCTAGCCGCGCGCGGCGACAAACATCTTTATATCGACGGCGGCAAGACCATCCAGGGTTTTTTGCGTGCGGGGTTGATACACGAGATGACCATCACGCGTATCCCTATCCTGTTAGGCGGCGGTATTCCGTTGTTTGGTGCGTTGGATCAAGACGTTAGAATGTTGCACCTATACACGCGCGCCTATGAAAACGGCTTTGTGCAAAGCCGCTATCAATTGATGGGAGTGGCTTAGTCAAGTGGTAAAATATACATTCAGTTCACTGACGAATTTGTGTGTATGCACTTGGTTATTACGTCAGTTGTGCTAAGCTTAGTTACGAAGTAAACGCATGGCGTGTGCGATGTGACAGACATCGCGCGCAATATGTAGAAGGCGTGACGTTTAAATTAATGACGCGCGACCGGGTGGTAGTCGCTGATCAATGTGCGCTGTGGGGGTGTGCTTGATCGGTGTGAGGTACCGGGGCCGAAACGGCCCTGCGTGGGACGGGGTATATAAAATTAGACGCGAGGAGTAGATGATGTCGCAAGATATCAGGCTGTGTTTTGTCGGCGATTCTTTCGTTGCGGGTGTGGGCGACGAGACGATGTTAGGTTGGGCGGGGCGTTTGTGCGCGGATATCGATCAAACGTGTTTGAAGATCACCTATTACAATCTGGGCGTGCGTCGCAACACCAGTCGCGATGTATTGGCGCGCTGGGAAGCGGAGTGTACGCCGCGTTTTCCTGACGGCAAAGACGCGCGTGTGATTTTTTCGTGTGGTGTGAATGATAGTGTGTGGGAGGACGGCGCGCCGCGTGTGGATATCGACGAATCCTGCGCCAATATGCGTCGCCTGCTGATCGATGCGAAAAAAAAATACCGCGTGTTATTGGTGGGGCCGCCTGCCGTGGAAGACCAGGAACAAAACCTACGCATTAGCGATCTCTCGGCCGCCTTCGGCTATGAGGCCGCCACGTTGAATGTGCCCTATATCGAAATTTTTCCCGTGCTGGTTGAAGATACCGCATATCTGGCGGAGATTGCGGCGGGTGACGGCGCGCACCCCGGCAGTGCGGGTTATGCCAAAATCGCGCAAGTGATAAAGGACTCACGCCTATGGTGGTTTCATCGCACGCGCGGCAGCGACTAGGCTGGTTGTGCTGTAGCCGTGTACACCACACGCCCGTTGAGTAAGGTGTGCGTCACCTGGCCGCGTAAATCCCAGTGAAAAAACGGCGTGTTGCGACCGTGGCTGAGCATCTGATCCTGGTCCGCGAGACGCCATTCACGCTGCGGATCAAAAATGCAGACATCTGCGTCTGCGCCTACGCTCAAACTGCCGCTAGAGACGCCTAGGATGCGCGCAGGGCGCACGGTGAGACTGGCCAGGGCTTCGAGCAGGGTGCACACGCCGTCATCCACGAGACGCAATGTAAGCGGCAACAGGCTTTCCAAACCGGCGATGCCGGGTTCCGTCTCGGCATAGGGTCCTGCCTTGGCATCCGGTTCGTGCGGCTGATGTGCGGAGCACACCGCCACGCCGCGCAAGATCGCGCGACGCAAGCCATCGCGATCGCGTTGCGTGCGCAACGGCGGGCGCACATGACACAGCGCGTTGTAGTCACCGATATCCATTTCGGTGAGATGCAGATGGTGGATGCTGACGTCGGCGGTGACCGGCAAGCCCCGTGCCTGCGCCGCCAACACCATGTCCATACCGCGTGCGGTGGAGAGCTGGCAAAAATGCGCGCGCGCGCCGGTTTCTTCCACCAATGCGAGATCGCGGGCGACGGCGATAGTCTCCGCAATCTCCGGGATGCCGCCCAGACCGAGGCGCGTACTGATCGCGCCTTCATGCGCGCAACCCCCGGCGTGGAGATAGGGATCTTCTGCGTGCAGAAAAACAGGCAAATCAAACGTCGCGGCGTATTCCATTGCGCGACGCATCACCAAGGTGTTGGTGATCGGCCGCCACGCATTGCTGACGCCGACGCAACCGACGTCCAGCAACGCCTTCATCTCGGCGATCAGCGTGCCTTCCAGGCCCTTGGTCAGCGCGCCCAACGTCAACACCTTTGCATAACCCGCGGTCAACGCGCGCTCATAAATCAATTCCGCAACGGCCGGGGTGTCCACCACCGGCAGGGTATCCGGCGGGCAGCACAACGAGGTGATCCCCGCAGCGGCGGCGGCGCGTGTCTCACTTAGAATTGTGCCTTTGTGTTCGTTGCCGGGCTCACGCAAACGCGCCTGCATGTCGATCAAGCCGGGGCACACGATGTGCCCTCGGGCGTTTATGACGCGATCGCTGTTAAATCCTTTGGGTGCGTCGCCAACGGCGAGTATGCGTCCATCGGCGATGTAGACATCGCGTTGCGCGTCCACGTCATTGGCGGGGTCGAGCACACGGCCCCCTTGGATATGGATACGCATTACGCCTCTCCTTGCGTGGCATAGCTGCCCATCGTCAGCGCCATCACCGCCATGCGTACCGCGATACCGTTGGTGACTTGTTCCAAAATAACCGACTGCGGACCGTCGGCGACGGCGGAATCGATTTCCACACCGCGATTGATCGGACCGGGGTGCATCACGATGGCATTGGGTTTGGCATAGGCCAGGCGTTCCGGGGTCAAACCATAGACTTGAAAGTATTCGTGTTCGCTGGGGATAAACGCGCCGTGCATGCGTTCGCGTTGCAAGCGCAACATGATGATGACATCGACGTCACGCAGACCGGATTGCATATCGTGGTAGACGTGGACGCCCATTTGTTCGATGCCTTTGGGGATCAGCGTCTTCGGGCCGATCACCCGCACTTCGTTGACTTGCAATGTGGTCAGCGCATGGATTTGCGAGCGTGCGACGCGCGAATGCAATAAATCGCCGACGATCGCGACATTCAGCGGCGCGAATTCCCCGAAATGGCGACGGATCGTGAACATGTCCAACATCGCCTGCGTCGGATGCGCGTGACGGCCGTCGCCTGCGTTGATCACGCTGACATGCGGCGCGACTTGCTGCGCGATAAAATGTGCGGCGCCGCTTTCGTCGTGGCGCACGACGAACATATCGGTCTGCATGGCCTCCAGATTGCGCAGCGTGTCCAACAACGACTCGCCCTTGCTCGCGGACGAGGTGCTGATATTAAAATTGATCACGTCGGCGGACAGGCGCTTGGCCGCGACTTCAAACGTGGTGCGCGTGCGCGTGCTGGATTCGAAAAACAAATTGACGATGGTCTTGCCGCGCAGCAGCGGTACTTTTTTTACCGCTTGATTGCCGACACCGGCAAAGCCTTCCGCGGTGTCCAAGATCGACAACAGGATCGCGCGCGGCAGGCCTTCAATCGCGATAAAATGCCGCAGGCGGCCATCTTTTGTGAGTTGCAGGCGACGATGATGATTCATGTGCGGCTTAGCTGTGGGTGATCTCTAATGTGAGGGGTTGCGGGCCGTTGAGTTTGATTTGCTCCCCGGCGGACAGTGCGATGTGCAGGCCGACGATATCGGCTTGGATAGGGAGTTCGCGACCACCGCGATCGACCAAGGTCACCAATGTGACCGATGCCGGACGGCCGTAATCAAAAATTTCGTTTAATGCGGCGCGCACCGTGCGCCCCGTATACAACACGTCATCGACCAAAATGATGTCGCGATCCACCACGCGTTCTTGCAATTGCGTGGGCGTGACCATCGGGTGCACGCCGATGCGCGTAAAATCGTCGCGATAAAAATTGATGTTTAACGTGCCCAGCAATGAAGGGAGTTGCAATGCCTGGTGCAGCTGTTGCGCGACCCACACACCGCCGGTTTGAATGCCGATCATAAACGGGTCTTGAATCGCCAGCGCCGCCAAACGTTCGCGCAATTGGTGTCCCATGCGCGTGATCACCTCGGTGACCGGGGGGAGCGGGGCGGTGCGTGCAGTGGTCATGACCGATCCAAGCCGATAAGATGCGTTATTGTACACCGTTTGCGGTGGCTTGCGCAGTGCTGTCCAGCCAGGATTGCAGAATGATTTGCGCGGCCACCGCATCGAGGGTGTTGGTGTGGCGCGGTACGTGATAATTTTTACCCGCGTCTTTCGCCAACCGGGTGGTGTAACGCTCATCCTGCCAATACACCTGCACGCCGTAGCGGCCGTGCAGCCGCCTGCCAAAACGGCGTGCGGCACGCGTTTCTTCCTGCTCGCCGCCGTCTTCGGTCAGCGGCAGGCCGACGATCACCGCGATGGGTCGCCATTGCTGCAGCAACGCGGTCAGTGCATCCCAATTGACGCCGCCACCCGAGGGATTATTGATTGTGGTGACGGGGTTTGCGACGCGGGTGACGGTGGACGCCGCCGCCACGCCGATATGCCGTAGACTGAAATCGAGGCCCAGCAAGGTGCCTTCCGCACGCTTGGTGGGCGGACTAGGCGTGGCCGACATCCGAAGAAATGCTATTGATGTCGATACCGAGCAGGCGTGCCGCCTCTTCCCAACGGCGTTCGATGGGTACATCAAAAATCAATCGTGGATCGGCGGGCAGGCTTAGCCAGGAATTGTCGGTGATTTCTTTTTCCAATTGGCCAGGCCCCCAACCCGCATACCCCAACGCGATAAACGTGCGTTTGGGGCCTTCATCGCGGGTCAGTGCCTCGATGATGTCGCGCGAGGACGTGACGCCTAATTCCTCTGCGACAGTGAGGGTGGATGACCAGGTGCCTATCGGTTGATGCACGACAAAACCGCGTTCACGTTCGACGGGGCCGCCGAAAAAAACCGCTTGTTGCATCAAGTTTTGATTTTCGGTGGTCAAGCCGAGTTGTTCGAACACCTCGCCCAACGTAATCTCCGGCATCGGGCGATTGATCACGATGCCCATCGCGCCGTTCTCATTGTGTTCGCACACAAATGTCACCCCATGAAAAAAATTCGGGTCGCGCAAATGCGGCATCGCAATTAAAAAATGGTTACTCATAAAAGAGGAATCGGACTGCACAGGAGGTGCGACAGTCGGAACTTCTTCCTTAGTGTTTGATTTACGCAATCCAATCTCACTTGTGTGATTAATTCGCTGGTTTAATTTGACACCAGGCCGCCGTTTACAAAGCGCCATGTGCGGGTAATATGCAAGAAGTCGGCCTCCTTGCGGACATCCTCCGGGAACGCCGCAAAGGGTGCGGATTTGTGTACGATACGCTTCGCGGCGTCGTCCAAAATCTGTTGGCCGGAGCTGCGTAAAACCTGTACTTCGGCGATCGTGCCGTCAAATTTTATGACGACTTCTAAATCCAATTCACCTGATAAACCGCGACGTTTCGCCTCGGCAGGATAATAAAGTGTGCCCAGGTGTTCCACGCGGCGTTGCCAAGCCTCGATATAACTGGCGTATTTATATTCCTTGGCGTCTGCGGCCACGCGTTTATGGCGTGACTCTTTCGAGTATACCTCATAAGCGGCACCCAAACGCGCCTGCAGACTCGCAATTTGGGTGCTCAACTGATTGAGTTGCTGGACATCAATTTTTTGCGCCTCGTTGCGTTTGGTCGGGTAGAGGTCGGTGGTGATGCGTTGGTCGCTGTCCAATGCCGTCAACACCTCACGGCGCTCCAACTGTTTTTGCGCCTCGGCCGCTTGCGCCGGCAATACGTTACTGAGTTCGGGCGTATTTTTAGGGATCAACGACGGCATCAACGTGGTGGCGCGCACGCGTTCCTGCGTATTGCCGTCCCCTTGTTGATTGGCCTGGGCGAGGTAATTCGCCTGTTTGGAGGCCTTTTCACTGCGCGTGTCTACCAATGTGACTTCAAAGATATTTTGGTTGTTGCTCACGGCCTTGCCGGGGTCAGGCGGCAGAAAGCGTATGCCCAATATGATCAACGCATGCACCGCCAGCGCCACGACCATAGTAAACGCCAGGCGGTCGCCGGACTCAATCGGTGGATCGAGGTAGAGCTTTGAGTGTTTCATGCGTGTGGGTTTCGATACGCCTCAATAAGATAACCGATATTCTACCACTGACCAGCCCAAATAATAGCGCCGCCGTCATCAACACCGGAAACAGGTGCCACATCCCAGGGTGTGGTATGAGCCATACATAGGCCACGCCAAATTGGCTGGCCATGTGCGCCAGCGCCGCGACTACGCTCAGGCCGAAGATGCTGACACCGGGCAGGCGTCGCGCGACGGCCAGCGCCAATAACGCGGCCACGGCCCCCGCGCAGCTCAACACAAACCCCGGGCCCAAGAAATTGCCGGTGACCAGAGCGCCCACTACGACGCGCAAACCGCTGATCCATGCCGCGCTACGCCAACCCCACACCTGCAATGCCACCAGCGTAACGACATTGGCCAGCCCTGGCTTTACCCCCGGCAGCGGGCTGGGAAACGCCGCCTCCACCACATGCATGGCGATCGCCAGGCTCGCAAAGGCAGCGATACGGCGGTCATCTTCGGTTGCGGATAGCGTAATCAGGGGCATAGTCGCACGCGCGTGGGCATACGTTCTTCCAGACGATAACCGTATAATAACAGGTTGACGATCAACGGTTTAAGTTGTAAGCCTGCTGTTGATTGGCTGATTTCGTGCAGGTGTTTTAACAAAGCGATACAATTCAAGCGACGAAAGGCACACCTGAATGATCGCATGTCACGGATGACAAAGGAAGAGCTACATGGACATTACAACACGGGAGGCCAGGCCTGAAAAGGCCTCGCAGGCAGACTTGTGGGTGGTGGGCATTGGCACCACCACAGACGGATTCGACACGCTGCGCGAATTTATTGCCCATCTTATACCCAGCCCCAATGTGACCTATTTATTGGCGTTACATCCACCATTCACATTTACACAGGCTTTGCGCACACTTTTAGCGGTGCATAGCCCCATTCCGGTCATCGAAATCACCACGACAACC
>Ga0224495_10001952_pt1 | contig 13897 bp, 8 predicted proteins | sample SF_Jul11_sed_USG_FD_168128 | JGI IMG/M metagenome (GOLD analysis project Ga0224495, IMG submission 168128) | Sediment microbial communities from San Francisco Bay, California, United States - SF_Jul11_sed_USGS_4_1 | ecosystem: Environmental > Aquatic > Marine > Sediment | place: USA: California... | reverse complement strand
TTGCCCTGGGGAGCCATGATCGTCTTCTCCCTCGTCTCGTCAAGTCCCATCGCCCTCCTCCTTCTGGTAGAGGGTGGGGAAAATTCACTGACCACATCTGGGGATTATTGCATGACCGCTGACACCGCAGCGCACCGCCACGCTGGATGTGGATGCGACGATTCTGGAAACCCACAAGCATACAGCCGCAGTGACGTACGACGGCGCGCGGGGCTATCAACCCGTGGTGGTCGTCTGGGCCGAGCAGGACCTGATCGTCCACGATGAATTCCGCGACGGGAACGTTCCGGCAGGCTGCGGCAACATGCGAATTCTGGAGCGGGCCGTCGCCGCGTTGCCCGCGGGGGTGACGCAGCGCTTCGTCCGAGGCGACAGCGCGTTGTATGAACAGGAAGGCCTGGCCTGGCGTGAGGCGCCTGAGCGCGGGATCGGCTATGCCATCAGCACCGACATGAGACCGCCACTGCGCGCCGAGAGCACGCGGCTCCCAGAGACCGCCTGGCAGCTTGATCGCGCGGAACCCGACGTGAGCCGCGAGTGGGCCGAGGTGCCCGCTGTGCCCGAGGACGGCGACCATCGAAAGGATCGGCCCTGTGTCCGCCGCTCTCTGGCCATCCGTGTCCGTTCGCGCCAAGGGGAGTTGTTTGCAGATGGCAGCACGGTGAAACCTGTTGGGATCGTGACGAACCGGGAGGAAGAGGACCTCACCCTGATCCGCTGGCATCGGGAGAAGGCGGGCACGGTCGAACACGTGCAGCACGTGCTCAAAATGAGGTGGCCGCTCCGGCGCTGCCGAGCGGAAAGTTTGGGGCCAACGCGGCGTGGTTCCGGCGCAATGTCCCGACCTACAATCTGCTCAGGGCATTCAAGCGCGTGGCCTTACCCGGAGATTCGTCAGAGGCGCGCCCGAAGCAGCTGCGGTTTCTGGTGTTCACTTCGGCCGGGAAGGTCGTCCAGCATACACGCCGCACGCTGGTACGGGTCACATCCGCCGCGCAGCAGGCCCGCGTGGCCTTCGCCCGCCGCCACATCCCGGCCCTCAGCCCAACTTAGCCGGTGAATAGGGCAACATGCCTGCTTGTGGTTTCCGATCGGAAGGGGGTACCCTTCGGCGAACAAGACCGGCAGGCGCTGTTGTGGGTTGGCGTTCAGAAGTGTTCTATCGTGCGATGAGGTTCTACATCACGGCAGCAAAGGACCCGGTGCCGGATTCGACCAAAACCGATTCTTTGTTGGGATCAACAAGACCTGTACCTCGTGGCTCAATGTGGATCTCGGCTACCAAAATCAGACGATCGACAACCGGAAGCGTGAAGGCAATGCGAACCAGATCAACCATATCCTCCTGTTGCAGACTTGGATCAATCTGTGATCGTGCCTTGCGAGGTCGGATTACCTTGGTGATCTTCCTCGAGGCTGTCATGCAAGCCATCATATGGAAGGTTGACTCCATGGACAGAAATTCATTTGCCTCTCGGAGGAGGACCAGTCTTTGCTCCCATCAGCGCTGCGTATAGGTTGGGTAACAATGCTATGGCGCAAAGAGTAATAGGATGAGTGGGCGGCGCGCGGACCTTCCCATTACTTGGGCGCGATGATTTCGAGTTTGCGTGAACGCCAATCGAGCACGGCGGTGCGCATGTGCATCTTATGAGCCAACTGAGGATGTTTGGCGTGTATGACATCTGCGGCAAATTTTGAAAGGAAACGCGACTTCAGCTCGGCGCGGGCACGATCGACGCCGACCTCCTGGTAGGGCACCGAGGCCAACAGCAGGAAACCATCGTCCGGAATGCGACCGGCACGCATGTTGGCATCGATGATGCCGGCGGCTCGGTCGATCGGATCGTCTAGGTTGGGACTGAAGGGACCAACGATGAGGGCGAGGTTGGGCATGTGCAGGAAATCAAATCCGCGCCCGATGCAGATCACCCACTCGTGGTGCTCGATATCCAGTGCGCGCTCTGTCTTCCGGAGCTCAGCGATCCGTTCCATGTTGCCGAACACCAGTGGTTCGAGGTCATAGCGAATCTGGCTGGGCATGTCCGGAAATATCTCTATGAGGCGGGACCGCAAACTATCCTGCTCGCGGGCTGCAACCTGCGAGATATCCAACATTTCGCCGTTCAAGCCATGCAGCACAAGGGCTTCCTCGTCTGTCTCAAATCCGCAAACGATGGGATAGACCGTTCCGTGACCGGTGCCGAAGACATGCTCGACTTGTCTTTTGATGTTGTAAGTGGAGGCGCGTGCCGCCTGGGTGTCGTAGTTGAACCCGGCGCAGCCTCGGTGCTTGTCCCCTTTGGAATAATGATAGGTGATCAGCAGTAAGGTCCGCCTCCCTGTGCTGGCCTGGTCATGCACGTAATTGGCCAAAGCCTCGCCCAGGTGCGGCCAGCCAAGATCGAATACTCCACCGAGATTGCGGAATGGCTGAATGATGCCGAGCGGTGTGTGCGTGGCAATGGGGAGATTGATGCGCCCGTCCATGCACTTAAGCGCGGCAATCGCGGACGGGTGCTCAGCCATATAGCGCTGCCTGGCTATCACGACCTCTGGGCTGGAAAAAAACTCTGAGTACCGGCGTGCATGTTCAAAAAGCCAGTCTATCCGTTGGAAGATGGGTTTATGGTGGATATCCATCGAGACCTCTGTAGCGAATATTAGGTGCGAAGCGCAAATTGGAACCTAACTCCAAAGACAAGCCCGACGTAACAGGTTTGACGCGTAATTTGATTCTTATCGTTTCTATCCTCTCCACGACCGACGCGGATCATAACATGGCCTTTTGCTGCCCACTACACAATCCTTTTCTCTATTGGCTTAAGAGACAAAGGAGTGCACTGACCCACTGTTGTCCGAACCGGGATTTGTTTACTTCGTATAGCCGATAGGCTGTTGTCCTACTAAAGGGTGCTCATTCTGCTTGCAAATCATGATCGCCTCATCGAGCAGATGCTGCCCTAACCCAGGGACTGCACGCGACCAGGGTTCTTCGAGTATCTCTCGATTCAGACTCAGGCCTTTGTGGCGACCAACTAAGAGATCCCCCATTTGGGCAATGACATGAATTTGTCTCGGCTGCTATGCGAGCGGCTCGCATTTGAATAGTGCCTGCGCTTGTGCCGCAAGTAGGTAAGCGGTGTGATCTCCGTGTAAGAGAAGGAGAAGCCAGGCGTACTGAGCCGTTTCCCGAACAACAGGGCGTGGACATCCAATTGGAAGACGCCTCCAAGTCTGCGCTGAACGAAGCAGAGCGTGAGGAGCTTCGAGCCATGGTGTCACGGGCGGTCGGGTCCATTCCTCCAGACTGGCCACTTCGGACGTTCGCCTAGCGCAATCTCTTGATCGGCCTCGAACATTTTCCATTTGGAGAAGCCGCTTTAACAGGGAAGAACGTGATTGGAGGAGAAGGCTATCTGTCCACTGCGGAGTATCGAGCGTGCTACGCCGAGGGACGGATTTCCCAGAATAAGCTGTTGGGCGCCCTGCGACCGCATGGCATGGAGCTGGATTTCGGAATCGGCGATAACGATGTGCCCTGATATCTGCAGCATGACGTATCATCCTATAGCACAATCATCTATGGGCCGTCACCGGTCAGTGACGATGCGCGAATTAGGGCTGGGTGACCAGGAGGGTGTTGAAAACCAACGTTTGTGAACGGTTGCTGCGTCGAAGAAGCCACATGGTGATTGCTCTGATCATGGTCCTGGGCATCGATCATGGGAGGGGCTCTCACTCCGTCCGCTTTTCCTATCTCCCGTTCTCCGTAGGAGTGCCGGAGAAGTGTTCATGAATCGTCCGAGTTAGGATGGAGCTGATCGCCCTCCTTTGGGGCATTGTCGGACGGCCGACATTTCGGTCATAAGTAACCTCGCAAAGCAGTTGCGTCACGCCAATTAGGTCTCAGATCCTTAACTTCAGCCAGCACGCCAATGACGAAGAGGTCCATGACCTCACGACCCTCTTGCTCTATCATTTGGTCGAACGGTGCGGAGGGCAACTGCAATTCAGCGTTCAGGAAGTCAAGCAGATCCGTGAGAGTCTATCCAGTAAGATGGTCCAGATCCAGCTCGGGAACGAGGTAAAGCTGCGTATTATCGATCACGTACCGGAATTGCAGTGACCTTCCTCCACCAGTCACCTCACTCGTCGACAAGTTTCCTCAATCGTCGTTCCAGCGAGAAGCGAGTCAGGCCAAGCTGTTTAGCCGCCAAACTCTTATTGAATTGAGCCAAACGCAGAGTTTCGTGAATGATCGACTCTTCAACCTGCGCCAATGTCTGCCTGCCGATCTGCATCTCGATGCGGATCACCTGCTCTGCCCCTTGGGAGACCGACGTTGTAATTGTTGTGACGCGATCATGCAATTCCCTCGGCAAGTAGTTGTCAGTCAGCGTTTGGCCTGAGCAAAAAATCATCGCTCGTTCGATGATATTCTCAAGTTCGCGGATGTTCCCAGGATAGTGGTATCGTTCGAGCAGCACCCCCGTTTCCGAATCCAATTCAGGAATGAGTTTGTTGAACTCATGTGCAAAGCGCACGATGGCGCGCCGACAGAGCGGCAGGATGTCTTCGGGCCGTTTCCGTAGGGGAGGGACCTCAAAGGCTACAACATTGAGCCGAAAGTAAAGATCTTCTCGGAACATTCCACGTTCCACTTCCTTCTTAAGTTCCCGGTTCGTGGCCGTAATCAAGCGAAAATTGACGTCAATATCGTCGGTCCCTCCCAGCCGCCGGAACGAACGCTCCTGAATTACACGCAACAATTTGGTCTGCATGGACAGATCCAGGTCGCCAATCTCATCCAGAAACAGTGTGCCGCCTTCCGCCTTTTCAAACAACCCCAGCTTCCGCTGATTCGCACCGGTAAATGCGCCTCGTTCATACCCGAACAATTCGCTTTCGAACAGATCTTTGGGAATAGCGGAACAGTTAACCCCGACAAAAGGCGCCGATGCCCGCGGCCCATTATGGTGAATCACATGCGCCAGAAAATCTTTCCCCGTGCCTGTTTCGCCAAGCAGCATGACAGACGATTTAGAATTGCTTGCGACCTCGCGAACCTGTGCTAACAACTGCTTCATTGCAGGGCTGTGCGCTTCCAAATTAGAAAACTGATACTTTCTGCCCAGCTGCTCACGCTCTTCCTCGAGCCGTCTTCGGAGGCGAAGGAATTCAAGCGCCCGATTGATCACCGGTTCGATGTCTTCGAGCTGCACCGATTTGACGAGAAAATCATAGGCGCCCATCTTCATGGCCTCGACTGCATCATGGACCGTCCCATAGGCGGTCAGGATGATGACGTTCGCTGAAGGGGCCAGTTGGCGCACGCGTTTCAGTGCCTCCAGGCCGCTGAGACCGGGCATCTTTAAATCGAGCATCACAAGATCCGGGACATTGCGTTGGAGTTCCTCCAGCAATGCTTCGGCAGATTCATACCCGACGGCGTGATGCCCCTGGCGGATCAACCGCTTGACGATGGCAGCGCGAATGGCCTGCTCATCATCGGTGACAAAAATGTTTGCATGCATGGCTAGCGCATTACCGACTGAGCATCCTGGGATAGAGGCAGCCATATGCTCACGATGGTGCCTATTCCAACCTCACTCGTCACATAGATGTCGCCATGATGGGCCTCCACAATGTTCTTGCAGATGGCCATCCCTAACCCCGTTCCGCGACGTTTCCCCGATGTAAAAAATGGTTCAAAGATGCGGGACAGTGTCTCCGGTGAAATGCCTTTCCCGGCATCCAGAATTCGTATTGAAATGCCTGGCTTATCTTGCTGGGATACTTCATGCGCCGTGATTTCTATGAGTGCTCCGTCGGTGGGAGAAGCGTCGATTGCGTTGCCGATCACGTTGATGAGCACTTGTTCGATCTGATCTTGATCCGCGTGCAGATGATCGTCTGTCAGAGACAAGGAAATTGCAACCCTCGCATTTTTCCCCTGCAGGGGGCCACTCATTGCCCTTAAAGTGTCGTTGATGAGGTCGGCCAACCTGAATCGATTCGGTGCAAGACCGCGGGGCCTCGCATAATCCACAATCTGATTCACGATCCGATCCATTCGTTTGGATTCCTGTAAAATTACCTCGATTTCAGCACGTCTCGGGTCGGAACGCTCAAAGTCGTCCAATAGCAGCGATGCCGTCGAACCGATTCCCACCAAGGGATTTCTGAGTTCATGGGCAATGCCGGCCGCCACCTGTCCCAATGTCGCCAACTTCTCACTCCGACTTAACTGTAATTCCAGGGTATGTAAGGCCGTAATGTCGATGTTAAATCCTATATACATGGGATCAGGGGTATCCAAGTCTCGGATCGGCACGAGCCGGCTTAAGATATTGCGCGTGCCTTCGTCTGAGTGGACAAAGCGGAAGATCATTTCACAGGAGCGTCTCTCCGCAATGGCTCGCAAAAACTCCGTCATCACACGATCGGTATCCTCAGGATGGATTCGCTTACGGAAGCTGGCTGGATCGATCTGTTTGTCGGGATCAAGCCCGGCCAACATTTGGTTATGCCGATTGCTGAAGAGGATCTGGCTCCTTCTCGTCATAAAGATTCCGATTGGAGCATGATCCACCAGACTGCGGTACTTAGCTTCCGAGGCAGATAAATTCTGGTTGAGTTTCCGAAGCGAATCCGCGGATTGTTGCAATTCATCAAGCGCCTTTTGAGTCTCCAAGTTCATCTGTTGCATCACCCTGCTCAGCCCTCCGATCTCGTCCTTTCGATCAAGAACCGGGATGGTAGGGACGGACGCGCCGGCTGGGGAGCCCACGGCTTTCGACAGGATCACAAGCGGGGCCGCAATCGATTGGGCAATCGCATAGTTTCCCCAACCGATGAGCAAACATGTGAACAGGCCACCGACTAAAATTACGAGAAGGGTCGACCAGCGATCAGCGTTCATTTTGGACAATTCTTCCACCGTGCTGGCCCGTTCACGTTGGTCGAGCCGCGCCATCAATGCCCGAACTTCGGACATCAGCGCTCTTCCACGCCCGTCTTGAATATAGTGGAGCGAGACCGGCTTCTGGCCAGCTTTAATGTCGCGGATGAGGATTTCCTTCTCCGCCATTAACTGGTTAACGATAGCTTGAAGGTTTTTGAACTCGTGGTCCTGGATATCGGTCTGATGGCCTTCTACAAGTCTGTCGTTCAGCTCTTGTGCGACCACGCGAATATTCGTCATCGCATTCTGATACGGCTCGAGGTCGCGCTCATCTTCGGTTAAGACATACCCTCGAAACCCGGTTTCCAAATCCACGACCAACCGCATATATTCGGCCGCAGTTTTCTGGGTAAGGTAGAGATTGTTTAGGCGTTCTTCGGCTTTTGAGAATGTGTGCACGTTGTTCAAAGTCACAATGCTGACGAGAATAAGGGAGGCCAAAGGGATCGCAGAGATCGCGCGTAATTTGTGATGAATGGGAAGATTATTGAATAGGGAAGTGTTATCCCGCCACACGGATGTTCTCTCCTAATATTTTAATTTAGATCACGCCACTCTCTTGGGGCCTGTTGCTTCCCGGCCGCACGCACGGGCGACTGGCGGCCGCATTAATTGAATAATTTGACCACAACTGAATGCGCGTTTTCCAACATGTGCATTGCCAATAAGATGCAGCTCTTCGGTGCTCAGATGATCAGGGGAAAAAGCGCATATCATTTCGGGCTCTAGGTGAAAATTCCATAATGTCGCAGTGAGTCTCAGAGGCGATGGTGAGCATGTAGAAGCGAAGGCGCACAGACGGTGTAGCGCTGCACTGTTTTGCAGAGCTTGAGGCACGAAGAGGTACTCCCTGTCAGACTCGCCGTCTGCGGCATGTTTATGGGCCCAAATGCGGACGGACCATGTCACTGTTCATGTGTAGGAGGCGCTTCATGCCCTCCCTGTGTTTATCAGGTGGTGCGAAGAGCCCACGCGTCGACGCAGCGACGAAAAGGCGGCCATCTCGTTGGGATCAGGCCGGTGACTGGCCAAGTGTCCTTCCTACCGATCGGAACGGATATGCCTGCAGACAAGGGAACCATTGTTTCTCATTGGCTCTCTTGACGATTACAAATTGAAATAGAACTGCAACAGGAGGATGTGGTTGATCAAATTCGCATTGCCATCCTTCGTTCGGCTGTTGAGCATCTGATTTTGGTAGCCGATATCCACGTTGAAATATTGGTTGAATTTCTTGTTGACCCCTAAGAAGAACCGGTTTTGATCGATTCCAGCGCCTGGGGCTTTGCCGCCCCGTCTCACGTCATCGATCGTGTCGACCGAATTGAGGTTGATAAAGATTTCGTCATACCCGACGAGCGACCAGTCTGGGGCCATGGGCAATGGGTACGACACCTTGAGCATCTGGCGGAACCGCAGGGCGGTGCCGGCGGAGCTCCCAATCCATCGTTCTTCCATTCTGGTGCGGCTCATGAAATTAAAGCTGGAGAACTTATCCGTGTAGATGGCCTGCTGAAAGGCCCGGCTTTCTTGAAAAAATGGCGACTGAGGCGGCGTATGTTTTTGATTGAAGTTCCCAACCCATCCATAGCCTTGCCAGAGAGAGAGATTCTCTGTCAGCTGATAGCCAAGCGCCGGACGGAGCAGCAGTTGATCGATATTGGTGACATCGTCGCCAATGCGTGGGTTGACTTCCATATAAGCCAAGAAGCGAGAGGGCAGCTTCACGGTCAAATAGACCGGTGTCCAGAGCCGGAAATCCGACTGTGTATTAGGTCCCAGCTCGGTGTAGGCCTGAGCAGTGGTCACTCCGCCCCCCGTCAGGTTCAAGATCATGACCCCGACAAATAACAGCCCTATGTACCAAGCAGACTTCCGCTTGACCGTGGCAGTTTTCTCAATATGCTTTCCGCGTGATTGATGTACTTGCATCGATTTGCCTCCCAAGAATAGTTCTTTCGTTGTTTCTCCGGTGAGAATGTTCTTCTGGGTTTCCTTTGATATGGTTCACTGGCCGAGCGCGCTCTGTATACCAGGATTCGAGGTCAGCAATAAAATATACCTACATAAGGACGGAAAGTTCTAGGATCAAACTCTTCCTTAATCGCTTCAGCGCGCTACCGTCGACGCTCCTTCTAAGAGGAGGCGTAAAGATCCTCTGATCTGTCTTGCGCATAGGGAATACCGCAAGCATCGTGCCTCGCCGAGTAGGTCAATCATGGGAGAAAAAGAGTGGAGGCACGAAGTCAGAAGGAGAGTGGCGAGCGATATCGCACATGCCGCACAGTGCGAATCAGGCATGCGACCTGTGCGCTAATCTGTTAGCCGTCTGTGTTCTTATTCGAGCACACACAATTGAAGCACCCACAGTTGGAAAGACCACGGAACCATAGGTCGAAAGAACATGGAACGGTAGGTCTATCTCTTGCACTGGTTCTTTCACTAGCAGTCGCTCATGGACTGTTTTCGCGGCGAAACTTCAGGGGAGGTAGCTGCTCCCAATGACAATGAGACCCCTCAGGTCCACCCTGATTTGGAGGGGTGCTATATGAAACTTATCGTCAGCTCGTAAAAAGCACGATCTACCGGCTTGACAATAACCAAGCAAGGTGTGCCGCTTGACGGCAGGCCTGCGTTTCCTGAATTTGGCTTAGGGAAAGAACGATGGACGCGATCCGTCGCTGCCATTATCCCCCCGCCATTGGGGCGGCGAAACTGTCTAGCATAACCAAGCTAACCTGTGATATCCATACGCGCCCAGAAGTCAGAAGTATCCATTCCACCACCCACCATAAGGGTGTGTGATCCTCGCTTGAGGGTAAGAAGAAGCCAGTGAGTACTGCGCAGTTTTCTGAACAACCAGGCGCAGGCACCCGATTGGAAGGCGCCTCCAGGCCCGCACTGAACGAGGCCGAGCGTGAGGAACTTGGAGCCCTGGTGTCACAGGCGGTCGAGGCCATTCCTCCGAACTGGCCGCTCCGGACGTTCGCCTATCGCAATCCCTTGGTGGGATTCGAACATTTGCCCTTTGAAGAAGCCGTGTCGGAAGCGAAGAAGCTGATGGGGGGAGAAGGCTATCTCTCCACTGCCGAATACCGGAAATGCTATGCAGAGGGACGGATTTCCGAGAAGGAGCTGTTGAGCGCCCTGCGGTCGCGGGAGCCAGAGCTCGCATCACAGGACCCTGTCCGTGCCGGTGAGCGGAGCCTCCATCATCAAGCGATCCTCCTAGTTCACTTTCTGTACGGGATCGATCCGCTCGACCCCAAATTATGGCAATGGCAACTCGCGGAGGAAGATGCCACTCACCGTATCCGTCCTGATGTTCCCCAGCCCATCAAAGATCGGCTGAGATCGCACGCGGCGGGGCGCGACTCTGAAGCCGTCTACATCCGTTCGCTGTGGTCCGGGGCCTTGCAGGCGCTCGAGCTCTCTGAAGATGGATCGACTGGCAACCACGGGCATTCCCCCACAACGGTCAAGGCTGGCGGATCTGTGCACGCCGAGCATGGACCGACGCCGCAGCGCATCCGCACCGCAGCCGAGATCATCGACGATCTCACAGGCTCTGATCTGAAAGGAGTGATCGACGAACACATGATCAAGTGGTGCGCCGCATTCGTGGATGAAGGCATGGCGGATTGGTCGATGCCCTCACGCACGCAGGGCTTTTATCTTGCCTGGCGGGATCTTGCGCCGCGCGAAGCTTCCGGATGGACCCTTGGAATCTCCGACTGGGCTCGAAGGGTGGGGGCGCTCCCTGACCGCCCTGAAGACACCCTCGCGTCGAGCCTGCACCGCTTGCAGGTTCCCGACCAGGAACGGAAAGATTACTTGCGTCGACACCTCGGCCAGTTACCCGGCTGGGCCGGCTATATTCGCTGGCGAGCCAAGAACCCGAATTATCCTGAACAGGGCCGTCACCCAATCGATCCGCTGGAATACCTGTCCGTGCGCCTGTTTTACGAGGCTGAGCTGGCCGAGAAAGTCTGTCGGAGCACGTTGAACATCAACCCGGCACTACCCGATCTCCTCGAACGCGCACGATCCCATGATCTCGAGAACGGTGACTCTCACGCGCACGACGTGTACACGGAAACCGTCTGCCGGGACGCCTGGCGCCTCTTCCATCTGGCGCAATTCCTCGAGCTTCGCCCGGAGGATCTTCAACACCTGACACCGGCGGATGCCAGGTCGTTGCTGGCCTGGCTCGATCGGTTCCCTTCTGACGCGCTCCGTCCTCTTTGGCACGAGGCATACGAGGCAGAATATCGACACTCGCTGATAACGAAGCTGGTGAATGAGAGGCAGAAATCCGCAAACTGCACAAGTACCGAGCGTCCGAGACCCCGAGCGCAAGCCGCGTTCTGTATCGATGCCCGCTCCAAGCCGTTCCGCCGTCATCTGGAAAGCCAGGGGGAGTACGATACGATCGGGTTCGCCGGTTTCTTCGGTACGGCGATCGACTACCGAACGCTCAATCGTGAGGAAGATCTCCTCCTCTGTCCTGTGCTGATCAAGCCAAAATACATGGTGAAGGAGGAACCGCGGTGGGCTCAGGATCCCGGGGTCCAACGCTACCTGCTTGGAGACCGCTGGAGCCAGTTTGTCCGGCACCTGTTTCATCAGGCCAAGTCGAACCCCGCCAGTTCCTATCTCACGTTCGACCTGTTCGGGTTTCTGTTCGGAATGGCGATGTTGGGGAAGACCCTGTTCCTGAAGCCCTATGAGCTGGTGCGCACGGGGTTGCGTCACTGGCTCACCCCACCGATCCCGACCCGAATCCCGGTGGAGAAATTTCCTGAACGGGAGCGTGAGGCCTACATTGCCGGCAGCGAGCGGGCTTGCCTCGCCGAGGTGCTCGAGCAGCGGTTCAACCGTCGAGACCACGCGGTATCCCGCTCGCAGGAGGTCCTTGAAGAATTCCGGCTCGCCGCCCTTCGAGAGCCGGAGGATCGCAGTCACGCGACGCGACAGACCAAAGCGTCCGAGCGGCTTGGTCTTTCCGTCGAGGAAGAGGATGCCTTGCTGGAGGAACTCCGATATCAGTACGGGATCAATGCCCATAACCACCATATGGCGCTCGAACGCTTCGCGGCGCGCAGGTTCTCTCCAGCAGAACAAACGGCAGTGGTAGAAAACGCGCTCCGTGTTATGAGCCTGACCAAAGGGTTCGCTCGGCTGGTGCTCCTCTGCGGCCATGCGAGCACCACAGAGAACAACCCGTACGCATCCGCGTACCACTGCGGGGCCTGCGGAGGGAATCCTGGGGGACCCAATGCCCGGGTCTTGGCAGCCCTGGCTAATAAGCCGAAGGTCCGCCAGGATCTATGGAACCAGGGGATCGAGATCCCAGAGGACACGTGGTTTGTCGCCGGTGAGCACAATACGACCACGGACCACGTCACCTTGTTCGACCTGGAAGAGTTGCCCGAGTCGCACCGTCCGGATGTGCGCCAGTTGCAACAGGACCTGGAAGCGGCAAGACTCCTGAACACTCAGGAGCGCATTGCTCGATTGCCGGGGGCTCCTAGCCGGACCCTGCCGCTGACTACCGCCCGCCATGCGTGGCAAGTCAGCCGTGACTGGGCACAAGTCCGACCGGAGTGGGGACTCTCCAGCAATGCGACGTTTATTATTGGACGCCGGTCACTGACGCGAGACCTCATGCTTGACGGTCGGGCCTTTCTCCACAATTACGACCAGTCCCAGGACGAAACCGGTAGGGTGTTGGAGGCCATCATGACCGCCCCGCTGGTCGTGGTGCAAATGATCAATCTTCAATATTATTTCTCCGCGACGGACAGCTGGGCGTACGGGAGCGGGACCAAAGTCTTGCACAACGTCGTCAGCGGAGTCGGCGTGATGCTCGGGAGGCACAGCGATCTGCAAACAGGGTTTCCGTTTCAATCCCTGACTACGGGCGCTCGACGGTTTCATGAGCCCCTTCGTCTGCTCGCCGTGATCGAGGCGGACACGGGAAGAATCTCCCAGATCATCTCCCGCCACCATGTGCTTCAGAATTTTTTCGACAATCAGTGGATCTATCTTGTCTCCTGCCATCCCACCACGGGAGAGTTTTCGCAGTATCAGCCAGGAGGAACCTGGAACGCGATTTCACCACCGATCTCATGATGATGAACGCAGCCTACATTCTGATCCCGGCACTTCCTTTTGCCGCCTTCCTGATCATCGCGTTGGGCAGCCGGAGGTTAGGCGAGACAAGCCACCGGCTGGCCATCCCGGCGGTCTTCGCCTCGTTCATCCTCTCGGTCCTGGCCTGTATCGACGTGTATCAACACGGAGCCAAATCGATCCCGTTGTATACCCTGATCAACTCAGGCCGTCTGACCGTCGAAGCAGGTCTCTATGTAGACGCGATCACGGTAATCCTATTGGTCCTCGTCACCGGGGTCAGCAGCCTGGTCCATGTCTTTTCCAGCCGATACATGCAGGCGGACCCGCGCTACGCCCGCTTCTTCGCATTGATCGCGCTTTTTACCTCTGCCATGGTCATGCTGGTCATGGGCGCGAATCTCTTTATGTTATTCATGTTCTGGGAAATCATGGGTTTGTGCTCATATCTCTTGATTTCCCATTGGTCACGCCGTCCGTCTGCCTGCGACGCCGCGACGAAAGCCTTTCTCGTGAATGGGGTGGCGGATGTTGGCCTCGCATTCGGAATATATGTGGCGTGGGCCACCTTCGGCACGCTCGACATTCAGGCGATCTTGTCGGCTGCGCCACAGTACGCCGATCAGACAGTGAACCTCCTTGGTTGGCTCGGGCTTGAGTGGCAGGTTCCCATCCTCTCTGTGATTGCGTTGCTGTTGTTCATGGGACCGATCGGCAAGTCCGCGCAGATTCCCCTCCACGTCTGGCTCCCATTTGCGATGGAAGCCCCGACTCCGGTCTCCGCGCTGATTCACG
>Ga0224495_10001951_pt1 | contig 13904 bp, 10 predicted proteins | sample SF_Jul11_sed_USG_FD_168128 | JGI IMG/M metagenome (GOLD analysis project Ga0224495, IMG submission 168128) | Sediment microbial communities from San Francisco Bay, California, United States - SF_Jul11_sed_USGS_4_1 | ecosystem: Environmental > Aquatic > Marine > Sediment | place: USA: California... | reverse complement strand
CAGTCATGATTACGGGTACGGAATTGCGGTTGATTCAAGCGGAAATGCATATCTTACCGGAAAGACTTTCGACACTACCACGGATTTCCCGACAACATCAGGGGCATACGATGAAAGCCACAATGGCGGCTATGATGTTTTTGTCTGTAAGCTGGCTATGGGACTTGAGCCTGTTGAGACTGAGCTAACAGTAACCACAGTACGGATTTTCACAGATAGTGGCTTCTCTGAACCCGACGGCGATGGAATATCAGATTGTCAGGTACATTTCGGTCACAAAGACGGAACGGGCAGCTATGCTTATCCCAATCTTTACATTGAAATTGATGCAACTGGTGGTGACAGTGGAGTAATAGATACTGCTACCCTGGATGTTACAAGTGAATCTGACAGTACGGGCATTGAGGTCTCTTTTACAGAAACCGGGGTAAATACGAATAAATATCGAGCTAATAATCCCATTCACCTGTCGACAGCAAGCAACCAAAACAACCTTGAACTTGAGGTAATCGACGAAGAAACGCTCTCTGTAGATGGAACAGACGGACCAAAGGTCGATCGTGCCGAGATGGCTACCATCACAGGGTGGATTGGATATTGGCAGTACATGGTGGATGATGCTGTTGATGTTTTTGATGAATTCTTCGACAAAGATGAGGGTATTAACCCATATTTCTGGTGGGATTGCGGTGATCAAAGATTAGAAACGGCTACTTTCGCGGACTTCATCAAAAATGTTGGTGACAGTGGATATCCTGCTGACTTCCTTTTTGAATGTGCTCATGGAAGCAGTGGAAACTTCGGTTTAGGCGGCAGCAGTTTATCTTATGACCCTAATGATGGTAATTGTCCATCACTGGATGGTGACTTGGATGGTATCTATAAACCCGGGAGCGGTCAAACTCCCTCCGTTACTTCCAGCGATTGGGAAAAGGACATCGAATGGGCAATTCTATACTCCTGTCTGATTCTCGGAACACAGGAATCTCAGGGTTATGACCCAGATGCATGGACAAGGTATTGGGATAACGCGCTTCTACGACAAGCGACCGAGAATAATTGTCACGGTATACTCTCTTCGAGTGATCTACTTTGGATTTGGCAAGGCTCAAGTTCAAACAAAACCATGGAATTCCACATTACAGCATTTTGTGATGCCATCAAAGGAAACAACAACACCGTGCTTGACGCATATATGGACACTGCCGCAACTTATGATCAATGGGCTGCCTCTGCCTTGTTCCACTATGATAATAAGGATGACAAACTAAACGATGTAACAGCGGATACTACTGACACAACTATGTATTATACCTGGTATTACTTGAGTTCTCATAATCAAGATAATGCTAGCTGGGAAGCTTCTTTGGGAGGGGACACAGGTTCACCTCAGGATTCCGGCCCTGCCCCAGAAGTTGTTGAACTGGCAAAAACAGCTAATAATGCTCTCGAATTGCTTGACATTCCCCAAAAGTTGAATCTGGTATCTGCTCTATCTGACAAGTGGGCTAAAGTGGTTTGTAACATTCCAACCCGGCAGCCAAGTTTGGCGAAGGTAATGGTTCAAAAAGAAGTGCATCAGGGAAAACCGTTTGATCACGCCGGTTTTGGTAAAACGGAGTTTGATAATAAAGGGCGCGTTAGCTTTAAGAAACATCGCAAAAGCAAAGCAGAGGGGCCGATAGGATTGACTGAAGAGCAGTCGATACAAAAATCCGTCAATTTCATTGAGCAAAGAGGCGGAGCAATGCCCCCCGATGCAAAACTGGCAAGTATAGCAAAGCAAATGGTACGAGTTTTCGACCTTGATGATGCTACAAAACCACAAAATGAATACATAAAAAGTCAGATCACGGAGTACAGACATAGGATAAACGGTATTGAAATAGTCGGTGGATGTCGGGGAGATCGCATCTCTGTAGCAGTAGAAGACAACGAGGTAGTCGACTTTAAACGTCATTGGCGGACCATCGCTGGTCCTGTAGGTGGTAAACAGCAGGTCATTTCTGCCGGCGATGCACTTGGTGTGGCCGTTGAAAATATACCGAAGGTTATTCTTTTTCCACGTGATAAGGGCTATTCAATTACCAAGATTGAGCTTTTCTACTATGGCCTGCCATCAGAAGAAGAGGAGCAATATCTAACACCCGCGTGGGGCTTCCGTGTAAGTGGATTTCTGTGGGTATATGTCGATGCATTTACCGGTGAATTTCTAATATAGTCGAAAGGGGGTATAACCATGTAAAGAGTTGAATTTGTTTTAGAAGGTTTTTAACAATGAAGTAAGGTACAAAAAAAATAGATAAGGAACACTACACAAGGAGAAAAAAAATGAATATTATGAAAAAAACAAAGTTCACGGCAATGAGCCTGATGATACTGTGCTGGGGCCTGGTATTAAGCTTCGCGGCCGCGGCGCCGGCCGATGCACCTGCTCTTGCAGAGATTGCCTCAGTTGTAGAGAGTTCTGAGAGTGCCATACAGGATTTGAAGATTGAATATACCTGCCTCCGCATACCGTACGGCTCAAAAGGCAGGAATTTGACACGTGCTGAAAAGACCAAAATGGATAAGTTCCCCGGCTGGTACAAACAGGAAACCGGGGTATGGATACAGAAAGGCGATAAGATAAAGCTGGAACGTACTTACTATTTCAGCACTTCTGAAACCATACAGATTACGAAAACTAAGTGTTACGATGGTTCGGTAACGAAAGCCAGAGAACATTCGGAAAGCCGGCCGGACCTTGGTAGCATTACCAAAGAACGCTCACATTCATTTCGCAGATGGTTTAATCCGTTGCTGACATTTTCCGCCACCGGAGACAAAAACCTCAGCCGGGAGCTTGGCGATATTGATACGGAATTGGTATCAGGTTCGCATGAGGTAAAAGGCAAATCATGTCAGCTCGTAAAAATGTACAAAAACAAGACTCCGACTTCCTGCCTGCGAAGCTACAAGGTTTATCTTGACCCCAAAAGCAATTACACGCCGGTAAAGATTGAGAAATACTGGAACAACTTCAGGTGTTTGGAACATACTGTCGAAGTCACTGAGTTAACGAAAGTGGGGGATATTTACCTGGCTACCAAAGCCCGATATGTAAATTACAACAAACCAGCCGGTAGTGATAAGAGCTATCCGGTGAGTGAGCAGGAATTGACCGTAACCAGCGTAGAACTCAACGAAGGTGTGGCCGACTCGGAATTTGAACTCAACTTCCTTCCCGGAACCAGAGTCTGGAATGCTATCCTGGAACTTGGCTATACCGTACCGGAAGAAAATCCTGAGCCGTAGATGCTTTTGTGTGAAAAAACAATGTTAATATAAAGAATTAAGGTAATAAAAGGAAATACAGGAGAATTAACCATGAAGACTAAAAAAGGAAAAATTGCTCTAAGAGCATTAATTGCGTCACTGGCAATTACGGTTCTGGTTGTGATTGTCTGGGCGGCCGTTCCGCCTTATCCAACTGTAGACGGTATGTTATCAGGTGGTAACGAGTCTGAGGAAGAATATGATTATCCTGGTGGTGCCGGCCTGAGACAGGGGACAGAGGAGACTTACAGCTACTGCTATGGCCGATATATTGGTAACCAGGGTTCCGAGCACAATGGATTCTATATCTGCAACGACTGGTATGCGCCCGAAGAAAATTACGAACCGTCTGGAGACTGTAACGCAGTCAACATGTTTTTTTGGACTGAACCAGGGTCGCCCAGCCGATATTGGCGTGTCGTACTTCACCCTGACGAAACATGTACGTTATGGACAAAATTAAATCAGGTAGGTCAAAACTGGCAAATAGCAGATACGAACGGCTGGGATGTTTCCACCGGATACAACACATCCATTAATGAAGTTGATGATGCGCATCCCATCTGGGAATTAAGGATCCCTCCGGAATATTGTAAAGCAGATATGCAAGTCGGCGCCATAGATCCGAAAGAAGCCGATCCGGGAGATTGCCCGGAGACTGATCCTAATGAAGTTTTAGGGCAGAATCCCGGTGATCCCATAGACTCCAAATATGGACGACCACCGGATTGGGACAGCGCAGATTTCGAAAATTGGGGCGATAACAGTTGTGAATAACCGCTAATTACTATTAACAATAATTGGAACTGCACGATGAATGATAGTCTGCAGGGAATGGCCTGAAAAGCCGTTCCCTGCGGATTTTTTAGTGTTACCCCGGGACAACAGCCAAAAGGAACCGGTAACAAGCACCTAATGATAAGCGACAATTATTCTTACCTTACGGCCTGAGGACATGGTTTCAGCAAACAAGGTGGTGAACAGTATCTTGACCAAAGTGAAGGACGATTGACACTTTTTTGACACCATTAGCTGATTTTGGCCATTTTTGCCGTTTCAAGAATTGACACTATATGTAGCAACTTCTTCTCTTACAAACACTTAAAAAAATTTACGCCCGGCAGGATTCGAACCTGCGGCCTTCGGTTTAGGAAACCGACGCTCTATCCTACTGAGCTACGGGCGCATAATAGCAACAAGCCTACCGACCAACAGCTTGCCCATTACTTTACACTCCTGGTTTTAATATTGCAAGAAAATCAGATTTGAGGTATACTCTTTGTAAGAGATGGGACAAGAAATAATGGCAAAAAAGGCAAAATTAACAGAACAGAATACCGGTTTTGCGCATCCAATAAGCGGGCAGGGAGATGCCGACAAAAAGGGAAAATACTTGGCTGAATTACGAGATTCGCTTGCTGCTCGACTAAGGGCCGGTGACCATGCGGCGGCAGGTGAGTTTGTTGACATGTACAATGAGCAGATATTTCTGTTTATGAGGAGGCTTGGCCATGATCGTCAGGTCAGTGAAGACTTAACACAGGAAAGTTTTCTCCAGGCCTGGCAACATATAAGCCAGTTGAGAAACGGCAAGGCGTTAAATGGCTGGTTGTATCGTATCGCAGGCAATGTTTCAAAGCTGTATTGGCGCAAACACAAAGGCAGAGAAATGGCCAGTATCGAAGGGGCAGATATCGACGTGCCGGAGAACAGCGAGGCCGGGTGTGACATAGCTGGGCATTACGAGCAGCTTGGCCGGTTAAAAAATGCGGTCGCATACCTTCCTGAGAAACTGAGACAGGCGGTTGTATTACATTACATGCAGCACTTGACTATTGCCGAAGCCGCCGAGGCGGCAGGTGTAAGGGAAGGCACTTTCAAAAGCAGGCTGAACAGGGCGTTAGAAACTTTAAGAAAGCAGGTTTTATGACCGAATCCCGGGAGATGGGAGGGCTGCAATGAATGAGCAAAAGCTAACAAAATTATTGAATGATTTGGCTGATGCAACGGTAGAGCCGGTCCGTCCCGGTCTGACTGAGGACATAAAACGGCAGATCCCGGAGCGGCTTTCCCCACATAAAGGCGGGACGGACACTATCCATATCGTTATAAACTTAAGAATCAGTAAATTGGCCGCGGCAGCGGTCATTATTGTGACGATACTTTTGTGTGCGGGCCTGTTTGGCGGGCGAGACTGGACCAGCGACGGCATAGTCGACGGCGTAAGAGATTCTCTGGCGTGGCTGGGTGCCGGCAGAGCCGACGTCCTGGCGGTCAGGTCAAAATATGAGGATTTGGTTCGACAGGGCAGGCACGTTGTGTATTATGGCGATAACATTGCTCCCGGGGATAATAGTGCTATACTTATGCAACTGAAGCTTCCCGATGGCAAGTATAGGATAGTCTTCGGTGACGGGAGTACGAGGATAGTCAACGCCGAAGAATTAATAGAATTGCATAGCCGGATGCTGTTGAATAAAACAAGATGAGCAGCATTACATCAGGCTAAAAAATAGATTTTTTTCCTTGCATTATGGACGGTTTTATGGTAAAAGGGGGCGTCTTCATGATATCTTAAAGGAGCCAAAAAAGAAGGAGTATCATCATGGGCCCACGAAAAGGTTTCACACTAATAGAGCTTCTGGTAGTAATTGCTATTATCTCTTTATTAATGGCGTTATTGCTGCCGGCGCTGGAGAGGGCCAGGGAGCAGGGCAAGCGGATTGTTTGCCTTAACAATCTGAGGCAGTTAACGCTTGCATGGAATGCATATTCAGATGATTTCGACGGCAGAATCGTATGCGGCGACACCGGCGAGTATGATAACTACACGCCGTACGGCCACAATTATCATCTTGATGAGATTCCCTGGTGTATGAAAGACTGGGCTGCCGGTACTACCCTGGAAGAGAAAGAAACCGCAATCAGGGAGGGAGCGCTGTTCCCATATAGCAAAGTCGTAAAACTTCACTGGTGCCCGACCGGCGAGGTGGGAGAGCTGCGAACGTACGCGGTGGCTGATTCTATGAATTGTAAAGGATGGGACAACGACCGGGTGATGCTTAAACACAGATCCGAGATTCTCAGGCCGCATAGCAGGATTATTTTTCTTGATGATGGCGGGGGAGGCCTGTCAAGCATGGGTGGTTGGACTTTATACAGTGTTTATTCTGCAGGGAACAACAAATGGATATGGTGGGACCCGCCTCCAATCCGGCACGGTGATGGAACGAACTTTTCCTTTGGAGATGGACATGCTGAATACTGGAAGTGGCAAGACAAGCGTACGCTGGAATGGGGTAAGGAGAGGCTGGCTTTTTCTCCAGCACAGATTGACAATCCGGATATTCGCAGAACCTCGATTGGTGTATGGGGCTTAAAGTAGACTATACAGAACAGTCATACGATTTTTTTTGACTTGCTTTGCGGATGGTTTTGTGATAAAATAACATTGTTGTCTAATAAGGCGTTTCAAAGGCACAATAAAGGAGTATCATTTATGGCAACGCGAAAGGCATTTACTTTAGTAGAGCTTTTGGTGGTAATTGCCATTATTGCACTGCTGATGGCATTACTGATGCCGGCATTGGAGCGGGCACGGGAGCAGGGCATGCGCGCTGTCTGCCTAAACAACCTTAGGCAGTTGGTGCTTGCATGGAATATGTATGCGGATGAAAACGATGGCAAACTTGTCTGCGGCTATATAGAGGAGGGGGGCACTTTTAAACCGCCTACGGGCCATTGGGGCCCCGGCGGAATGCATGAAAATGAACGTCCCTGGGTACTTCTAGACTGGCCCGCAGCGGGTCTCACCGACGACCAAATGACACAAGCTATCAAACAAGGAGCTTTGTATCATTACACCAAGAGCATAAAACTGTACAAGTGCCCGAACGCCTTGGCTCATGAGTGGCGGACGTACTCTGTAGTTGATGCCATGAATACTGCCAAATACGATGGTGGACCGATGCTCAAACACAGGACGGATATTCGCAATCCAACCAATAGGATTGTTTTCATTGAAAACAGCGGGGCCACTCCCATGGGTGGCTGGAGCATCTATTATAAACAACCGGCCTGGCGGGACGAACCTCCCGTACGACATGGTGATGGCGGAACACTGGGCTTTGCAGACGGGCACAGTGAGTACTGGAAATGCAAGGACCCGCTCACACATACATACAATGATACCAACACCGGAATATGGAAAGCTATAAATTTTCCTAATAGCCTGGATATACCCAGGATGCAAAGGGGTGTTTGGGGGAAATTAGGGTATACGCCATAGCAAGATTTTTTTCTCACTGATTAAATGTGACCGTCAAATAAGAAAAACCCAGCCGGAAGGCTGGGCTTTTTATTGGTATATGGTTGAGACCAGGCCGGCCCTGTTAATAGATAATCGCGGTCGCTTCTTCAATCTTTTTGATGATTTCATCGGTATCGTCAGAGTTAGATACGTAGCCGTCAAAGCCCTTCTGTAACAAAGCGGCCGACTCAGAGTCTCTTAACTTATTCGCAATGGCTATAATTTTGATGGTCTGCAAATCCTCATCGGTTCGGATGCTTTTGCAAATACTGTTTGCATCTATGCCTTCAGCCAGGAGGCTTACCAGGAGAACATGCGGCGCAAATTTCTGAGCGATCGTGCCGGTCTCAAAATTGCTGCCTGCCGTTTTCACCGCGTAATCGGCCCTGGTTCGCAAAGTTTCAGCCATGGCCGAGGCTGCTCTGCCGTTGCTGTTGACTATAAGGACCCTGATTTTACCGACCGGAAGTGTTGGCGCAGGCATATTATTCGCTTTCATAAAGCGAATCAGCTCGCTAACCGGTATTCGTCGGTCCTTGCTGCCGGGTATGCGATAACCCTTTAATTGGCCGGTATCAAACCACTTTGAGACTGTTCGCGGAGCGACGTTACAAATCTTGGCCACATCACCTGTCGTCAGTACATTCTTTCCTTTTGCCATTTTTAGCCCTCAACTCTGCATATATACCGCATTTGTAATCGGCCTTAAATCGAGAGGTGTTTAATATAGAAATCGTAATTTCCAGCTTAGCAGCATATAATCGGCTGTCTCTACAACACTACGTCCCATAAGTGCTTATGGTTTTTATAGAAAGAGGTGACCTCGTAGATTAAAGGCAGCTTTTCTTAAATTGGCACGGGCGGCGTGTAAAAATATCTTTGATTTATTGGGTGTAAGCAGTATAATTTTGTCTTCTGATTTAGCTCTGCGTTTTTTGATGAGGGAATTTGCTGATGCGTGTATTTTTATCCCGGCCGGATATTACCGAAGAAGAAATCGAGGCCGTCTGTGAAGTGCTTCGCGGTCCCAACCTTTCGCTGGGTCCCAAACTGGCCGAATTTGAGGATGCTTTCGCTCAGTATATCGGCCTGAAGCGGGCCGTGGCTGTCAATAGCGGAACAAGCGGCCTGTTTTTGTGTATGTCGGCACTGGGGATTGGACCGGGTGATGAGGTCATTACTACGCCATTTACTTTCATTGCCTCAGCAACACCTGTTATGATGGCCGGCGCCAGGCCGGTATTCGTCGATATTGACCCGCTAAGTTTGAATATTGACTCTGCAAAAATCGAATCCATGATTACCGACAGGACAAAAGCCATTTTGCCCGTAGAGGTTTTCGGCAATCCCGCTGACATGGATAAGGTCTGTGAAATCGCTCAAAAACACAATCTGATGGTGGTTGAGGACAGTTGTGAAGCGCTGGGCTCTGCACTGAATGGGAAAAAGGCGGGGACATTTGGCACCATGAGCGTATTTGGCTTTTATCCCAATAAGCAGATAACCACCGGCGAGGGCGGAATGATTTTGAGCAACGACGGTGATTTGGCGGATATGTGCGTATCACTTCGCAATCAGGGCAGAGCCAAAGACAGCAGCTGGCTAAGCCACGAACGGCTGGGTTATAACTATCGACTCAGCGACATCAATTGTGCCCTCGGCATTGTGCAGCTTTCAAGAATAGAGCAGTTTAAGGCCAAACGCCGGCAGGTTGCTGAATGGTATCAGGAAATGTTAGCTGACGATGACAGATTGATTGTGCCCGTGGAGCCGGATGATTGCGATATAAGCTGGTTTGTCTTTGTGGTACGGCTGGCAGAGGGCTTTACCCGCCCCCAGCGTGACCGAATTTTAGAATCAATGATAGAGCGAAAAATTCAGGTCAGCAATTATTTTTCGCCCGTACATCTGCAGCCCTTTATGGTTGAGCGGTTCGGCTATAAAAAAGGCGATTTTCCCGTTGCCGAATCCGTATCTGAGAGCACTATCGCTCTTCCCTTTTATAACAACCTGACCCAGGATGAAGTCGCGATTGTCTGCAAAACATTGAAAGAAATTTTAGATAAAAATTTGTCTGCCGGTTAGCCAAAACGATTTTTGTGTTAATAATTGCTTATGGAGGTAACCGTAAAAAACATGTAGTCGTATCTGGTCGGAAATAAAATTTTCCTGTGAAGGGCCTATACCGCCGATTTTACAGCCAGCAGCGGGGCCAAATAATATTCGTTATATCATATTATTTGGCATATTGGATTTTTATTCTTAAAATTTACGTGAGGGAGACATCAGGGCTGGGGGTGGAACGGCCTATAAAAGTATTTCTTTTGGAAGGGAGAAACTTTTAATGAGGTGGAGAAGTAAACTTGTATTCATGCTGATAATCTATTTTGCCGGTTTTGCGACCGCAATCTATACTTTAGCGCCTGTGCCTGAAAATCAAGCCGGTCGGTTTCGCGAAAACAGTTTTAAGTACTCCGCTGTAAAATCAGACGAATTCGCACAATCTTTTAACACCGGGATGCACAAATGTCTTGATTTTAGCAAAGATTTCGCCTGGCGCATGGGCAAATACTTAAAACAGAAGTTTGATGACAGGCAAACTCAAGCCAGAAGCTAATCAGCGAGAAAGCTGCTCTATATTGGTAACGTTTACACGCACGTGACTCTTTAAGGAGGGGGTATATATGTAGCACTTTGGGGCCGTGGGCCGTCAGGCCCGCGGCCTTCAATATATCACTTCAATTTATAATAACAACTTCCTGTCAACAATCAAAATTTCACTTCCACTGTTTGCCTCTCCCCTGGCATTATCGACTGCACGTTCTTCAAGGTTTTCATCCTTCCGGTGTCCTGTTCACCTACCTTGACGGCATACGTGCCGGTCTTGAATACCTTCGGGCGAAATGAAGCTCCATTGATTCGGATAGTATAGACGATTTCGCCATCGGCTTCGTCGATTACCTGTACGACCGGGTCTGTCATACCGCTGACCTTTACCGTCGGCAAATAGGCCACAGCCTTGCGGCCGTAGTTGTCCTGCTGCTTGATAGTTCTGGGCCAGCCGGGATATTGCTTAGCGGTTGCATCTGTAATATCCACGTTTCTTGGCCAGCATTCAACTGTAATTTCCCTTGTCTTTTTATTGAATCTGACAACTCCGAAACCGGCAGACCTGGTGGTCAGCTTATCGTGATTTTCCATTTCTCCGGGATTTGCAACGGCCAGCATAGTAATCTTATTATCGAACCCATCGACGAATTCGCCCAGGTATTCGGGCATCCCTTCTTCGCGGTTTTTGCCCGGTTCGAGAGGGGCCCACCAGCGCAGGTAGAGATTGGCGATGGAGGGCACGCATAAGGAATATCCCGAGTCGTTCCATTCATCGACGCCATGATGAATCAGCGTTCCCAAATGTTGGTCACCTGCAATCATAAATGCAAACGCCTTACGGATTTCCCTCAGCGCCTTGTTGCGTCCGGTCTGGGGCCAGCCGTTGGAATCGAGGTCGGCATGCAGCCGGTTGTTCCGGCTGCCGTGAAGGTGCGCGCCACCGCAGAAGACGGTCTGAGAAAGGACGGATTTCATATCTGAACCACGCCAGTCGGTTGCCCATTCACTGAGGAACTTGAGCTGCCGCTCCCCCAGCAATTTGGCACCGGGGACATCAACACTCTTTGGATCATAATTTGGGTCTGTAATATGGTCCGGCCGGGGCCCCTGCTTCGGAACAAGCCCCTGCGGGCCCGACTTGAACTTGCGGTCTTCAATAATGGCAAAGCTTACCCGCCCTACCGTAAGTGTAGTGTAGTATACCCCGATGCCCCGCTGTATCGGGGTCGGGTCATAAGGATCGGGAAGATGACTGGTCTGTGCTCGCTCGACCATTTTCACGTATTCAACAGGGGCTGCATATCCTCCATCATGACCGGCGCGAGTGTTCGATTTCTTTCCTCCCGCTCCCCACAGGTTGGCGTGGCCTACATCATGGTCGTCGGGTATCGTGACCGTTGGGATATTGCGAATGATATCCCCGAAATCCCTGCCGAACTTAAGCCAGTAGGCGTAATGCCTGTTGTGGTCATAGACCTGGTCGCCCGAAAAAAATAAAAGGTCAGGTTTCAACTTTTTGATATTCGCCACGATATCGGTTTTAGGAATGTCTCCTCCGTGCCCGGGATAAATCGAGTTGCCCGTAAATGCAGCAACCACAATCGTCTCCTTATCGACCGGGTCTTTGCGGATTGTGCCGGTAAAATAGGCGTTCTTGCCGTAAGCGACGCGGTATTCGGTATCTTTAGTAGAGTCCCATTTCTCAACCCTCAAATTTGCCGTCCAGCCATCCTCAATTACCTGCGCCTTGGCTATTTGTTTCCAATTCCCCCCTTTCTTAATCTGGAGCCGGACATCCCTGTCCTCACCTTCCTTCAGGGGATACAACTGCGCCGTCATCTTCATAATGTCGTTTTGTACGGTGTACAGCGCAAAACAAATGACCTTATCTCTGGACACTTCGGGGATATTCAATTCCTTGGCAATGGCGATACTCAGCAACAAGGTGGTCACCAATACTGCGGTATGGACTTTTATATTCATCAACTTCATGTTTTCCTCCTTGTCAATTTGGCTTTATCGGGACAGATTCGAAGAATCAACGTTTTTTGCTGCAGATAATATGCCATAATTGGCCAAAAGTTTCAAGCCCGACTTTTCAGTTGGTCCACGGTCAGTGCAAAAACAGGTATTGGAAGGAAAGCGGGGCAAGACAAAACGTGTTTTCATGCGCATTTTCAGTAAAACTGCCTCGGAAAAGAAAGCTCTTGACCGTTCAAGGTGATTTCGTTAAGATTATTGATGTCGTATGGAGCAAAATTATGTTGTTTAAGAGTCTATCCGGGAAATGTCGGCTTAATCCCGTTATGTATGACAATAAGTTGCGACAAATCTGTTTCTTCAGGCCGCTTGAGACTATTCTCATAGGCGTGGCCTTTTTCTGGTCTTCAAACGCTGCGGGCATTCAGGATGCCGGCACACACTGGCTCGAGATAGTTCAGCTTGAGATTCGGGTCAACGCCGGTGTTGATGACGCTGAAGAATTGAATGAGGACGGCGATGTTTCTCTGGATAGCACCGACCTCGAGCTTACCTATGATGATTATCACGGCGGCAACCAAACCATCGGGCTGCGTTTCGACGATGTCCAAATCGACCGTGCAGCCAAGATACACCGTGCCCATATCGTGTTTACTGTTGACGAGGCCGAAAGCTCAAACCCATGCAACCTGACGTTTACCGCCCAGGCCGTCGACAGCGCCGGGCCTTTTACCGCTGAGCCCCACAACATAACCGGCAGGTGGCCTACGACCCTGGCCAGAGTCACCTGGAGTCCTCCGGAATGGGACACAGTCGGCTCTGCGGGCTATGACCAGACGACGCCCGGGATCGCCTCGGTTATTCAGGAAATCATTGACCGGCCCGGCTGGGTACGCGGCAATTCAATCGTCATTATCGTCACCGGCACGGGAAGCAGGGTTGCGGAATCCTATGACGGAAGTCCGGATGATGCGCCGCTCCTTCACGTGGAATTCGGCCCGGCAGACACCGACGTTGACTTCAAGGATTACGCGGTGCTTGCAAACGACTGGCGCCGAACAGGTTCCGCCCTTGCCGCGGACATCAATGCAGATGATGTCGTTGACTTTAACGACCTGAAGATACTGGCTGCAAGCTGGTTATGCGGCTGTGATCAAATAGAGTCATACTCACCTTATTCCTATTCGCTGTATCTTGCCTGCAATCAGAATGTTGCCGATGCTTCTGTAAACACATTCGACCTGGAAACGCTGGACTACTTCCGGCATTTCATCGCCGAACTCGAAAATACAGGCGCCATAGACATGCCAATACCCGTGGACATGCAGGACTGCAACGATCCGGAGTATTGCCCCTACATATATCTTACGACGCAGGAGGCCAAGAGAATCCTTGCCGCAAAGACGGCCCATGCAATCTGGCTGGATAAGCATGACGTGCTGCCGTGGAAGATAGCGCAGTATTCCCGGAACGAACTTGCAGGATTGTTCGATGACGACCTGCTGTTCTCTCGCAGTGGCTCACAGTATTACTATCTTTCCGTTGTGGACCATTCGCCGTCCGAGGTCTTTGGCTACATCCTCGATAATGAACTTCTCAAGAGCGACCTGTTCAGCACTTTTTACGCGATTCTCGATGACCTGCGGGCGGATTTTCGGCATAGTAACACCAGCGATGATACTCGAAA
>Ga0224495_10001950_pt1 | contig 13911 bp, 8 predicted proteins | sample SF_Jul11_sed_USG_FD_168128 | JGI IMG/M metagenome (GOLD analysis project Ga0224495, IMG submission 168128) | Sediment microbial communities from San Francisco Bay, California, United States - SF_Jul11_sed_USGS_4_1 | ecosystem: Environmental > Aquatic > Marine > Sediment | place: USA: California... | reverse complement strand
ATGCCGCGCGTTGCGCGCACATTATTCTACTCGCGGCAAGCTGCTGGCTACTCGCTCAGTTTAGGAGATAAGTATGCCCGTAATAAAAATGACCGACCTTGATCTAAAGGGCAAGCGCGTCCTGATTCGCTCGGATCTGAACGTGCCTGTCAAAGATGGCAAGGTAACTTCGGATGCACGCATCACCGCCTCGATGGCGACCATCGATTTCGCCCGTAAAGCCGGCGCGCGCGTGATGGTGACTTCGCATCTGGGCCGTCCTGAAGAGGGGGTCTACTCCGAAGAGAATTCGCTCAAGCCGGTTGCCAACGTGATCGCCAACAAACTGGGCAAACCGGTGCGCCTGATCAGGGATTGGGTGGATGGCGGTTTCGATGTCGCCGAAGGCGAGCTGGTGCTGCTGGAAAATTGCCGCTTCAACAAGGGCGAGAAAAAAAGCCTGGAAGCAACTGCAAGAAAATACGCCGCCCTGTGCGACGTGTTCGTGATGGACGCATTCGGCACCGCGCATCGCGCCGAAGCCTCGACCCATGGCGTGGCGAAATATGCGCCAGTCGCGGCGGCGGGCGTGTTGTTGACCCAGGAGCTGGAGGCATTGACCAAGGCGCTGCTCAACCCGGCACGTCCGATGGTAGCGATCGTCGGCGGCTCCAAGGTATCCACCAAACTGACCGTGCTGGAAAGCCTGTCGGAAAAAGTCGATCAAATGGTGGTCGGGGGCGGTATCGCCAACACTTTCCTGAAGGCGACCGGCCATCCGGTCGGCAAGTCGCTTTGCGAAGATGACCTGGTTCCCACCGCGCAGGCATTGCTGGAAAAGATGTCGGCGCGCGGTGCAAGCATACCCATCGCTAAAGACGTCGTGGTCGGCAAGCAGGCTCCTTTCGTTGCCGGGAATGAGAACACACCGGCAATACTGAAGGATGCAAACGATGTGGCTGACGACGAGATGATTTTCGATATCGGCCCCGAGTCGGCACAGGAGCTGGCGGATATCATCATGAAGGCGGGAACCGTGGTATGGAACGGCCCGGTCGGCGTGTTCGAGTTCGACCAGTTTGGCGAAGGCACCAGAAAAATCGCGATGGCGATTGCCGAAACCAGCGCGTTCACGCTGGCGGGAGGCGGAGACACGATAGCCGCGATCCAAAAGTACGACATCTATGACAAGGTGTCCTACATCTCCACAGCGGGCGGGGCGTTCCTGGAGTTCCTCGAGGGTAAAAAATTGCCTGCGGTTGAAATACTCGAACAGCGGGCAGGTCAATAGCCGGTTGCTTGTAGAAACCCGGTTTGGCTGCCAGCTGCAAGCTCCCAATAGACAAGGATCACATGTTACGCAGAACAAAAATAGTTGCAACGCTGGGACCTGCTTCCAGCGACCAGAAAGTCCTCGAGAAAATGATACGTGCCGGAGTCGATCTGGTGCGCATGAATTTTTCCCACGGTTCAGCTGAAGATCACCAGAAGCGCGCAGAGGTTGTGCGTGCGGCAGCGGAGGCGGTGGGCCGCACCGTGGGTATCCTGGCCGACCTGCAAGGACCCAAGATACGGGTGCGCAAATTCGAGAATGACAAGATCGTCCTGAACAATGGCGACACCTTCATACTCGACGCCACCATGGAAGGACTGGGCAACCAGCAGCGCGTCGGCCTGGACTACAAGGAACTGCCCAGGGATGTCAGCAAAGGCTCGGTGCTGCTGCTCAACGACGGCATGCTGGAGTTTGTCGTCAGCGAGGTCAAGGGCGAGCAAGTCATTTGCAAGGTGGTGCGCGGCGGGGTGCTGTCCAATAACAAGGGCATCAACCGCAAGGGTGGCGGGCTGACTGCACCCGCATTGACCGACAAGGACAAGGAAGACATCAAGACTGCGGCGCTGATCAAGGCGGATTACCTGGCGGTGTCGTTCCCGCGCAGCGGCGACGACATGCGCCTGGCGCGCGAACTGATGCACGCGGCGGGCGGCAAGAGCCTGTTGATGGCCAAGATCGAACGTGCCGAAGCGATACCCGCGTTGAGCGATATCATCGATGCGTCGGACGCCATCATGGTGGCGCGCGGTGACCTGAGCGTGGAAGTCGGCGATGCCGCCGTGCCGGGCTTGCAGAAACGCATGATAAAGATGGCGCGCTCGAAGAACCGCCTGGTCATCACCGCCACGCAGATGATGGAATCGATGATCACCAACCCCATCCCGACGCGCGCTGAAGTGTCCGATGTGGCGAATGCGGTGCTTGATGGCACCGATGCGGTGATGCTGTCGGCGGAAACTGCGGTAGGCGACTACCCGGTGGAAACCATAGAGGCGATGGCGCGCATCTGTCTCAAGGCGGAAGCCGAAGAAGATGACCACACCATAGACCGGCGTACCGTCGCGCAAAAATTCACGCGCATCGACCAGTCCATCGCAATGTCGGCGCTGTTCGCAGCCGCCCACCTCAAGGTCAAGGCGATCGTCGCCTTGACCCAGTCCGGCTCGACGGCATTGTGGATGTCGCGCATGAATGCGGGGGTGCCGATCTTTGCGCTGACCCCGGTGCCGGAAACGCTGACCAAGGTGACCCTGTTCAGCGGCGTGCATCCGATTGCATTCCACTCCAAGGCGAAAGTGCAGTCTGAAGAGATGCTCAACGCCGAAACTGCTTTGCTGGAACTGGGGCTGGTCAAGGAAGGCGATCTGGTGGTGATGACCATAGGCGAGGCGGTAGGCAAGGCCGGGCACACCAACACGATGAAGATAGTCAAGGTCGGCGATCATCGCAAGCATTGATTTTCGCTTGGGCACGGTGCGGTGCGTCCCGGATCTTGCAGGGTCCGTTCTGCGCACCAGTTGGTAATGGAGCGCAGAACGCACCCTGCGTTATTCCCGTTTCTACCGCGAAACGGAGTATGCGTTCATTGGAATTGAACTGAAGATCAGAATTTTGAATTTGAATTTTTAATCAGGAGAAAAAACATGGCTCTCGTATCTTTGCGTCAACTACTCGATCATGCGGCGGAAAACGGCTACGGTTTGCCCGCATTCAATGTGAACAACCTGGAACAGGTCAAGGCCATCATGGAAGCGGCCGACGAAGCCAACAGTCCGGTGATCATGCAAGGCTCCGCCGGCGCGCGCAAGTACGCGGGCGAGCCCTTCCTGCGCCACCTGATCGAAGCGGCGGTGGAAATGTATCCGCACATTCCGGTGGTGATGCACCAGGATCACGGCGCGTCCCCGGCGGTATGCGTCAACGCGATCAAATCCGGATTCTCCAGCGTGATGATGGACGGCTCGCTGAAGGAAGACGCCAAGACCCCCGCCTCGTTCGAATACAACGTCGACGTCACACGCCGTGTCGTCGAGATGTCGCATGCGGTGGGCGTGTCGGTGGAAGGCGAATTGGGCTGCCTGGGCTCGCTGGAAAGCGGCATGGGCGAGAAGGAAGACGGCCACGGCGCAGAAGGCGTGCTGACCCACGACCAGTTGCTGACCGACCCGAACGAAGCCGCAGAGTTCGTCAAGGCGACCCAGGTGGATGCATTGGCCATCGCCATCGGCACCTCGCACGGCGCGTACAAATTCACCAAGCCGCCCACCGGCGACACGCTGGCGATCAGCCGCATCAAGGAGATCCATGCGCGTATTCCCAACACCCATCTGGTGATGCACGGCTCTTCATCGGTGCCGCAGGAATGGCTGAAGATCATCAACGAATTCGGCGGTGCGATGCCGCAGACCTATGGCGTGCCGGTGTCGGAGATCGTCGAAGGCATCAAGCACGGCGTGCGCAAGGTGAATATCGACACCGATCTGCGCATGGCCTCCACCGGCTCGACCCGCCGTTACCTGGCGCAGAATCCCAAAGACTTCGATCCGCGCAAATTCCTGGCGGAAACCACCAAGGCGATGCGCGCGATCTGCAAGGCGCGTTATGAGGCATTCGGCAGCGCGGGTCAAGCAGGCAAGATCAAGCCGATCTCGCTGGAGGCGATGGCCAACCGTTATGCCAAGGGTGAATTGAAAGCGATCGTCAAGTAATCCCGTTCCGCAGCGCAATATTGCAGGGTGCGTTTACACACGCTGCAATATGAGCGCAAAACAAAACGCCTCGCAGTAGCGAGGCGTTTTACATTTCTGCATCCGCAGTGTTTTCACACCGGGTGCTCCGGGTTTATCTTCTAATAGGAGATGGTCAGCGGGGCAAGTTGATCAGTTGTGGTTCCGTCCCCAAGCTGTCCGCTTGCGTTGTTGCCCCACGCATTTAACACCCAGTTGGTCTTGAGGGCGACGCTGTGGGCATCGCCTGCGGAAAGCGACGACCAGTTCGTATCCGCATTCACCTTTACGGGTGCGAGCTGATATGTCCCAGCCAATACATTTCCTGCGCCGTCCAGGTTCCAGCCCCATTTCCATAGCGTCCTGTCAGACTGGATGGCAAGGGTGTGCGCATATCCCCCGTCGATTTTTTGCCAGGTTGTCGCAGTTCCAATCTGGATTGGGGCATTTTTATCAATTCTAGTACCGTCGCCAAGCTGGCCGAAGGCATTTTCTCCCCATGCCCATAAAGCGCCACCAGCGATGGCCAGCGAGTAATTAGACCCGGCGCCGACCACGCCCCAGCCTGTGGCAACGCCTACCTGGGTTGGGACAAGTTTATCAATTTGAGTATTGTCGCCAAGCTGGCCGAAGAAATTATAACCCCAAGCCCATAACGTGCCGTCCGACAGGATTGCCAGGGAGTGGTTGGCGCCGGCGGCAATCGCCGTCCATGTGGTACCGACGGGTGACGGAATTTGAGTCGGAGCAGATTTATTTACCGTTGTACCATCGCCAAGCTGGCCGTAAAAATTACTGCCCCAGGCCCATAGCGTCCCATCCGTTTGCAGTCCCAGGGTGTGAGATTGCCCGCCGGCAATGGCCTTCCAGGTAGTAGCAGTCCCGATCTTGATCGGGACAAGCTTGTTGGCCGATATCCCGGCTGTCCCGTCGCCCAACTGGCCAACCTGATTATCTCCCCATGCCCACAAGGTTCCGTCTGACTTGAGCGCGAGGGTATGGTAGTCGCCTGCGGTCATCACAGCCCAGTCAGCGGCTGTCCCGATCTGTGCGGGCGTGGGTCGGTCTACAATAGTCCCGTCGCCCAGTTGGCCGCTCTGGTTAGATCCCCAGCTCCACAAGGTTCCATCGTCCTTGAGAGCGACGGTGTGGAAAAGCCCTGCGGCCACGGCGTTTACCACCGGGGCATCGCGCGTGGTAAACGACCAGGTCTTGGGAGCAGCCAGCGCATTGCCTGCGGCATCCTTTACTCCCGTGGCAATCGTCGCCGTGTAATTAATAAAGTATTTGAGCTTGACGGAAGGCGTGAAGGTGGCAGTCGTGCCGCTGTAGGTTACCGTGCCTGGGACATTGCCAAGAATACTGCCCTGACTGGTCTCGAACATGGTGTAAGTGGCGGTGCTGACAGTTGCGGCATCCATTGCTTCGCTGAAGTTGGCGGTGACCGGATTCTGTGCGGTGACGTTTATTGCGAGATCAACAGGAGTAGTGGTTGAAACTGTGGGTGGCGTGGTGTCAAGGCCGTTGCCCGTGGTGAATGACCAGGTGTAGTTCGCGGCCAGCGCATTGCCTGCGGCATCCTTCACCCCCGTGGTAACCGTCGCCGTGTAAGCGGTCGAAGTGGCGAGAGCGCTGGACGGGGTAAAGGTGGCGGTCGTGCCGCTGTAGGTTATCGCGCCCGCAACCTGCACACCCGTAGCGCTGTTGGCCAATTTGAAAGTGCTCAGGCCGACAGTGGCCGCGGATAGAGGCTCGCTGAAGGTGGCGGAAATCGCGGCATTCGTCGCAACGCTTGGGTCGTTGTTAGCAGGGCTGGTCGATGAGACTGTCGGCGCAGTGGTATCGGGCGCGGCACCGGTGGTGAATGTCCAAGTGTAACTGGTGGTCAGCAAGTTTCCCGCCAGATCCTTTTTTGTACCGGCGTTAATCGTTGCGGTGTAGCTGGTTGAGTATGAAAGAGCGCTGGTTGGGGTAAAAGTGGCCGTGGTGCCGCTGTAGCTGACCGCGCCTGTGATAGCGGTTCCCGAGCCAGTAATCATGATGGTGAAAGTGTCAGCGGTTACTGAAGATGCCAGCAAAGGCTCGCTGAAGGTGGCGATAATCGTTGTATTTGGCGCAACGCCTTTGGCGTTGTTGGCCGGACTGGTCGATGAGACTGAGGGTGGGGTGGCGTCGGTGCTCACACCCGTGGTGAAAGTCCAGGTGCGGTTGCTTGCCAGTGCATTGCCCGCTACGTCTTTTACCCCCGTGGTAATCGTCGCCGTGTAGGGAGTTGAAGCGGTGAGGTTGGCAGCTGGCGTAAAGGTGGCGGTCGTGCCACTGTAATTCAACGTCCCGGTAACCGGAACTGACGATCCGTAAGTCAGGGTAAAGGTGCTGGCGCTAACCGTAGTGGAATTCAGGGGCTCGCTGAACAGGGCGGCAATCGAGGTGTTAAGAGGGACATTTGTGGCATTGCCTGCCGGGGTGGTGGAAGAAACCGTGGGCGGAGTGTTGTCTGTAACCCCTCCGCCGCCGCTACCGCCCCCTCCGCCGCATGCGGAAACAGCTATACTGATAAAAATTGCCGATAAAGTATTATTTATTTTCATAGCAGCCTCGCTTATTATTTTCAATAAAAAATCGTGAGGAAGGCAAGCTGATCCCCAAGTTTTGCCCGGCCGCGTATCAATATCCACGCTGCGACTTTGCCCCTTCCGGGTGATTATACGCAGATTGGAAAGGGTAGGCATTGTGCATATAGTATGCCGTAATCAATCGCTTTCCAAATACCAGTACGTTCTGTAGCGGCTGGATGTAATGTCGAATTCCGGCGTTTCCCCGCAGAGAGCGGATCTGCAGTCCGTATCCGGGTTGCCGCCGCAGCCGATGCAGAAGGGCAAGACTTTACCATCCACCTCAACCATACCCGCCACCGCAGTAGGCGGCAAGCCTCCGCCGTCATAAGTGACGGAGCTGGAGACACCCGTTAGCGGTTTGATCCGGTATCCTTTTGCAGCACCCAGGTTAGCGGTGCATGAGGAGCTGGATGCTATGGGCGTATTGGTGCCGAAGTAGGTATAGCCAGCTACTGTGAGCGGTGCGTTGACCACTTTTTCGCCTGCGGCTAGCGTGAGGTAATAGCCGCTGAGAGTATTGTCGTAAGTACTTGTGGTGGCGGGTGGCACGGGGGTGATATCGACCAAATCAGCCTCGGTAATAGGTGTTGTCAGTCCGCTGCCGCTGTTGCCGACATTGGTATCTTTTACCATATAGAAACGATTGGTGACAGTATAAGCCTGGTGCGTCAAGAGCGGATGTTCACGATCTCCGGAGCCCGCTAGCACGGCATCGTACGCTGGTGTATGAACCACATCCACTGGATAGAAGAATTTGCGAGGGGTCACGCCCGAGGCGCAGTTTCCAGTATTGCAACCCAAGGCAGCGAGTTTCGTCACATGCCAAAAGTTTGGTGTGATCTGGGTTGTCGTGGGCTCGAGATCAACGCGCCATATATTGCCTCCCAGATCAACGGCATATAAGCGATCGATGTACCCGTCATTACCGCTGATATCCAGCAGCGTAAGATCGGCGGGAATGCTGTAATTCATCCCTGCGACCGTACAGGTCGACTGGAAGGCCGTGCCGCTGCACCCAGAACTGGTACCGTACGTTGCCTTCCATACCAGAGCGCCGGTTGCCGCATCCACGATGAAGATGCCGCGACCCATGGTGTCGGCTGTAGGCGGCTCGGCGTCCTCTGCGTTTGCATCATAACCGCCACCAAAAATCAGCACCGGTGTGGGCAGGTCGGTGCTGCTGCAAGCCGTGCCGCCGCAATACCCCTTGATCAATCCCACGGTCGGCTGCGACCAGGTCTGGCCCAGTTCGTTGAAATCCGCATCCAGATTGCTGATCTTCCACATGTACCGAGGACTGGTGGGGTCCGTCACATCCAGTGCATAAACAAACGAGCCGCCGCGGCGCATGGCAAGGTAAAGATAGGCGGTCTGGGATGTGCCATCCGCATTCAACTTCTGATAGACGCTGGTCGAGCCATCTATAAAGTAGTCCTTTTTCTTGGGCGTCGGCAAAATGCCAGGCGGGGTAGTAGAAAGCAGCAATAGCGGGGCGTTATCGTGCATCCGGGTGATCTGACCATAGAACTCGCTCGGGATGAAACTCCATAACTCACCACCGGCGGGGGTGCTGCCTATAGCGTTGGTCTGATTGCCATTGATGGCGCGGTACACGCCATCGTTAGCCCCGTAATAAACGACCACCCCGGTGGTGCCACCGTAGTTAATGACTGTCGGGCGCGAGTGCAGTACGTCACCATGAACGGAAGGACGTATGTTGATGGTGGTTTGGCTGGGGCAATTGCTGATCTCCGGACTCGCTTCATCGCAGAGATTGTCCTGTCCGCGCAACCAGCGGATCATGCCGCCCGGATCTGGAGGCGCTTGGCCGCTGTAACATGACATGCTGCCGGTCGCCGGTGTCGTGGGTGTGAGCGTCACTGCGCCGAAACTGAATGAAGTGCTGCACGAGATAGGACAGGATATGGTCCAGGTGCCGGTGTAAGCGCTTTCCGCGTTGTAAGTTATCGCACCTGTTGCCGAGATATCCACCACATCTCCGTGGGTGAGCGTATTGCTGACACCCGTCACCGTTGCCGTGCCGCCGCTCCTGCTTATTGTGCCGGCAGGGACGGTGAATGGCGTGGTAGCCAGGGCCACGTTCATGGTTCCGGTTGCGCTGATATCCGGAATGACAGTGATGGGGTAAGTGAAAGTAGTGCCCGTGCACGGTGCGCCTATGGTGTTGGCAGGCGAGGTGGTGCAGGTGATGGTTACTCCCGAGGTCTTTTTATAGTTTGCTTCATTCGGGGAGGTGCCGCTGGTCGTGATATCGACCAAATCGCCATTGGCGAAATAACCGGCGGTTAATCCGGTTGCAGTTGCAGTCGCGGCGAGAGTGGTTCCTGTCCGGGTCAGCGTGGTTATGGCCACTGGAATGGTAGACGGGCTTGCCTGGCCATTGCCTGCGCTGAAAGCAGTCAGGTTGCCTGTAAGCGGAAGGATAAAGGTCGTGGCGGAGGGAACCGACGAAATTACCCATGTTCCGTTGAAAGACGCAGTTGTTTGAGAAATTGTTATTGTCTGGCCCGCGTGGAAACCATGGGCAGCCGTGGTCGTTACCGTATAGTTGCCGGTGACCTTGGCAATGGACGAGATGATTGCAGTATACGGGTGTATCACCGCTGTGTAGCTATTCACTGCGGTTGCGGGCGGGGAAATTGTCACTGGAAAAGTCAGGGTAGTGCTGCTTGGCACACTGGCAACCGTCTTGATGCCGTTGTAATTGGTTGGCGTGGCGCCGGTGATGTTGATGCTTTCGCCCGTTATGAAACCGTGCGCCATAGCGGTCGTGAGGGTGGCGGTTTCCGTATTTGCCGTTGAAGTGGCGCTCGAACTGCGGGTGAGCGTAGCAATGGCTTGTGAATTAGTGTTATGCAGGCTGACCAGATAGGTGCCGAGCGTAGGGCTGGTCGGCAAATCCTGCAAACCGGAAATGGTAAAGGTAGTGGAACTGTTGACCGTCACAAAAAATGTCCCGTTATAGGCGCTCTGTAGAGCGCCGCTGATCGTGACCGCCATGCCGGAGGTGTAACCGTGGGCGGTATTGGTCGTCACCAGCGCGGTCGTGCCGGTGCGGACTATGCTTCTAATCGCAATATTTGAGGCGCCAAACGCTGCGGACGGGATGCCGGTATTGGTTGTCGCAAAGGCATTCGAACTGGCAGTCAGGGCAGGATTGCAGCTCGATCCGCTGGGGCAATAGGTGTACACCTTGCGCGGCGTGGCCGGGTTGGCGACATAATCATCAAACAGGTTGGAGAGTCGTAAAACATGGGCTGCGCCGCCTTTTTCCACCAGTTCGCCATCTGGCGAATCATAGCCGAGAGCGGCGCCCCTGGCCGCGTTACGCCAGAATCCCCCTCCTAAATCGGGTTCAACAGCGGTATTTTTGGTGGACCAGAAACTGACCGCATTGGGGGAAATGAAGCCGGTACCCGAGCTGCTGATGGCAGGCTGGCCTATGCTGTCGGCCAAAAACAGTGACTGGGCAACCGAGTCGAACTTGAATTGATACTGCTTGAGGTTGCCCGCCCATCTAGGCATGGCATTCTCGTCGGGACGGAACATGCCCATGAAAATCTGGTTCAGGAAAGTTCCCTGCGCATTGACGCTGACCGGCAAGCTGGACGACGCGAACACGCTGTTGACAGCTTGCACTTCGTTGAGGATTTTCAGGATAGCCTGGCCTATCGCCGTGGCATCTCCGGTAACGGCAAAATATTTTCCCCTGCCCTGGGTGGCCATGCTCTTCATCAGGGCGGTATGGGCTGGTCCTTGGCCGGTGGTGCCGGGATTCACATCGATAGTATAGGTTCTGATAGTTTGGTCGCCAGCCACGCTGCCATTGACGTCATGGGAGCTAAGGAAGCGCGCCCACTCGTCGGCGGTATTGCCCTGTTCGCCGTTGGGACTCAGCGGAATAGCTGTTGTGTTGCCGCCGACCCCAGAGAGCAGGGTAGTCGATGTGCTGGTTGCCGAAGCATTATCTCCGGCTGGCCCATTGCTGATGAAAATAATAAAGTTTTTCTGGCAACTATCATTTACCGGGCTGACAAAGGTGGAGCTGGTCGCTGATGTAAACGCGTTTCCGGGCAAAGGGGAAGCCAGTGGGTTGTAGACGGTGTTTCCTCTATAGTCTCTTTTTGCCTTGCCGAAGCTGGCGCGCGAAGTAAGGCCTCCAAAATACAGATATGCCTCATGCATAGGCAGACCGTATACCGCATTGTTGCTTTTGTCGTTAAGAACATCTAACCCGTTCACAATTGCCGCCAGCGCTGTTTTGTTGGTTCCAGTCATCTTGCGCACGCCAAAGCGAACATAACCGCCGTCAATACTGTCGTTTCCCCCGCCGGTTTCAGCGAACATCATTAGGCCCAGGTTTACCGTGTCATTCAGGCTGCCCACCGCAGATACCAAAGCCGCTTTTTCGGCGACAAAGGGAGAATTCCAGTTAGCTGAGTTGTCCAGGATGATCAGCACATTGGGCAGTCCGGCTGATGGGCTGAATCCGCTGTAAATATCTATATCATCCGCACGGGCGGCAACCGGGGTAAGCAGTAGCGCACCAAGCAAGGCGGTTAATAACTGTTGTGCGGATTTCATGATGGCACCTCCAAAAACTTTAGCTACAGATTTTAAGTTTCAGCACTAAATAGTGGCATTACCGTACTGATCAAGGACAGAGTGTCCCCGTCGGCACGCGGAGAAACACACCCTGATGCACGGTGGCGTTTGCTCCGGTTCTGCTATCTGCTACAGTGGACTTGAGTTCCCATGTTTGCTTATAGCAACCCAGTTGGGTTGTTTTTAAGACCCCTGATGCACCGACGATAGCTCCGCCTCTTATCACGGCGCTGCTGGCGCAAGATCCGTCAGTTAATTCGACGGAACTGGTGCATAGGGGTACATCAACCTGTCCGATGTAATCTGCCTGGCCGTCGCTATTGATATCCACAGAAACGGTGGAGGAAGCTGGGGCGATGGTGAAGTTCGTGCTTATTACCTGCTCAATGGCCTTTTGCGCGACCGCATTGGCTTCTTCGCGGAATTGGGCATTACCCACCATCTGAATGCTGGAAGTGGTACTGTTGATGGCCGATACCGCAACCAAGGTTAGCAGCACCAGCATGATGAGCGCCACCAGCAAGGTGCTGCCGTGCTGCTGTTTGCTGTATGCCCTGTGCCCTTCAACTACACTCAGAACTGGCATCGTCGTTGAGTGGGTCATGGTATTTCCCTCCTGCCGGCCACATTGACTATGCGTACAAATTGGGTATAGGCATGGCGCTTGTAAGCGTCGCCGGGGCTGACTGTTCCGGCCAAGCCGAGCGAATAGGTCTTAGAGTCAACAAAGTTCTTCGTGGGCTCGGTATTCCTTGCCAGCAGATTTACTTTCACCGAGACAACGTTGGGCCAATCTGCAGTTCCGGGAGCGGTTGAGTAACTGTCAGCAACACCATCATTGTTGGAATCAAGGCCATATTCAAGCTGCATATATTCGATGCCTTCGACCAGTGGCCTTGTCTCAAATGCGTGTGAGGTCGCGTCGAGCTCCAGCATCTTAAGCGTGGGAATGCCATCGGCAGGGCTGGGATTGTTGTTGGGCGACACAAAATATACATGCACCAGCATGTTCCGCAGTTTGGCATAAGGTGTGGTGCTGGCTGCCGTGCAGGAATTTGTCCTTAGCGTAAAATTGGCTGGGTTGGTATCTATTTTAAATAATGTTGTATCGTACTGGCAAAGCGAGGACTGAAGGTAATGCGTATCGAGTTGCGCGTCACCTTGTGCGATGGGCGTTGCAGTGCTGGCTCGGCGTATCACCAATATGTCGCTGCCGGGGTTCAGTGTGAGGCTGTTATTGGCGGTATAAGTGAGGCCGCAAGGAGGGCTGGTGATTTGGCTCGCCAGCCCGGACGCATCATAGCCCTGCACCGCCAGTTGCAGAGCCGCCGCAATATCGGTAGTCGTCGTAGAACATGGGTTGGGCAAAGATCCCGGTATTGCCGGAACGCCGGACGTCGGGGTAAATTCCCCATAATATCCTGCCAATCGCAGGTCACCGGCTAACACTTCAAGCGCGTAGCGGCCGTTATCGATCATGCGATTAGATTTATCCAGCTCGCTGCGCGTTTTGCTTTGATTGATGAATAATGTGGATAGCGCGACAAGGATGAGCAAGCCTATTGCGATGGAAATCATCAATTCGATCAGCGACAGGCCGCGCTGGAATGCAGCATTTCCTTGGGTAATGTCCATATCGGGCAGATGATTTAAAATTTGTGTCGCCGGTTTCATGTTATTTCAGGTCCGCTATGTCTATGGGTAGCGCAACAACGCGGCGTAACGCATCGTTGCCATACTGGCCCGATCCGCAGGTTATGGAAGGTGCGGCGGTGATATTCAAACCCTGCCAGGCAACCGCAACCACGTACTGTGCTGGTACGCCGCTTGACGCTGCCGCAGTTTGGGTGATGCATCCGCGTGCGCCTATCATTGCGCCCACCTTGTTGTTGGCGCTGTCTAATTCAGCGGCGCCCAGCAGGGCGTTATGCCATGCACATAAATCGCCTGCAGCCCCTGCTCCGGTGGCAGTACATGTACCATAATTGGTGCCCAAGGGCTTGGTGGTGATATAACTGGCAGCATTGATGCGGTTGTTGTCGATCCGGTCCGCCATATCCTTCAACAGGATCAATGCTTGTGAGCGTTGATAAGACTCCATTTGCGAGGTGAGTGCACGGACCTGCAACCCAGCCAAACCCAATAATCCGATCATCAGAATCACGATGGTCACCAGGATCTCGATCATGCTGAAGCCCTTGTTCAGGTGGCGCATCATGTGCATCTTCCTTGACGCACTCGCGGCATCCCATTCAACTCTATGGTGATGCAACGGACAAATGGAGAAGCGGCCGCCGTGGTGTTCGAGGCGTAAATCTCGAAAGTGGGTGAGCCCGTAAAGTTGGTTAGATCCATATTCACTGCCCTGCCGTTGCGGCGGTAGACCAGCCCCATTCCGCCAAGATTCCTGACCGTCATATTCACGCCGGTGATGCTGCTCTGGGTGCGGATCAACGTGCTGCCTGCCGAAATGACCCAGCTGAATTCATTCTTTGCGTTTGTCGTGCCGGTCAGCGTGACATTGCTGTTGCGCTTGATCGCCTCGTTTCTTGCCAGGCTGAGGGAAGAAAATAATTCGAAGCTGGCATTTTTCACACGCTGGCTCTGGGTCAGGGATTTGAAGCTG
>Ga0224495_10001948_pt1 | contig 13925 bp, 14 predicted proteins | sample SF_Jul11_sed_USG_FD_168128 | JGI IMG/M metagenome (GOLD analysis project Ga0224495, IMG submission 168128) | Sediment microbial communities from San Francisco Bay, California, United States - SF_Jul11_sed_USGS_4_1 | ecosystem: Environmental > Aquatic > Marine > Sediment | place: USA: California... | reverse complement strand
TACTTCATGGCGGCGCTGCGCAAACGCTATGACTGCACGCGACAGAAACGGGGGAAACGGGACGCTCCGCGTATCGGTAAAATCCCGCCGCCAATCTAACGCGACAACCGATTTGCTCCGCCGGAATTTGACACTTCGGCGCGCCGATTCGTAGCCTCTGGGCATGGCCAGACCGCGGAAATATCGGGATTCCTACTCACGCCAAGCCGAGGTGGCCGCAGGTGACGGCTGGACAGACCGTAAGATTGCCAAGCTGCTGGGAGTTACTGAGCGGACGGTCAATCGCTGGAAGAAGGATTACCCTGAGTTTTGTCAGGCCCTAAAAAAGGGCAAGGTGCTCGCGGACGATGCGGTCGAGCGCAGTCTGTTCCAGCGGGCGACGGGCTACACGGTGCCCGAGGTGAAGGTGCTCGCGGACGGCACCAAGATCCCCATTCTGAGACACTACCCCCCCGAGGTCCTCGCGTGCATCTTCTGGCTGAAGAACCGGAGGCCGGAACAATGGCGAGAACGGCACGAACTGGCAGTCACGGAGCTTCCCCCGATTAAGGTGCAATTCAATGCCACTGGACCAGATCAGCGAGTGGACAGCCCAACTCAGCCCGAAGCAGACTGAGGCGTGGCGAGTGATCCACTCGCCTGACATTGATGAGGTCCTGTACGGTGGGGCGAAGGGTGGAGCGAAGTCGGTCTTCCTCTGCTATTGGATGTTCCTCGACTGCTACGAGATCGCCCGCCGGCACGTGCCGGAGCCACGACAGCATCCGATCCCCGTTGGGTGGCTGGGGCGCAAAGTGGCAAAACACTTCCGGGAGACGACGCTCGACACGTGGAAACGGTTTATCCCCTCCTGCTATTACCGGATGCGAGGCGATCCACCAGACATCATCATCGGGGAGCGAGTCCTGATCCGCACGGGGGGCCTGGACAGCCGGGAGGCCCTCGAAAAGTTCAATTCTGCTGAATTTGCCCGGATCGGCGTCGATCAGGCCGAGGAGACCAGCCGGGATGATGTCGGCGTGCTCAGGGCCACACGCCGTCTCGTCATTGATGGTGCTCACATCCCCGGCAAGATCGTGTACACGGCGAACCCTGCGGCCTGCTGGCTCAAACAGGAGTTCATCGACTACCCCCAACCACGCAAGTTGTTCATCCCGGCCCTCCCACGAGACAACCCGTGGCTGCCATCAAACTACATCGCCGTGCTGGAGGATTCGTTCGCCCACCGGCCCGACCTGCTCCGGGCCTATCGGGACGGCGACTGGTCGGGCCTGTCCGGCGTCGATCAGTGTATCCTCGAAGACTGGATCACTGGGGCGCGGATGCGGATCGCCCATGAGCCCTCGATCCGCCGGCTGATTACCGTGGACCCCGCCCGCTTCGGTGACGATGTGACCGTGATCCTGTGCTTGGAGAACACCCGGATCGTGGACGCTGTGATCCTGCCCTACTGCTCGACCACCGACATCAGTGCCGCCACCCACGCGATGTCGGTTCGCTGGGGCAAGTGCCCGGTCGTGGTGGAGGATGTCGGCGTTGGGGGCGGTGTGAGCGACCAACTGATACAGCAGGGCTGCAACGTGATCCGCTACAACCCGGCGGCGGCGTCGAGCAACCCGGACAAGTGGTACAACCTGCGGGCCGAGGTCTGGTCGACCGTTGCTCGGTGGTTCTGTGATGGCGTCTGGGACCGGCGCGCGGGGCTGTTCCTCTCCCTGCCCGAGCCCGAAGAGGACCCGGAGTTGGCGGAGGTGTGGCGGGCCGTCTGCCGACAACTGACGTGGCCCACGTACAAATTCCGGGGCGCCAAGACACTGCTGGCCCCCAAGGAGGACATCAAGGCCGACCACGAGGGGGTCTCGCCCGACTACGCGGACGCCTATGTGCAAGGTGTGTGGCACCTGCCCTTCGTGGAGCCGGTCGTCATCCAGGACCGCCGGGGGACTGCCGCCCGCGAGCGCCGACGCCCCAAGGATGAACTTTTGCATGATCGCATGAGTTTTTGACGATTTCGGGTGAAAATTTAGGTAGCAATGGCCGTGCCAGACGGGCGAAATTTGACACCCGAACAACCCGTCGGGTACTTTTCCCCAAATGGAACCAGTGCGAGCCAGTAGGTTACGCGATTTGCGGACCGGCGATATATCGCGGCCGGCCGGGACGGCCTATGCGACCCCCTCGGCAGCTCTGCGTGAACAAATGGACCGCGACCGCGAGCACCGAATCTGCACGTACACGCGGGCGGCGGAGCAACATGAGGCCAAACGACGGAAGCATCGGACCGCCATACGGCTGCACCTGGACGCGGCGCATCGTCACCACGTGGCTCTCGCCGCCCTGGACCAGGACGACAGTTTACCGTATGGCGCCGGAGTCCCTCAATGAAGCCGAACAAGCCAACAGAAGTCAGCGAAGACCGCAAGGTCGAGATCCTGGAGATGATCCGGACCTTCCGGGACCTGGCCGAGACCGGCGGTCAAGACCAGATGCAGCGGATGCGCCGGGCGGAGGACTTCGTCACGGGTGAGCAGTGGGACCCCGGCGTCCAGGCGGCCATGGAGGACAAGGGGAAAATCTGCCTGACCATCCCCCTGATCCGGCCCCAGATCAAGCAACTCGTGGGCCACGTCGTGCAGAACCCCAAGGACATCGTCGTCCGGAATCACCGGGGCGGCCTGAAGGTTCTCGCCGACGTGCAGAGTGCCCTCATCAAGCATCTACTCACGGACCAGCAGGCCGAGCATCAGATCGTCCAGTGGTTCGACCAGGGGGCGAGTACCGGGAGTAGCTACCTCGCCTTGCTGCTCGACGACGACAGCGACCCGCTGCACGGCAACCTGGAGATCCGCCGGCTGAATGAGTTCGAGGTCCTCGTAGACCCGACCTGCCAAGTGTACGACATCAATCAGCGGCGCCTGGGCGCCCGCTTCCTGATCTGGGAACCCTGGGAGGACGCGGACTACATCGAGCAGAAATGGCCGGATGCCCTGGAGGGCTACGTGGCCACGGATGGCCGCGACAGCTCCGCGCAGCGGGCCTTGGGCGGGTTCGTCTCGTGGTTCGTGGGTGGCCTGTCGAGTATTACCCGGATGTTCTGGCGTAAGCCGGCCGCGGAGTTGATCGAGTTCGAGAAGCTGCGCTACCCCGTGACCCACTGCTGGTGGCTGCAATACCGCAAGGCGCACTTCTTCTACGACCACCGCCAGAGCGAGCTGGACGCCATGATCCTGACCGACGCCAAGGAAATCGCCGCTGCCCGCCAAGCGGCCGAGCGCCTGCCCGAGGTCTTCGAGTTACGCGAATCCGTGGTCCCCCAAATGAACCACACGATCGCGCTGGACGACGTCATCCTGGAGCACCACGAAGACGAGTTCAATCTCTTGCAGACGGGTCTCGTCTACTTCCCCGTCGTGCCCTTCCACGCCTTCTTCAACAATGGGTTCAGCGCCGGGATCGCCGAGGACATGATCGGGCCGCAGGAGTTCATCAACTGGACGCGGAGCCAAGCCGTCAACATCATGAAGAACCAGCCGAACAGCGGCTGGCTCATCGGTCAGGACGCCGGCAACAAGGCGCAGTGGCTCGAAGACAAGGCCGGGCAGGACGGCATTGTCATCGACAAGAGCAAGTTCGGTGGGTTCGTCGAGAAGATCACCCCGTCCCCCATGCCCCACTTCGAGCACTTCACGCAACTGGGGCGCGAGGAGATCCGCGAGGTCTCCAACATCCGCACGGAGCGGCCGGAGGAGGACACGAAGCAACTGAGCGGCCGGGCCATTTTGGCCAAGCAACAGGGGAGTCTGACGGGCGTCTCCCCGGTCTTCGCCAATTTCGACTACTCGATGTCCATTTTCGGCAATCTGACGGCGGCCGTGCTGCGCGCGAACCCGATCTACAGCGACGACGAAATCAAGGAGATTATCGAGGACGAGCGCCTGACCGACCCGGAACTGCTGCAGGAATGCCGGCAGGCCGTGGCCACGGCCGTCGGGATCGTGCTGCCGCCGCCGCCCCCGGCCCTCGACGTCTTCATGCTCCAGGGGCTGCCGCCGCACCAGCTCTCGCTGCTCAAGGGGCAGTATGAGCGCCACCTGCAGGACTATCAAAGGTTGATCGAGCGGATCGACAAGCAGGCCCGGCCGATGGCCATTCAGGCCCTGATCGACGCGCTGCGGAACGCGCGGCGGGGCCGGTACAACTGCCGCGTGGCGTTGGCGCCGCAATCCCTCACGAGCCGCACGCGGGAACTGCTCGAAATGGTCGAGGTCAACGAGATGCTGATCGCCAGCCAGTATCAACCGTTGCCGGAAAAGGTCATCCTGGAGGCGTGTGACCTCCGGAGCAAGGACGAAATTCTGAGCTTGAGAGGGTACGGGCAATGAGTCTGCTCTGTAGCTGCTGCGGAGACAAAGTCACCGCCGCCCAGGCGCGGTACTTGGACACCCCGCTGGGCCGGCGACTGGTCTGCGGTAGCTGCGACGCGGAAATGAAGGCGATCTACGACGCGATTGCCGACGGTGACGGCGATGTCGTCATGGAGGCACTGGAACACGATGCCGTGGGAACCGAGTGACGCACCGAGACACACGAAGAAGGCGAGCACGCAAGAGCTGCGCGAGGAGTGGGCGCACGTGGCCAACGGCGTACTCCAGGACACCGACGATGAAGGCCGCGCGATTCGCATCGCCAACGCCCACGTCGCCGCCAAGCAGGCGAAGCGTCGGAAGAAAGGCCAGTGATATGGGCATTGCCGCGATCACCCACCCGACCAGCCCATACACGAGCGATCATATCGAGCGGATGCAGAACGTCGGCTTCACGGACGACTTCCAAGTCTCCCGTCGGGGTGCCGACACGGACCGCCAGGCGGCGCTGCGATTCGCCGATGACTGTATTCGGAAACTGGAGAGCCAACCGCGCGACCTGAGCTGGCTCGATGACGACAAGGAGTGACACTATGGCAAAGGTACGCATGGCACCCGAAGTACAGAACCCCCCGGCCGAGGCGGTGGAGCCGAGCGAGGAGCGCGACATCCAGGCCGAGCAGGCCGCGAAGGCCAAGGAGCTGGAGCACCAGCAGAAGGTCCGCGCCGATCAGCAGGCGAAGGACAACGCCGCGATTCTGCGCGACCGCGAGGCCGCCAAAGAGGCCGAACTGAAGATCCAGCAGCAGGAGCGCGAGCAGCGCGCGCGGGTCATGGCGGCGCCCTTGTCGACGGCCGAACAGAACGAACTGCAAACGCTGGAAAAGCAGGCGATGAAGCCGGGCAACCGCGAGCCGCTTACCATGATCCGACTGAGCGACTTGCGGACACGCGCTAGGCTCGGGCACCAGCCGGAGTAAACTAATTCACAAGTGAAGATGCGGGTTCACGGGTGCGGCGACGGCCAACACCCTCGACGTGGCCTTTTTGTGTGCGCCCGCCTCTTTGCCCCGCTCCGCCTCGACGGAGCTGCGGATACGCGGGGTGTTCCGCCGCCGGACGGCTTCCGGTGTCCCGTTGGCGGGTGACGGATCCACCACCCGCCCCAGCCGTGGGGCTCACGGTGTCCCGGCAACTCACCGAGCCGGTGTTTCAAGAAGGGAGTTTACGTATGAGTGACTTCGACAAGATCATCGACAGCGTAGACCTGAGCGACGATGGCTTGGAGCCGTCTGAGACCGAGCTTGCGCCTGTGGACGACGGCCTTGAGACCGAAGAGGCTGGGGCCGCCGAGACGAAGTCCGAGGGAACGACTGAGGAAGCGGTGAGTGAGACACCGGCCGGGACGCCGGCAAAGGCCCCGGCCAAGCCGCCCGCGACCGTACCTCTGGCCGTTCATCTCGAAACCAAGCACCGCCTGCGCGACACCGCACAGCGACTCGCGGCCCTGGAGGCTGACCGGATGCTGCCCAGCCAGCAGCAGGCCAGTCAACCGGCCGGCAAGAGCCCGTTGGAGCAGTTCGCGGAGGAAGAGGGCGCCGACGCCGTGCCCACCACGCAGGTCTTGATCGACCAGCGCCAGTGGGACGCCGACCAAATGGCCCGACGAACGGAGGCCGATAGTATGGCCGTCGCCAGCCGGGCGGTCCATATCGCCCTGGCGTCCATGACGGACGAAACGATGGGCGAGGGACTGGGGATGGAGACGGTCCTGCAGCTCGGCCACCGATTCCTGACGCCGGGCGACCAACTCGACATCCGGATGGCCGGTGACAAGGCGGGAACGCTGCTCTATCAGCGGTGCCTGGAACGGACGATCCACTCGGGCTCTGCCCCAGGCAAACTCTTGGCTCAGGCGGTGAAGACCGCCCGCACAGGTCGCGCTTCGCTAGCTGGCACCGGGGGTAAGACTCCCGTGCGTGCCGGCAGAAAGGCGGAGGCGCCGAGCCGCGAGGAGGTCATTGGGGTCAGCCCCATTCAAGGGGCGACCGATCTGACCGACTTCTTCACTACCTGATTCGGCGCGCCTCCGCGTGAGGTGCGACAATGGCAAATACGGTTTTTGCAAGCAACGACCCGCTTACCCATAAGCTGTGGTCGAAGAGTACGATCATGTACGCCCTGGCGAACATGGTCCTGCTGCCGTTGATGGGCAGCACTCCGGACAGCATCGTCTGGGTCAAGAAGGACCTGCTGAAGGAGCCGGGCGATACGATCACCTTCCCGGGCGACGCCCCAATGGACGAGGCCGGGGTCGGTGACGACGGCAACACTGAGACGAACGAGGAGGCGCTCGAGAAGCGCAATGCCAAGGTCGAGGTCCACGAGCGGGCGCACGCCGCCCGACCGGCGGGCAAGATGTCGATGCAGCGCACCGACGTCTACAAGGCGGCCGGCTTCCGGGCCTACGCCAAGGACCGACTCGGCATCTGGGCGAAGGAGGCGTGGGAGAAGGACCTGGTCAATAGCGCTGCCGGACTCTACAACGAGAACGCCAGCGGCGCGGCCATCGAGACGATCAACGAGAGTTACCCGACGGCCAACCGCATTCGCTACGGCGGGCAGAGCATCGGCAGCTCGCCGGCGCTGGGCACGACCTACAGCACGGATGCCGCCCTGACGGCTGGGACACAGGCGAATAACCTGTTCGGCACTCTGGTCGTCAACGTCGTCCGGGCCAAGGCTCTCTCCTGTGCGCCCCGCTTCCGTTGCGGGCGTTTCTACCAGCAGGCCCGCGATCCGGCCGGGGCCTTCGATCAGCGCAATCAGCGAGCGCAGAAGCTCGTGGGCGAACTCTACACGTTGTTGGCTCAGCCCTATCAAGTGAACTCGATGCGCTCCGAGATTGGGAGCATCGGGTGGAACCAGATGGTTGCCGCCTGCGCGGCCCGGAGCGACCAGCACCCGGTTTTCCAGCCGGGCGCCGTGCTCTGGAACGGGGTCATCATCCAGGAGTACGACCGCGTGCCCTTGCGCACCGGGGCCGGCGGGACCACGCTGGCGGAGGGCTTCCTGCTCAACGCCGGCCGGACCGCCACGACGGACCCCTGCGCCAATACCCGGAGCGTCGCTCGGGCCCTGTTCATGGGCGCGCAGGCGATGTGCTTTGCCTGGGCGCAGATGCTCCAGTGGCACGAGGACTGGGTCGATGGCCGTATCCCCCGGGTCATCATCGACATGATCTACGGGGTCAAGCGAACCATCATGAACGCGCACGGCACGAGCACGCCGGGCGAAGACGAGGCGATCTACTGCATCGACACGGAAGTCATCGTGACTTGACCGTCCTTGTGGTGGCGGACACGAACAGTCACCGGCTGGGGCGCGGGACTCACGGTCCTCCGCCCGCGCCCCCTCTTGGAAGGAGATTGACCGATGAAACGAGGAATTTTCGCGGCCCTGGCGCTCGGCGTCGTGTTCGGGGTGACGTTCACGCTCACGCTGGGCTCCTATCAGCCGCACAATTACCGGATTCCGCGCGGCTACATCCACCTGCGCCCGGGCGGCGTGGCCAGTGACGACACGCCCCTGACGAACTCGACTTCCACGTGGTACGACGCCAACGACTGGGTCCGGATTCCGGAGGACTGGGGCAGCGTCAGTATCAGCATCTACGCCTACGGCGACGGCACCGGCGCCGGCGATCCGAACGCCGGCGTCTTCGACGCCAACCTGTACGTGGTCCATGAGTACGGCGCGCCCATGCACATATGCAGCCTGTCGGGCACCATCGGCGAGCTGGAACTGAGCCACGACCCGGTGCGCGGCTGGGGCGGCAATTACCGCAGCGGCTTGGGGGCCGATCCGAACCACAAGTGGGCCGAAGGCCCGATAACGCTGAACGATGAATCGTGGCGCTACCCGGTAGGACTGTCGGGCGAGGCCAATGGCGTCGGTGAGATCAACTTCAACCCGGCGGGCGCGACCCATATCAACATTCTCTTCGAGAAAACCGGGATCAGCACACTCTATGCCGTGATGACCGGGAGGCCCTGATGCGCGCTGGCCATGCAAGCATCTTGCTCGTGGCACTCAGCCTCGTGACGCCGGGGGTGGCGTGGGACACCTGCGAGGACTTCACGCGTGCGGGCTGGGTCCACACGGACAACGGGGATGACCTGAGCGTCGCCGCCTACGTTCTGACCTCCAGCCTCGTCACCGAAACCCAGGGGGCGACCCACATTCGCGACTACGGGGCCGACCACTTCGCGACCTTCACACACCGCTTCCAGTTCCAGGCCGACCTCACCTACTGGTCTACCTACGCCGAGGGCCGGATGGGCTACGCGAACAGCGCCGACTACTGGCCGAACGTCCCCGGGCCCCTGCTGTGGGTCCGCATCTTCCGCGAGGGCAGCGCAACCCAGCCGCGCGTCAGTCTCGTGGGCACGGACGCCAACACCATCGAGATCAATCTGGCCGATGACGCCCGCTACTATGCCGAGTTGTCGCGCAACGCGACCAGCGGGACGGCGACTCTGACCGTCTGGACGGGCGGCTACAATCAAACCCTGTTCGGTTCCATTTCGGCGCCCTGCAGTACGAGCGGCCTGCGCTACTGCCACGCCTGGAATGCGCGCACGGGCGACGCCGGCAACGTGCCCCTGAACCTCTATAGCCTGGACATGCAGCGCGCGGCCCCGCCCGACAGCGGCGCGTGGTACGTTTCCGCCGCACAGGGCAACGACCTCTTCGACGGCCATTACCCGGTCGATCAGGGCGATAACTACGGCGGTCCCTTCGCCACGATCAATTACGCCGTCCAGTACGGCCCCGTCACCGCCGGTCACACCATCTATGTGCGGACGGGCACCTATGCGGAGACGGCGACCTTCGCCAAGGGCGGCTCCGCCGGCAGTCCGCTCACCGTCCGCCGTTACGGCACCGAGACGGTCACCGTGGACGGTTCCTACGCCATCCCCGCCGCCGCCTGGAGCGCCTGTACGCAGGCGAGTGACGCCCTGGGCAACTCGAATTGGGCCAATATGTATTACACCACCCTGCCCGCCGGGCCCCTCATGAACTCGAACCTCTACCAGGGCAGTGACTACCTGAACCTCGCCCAGGACGGCGAGCCCTCCAACCGCTGGCACTACTACGACCGCACCAACTGGCACCAGCGGGCCACGGGCATCACGCGCACGACGATCACCGACGCCAACCTGCCCACCTACGGTGGGGCGAGCATCGTGGGGGCTTACGTCGCGGTCCATACCACGTCGAACACGGTGCGGCAGAGCCAAGTCACGAATTGGGACAGCGGCACCAACACGATCACGTTCGGCGATCTCGGGGCCGATCCTGCGATTTACACCGACTATGGCAAGTACATCTATGCGATCTTCTCTTGTCCCAGCGATTACGTGTTTGACGACGCCGGCGAGTACGTCATCAACACCAGTCGCTACTGCGTGGTCTGGCCCTGGAACTCCGCCAACCTGACCACGGAGCCGGACGGCACGGTGTCCGTGACGACGCGGGCCGACCTCTTCGACCTCTCCAGCTACGGGCACATCACCCTCGACGGCCTCAGCTTCCGGCGGGGCTATCAACAGGCCATCGACGGCTCGGGCAGCAACGTCACCATCAAGAACTGCACCTTCACGCAGTGCAGCGGCGTGGATGGCCCGGCGACGAATCACGTCAATCACAGCGGCAGTTACCTCACCTTCCAGAACAACAGCCTGAGCTACGGGCGCGGCCAACTGCGCGGACTCGTGGCCAACGGCGGGTCCGACGTGCTCTGGACGGGCAACACGATCACGCAGTACACCGGGACGTGCATCTACTCCGCCGGCGGCGACCGCAACCAGATCCTCGGCAACACGATCAAGGAGAACTTCGGGCCGCACGCCAACGCCATCGCGATCCAATACTGCGCCGACAAGTGCCTGATCGCGCGCAACCGGGTCGTGGACACGCCCCGGCTCACCCTCTCCTACAGCGACAACGTCATCATCTGTCACAACGTCTTCGACCACGCCGTCTGGGACGGCTACTGGCTCAGTGACAACGGCAACTGTTCCGGCTACCTGCGCGCGTTCAACAACACCATGCTCGGACCCGGCACGTACTATTTCGTCAAGTCCCTCAGCTCCTCCTGGACCACGAGCACGTTCCAGAACAACCTGATCGATTCCACGAGTGCGGTGCCCAGCGTCCATACGTACAACGTTTTCACCAGTGACAACCACTGGACCCTCGGCACGGGCGAGTCGGTGAACTACAGCGAGGCCTCCCTCATCACGGATTGGGCGGGCGAGGACTACACGCCGGTGGACAGCGGCGACCTGCACGACGCGGGCACGGACGTTTCCGCCCTGTTCGACAGCACGAACTGGCCGAGCTTCAACTTCGCGCTCGACCTGAACGGCAACACGCGCAGCGGCACGTGGGACATCGGCGCGGTGGAGCGGGAAGCCGGACCGCCGCCGAGCACGAACCACTACCTGCTCATGAGGAGCGGATCATGAAACGAGTCAGCGCCGTCATCCTGCTCGCCGCCCTGCTGGCGACGGTCCCCCTGGCGTGGGCCTGGGGCACGCTGGAGGACTTCACCGCCGGCTGGACCCACGTAGACGACAACAACAAGCTGGGCGTCGGCGCGAACAACCTGACCTCCACCACCGTCTCCGAAACCTACGGGGCCTACCACACCAAGAGCTACGGGGCCTCGCACTTCGGCGACTTCCAGTGCCGGTTCACCGGCGACTACGAGAGCGGCATCTGGAGCACCTGGGCCAACTGGCGTCTGGGCTTCGCCAACGCCGCCGGCTACTGGCCTACCGTGGCCGCTTCCGGCGACTCCGTCTGGGTGGAGATCTACCGCAACGCCAGTGGTCCGTTCGCCCGCATCGTCAGTGTCAACGCCGGGGTCGAGAGCTATTCCACGGCCTCGGACACGCTCGCGGCCGACACGACCTACTACTTCGAGTTCACGCGCTCGGGCACGTCCCTGTCCCTGACCATCTGGACGGGCGGCTATGGCGTGACACAGTTTGCGAGCCTCAATCTCACCGGGGTCTCGACCACCCTTGAATACGCCCACGCCTGGAACGCGCGCGCCGGCGACACCGGCAACGTCCCCTGGGATCTCCAGGACCTCGATCTCAGCGGCGGCGGGGGCGGCGGACCGTACGTCGGCCATCTGAAACAGACCCTCAACAATCCCGTCCTGCACGGGGACACGCTTTCGGGAGGACTCTACGAATGAAACGGCTATTGGTTTCCATCCTGTTCCTGCTCTGCCTGGCCCTGCCGACTTGGGCGCACCGCATGGTCGCCGGCGTCACGGACGAATACGTGTACTTCGTGGCCGTGGACGCCACCGACAACAAGACCCGCGAGACCGGGCTGTCGAGCTTCACCGTCTACTACTCGCTGAACGGGGGCGCGGCCACCGCCATGACCACGCCGACCGTCAACGAGACGGACGGCACGAACATGCCCGGCGTCTACGAGCTGCTGATCGACGAAGCGGGGATGACCACGCTCGCCAGCGGGGACGATACCGGGGAGTTGTGCCTGCACATCACGCAGGCCAGCATGGCCCCCGTGACCCGCGTCATCGAGATTTACCGGCCCAAGCTCACGGCCGGCAACACGCTCACCGTCGCCAGCGGCGGCCAGGGCGTCGCCAATCTGACCCAACTGAACGGCTCCGCGACGCCCGTGACAAACCTGAACACTGCCTACAATAGCGCTTGGTCGACGGCGTGGGACCCGAACGGCTTTTGGAGTGCAGAACTGGTGGCGATCTCGAGGGCCGCCGGCATCATTGAGGCGACGGGCGCGGGCAATACGATCCAGACGGATGACTCCGGCTACGTCAAACTCTCCACCGGCACCGGGGCCGGGCAAGTCACGATCAACAGCGGCGTGGTCGAGGCGAAAATCGTCGATGGGGTTGATAATGTGATTTTCGACCCCAACCTCAGCGATTTCTTCGCCCTGGACAGCGGCAAGACCTACGCCACCGCCGTCGCGGGCTCCGTCGTCAAGGAGACGGCCGACAACGCGGCCTCCGGGGGTGGGGACGCCACGGCCGCCAATCAGACGACGATTATCAGCCACCTGACCTCGATCAAGGGGGCGACCTTCTCAGAGGACACCGACCAACTCGAAGACATCCGCGACCGGGGCGACGCCGCCTGGACGACGGGCGCGGGCACGGGCCTGACCAAACTCGCCTCCGGCACCTGCCAGGCGGGCAGCACCAAGAGCACCATCAAGCTGGCCAGCGGCGACGGGGCGGCCGACCACTACTACAAGGGCGCGACCGTCGTGCTGACCGGGGGGACGGGGGCCGGGCAGTTCGCCACCCTCCGCGACAACAACGCCACGAGCAAGGTCTGTACGATCTACGGCACGTGGAAGACGACCCCGAACAACACGACCACCTACGAGATTCAGGCCACCCCGTGGTCCGTGCTGCGCAACCTGATGGCCCTGTGGGATTGAGACAATGGCAATCACAACGGGTGAAATCCTGACGTTCGTCAACGGCGTCCTGAACCGGGAGGAGACGGACATCGACACGCAACTGCGCTTAGTGGTCGATGATCTCGCCGACCTGCACGTCCTGGAGGGCCTGGACGGCACGCAGAGCCTCACGAGCACGAGTTGGCACCTCGTCTATCCCACCGATTGCCTGGATACGGAAGAGGCGATCATATCGGTTCAACTCAAGGACAGCAGCGGCATCTATGGGCCGCTCCTGAAGGTCTGGCCGGGCGGCTGGCGCGACCATGTGGAGTACAGTGAAGGGAATCCGTCCCGAAGCGTGCCCGCCTGCTACGCGATCAACGAGCGCAAGATCTACCTGGACCCGCGCCCCGCCTCCGACTACACCGCCACGATCCACTACTACCGCCGGCACGGGACTTCCCTGACGACGCTGGACTTCACGGACGACTGGAAGCGCTGCGTGCTCTTCGGCGCGGCCCTCGAAGTGGCCTGCAAGTACGGGCTGCCCAACGCCGTCAACCTGTGGGGCGGGCGCTACGAGAGAGAGAAAGAGAAACGCCGCATTCTGATGAGGTAACACCATGAAAGACAGACGTTCATTTTGGCTGTCCGCGACGATCCTGATCCTGGGCTGGGCCGCCATTCTGACCCTCGGCTGGACGGCGACGTACGACACGAGCACGCCGGCCGGCACGGACGCGCCGAGCGTGCTCGACGACCGGATTCGGGAGGTCAAGCTCGGCGTTCAAGAGCGCCAGAATGTGGACCATTACTGGCCGCTGGCCGGCTCGCAGGTCTCCCACGCGGACGCGGGCAAGCACCGCAAAGTCACGTTCCAGGAGGTCTTAGGCAGCGGCCCGACACTGACCAGCGGGCAACTGGCGCTCTACACCAAGACGACCGACAGCAACGAAGCCGTCTGGCTCAAGAGCGACGCCGGCACAGAGCGCCAACTGACGACCGGCAGCAGTCTGTATCTCAAGATGCAGGACGCGGACGGGGCGGTCCTCAAGACGGGCAATCAGACCATCGCCG
>Ga0224495_10001947_pt1 | contig 13936 bp, 11 predicted proteins | sample SF_Jul11_sed_USG_FD_168128 | JGI IMG/M metagenome (GOLD analysis project Ga0224495, IMG submission 168128) | Sediment microbial communities from San Francisco Bay, California, United States - SF_Jul11_sed_USGS_4_1 | ecosystem: Environmental > Aquatic > Marine > Sediment | place: USA: California... | reverse complement strand
ATACAAAGCTTCGATAAAGGAAAAATGTAATAAAAGCAAAAAGATGAATACCACTTCATTGAGTGACAAATTTTGTCAAATGGTGTAAACTGCTACCCGTAATGAGCAATCCATAAAGCAGCCTTTAGCTGAAGAGTAGGTGTTAGCGTTAAATTCGGAAGGAAGGCGAATTTTTCCCGGAAAAACACAGAGTACTTCCTCCTACTGTTAATCATGTTATAAAAGGATAAGAAATGAGAGGGGCAGGAGGACTTAGTACTTCCTGGGTCAAGAGCCCTTAGTACAGTGTGTTCCCTGCCTCCCCAAGCCCTAATAAGTTGATTGGGTCATCGAACCCTGGTCACGATGGAGGTTTGGTGGGGAGGCTGATCCTGCCTACTCTGGGAAGGAGGTAGAAGAATGGATCGAATGTTTGTTGGGGTTGATATTTCCAAGGATACCTTTTCTGCTGCCGGCCTGGATGCGGAAGGGAATGAATATTTCTCTGGGTTCTATTCGATGGACTCCGATGGATTCTGCAAATTCCTGGAGCTCGTTACCGCTCGCTGCCAGGATCGCCAAGAGCTGCTGGTAGGAATGGAATCAACCGGGTGCTATCACATCAATCTTTTCTCTTTTCTCACCTCCCAGGGGATCCACGCCGTGGTTATCAATCCCTTGTTGATTGCCAATTTTGCGAAACGATCCCTACGGAAAACCAAGACGGATAAAAAAGATGCCCGGACGATTGCGAAATTTCTTATGGGGAACCGAGAAGAGATCTCACAATTATCGATCTCGCAGGATCTTCAGGATCTCAGGGACCTGGCCCGAGAAAGGGAATCGCTCTCGCATCTAATTTCCGCCACGAAGGTGGAGATCAAAAGAGTTTTACGGACGATCTTCCCAGAGCTCGAATCTATCGCAGATATTTATACCCGGGTGATGCTTCGGTTTCTGAAGGAGTATCCGTCGGCTCGACTGGTGAAGGTGGCCAAACCGAAAGCCATCGCGAAGGCGTTGCAGCAGCCCTATGTGGGCAATAAACTCACCTTTTCGGCGGAGGATATTCTTCGGGCGGCCCAAAGCTCTGTAGCTACGGCGAGTCCGGCAAAGGAGATCATTCTGAGAGGGAAGATTGCCACTCTTTTGCATCTCCAGGAGAGAATGGAGGAGATGACCAAACTTCTCACCGATTTATGTAAGGCCACCAGGGTAGAAGATCTCAAGATCCTGAGAGCGATCAAAGGGGTGGGGCCGAAGACGGGGGTGCCCTTTCTTGCCGAAATGGGTTCGGTCGAGAATTTTTCTTCTCACAAAAAGCTTATCGCTTTTGCGGGAATGGACCCCTCGGTTTGCCAATCGGGCAAGTATGTCGGTAAGAGTAAACTATCCAAAAGAGGGAATCGGCATCTTCGAAGAGCTATCTACCTGATGACCGCTGCGGTGGTGAGTCAAAACGCTTTCTTCAAAGCGTATTTTCTCAGAAGGAAAAAAGAGGGGTTAATTCCTCAGAAGGCTTTACTAGCGACGGCCCATAAGCTGGTTCGAGTGATCTTTGCTATGCTGTCTCATCGGACATATTTTCAGGCAAAAATGGCGATATAAAGATAGTTGACTGTAATTTACATGTCCAAGTTTCTTATCGCAATCCTATCTTTCATCCCATAATCAACAATCATTTTTATCCAGTTTGACACGAGTTTGTCGGCATCTCCTTATTCCAAATTGCCGGTTGACAAGACATGGGGCTTTCTATACTCTTGGCCTAAAAGCTCTTCTTATTGCTTACCCCCTTCCAGGAATAATTTCAGAGGTCGATTCCCGCTGCTATTAGGGCCTTTTAAAAGGGCAAATACACAAGCCAATGTTTGAATGGCTCCGGTTGGTCTCAACTCATATTTTCCCGATATATTTGCGTTATGCTGAGCTGTTTGGCAGAGACAATATCTGATCCTGCAAATCTTCCATACTAAAGTGGAAGAATTTCGGGAAAAAGGGAAAATCTTTTACCACTTTTTCCGGGAAGATTTGGAGAGAAATATTCTAAAGGCGAATAAAATTCGTTTTTTATGCAGTTATAAGCAGTTGGTGCATTTATTGCCCTACAATCTATGTGTTGACCGACGGAAGAAGCACAACTCTTTTGGCTCGCAATTCAGCCACCCGTTTTTCTCCTTTATAGTAAATGGCCAAATTTTCAAAAATTGCCAGATTTATAATAAGCGTAATCGCCGTCCTCCTTTGGGGGTTTATTCCATCATTTGCAAGTGCTGCAGAAGATGGAGTAACACTTGGCTCTGCCCTGAGGTTTTCCGCTGGCATCGCCTCAGCTTTTTTGATCCACGAAGGCTCTCATGCGCTTGTCGCCGGGCTGACCAATACTGACATGAACTGGGAAATGGGAAACTACAACCAGCCGATAGGATTTACGGAAAATGCCAGTAGCAACGGCAAAGGGATAGCCATATATTCTGCCGGTCTCCTATCCCAAGTTGTCGGATCAGAGATTATCCTCCAATCCGACAAGATTGATAAAAATGATGCCTTTATCCGCGGTATGATGGCCTGGAATATTTTGAACCCCATATTGTATTCCTTGGATTACTGGGTTTTTCGGGTGACGAACAAGGAAAATCAAAAAAAGTATCAAGGGGACCTTGAAGGCATGGAACATTATGCCAATGAACCAACCGCCCATGGATTTGCTTTGTCGATGGCAGCCATAGCCACCTACCAGGGATACCGCTTTCTCCAAACCCAATCGTGGACTCCGGATTGGTTAAAAGACAATTTCAACGGCTTGAGTTTGGCACCATTGCCTTCTGGGGGCTTTATAATTGGATACGAATTTACTTTCTGACTGTTATGATGAGTACCACTCTTGCTTGAAATTCTTCGGGTTGTGTCCCTAAATAAATAGATATTTCCACTATCGCATAACTTTTTGGATTAAACCCAATTACAATTGATAACAACTGACCATCAACACAAGAAAGGCAGGGTTACTTTTGGCTCTGCCTTTTTTAATGTGCATTTTACCAGTAATCCTCAACCTCCTAAGCACCCCTCCGCTGAACTGTTGTAGGTGTACTTGTATTTTTTGAGAGGTGCGTAAAGCTGCTATCTTGGTTGAATAGCTGAAGTCTTAAAAATAGCGGAGATCAAAACTATTTATGCAGTAATTTCCCCTGGCCGTTTGGCCACCCGCAAATGATTAAAATCCCCCCCTTTTCTAAAGGGGGGATTAAAAGCTATTTTCTGAGTAATCTAAAGAAATTCGGCGGTTCTGGGTAGGCACGCACTCCGCAATTTTACTATTGACCCCAATGGGGGGCTTTTAATACTTTAGCATCGTCGTTTTCCTGCCAATAAATGTGTAACCTAACAAGTTCACTCTGTTCTTCTGGGGGATTTATGAAATGGATTTTTCAGAATAAATGGGTGATCCAAATTACCATTTACGCGGCCTTACTGATTCGCCACCAAAACTCGAACCACTAAAAAATTAAAAACTTCTTGACAACATATGCATTAATCATGCATATTGATGCATATAATTCCAGGAGGTTTATATGAGGACGACCTTAAACATCGAAGACAGCCTAATTAAAAAGGTTTCCAAACTGACGGGCATTAAAGAAAAAACAACACTCGTCAAGCTCGGGTTAGAGGCCTTAATTGCCCTGGAAAGCAGTAAAAGGCTGGCCAAGCTGGGCGGGACCCAAAAGGAACTGAAAATGATACCTCGCCGGAGAATAGCGGAGCTTTAAAATGGTTCTTATTGATACCTCCGTTTGGGTGTCTCACCTGCGTGATGGAAATGTGGGCCTTGAGAAATTATTGAATAATGGGGAAGTTGTAAGCCATCCCTTCATTGTCGGTGAGCTTGCCTGCGGGAATCTCAAAAACAGGCATGAAATCCTTTCCTATCTTCAATCACTTCCTATGACAATATTAGCCGAAGATGAAGAAGTCTTAAGATTCATCGAAAATAATCAACTTATGGGAAAGGGGTTAGGCTATATAGATGTCCATCTGATTGCCTCGGCGGTATTAACGGATGTTCCTCTTTGGACATTCGATAAAACCCTGGAAAAAATTACTAAGAAAATTGGCCTAAATTATTGATGGGAAATGATTGATTTCTTTAACCTCCTTAAAACCTCTGGTATAATTCCTTCTAAAAAATCGCCCAACCTTAAAAGAGAACGAAATGGTAAAAGGAAAAAAGATCCACTCTCTCTTTATGGGTCCTTTTCAACCTGAGCTGGAAGAAGAGTTCTTAAACCTCATCCAGAGGAAAAAAGGCCAGGATCCTCTCGCTCCCCTTGTGGTTCTGGTAGGGTCAAATCTGTTAGGACTTTATTTACGAAGGCTTTTAGTCCTTAAAGGCCTTGATCATTTCAACATCCGCTTCCTTACGTTTATCGATTTAGGCCGGGCATTGGCTGCCGATCCCTTAAGCCGGGAAAAACTCCGCCCCTTACCGCCCTTCGGCGACCTGGTTTGTATTGCTTCCCTGGTGGAGACGACGGGAGCCGACGGCTACTTCAAGGACATTGCCCCCCGCCGGGGTTTTCAAAGAGCGCTGGCCGCGACCTTCCGGGACCTCGCCGAAGGAGGGATGGAAGAACTGCCGGTTAAAGATGGCCAAAAGTTGATCGATCTCAACCGTCTCTACCAGGCTTTCCGGTCGATGACCAGCAAAGAATTCTTCGATCCTTCCCAGCTCCTCTTCCACGCCAGTGCCGCCGTCCGAAACTTTCCGGAAGCTTTGGGCACCAAAGAATTGATCCTGTACGGGTTCTACGACTTTACCACGGCCCAGAAGAAGCTTTTCCAGGCCTGTTCGGAGACTCTGGACGTGGTTGCCTTCATGCCCTGGCGCGAATCTGCCGCCTTTGCCTACGCCCATCCGATTCTGGAATGGTATAAAAGCGTGGGCTTTCAAGCTGAGCGATGGGAGAAATCCGTTCGCCAGGAAAAAAGGTCCGTCGAGATTCTGCAACAGCATCTCTTCACGCCAAGGCCCGCGGAGTTCCAGGCCTCGGATGATCACTCGGTGTTGTTACTCTCCGCTCCCAGCGAGGCTCGGGAAGTTCGCGAGTTGGCCCGGGAGATTTTGCGGCTGGCCAGGGAAGACGATATCCCCTTCCCCGACATGGCCATTCTCCTTCGCAATTACGATCTCTACGGTCCTCTCATCCAGCAAACGTTTCAGGCCCTCCGGATTCCAATTTACTTCCAAGGAGGATTGCCTCTATCCCGCACCCAGGAAGGGAAAAGCATTCTTCTCTTTCTTGACCTGGTTGGCAGCAACCTTAGAAGAAGCATGGTAATGGAGTTCCTGACCTTTGCTCCCATCGCCTGGAGGAATTTTTTTCAGGAGGAACCTTCACCCGCACTGTGGGATCTTCTCTCCAGGGAAGCCGGAATCGTGGAAGGAAGGAAAAAGTGGGAAGAGAAGCTCTCGGCACTGATGAGCCGCAGGCAAGAGGCGGAACCCGTAGAGGGAGAGCAAGAGGCTTTTGTTTTCGCCGATGAAGCCCAAAGGTTTTGGGGCTTTCTCAAAGAATTGTTCTCGGTTCTGGACCTTTTTCCCAGGAAAGATACCTGGCAGGGAATGGTGAACAGCTCCATCCACTTCATGAAAACCTATTTCGAAAAAAGCGAGGCTCAGGAAACCCTCTGCGAATGCCTGCGTGCCCTTGAATCTCTCGATACCTTTGGCCAGGAAGTGGGTATCCGCCGGTTCAAGGAAATCGTCTCGGCAGCACTGGAAGAAAATACTCAACGGCTGGGTTGGTTTCAAAAAGAAGGGATCTGTGTTACGGACCTGATGCCCGCACGGGGCCTGTCTTTCCGGGTGGTTTTCATTCCCGGCCTGGTGGAACGAGCTTTTCCCGCTCCGGCGCGCCAGGACCCTTTGCTTTTGGACCATGAGCGCAAGGCCATGAATGATGCCCTGGGTATGCCGGGAAGGATTTCCCTGAAAAGATTTCGTTCTCAGGAGGAAAAGCTTCTTTTCTCCCTGGCCGTGAGTTCTGCCCGGGAAAAGTTGATCCTTTCTTACCCGCGCCTGGATCCTGCTTCTGGCCGCGAGCGGATTCCTTCCTTCTTTCTCCTGCGGGTCGCCGAGGCCCTGTACGGAGAGGCCACGGATTACAGCCGGCTGGAGACTCTTCCCGGCTTTCGGCGGGTGGCCCTTTCCCGGCTCGCCCCCGATGACGTCGGGCAAGCGCTCGATGAAGAAGAGTTTGATCTGGGCCAGGTTGCCAGCGCCTTGAAGAGGAATGAGCGCAGGGAGGTCGCCTACTTAAAAAGCCTTTTCCCCGTCCTGCAGCGGGCCGAAAAGCTGGCCCGGCTCCGCTGGGGCTGGCGAACTTTTACCGAGTATGACGGTTGTCTCAAGTCCCCCCAGGCCCTTCACCTCCTTCGCGAACAGTTCGCCCTTTCCGGGCAGGTCCTCTCTCCCACCCGGCTGGAAACGTATGCTTCCTGCCCTTTTAAATATTTTCTTGCCGCAGTTCTGGGTCTAAAGAGCCTTCCATATCCCGAGGAAATTCTGCGCCTCCCGCCCTTAGAGCGCGGTGCGGTCGTTCATGACCTCCTCTTTCGCTTTTACCGGGAAGCCGTTAAACAAATCCCCGGGCCGTTGCAGATCGATCAAATCGACGCGTACGGGAAGATCCTGGCCGATGTCGCCGACCGAGTCTTTTCTGAAGCCGAAGCCGCAGGAATCACCGGAGCTCCTCTGCTCTGGGAAATTGACCGGCAAGAAATTCTCGAGGATCTCCGGAGCTTTCTCAAGAGGGCAAGCGCAGAATCTCCTGAATATATTCCCACCCATTTTGAATTTCGGTTCGGACATCAGACTCCCCGCTCCCAGGCCAGCCCCGGCAGCGAAGCAATTTTTTTGACTCTTGAAGGGCAATCCACGGTTTCCTTCCGGGGAAGGATCGACCGGGTCGATTTCTCCCTGGATGGAAGCCGCCTCCGCGTCATCGATTATAAAACCGGAATCGTGGCCGGTCAGGCGGATGGTTTCAGTGGAGGAACGACCTTGCAGCTTCCCCTTTACCTATGGGCTTCTTGTCGGATCTGGAAACAGGCGGATATCGAAAAAAGCTGGGCCGAATATGACAGCGTGAGCCGCAAGGGAAAGTTCAAACACCTCCTATTCCGCGGCGAAAACTGGGTGGAGAGAGAGAAGACCCTAAAGAAAATCATCCAAATTATTTCGCAGGGAATCCTGGAAGGAACCTTCTTCCCCTTGCGGGAAGGAGATCGTAGCTGTGATTACTGTGATTTCCAGGCTCTCTGCGAGCAAGGCACGAACGCCCTTTTCCAAAGAAAAAGAAACGATCCTCGAACTGCGGCTTTTTTGGAAATGAAGAGTATTCCCTGAGACCGGGCTCATGAAAAAGAAAAAATCAATAGCCACAGAGTTAACCGACCGGAACGAGCGGCAGGTAGCTCGGCATGATCTAACTCGATCCCTAACCGTGGAAGCAGGAGCCGGCACGGGTAAAACAACCCTTCTCGTTGACCGGATCCTCTCCCTCCTTCGCAACCACAAGGCCTCGCTGGAGCAAATCGTAGCCATTACCTTTACCGAGAAAGCAGCCGGGGAGCTGAAGATCCGGCTGCGGGAAGCGATCGAGAAAGTGATTCCTCAGTCCCGGGACAACGACCGGGAAGCCTTGCAGCAGGCCCTGGGAGACCTGGAACGGGCTTCCATCTCCACCATCCATTCCTTTTGTGCCAGCCTTCTCCGGGAGCGTCCGGTGGAGGCCAAGATCGACCCCAATTTCGAGCCCATGGATGAAATGGGCCTGGACATGCTCTTTCAGGAAATTTGGGAACTTTGGCTGGGCCAAGAGCTGGAGAAAAAATCCGTTCCTTTACGACGGGCCCTGACCCTGGGCATGAGTTTGACCGACCTGACCAGTCTGGTGCGTCAGCTATACGGCAACCGCGACCTTGTTCCCGAAGATCCACTTCCCCGGCCTTCTTACTCCACCGAGGAATTTATTCAAAATTTCAAAAATGGAATAAAGGAAGCTCTGCAATTGGCCCGCGATTGCCAGCAAGAAGAGGACAAGGGATGGCAAAACATTCAGGCGCTGCAGGAAAAAGTTTTAGATCTGGAAGGAGCTTCCCGGGAACGGAAAGAAATCCTGATCCTGCGCGAGCTTGTAATCAAGGGCGCAGGGAACAAGCAGAATTGGAAGCCACCCTCAAGCTGCGATGCCCAAAAGCGGATCTTCGCCGAACTGGCCGAGGAGCTTGGGGAATTAAAAAGGGCGATCCGCGCGGAAACCATGACGGACTTGGTGGAATGGCTCCGCGGATTTCTAAAAGCCATCGCCGAAGAAAAAGCCCAGCGCGGCGTGCTCGATTTTCAAGATTTACTCCTTCTGGCTAGAAATTTGCTGCGGGATGATAGGGAGGTCCGGGGATATTTTCAGGAAAAATTTCTCTACATCTTGGTCGACGAATTTCAGGACACCGATCCGCTCCAGGTGGAAGTCGTTTTCTTTCTGGCGGAAGACGGTGCCCGGGCCGAAACCTGGGAGAAGGTTGAAGTATCTCCGGGGAAACTCTTTCTGGTGGGTGATCCCAAACAATCCATTTACCGCTTCCGGCGCGCGGACATCGAAACCTATGAAAAAGCCAGGGAGCAATTGACCCAAAAGGGGGAAAGCCTGAAGATCGTGCAGAACTTCCGTACGGTTCCGTCGATCATCTCCTGGATCAACCGGGTCTTTGAGCCTTTGATCCGGCCCTCGGACCAGGGTTATTTTCAGCCGGCATACATCCCCCTGGTTGCCCATGAAGAGCGGAAAGAAAGCGTGAAGAACCAGCCCGGGGTCCTTCTGCTCGTTCCCCCGCCGGGCTTCGATCCGGAAGAAGCTTCGGCTCCCTGCGTACGGCAAAAGGAGGCCCAATCCATCGCCGCTTTGCTTGAGGTAATGGCCGGAGGGAAAAGTAGAAATCAATGGATGATCTGCGATAAAAAAGAAGGAGACATCCGCCCGGTTGGTTTCCGGGATATAGCCTTGCTCTTCCCCGCTCTTTCGGGCATCGAGATTTATGAAGAAGCCCTGAAAGACCAGGGAATTCCCTTTCGCCTGGAAGGGGGGAAGGAATTTTATATGCGGCAGGAGGTGCGCAGTTTTCTTTGCTGTCTCCGAGTTCTGGATGACCCCGCGGATGAGATTTCCTTGGTCGCTGCCCTGCGTTCCCCCTTCTTTGGATTTTCCGACGAAGAGATATTTCTTTTTGTCTCTTCCGGAAACCGTCTGCATTACCTTCAGGGGCTGCGGGAGAAGGAAAGCGATTTTTCCCAGGCTTTTTCTTTGCTGCGCGACCTCCATGAAAAAAGGAATACCGTTCCCATTTCCAGCACGGTTGTGGACCTCCTGGCTAAAACCAAAGCCCTGGAATTTTCCCTTCTCCGCCATGGAGGAGAACAAGTGGCTGCCAACCTGCGAAAAATTCTCGACCAAGCCCGGGCTTTCGAAAAGGAAAGATCGGCCACTTTCCGGCGCTTCGTGGAATGGCTGGGAAGCCGCGAAGAAGAAGGCATTCGCGAAGGAGAGTCACCCTGGTCGGAAGAAGAGGACGAAAACGTAAGGTTGCTAACGGTCCACAAAGCCAAAGGGCTGGAGTTTCCCGTCGTCATCCTGGCCAATCTGGCCAGCGAACGTAATCGCCAACAGCAGTTCATTCCCCAGAGGCTCCAGGGAAGGTTTCAACTGGCCATAGGCGATTTTAAGACCGCGGATTACGATTCCGCCTGGGAACAAGAAAAGATTAAAATGGAGGCCGAGGATCGAAGGCTCTTCTACGTCGCCGCCACGCGGGCGCGAGATTATCTGGCCATTCCGCTCTTCTGGGGAAAAAGGAAAGGATTCTTCAAGATGCTCGAAGGACAACTTCCGGATGCAAAAGAAATGAGGCCCGGTTCCCAGAGGAACGGCCAGTTGATCCTCGGCGGAGAAATTTTTGATCTTGACCCCCAAGGAAAACCGCCTCTCCGCCTCGAGTTGGCCGAAGCGCCGCAAGACAATGCCGCTCCCCTGCAGAGGCGTCTTCAATGGCAAAAAACATTGGCCGGGGTCAAAGAGAAAGCTTCCCGCGGGCTTCCTCTTGCTACCCCTTCTTCTTTCGCCGAGGGGATCGATTTCTCCCGGTTTTCTTGGGACGAAGTCCCCGCGTCTTCTTCCGCAACAGGCGCAAGAGGAGCGGTTTTCGGCTCGGTTTTCCATGAGGTTATGGAGCGGGTTGACTGGACCGATGGCAGAAACCTAAAAGCTCTTGCTCAGATGAAGGCCGTCGAGCAATCCATTCTGGGGATGGCGGACAAGATCGAGGAGATCGGTCGTAAAACCCTCAGCCATCCCTTCATGGACCGGGTCCGCCAGGCCAAACGTTTCTTCCGCGAAGTGCCCTTTTCCGTTTTTCTGCGGGAAAAAATCATGGAGGGGAAGATCGACCTGCTTTTCGAAGAAGATGAGGGGTGGGTGATTGTCGATTATAAGACAGATGAAGTCTCCGGAGTTGCTCTCGATGAGCGGTTTGAGGCGTATCGAGAACAGGGCATCTGGTATGCCCGGGCCGTGGAGAAAGGTACCCGACGAGCCGTCAAGGAAGTCGCTTTTTTCTTTGTCCGGACCGGAGAAGTTCGAACCTTGACCGATTTTAGATAACAGCCTTCCTCAAGCATGAGGCTTAACTCTTGAGCACATTCTTGGGGCCAGCATTCGATATTTTTTCCTCTTTTTCAATACCCCATTTCCCCTTCTTCATCGGCAGACATCTTTTCTGCCCGATTCTTACTTGACTGGAACTTTTTAGTTCCTTATAATTGGTCATATAATATGACTATAATGGAGGTCATATGAAAGATACAACTGTAAGCATCGCCGAAGGGAAGAAGGGGTTCAGCCGATTGATCCAGGGGGCCTTGGATAATAAGGAAAAGATCATCATAACCAAGCGGCGAAAACCTGTGGCGGTCATTATCCCTTACGATGAATATCAACGTTCCATGCGATTCGAGGGTTATAAAAAAATCATGGAGGTCCGGGAAGCTTTTTTGCAAGCCGGAGTTAAAGCCAAGGACGTGTATAAAGAATCTAAAAAGCAACTGGAGGGCAGATTTTGAGGCGAGCCGTATTAGATGCCAGCGTGGTATTAAAATGGTATCTATCCGATGAAGACCATGGCCAAGCAGCCCTTGACTTGTTGAAACGTTATCTAACGGACAATCTGGAAATTATCGTTCCATCTCTATTGGAATATGAACTAATCAATGGCCTGGTTGTCGCCCAAAAGCGCCGTCGTCTGCGGGAAGAGATAATCATTTCCGCGATAGAAGGATTTGCCAACCTGGGGATGAGGACTGTGGGTGTTTCGGGATTATATTCCCGGGTGGTTTATTTTTGCCGGGCCTTTAACCGATCGGCATACGACGCCAGTTATCTTGCGCTGGCCGAAGCGGAACGAATCCCCCTCATTACAGCCGATGAGACCCTATACAAAGCCGTTAAAAAGGATTTGGAATGGGTGAAATGGCTTGGCAAACGTTGAAGTACGATGACCGGCCTCCCCTTCCTCTACGTATTTCCGAGAGGGAAAAAGAGCATACCTCTCATCAATCCTTCAATTTTTTTCAATGTAAGAATCAACCATTTCTTATAGATTGAGGTGAATCCGCATTGCTTGGGATATCGACTCTTGGATAACCGTGTCGCTCACAAAACCTAATGACTTCCCCAGGCGTTGTTTGGAAATTGTCCTGATCTGGTGGGCCAGGATAATAGAATCAGCGGAAAGACCGCCGGCCCCTCGGGGTAGCAATACTTCGTTGGGGTATATGCGTCTTCCCTTCTTAAGGGAGGTAATCGGAAGAATAGTAACTACGGGCATGACACTATTGAAAACCTCGTCACTTACCACGAGTACCGGGCGTTTTCCTTTCTGCTCGGATCCGAGGACGGGATTGAGGTCGGCAAGAAAAATTCCCAGGCGATAGTTCATTCTTTTACCTTTTCAAAATCCGCAAAGGCGAAGTCTTCTTCAATTTCTTTAAGGTCGGCTAAAAAAAGCGCGTCTTGGCTGGCTTCCTTAAGAGCAACCTTAATTTCTTCTTGTTTAATTTTGGCAATCTCGTCCTTTAGCGCTTTTTCCACAAAAGCGTTCATGGACTTAAACTGCTTTTTGCTCACATATTCCCTGCTTTGTTCCATTATTTTTTCATCCAGGATGAATGTGGCCTTTTTCCCCATTTTATCTCCTCGAATATTTTTTGAGAACGATACCCCATTCTGGCATAAAAGGCAAGTTAAAAATATGGTAAAAACGCCAGTCAATTTCTCTCCTTGGCTTTTTCCTATGTTTCTGCTAAGGTAGGGAGAATTTGAAATTTTTTAAACCGCTTCAGGGCTTAAAATCGATGGAAATTTGGGTCATCATTCTTCTGGCCGTTCTCATCGCCCTGCTTCTCCTCTTCGTCTGGCAGAGCTCCAGGCAATGGCGGGAGATGCGCGCCACGAAAGAGAAAGACCCGGCCTTCCTGCTCCTGCAACAGCAGATCGATGGTCTCCGTGACCAGGTGGGGCGGAGCTTGGAGGGAAATGTTCAGCTGGTGCATCAGCAACTGTCCTCCTTAGCCAGTCAGGTTACCAGCCAGTTGAATTCCATCGCTTTCCAGGTTAGCGAACAGGTGGGAACCGGGATGGGCCTGATGCAGAAGGCCAGCCAGCATTTCGGCGATCGGGTGCAGGAAGTTCAGTCTCGATTGGCGCAGCTGGATGAAGCCAACAAACGCATTTTAGAGGTGGGACGTTCCATTGCCAGCCTGCAGGAAATCCTGCGGGCCCCTAAAGTCCGGGGTGGGTTGGGTGAATTCCTGCTGGGAGACCTTTTGGCCCAGATTATGCCTGCTGAATATTTTACCCTGCAACATTCTTTTAAGAGTGGCGAGCGCGTGGACGCGGTCATTCGCTTAAGTCAGGGGCTCGTCCCCGTCGACGCCAAGTTTCCTCTGGAAAATTTTCAGAAAGCCCTTCTGGCTGAGGACGATGGAACGAAGAAGAGTTTCTTCAAGGTCTTCGCCGCGGACGTGAAGAAGCATGTGGAGGCAATCGCCGGTAAATACATCCTGCCGCACGAAGGAACCTGCGACTTTGCCCTCATGTATATTCCCGCCGAGAATGTTTACTACGAGGCCTTCATCAAGGATGAAGCCCTGGGCGAAGGGAAGAGTTTGCGGGAATATGCTTTCGTCAAACATGTCATCCCGGTTTCTCCCAACAGTTTTTATGCTTACCTGCATACGATTCTCCTGGGACTGCGGGGGATGAAAGTGGAAGAGAGTGCCCGGGAAATCATCCATCACCTATCCGGGCTGCGAGGCCAACTGGCCAGGTTCCAGGAAGAGTTCAGGAAATTGGGGAAACACGTAGAGCAGGCCAAAGGGAGTTTTGACACGGCGCAACGGCAGATGGAGAAGTTCAGCGATAAACTCAATGCCCTGGAAACCCCCTCCCTCCTTCCTGCTGAAGAGCCCGCCGCAAAAGATTCCCCAGGGCAATAAATTAACAAAAATAATATTCACCCCGGAGCGCGCCAAGATGGCAGAGAATTAGATAAATTTAAAACCAAATTAATTTCTTCGGCATCTTTTGGTTCTTGGCCTTAATATATCTCCGCGTTCTCTGCGCTCTCTGCGGTGAAAAATTTTTTCAACGGTCTTGAGGATCGCGATGCGTGGCATACCATTCGAGCTGGCGGAAGATCCCGCGCAGAATGGCCACGTCCCGGTCGGAGAGGTTGGCCCTTCCGAAAATCCGCCGCAGAGTGTGCATGATGCGCTTGGGGTTTTGGAGGTCGAGGAATCCGATACGCAGGAGAAGTTCTTCCAGATGGGCGTACATTCCTTCTA
>Ga0224495_10001946_pt1 | contig 13941 bp, 9 predicted proteins | sample SF_Jul11_sed_USG_FD_168128 | JGI IMG/M metagenome (GOLD analysis project Ga0224495, IMG submission 168128) | Sediment microbial communities from San Francisco Bay, California, United States - SF_Jul11_sed_USGS_4_1 | ecosystem: Environmental > Aquatic > Marine > Sediment | place: USA: California... | reverse complement strand
AGGCCCAGGCCTGTTCCCCTCTCTCCGGCGGTGCCTGGGGTGCTGTTTTTCCCGCCGCTTTTGTACAGGCTGTCCATCTGGGCCTGGCTCATCCCCACGCCCGAGTCCTCCACCACCAGCGTTGTGGCGCCGGGCTGCTGCGCATACACCCGCACCCTTCCCCCGCTGTGGGAGAACTTGATGGCGTTGGTGGTCAGGTTAGTCAGCGCCTGGAAGTAAAGTGGCTTGTCCGCAAAAAGCCGCATCCGCTCCGGGATATCGTTAACAAGAATAATCATCTTGGCCTCGGCAAGCATGGATGTCTGGCCAAACACAGCCCATGCGATCTGCCTGGGCTCGAAAAATTCAGGGTGCGGCTTGATCTTGCCGCTTTTCAGCCGGCTGATGTCCAAGAGATCGTCTATGGTACGCACCATCAGCTCATTGGCGTTGATCACCCGCTTTAATATCTCCTGATGGTCTGAAGATAGCGCATTGTCGGGATCGGAGAGAATGTATGACAAAAAACCACCGATGGAGCCGATGGGGTTTTTCAGGTCGTGCGCCACCATGGAAACAAACTTATCCTTTAGCTCCGTGGCCTCCTCTGCGGTTTCCTTTGCGATTTTCAGTTGTTCGGCTGCCTTCTTCTGCTCCGAGATATCCATGAATGTGACGATCACTTCATGGATATCTCCGTTGTCAAAAACAGGGAAGGCGCTCACCAGCACCCAGACAAGGTTATGAAGATCGGGCCGGTGGATACCCAGTATCTTGTCGTGAAACGGCTGGCGGGAAGACAACACCTGGTTCACCGGATATCTCTCCAGCGCCAGGGGTTGGCCATTTTCATCCACGAATCTCCATTCCGGATCGAAGGCCATTCTTCCCATGGCCTGGTCCTCCGTGATACCCAAAAGCTCCAGGGCCTTGTGGTTGATGGCGGCGATGCTGGTATCGGGCATATGGGCCACCACGGCGGCGTCGATACTCTGGAGCAGGGTTCGGAATCTATGTTCGCTCTTGGCCAGGGCCTCTTCGGCCCTCTTGCGGGCGGTGATGTCCGTTATGAATCCCTCCAGAGCCAACAGCTCCCCTGTGGCGGAATAGCATCCATGGCCCTGCTCCCACACCCACCGCTCCTCGCCCCCGGCGGTGGAAATGCGATACTCGACGGTGAATTTAGTTCCGGAGTTCAACGCCTCCTGCACTTTGTCCCACACCTTATGGGCGTCGTCCGGATGGATAAGAGATCCGAAAGTGATCTTCTGTTCCATAAACTCCTGGGGTGCGCGCCCGGTAAGGCTCTCCACTCCATCGCTGATGAATTCCACTGGCCAGTCCAGGTCGTTCTTGCATCTGTAAGCCACGCCCTGAAGGTTGCCTATCAGCGCGGACAAAGCCCTCTGGCTCTCCTTTAAAGCGTCCTCGGCCATCTTTCGGTCCGAGACATCCCGCACGATTCCCTGGATAACCTTTTTTCCCCCGATGTGGAGCTTGTGGGAGGATATCTCCACGGGAACCAGGCCCCCGTCGCCGCGGAGAATCATGGTCTCCATGGCCACGCCAAAACCCGCGGTGGATCGGGCTTGGAATCTAGCGCGCATGGCCTCCTGAATCTCCGGCGGATGAATCAAAAAGTGGTGCGTCCCGACAATCTCGTCCCTATGCTTATCCATCAGCCACAGGCCCGCCTCGTTGACGTCCAGGATGACCCCAGTCACCGCGTCGATGATGAATATGGCGTCCGGCGCGTTATTGAAAAGGGTCTTGTGCCACTCTTCGCTCTCGGCCAGTTTTTCGCGCAGGGCCCTGGCCCCCGTGATATCCTTCTGGACGGTGAGCATCACGTCGCCATATTCGGGGTCCTGATATCGCGTCACCGTGGCCGATGTCCAGAATGGCGAGCCGTCCTTTCTCACGTTCAGAATCTCCCCTTGCCATTCCCCCTTCTCCAAAATGGCGGAGTCTATCTCCCGGGCCGTCTCTACCGGAGTCTTATCGTGGCCCGGGTAATTGAGGATGGAGACATGCCGGCCCATAAGCTCGCCCGGCTCATAGCCGAACATGGTGTCGAACTTGGGGTTGGTGTGGGCTATCACACTGTCGGCCACGCGGGTCATCTGAACTCCCTCGGCGATATGCTCCATGATGGCGGACTGCATTTTGATCCGGGCGTCAGCCAGGCGCATGTCGGTCACGTCCTGGTTGACGCCGCGCACGACAATGGGCTCGCCGGAGGGGCCGTATTCTATCTCCGCCTCGGATCTAATGAATATGATGGATCCATTGGGCTGTTTTATCCGGAATTCGTGTGTGGCCTTGGGCTTGCGTTCCTGAAAATCCTTTTCTATGGACTCTGCCAGCGCCGCCCGGTCTTCCGGGTGCGCAGCTTCCACGAACTTCCGTATTCCAAAGCCCACGGCGTGATGGTCCAGCCCCAAAATCCTCAATGTTTCCTCGGACTGACTGCTTGTGTCCTCCTGGACGCGCCATTCAAAAGAGCCCAGCTTGGCGATCCGCTGGGCTTCCTGCAGGAGCCTGCCCTTTTCCGTAAGCTCCTCCAGCAATATGGTTTTCTCGTGGCGTATCCGCAGGCTCTCCTCCACAAACTTTCCAAGACGACGCGACACCACCAGCAAAAGGACCAAAAAAGCCAGCGCCGCCAGCCCCACGGACAAATTCGCGGTATCGTACGCCTTCATGGTGTGGATATATATCAGCGGCCCCAATGCGGGAACCATGAACGCCAGTACAGCCATGAAGCTGGGAGAGTTGGTGGTGGCGGCGGCCGAACACATCCCAGCTATCATCAAGGCGATGATCAGGTCCCCCTCCAAGGAAAGGTTGTAATCGAGCAGGTGGGTAAACTCCAGCGAGCCGAATAATAGCCCGCTTGAAGCGGCCATTGCGATATAAACATGTATCCAGGTTTTTGGAGTAAACGCCTCCAGATGCCTGTTGCGAGCCATGACAATACCAGCGCGGAGCGCCGTCAGCGCCAAAAGAGCCATAAACCAAAGGGTAATGAACACCCCCCCCTCTTGGCCGCCCAGGAAAAGGAAGACAAGCAGGCCGATAGCCACGTTCCCGGCCAACACAGCGGGGTATTGGTTGTACAAAAGATCAGCTTTTTCCTTGTCTATCAGCCGGCCAATCTGAAACGAATCCATGAATACTCCTATATGGGAAAACGTAACAAGGGGGGGTGGCAACACACTGGAACTGCGCTCAGTGCTGGTTAAACAAAATACAGCACAGGGTGTCCGCTATGCAATTACGCACTCCATATCAATATAGACCCTACGGGACCGCTCTTGGAGGCGATTTGCATAGAAATATCACTTTTGGGTGCAAACAAACCCATCCTATCAATATGGACATTCTCGCCCACACTCCCTTACATACTAAATATAGGCCGGTTCTAAAAGAGAGGGGGGATATTCGCAAAACGAAAAAGCCGCCGCGGGCGGGCGGCGGTCCGGCCTATTCCAACAGGCCGTCTCTGATCCTGATTATCCGGTCCGCCAGCCGGGCGATCTCCATATCGTGGGTGACCACTATGATGGTCTTGCCCGCCCTGTTCAGCTCACGGAAGAGGCTCATGATCTGCCCACCGGTGACGGAGTCCAGGTTCCCTGTGGGTTCATCGGCCAGGATCACTGAGGGCTCTGTGACCAGAGCCCGCGCGATGGCCACCCGCTGGCTCTCTCCGCCGGAGAGCTGGTTGGGGAAATGGTTCAGCCTGTGCCCCAGTTCCACCCGTTCCAGGGCCAGGGCGGCTTTCTTTTGCGGGTGGGCGTCCCGCCGGTAGTAGAGGGGCAGGCAGACATTTTCCAGGGCGGTGTAGCGGGCCAGAAGGTTGAAGCTCTGGAAGACAAAACCGATGCTCCGGTTGCGCAGGGCGGCCAGCTCATCCTCGCTCAGCCCGCCCGCCGGCTTGCCGCCAATGAGATATTCCCCCTCCGTGGGCACGTCCAGAAGCCCGATGATGTTCATGAGAGTGGTTTTGCCGGAGCCGGATTTGCCCATGATGGCAGCATATGACCCCTGCGGGATGGATAGGCCGATGCCCTTGAGCGCCTCCACCTGGGCGCCCTTCAGGCCATATGTCTTTTTTATCCCCCGAAGCTCGATCATGGCGCCGCGGGTTTGATCACCACCACATCCCCCTCTTTCAGGCCGGACACCGCCTCGGTCTCGAACCCGTTAGAGAGGCCCATGGTGATCTGCCGTTCCACCTGTTTGCCGCCGGATTTGACCGAAACCGTACCCTCCTTGGGGCTTGAGGAGGAATAGGTTATGGCTTCGTCCGGGACGATGAGAACATCCGGTTTTCTCTCCAGCACGATATCCACGTTGGCGGTCATCCCCGGCCGCAGCAGCGCCTTGTCCAGGTCCATAATCTCCACCTTCACCCGGAACACCGTGATGTTGTCTTTTGTCTCTCCCGTGGGATATATCCTTTCCACCACCCCTTCGAACGCCTTGTTCGGGTAGGCGTCCACGGTCACTTCCGCTTTCTGCCCCACGCTCACATGGCCGATGTCCGTCTCGTCCACCAGCGCGTATACAAACAGCCGCTCCAGGTCCGCCACCACCAGCAGCCTTGTCCCACCGGTCACGGAGGTGATGCCGGAGGCGATGATCTGCCCCTTCTCCACCGATTTTTCCACAATCACGCCGTTGATGGGGGACTGGATAACAGTCTCGGCCAGCCGTTCCCTGGCGTCCTCCAGGGCAAGCTCTGCCTTTAGCAGGAAAGCCTCCATCTGGCTGATCCTGGCGGCGGCCATGGCGGCGCGGGAAACCGCCAGGTCCAGTTCCTGGCTGGCCACCAGGTCCTTGGCGGCCAGGCTTTTGGCGCGTTTTAGGGATATCTGCTTCTCCAGCAGGTCCGCCTTGGCCGAATCCAGCTCCGCCTTGGCCCTGCCCAGGTCCGCCTCCATCAGCGCGGCGTTCCGTTTTTCCGTCTTCTGGTCCAGACGGATGAGGATATCCCCTTTTTTCACCTTGTCCCCCGGTTCGAAAGGAAACTCCAGGATTTCGCCGGAGGCCTTGGACTTGACCTCCACCTTGTAAGAGGCCTCCACTTCGCCGGTGGCCGACACTGCCATGGTCAGCTCCCCCCTGGCGATGGTGTGGGTCCTGGCTTCTTTCTGCGGCGCGTCGCCGCCGGGCTTGGAGCAGGCGGAGGCCATGGCCATCAGCGCCAGCATGGAATAAACCGTTGATCTATACATCATGATTCTGAATTCTATCATTCTCCAGGGATTCATTTGTCCGGGGTGTTGGCGAATATCATCATTGACGCCAAGGCTCCGCATTCTCCTTGGAAGCGCATGGGTGACCATTATAACCTTTCGGCTGGCGCTCGGTAAGCCATGGGCCGATGGCCGGTCCACCGGCGCGCGCAACGAATGGTGGATGCGGGAAGGGGGGCCGCTTGTGGAAAAATCGCTCGGCGATTGTTATCGTCCAATTGATAAAATATCCGGATAAAGCTATATTGTAGCTCATTTATATCTGTAAAATTCCTGATATCAACGCATGACAAAATCCGCCGGGGCTTTATGATGGCGCCCGGTCCGTTAGGAGAATGATGGAATACGAAGCGGTAATCGGGCTGGAGACCCACGTCCAGCTCTCCACGAAATCAAAAATATTCTGCTCCTGCTCCACCCTCTTTGGGTCGGAGCCCAACGCCAACACCTGCCCGGTGTGCCTGGGGATGCCCGGTTCGCTGCCGGTGCTCAACCAGGAGGTGGTGGAGCGGGCCATCATGGTGGGGTTGGCCGTGGGGGGCAAAATCGCCTCATGGACCAAGTTCGACCGGAAAAATTATTTCTATCCGGACCTGCCCAAGGGTTATCAGATATCCCAATACGACATGCCCATCGTCGCCGGAGGATCGCTGGATATCCTCTCCGCCGATGGGGCCCACAAGACCATCGGACTGACTCGCATCCATATGGAGGAGGACGCCGGCAAGCTTCTTCATGGCGAGAACCTGGGGGACCCGTCATCAAGCTATGTGGACCTCAACCGCGCCGGGACGCCGCTTCTGGAGATAGTCTCCGAGCCTGATATCCGCTCCTCTGCCGAGGCCAGGCTGTATATGGACAAGCTCAAGTCCATCCTGGAGTATCTGGAGGTGTCCGACTGCAACATGGAGGAAGGCTCCCTGCGATGCGACGCCAACGTATCCGTGCGCCCCGTGGGCCAGGCCAAGTTCGGCACCAGGGCGGAGATTAAAAACGTGAACTCCTTCAAGTTCCTGCAGAAGGCCATCGACTATGAGATCAGCCGGCAGATCGCCCTGATAAAGGATGGGGGGACGGTGATCCAGGAGACCCGCCTGTATGACGAAAAATCCGACAGGACCATCTCCATGCGGGGCAAGGAAGAAGCCCACGACTACCGCTATTTCCCAGACCCGGACCTGGCGCCTGTGGCCATCTCCCAGCAGTGGGTTGACGGCGTGCGCGCAAAGCTGCCGGAGCTGCCGGACGCCAAGCTGAACCGGTTCGTGACCCAGTATGGCCTGCCCGAATATGACGCGGGCGTGCTCACCGCCACTCGGCAGACGGCGGACTATTTCGAGGAAACCGCCGCACTGGCCGACAACCCCAAGATCGTCTCCAACTGGGTGATGGGCGAGGTGCTGCGGATTGTGAAAGAGACCGGCGCCACGCCTGCCGCATCGCCGGTGCGCCCGGCCATGCTGGCCAAGATGATCGGCATGATCGGCTCCGGCGCCATCAGCGGCAAAATCGCCAAGACGGTTTTCGAGGAGATGGCAAAAAGCGGCAAGGACCCGGAGGCCATCGTGGCCGAGCAGGGCTTGAGCCAGATCACCGACACCTCCTCCATCGAGGCCGAAGTGGAGAAGATCATCGCCGCCAATCCAGCCCAGGCCGCAGATTACCGGGCCGGCAAGGAGAAGCTTCTAGGCTTCTTCGTGGGCCAGGTGATGCGGGCCACTCGTGGGAAAGCCAGCCCGGAGATGGTCAACAGCATCATCAAGGAGAAGCTGAAATAGCTTCCCCCTTCAACCCATGAACGACAACAGGCCCACCGGCCAGGCGGCGCTGGTCCCGGATGACCACGAAGGCGGCGCCGTGGGCCGCATCGTGGCCCATCATGGCAAGGTGGTCAAGATCGCATGGAGCGGCGGCGAACTGGAATGGAAACGGCCCCACCGCGAGGATTGGGTGGTGGGGGACCTGGTGCTCTTCGAAAAAGAGAGGCCAAAACGGATAAAGCCCAGGAAAAACGAATTCATCCGCAAAGGCCCCGGCGGCGGCGTGGACACCTTGGCGGCCAACCTGGACTTTCTGCTGATCGTCACCTGCTGCGGCGACCTGTACAAGCCGGCCCTGCTGGACCGGTTCATCGTGGCCGCCACCCATGCTGGAATCACGCCCCTGATATCGCTGAACAAGACGGACCTTCCCGATTCGGACGAGTACAAGAAGGCGCTGGAGGATTACTCATCCTTGGGGTATAGGGCCATTCCGGTCTCGGCGGTATCCGGCGAGGGGCTGGAGGAGTTGGGCCGCCTTTTATCCTCCGGCATATCGGCCATGGTGGGCCAATCCGGCGTGGGGAAGACTTCGATACTAAACCGCATCGCCCCCGGCTATGAGGCCAGCGTGGCGGAGATCAGCGGCTATTCCGGCAAGGGGCGGCACACCACCACCATGGCCGTGATGATCCCCCTGCCCGGCGGCGGCGCGGTGATCGATTCCCCAGGCATCCGCCAGTTCGCCCCGGCAGGGATAGAGCCGGAGGACCTGGCCCACAACTTCCCCGGAGTGGGGCCCTTTTCCCGCTCGTGCAAGTTCCGCGACTGCACCCACGAAACAGAGCCTGGCTGCGCCGTGAAAAACGCCGTGGATGCCGGCGAGCTGGCCGAGGAGCGATACTCAAGCTACCTAAGAATCCTAGATTCCATCCGCGACGGCCGCGACCAGGACTGGTGGCGGCGGCCGGAGAAGTGAGCCTCAACCCGGTTGGTTTTTCAGGATAGAGGCGTTTGGTCCCAGGTCCGGCCGTCTAGTGTCCGTCCGGCCTTTTTCTTGTTCCAGCCACCCCACTGCTTGAAGAAGAATGCGACTCCCGCATCCAGACATTGGTCCCGGATGTCCAGCGCCCATTCGGATTTCATTGGCCGCGCCCCGGGGCCGGATTCGCCACCAACGATGACCCAATCGATATTCGACAAGTCCAGCTTGGGCATCGGCCCAAGCAACGGCTCCAGCGACAGGAACTTGACCTTCGCCCCTGTGTTTCGAAGCTGGTCTATCCGGCGCGTGTAATCCGCATTCTCCACTGAAACACCCATCCAGACATTCTCCGGCCAAGGCAGCCTCCCGGCCATTTTCGCCAATCTTCCGGCGCGTTTGGTGAGGACCTGGAACCTGTGGCGCGGTGTGGACCGCATCACGCCAAACACGCTGGATATAAAATCTTGTGGCACCTTTTCATGAAACATGTCACTCATGGAGTTGACAAAAATAGAGGTGGGTCTTTTTATTTTCAACGGAGCCTCCAGCATATGCTGATGGATCGCCACGTCAAAACCGGCGGCGTAGTTCGGCTGGCCCATGGCGCAAAGACGATGGGCCATTCTCTCCGCATAACAATGCTTACAGCCTGGGCTTATCTTGGCGCATCCGGTAACCGGGTTCCAGGTGGCCTCGGTCCATTCGATTTTTGTTTGCGTGGTCACAATTTATAAAAACGAAAGAATCGCATCATCAGGAAACGATTTTGCTATGCGTTTTTTACCATTTAATTTTATTTGCTCTACAACAACTCTTTTTTCTTCTTCCATGTTTCGCAAGGCTTCCTTCATGTGCTTTTCTAAAAAAGCTGTTTCTCCCTCAATGGACTCTTTTACACTAACGCAGCGTACGTTCTTTTTTCCAGCATATTTTTTTAATATATCATTGATTACATCAGAGACTAAATATTTTCCAAACAATGTACTTTGAGAAGGATTTGTCGCATCAGAAAAACTAAACAAACCCGTATCATCTACTTTCCACATGGCTTCTTTCATTTTTATAAATCCCTTAATACTATTAGTAGCAAAAAACAAAAAATATATTGGGCTGTCCTTTTTATTTTTCATTTCAAAGAATCTGATGTATTTTGCATGAGTTCGCAATTGACTTTGATATAATGCTCGCAATTCTTGTATACGGTCGTTACCTTCTGTTGCGATCCTTAAGCATTCATTTGTGCCATATATTTCAACAATGTTTTCTGTGATTGAATCGTTTGGGTGGCTTAAAAACCTATTTATATATGACACCATGAAGTTTATAAAGACTTCACAACTTTTTAAATTCAAAATACGCTCTACCATCGAAAATGGAATACCTGAATATCCAAATGGATCAATAAAAATGAACGAAGGTGTTATATTTGCGCCGAAAGAATTGCGTGATAGTTCCAGATTTTTTAATATGGGCTCAAATTGCTCTCTAAATTCACCCTGTTTTATCTCAACCCTGATATTTGAAGGGAGTTTTGGGATCTCGCTTTTCAAATATTCAATATGATCCTTCTTTTTATCAATGAAGTAAAAATCAATGTGGTCTGGTAGCTGAGAAGTATGTTGTTTCGCAACTTCCAGCGCAATAATCGGAGAACCTGGCTCACCTTTGTCATATCTTCCAGGACCACAAAACCCATCTACATAAATCACTCGTGGAAAACTTTTTAATATTGGCAACCAAGCTTCCAGATACTTATGCAAAATTTCATGCTTTGCCCTCGTATGATCATCAAGTTGCCACAACGTCTTTTTAGGAACTGTCATTTTTTTTAACCCGCAGCATTGTGAATGCATACAGTCTAACAAAAATAACAGACCCAGGCAAACAAAAAGCGAAACATTGGTGCAAATCGCCTAATTACAGATTGTTTTGTCCTAAAACAAATAATCCGTACTCAGGAAGTTCGAGCTTCTCTCCCGGACTATCCTGGAAAATATCTCCCGGTTGGCCGCTGTGTCCTTGGCGGCCACCAGGGTGCGGATGGAGAAGGCCCGCAACGCGTCGCTGACTGACAATGTCCCTTCCGCCGAGCCTTTGCGCCCGGTGAAGGGGAAAGCGTCCGGCCCGCGCTGGCACTGGCTGTTTATATTCACCCGGCACACCTGGTTCACCAACGGGTCTATCAGCTCGGCGATCTTTTTCGGATCGGCGCCGAAGATGGCCGCCTGCTGGCCATAGGCGGAATGCTCGATGTAGCGGATCGGCCTGGTGATATCGGCGTAGGGGACGATGGGGACCACCGGGCCGAACTGCTCTTTTGTGTACAGCGTCGTGCCCTTGATGGCCGGATACACCACCGCCGGATGGAAGTATGTCCCGTTCACCGTGCCCCCCATGGCGTTTATCACCGCGCTGCCGGCGGCTTTGGCCTCCTCCACCCATTGGGCCAGGGTCTGTGGCTTGCCCGGCACGGGCAGGGGAGTCACCGTCACGCCATCCTCCCAGGGCATCCCGAACTTCAGTTTCTCCACCGCCTGGGCAAATGCGTCCGCAAACCGCTGGGCCACGCTTTCATGGACGAATATGATCTTTATCGCCGTGCAGCGCTGGCCGTTGAAGGAGAGCGCGCCGGAGACGCATTCGGCCACCGCCAGGTCCAGGTCCGCCTCCGGCAGGATCACCGCCGGGTTCTTGGCGCCCAGCCCCAGGATGCAGCGCAGCCGATGCGGCTTCGGGTGGCTTTTCTTCAGGGTGTCCGCCACCTTGTCGCTGCCGATGAAGGCAAGGCAGTCCACCAGCCCGCTCTCCATTATCGGCCCGATGACCGAGGCGCCCTCGCCATACACGGTGTTCACCACCCCCGGCGGGAAAGCTTCGGCGAACGCCTCCAGCAGCGGCCCCAGCAGCAGAACGCCATGTTTGGCGGGCTTGAAGAGCACGCAGTTGCCCATGATCAGCGCGGGGATGAGGGTTGCGAAGGTCTCGTTGAGCGGGTAGTTGTATGGCCCCATGCACAGGGTCACCCCCAGCGGCGCCCGGCGGATCTGCGCCATCACTCCCTGCTCCTTTTCAAAGCGCGACCCCGCCCTGTCCATATCCTTCAGCGCTTCGGTGGTGTCGATGATGTAGTCCACGGTGCGGTCGAACTCCTTTTCGGAGTCCTTCAGCGTCTTGCCGATCTCCCACATCAGCAGCCGCACCACTTCCTCCCGCTTTTCCCTCATGGCGCGGGCGAAACGCAACACATGCTCTATCCTGCCCTGAACCCCCATGGTGGGCCATGGGCCCCGGCCGGAGTCGTAGGCCCTGGCTGTGGCCTTCAGGGCCTCCAGCGCCTTCTGGGGGGTCATGGATGGGAAACCGCCGATAACCATCGGCGCCATGCGGCCATCCTTCGGCGCGCAGATGGGGGATTGCACCTCGATGAACGGGCCCTCCCACCGGTGGATCTTCCCGCCTATCAGGTATTCGTTCTGATCTATCCGCTTCTGGCGGAACTGTTCCGGGATATCCTCCACCCGCGGGAATATGGAATCGATTTTTTCTTCAAGCCTCATGACAACCCCCAAAAGAGCCGGGCCATGGAGCCCGGCGGTTAATGAGCCGAAAACTGACGCTGGCCCTCATGGCGCTGAACGGAGCCATGCCACGAACTTGCGCGGCGGCATGTACCCCATCAGCGCAAAATAGGCCACCCCCATGGCCGCCAGATTCTGCGGGGCCACGCTGGAGAGGCTCATGGTATATGGCAATGCAAATGCAAAGCCGAGCCGCGGAACCCATGGAAACTGGAACAACACCATGAAGCAGAGCATCAGCGCCGAAAATTCATATGTGATCTCCGTCAGCGGCTCGCCCCGCTCCTGGCCGTCTTCCGGACGCAGGAAAGGCGCCAGGCTCCTGGAGCCCAGCCACACCGTCATCACCGGGATCATGAACGAGCCGAACTCCTGATACATTCCATATGTGATGACCAGAAGGTAGATGACGCCGCATGAAATGAAGAGCAACCCCGCCGGCCTCTCCCCCATCCCCAGGCCCGCCATACCAGCTGCCACCGTCAGGGCGCCGATGAGGATCATGAACTCGATCATGATCGAGAGCAGAACCCCTTCGGTGTAATTCCTCCCCATCAGCCCGGGGGCCAGCCATGCGGCGGCGAACATCCCCGCCGTGACATAGGCGCTGATCCTTTCATGCGGGCTCTGAATATAGGCGCTCATGCTAATTCCCCAGATCGATCAAGAAGATGGCTGCTGCACCCTTGATGATAGACGAGATGGGGAAATTGTTCCAGCGGCCCATGGATGAAGCGGCGGTCATGATCCGGGCGGATAGGTTGTCTTGAAGTATGGAGGATGATGGACGTCCATCATTTTTTCCGCCATGGACGCGTCATCGAATTTTATGACAAGGTATGGAACATCAGCGCTCATGACCAGGCGGCGCCGCACCTGATACCCGGCCTGGGGGCTGATGGCCCGGGCCTGCTGGAGGATCGTCTCCAGGTCCGCCTCCCGCGCCAGCCACAGGCCCTGGCCGGCCATTTGGCGGCTCACCCTGCCATAGCGGCGCACTTTCTGGAAAGGGTAGACCTCCACCACCGGCTTGTCTCCGCCGGCGAAGGCCAGCGAGTATGCGTCCCAATAATCGGCCCATATCACCGGGGTCTCAGCCGCCAGGGGCGCAATGGCGGCCAGGGATCTGGCGAACTCTTCATTTCGTTTTGTCTCCCAGCCGATCATGGCGCCCCAACGGGGAAGCGACGTCAGAAACAATATCACCACAAGGCCCAGCAGGGCCTTTTGATGTTTTGGCGAAAGGGTCAGCGCCCATCGGGCGGCCAGCAGCGCCGTCACCGCGGGCAGTACGGCCAGATAGCGGGCGCTGCCCACGTCTGCGCCCAGATCCTTTACAAAGATAAGAAGCGCGATGAGCAAGCATGATCCGCACACCAGGCTGGCCTCCAGGGCGCAGGGCGCCAGGCCGCCGATGGAATCGATCCGGGGCGGCCAGCGGAAAGCAGCCGCCAGCGCAATGGCGCCCAGGGCGATGACCAGGGGCTTGGCGGAGTCGGTCATGGTGATATGGAGGCCCAGGTTGTGAATCTCAAATGGCCCCGTGGCCAGGTAGATGACTAGCGCGGCCATATGCAGCGCCGCCACCAGGGCGAATATGGCCGCCATGGCCAGCCTCGGCGTTTTGGGCGACTGCGCCAGGGCCGCGCCGAATCTGGAAAGGGACTCCTTCGCAAAAGGCCATGCCCGCCTGGCGCCATGGACGAAGGCCAGACAGATAAGCAACGCCGCCAACGTAGAGCTCAACGGCTGGAGAGTGGATAGCTCGAACAGATGGGGCAATATCCCTGCAAGGGTGACATGGAACTGATGCGCGATTTTTTCGCCGGAGCCCAGGGTATGGCTAGGCCCGCCCCCGCTGAAGGGCCAGTGGGCCCGATGCAGGGCCTGGTGCATGATGTATAAAACATTCCCCGCCAGCGCTCCGGCGGCCAGGGGGCGCCAGTCCATCCGCCGGAAACGGAAACTGGAGGAGAAGATAATGGCGGCAAGACCGAATACGCCAAAGATGACCCCCTGGGGCCTGGAGTGGAGAGAGTAGAAAAAAGCCGCGCCCAGCAACGCCCACCAGCGGCCGGTGGCGGCGACGCTGGTTTCCATGGCCCTCTGAAGCATGGCCAGGGCGAAGATCATCAGCCCGAAACAGAAATAATACTGTTCGGCCTGGGATGTGTCATACATCCGGAGGGCGGCGGATGGAAATGAGGTGATGAGCAGAACAAAAACGGCCCCCGCCGTCAGCGCCTGCCCCCGGTTGGGAGCGCCCAGTATCGCAGTCTCATATAGGAGCCAGAAGCCGCCCAGGGATATGGCCAGCCCCGCCAGCTTGAATAGCGCCACATCGCCGAGCCCAAGCCATCCTAGGCTCCATTTGG
>Ga0224495_10001945_pt1 | contig 13945 bp, 8 predicted proteins | sample SF_Jul11_sed_USG_FD_168128 | JGI IMG/M metagenome (GOLD analysis project Ga0224495, IMG submission 168128) | Sediment microbial communities from San Francisco Bay, California, United States - SF_Jul11_sed_USGS_4_1 | ecosystem: Environmental > Aquatic > Marine > Sediment | place: USA: California... | reverse complement strand
ACGGCCGATGCGGTCCATCAGTGCCTCGACCTCCTCGACGGCTGCCGTGCCGACCTGATCGCCGTGTTCGCGGCCGACCACGTGTACCGCATGGACGTGCGGCAGATGGCCGAATTCCACCTCGAACGCGGGGCCGACGCGACCGTCGCGGCGATTCCCGTCGCGTTACGCCAGGCAAGCGGTTTCGGCGTGATCGAAGCCGATGGTTGCGATCGCATCCGCGGTTTCGAGGAAAAGCCGCTTGCGCCGCGGCCGATGCCGGACGACCCGACGCGCGCGCTCGCCTCGACGGGTAACTACCTGTTTCGTCCCGAAGTTCTGCGCGCCGCGCTCGACGCCGCCGCGATGCGCGGCGAAACGGACTTCGGCCATCACGTGCTGCCGCGCCTCGCGCGCAGCCACCGCGTGCTGGGTTACGATTTTTCGCGCAACCGCGTGCCCGGACTGCGCGCCTACGAAGAGTCCGCCTACTGGCGCGACGTCGGCGATTCCGCGGCATACGCCGAGGCGCACTGGGATCTGCTCGGCGCGCAGCCGCGACTGCGCCTGGACAACCCCGCGTGGCCGATCCGCTCCGGCAATACCGCGCACGCGGTCGCCCCGCTCGACGCGGGTGATATCCGGAACACGATCCTCGGCCCCAACGCCAATGCCCACGGCGCGGTCGTACGCAACTGCGTCTTGCAGCGCGGCGCGAACGTCGGCCCGGGCGCGAATCTCGAACGCTGCATCGTCATGGACGGCGTACGCATCGAACGCGGCGCGCGATTCGAGGGAGTCATTCTTGGACGCGGCGGCAATCGCGCTCAGGCCGCGCGCGGCGCGGCGAGCGCGCCCTGAATCGCGCGCCGCCGATCGGACATGAGCGAATCGCGCACCACCCCCCGCAGCGGCACCTCTGGCTGGATGCACGCCGGCTGGCGCGGAACATTCTATCCGCGCGATCTGCGCCCGCAGGACCGGCTCGCGTTCTACGCCGCGCGATTCGGCAGCGTCGAGGTCGACACCAGCTTTTACCGGCTTCCGGCGCGACGCAGCGCGCTGGCGTGGTCGCGGTCGGTTCCCGCGAACTTCGTGTTCACGGTCAAGGCGAGCCGCCGGGTGACCCACGTCGCGCGGCTCGCCGCGCCGGACCTCGAGCTGACCGCCCTGCTACGCAGCCTCGAACCGCTCGGCGAGCGCATCGGCCCGATCCTCTTTCAATTGCCACCGCGCTGGCCGTGCAATACGGCGCGACTTGCCGCTTTCCTGCCGCGCCTGAGTCGCGACTTCCGCTATGCCTTCGAATTCCCCGACCCGAGCTGGTGGAGCGCCGCGGTCTATGAACCGCTCGCGCGCTACCGCGCCGCGTTCTGCATCCGCGACGCCGGCACCGGACCCTCGCCCATGGAAATCACCACCGACTTCGTCTACGCGCGGCTGGGCGGCCCCGGCACGCCATCGCAAGGCGGCTACGGCGCGCGCGCGCTCGATGACTGGGCGCACAGATTCTCGCGCTGGAGCGCGCAGGGTCGCGCGGTGTATTGCTATTTCGGCAACCATGAGAGCTGCCACGGGCTGCGCGACGCGGCCGAGCTGGCGAGCCGGCTCGCCTCCCCTGCTCGTTCGGCGAGCCTGCCCATGGGCCCCGAACGCCGCAGCGCGCACGCTCATGTCGCATAGCGCGGCGCCGCTGCGCGTGCCCGCGTTCTCCTGCAGGCGCCGGCGCTGGGCGAGCGCGCTCGCCGCCTGCCTGGCGATGGCCGGCGCGCAGGCCGATGAGGTGGTGCTGCGCAACGGCGATTTGATCACCGGGCAGATCGACCGCCTGGACGGCGGCAAGCTCACGATCAGGACCGACTACGCAGGCCGGATCGCGATCGCCTGGAAGGAGGTCGCGACGCTGTCGACCGATCGGCCGGTATACGTGGTGGTGGACGAATCGAATCGCCTCAAGGTGCGGCTGCGCCCCGCCGCCGAAGGCAGCGTGTCCCTTTTCGGCGGCGACTGGCTCGCCGGCGAGTCGGTCGCGCTCGCTCGCATCGGGGCGATGACCAACGAACCCATACCGGTGGTGGTGGTCACCGGCCGGGTCAGCCTGAACGCCTCCGCCACCTCGGGAAATACCGAAACCCGGCAGTTTCACTTCGACTCCGAGGCGGTCGCGCGCAGCGTGAAGAATCGCTTCACGCTGGGCGGAGTCGTCGAGCGCGCCCGAGATGGCGGTGTCGAAACGAAACGCAAGTCGCGCGTCTACCTCAAGTACGACCATTTCGCCGGAATGAGGGTTTACGGCTATTCGAACGCCGACATGGAACGAGACGCGTACAAGGACCTCGCGCTGCGCACCACGCTCGGCGCCGGCGCGGGGTATCAGTTCTTCGAATCCAGGGAAATGAACCTGTCCGCCGAACTCGGCCTCAACTTCGTCAACAGCGACTTCGAGACGGCGCCGGACGAAAGCTACCCGGCGACACGGTGGGCGCTCAAGTTCGATCGCCACCTGTTTCATTCCAAGACCCAGCTCTTCTACGAGCACGAGGCGTTCTTCGCGATAGGCAGCTCCAAGGAAGTGTTCGTGCGCGCGACCACCGGGTTGCGTTTTCCGCTGATCGAGCGCTTGAACGCCACCGCGCAGTACGGCGTGGAGTGGGACAAGATTCCGGCGCCGGACCGGGTATCCACCGACCGATCCGCGCTGCTGACGATCGGCTACCACTGGTAGACCGATCGCGACGCCGGGCACGCGGATCAAACCGTGCCGATCGCGAAGCGAATTGACGAACGTCACCCGGCGTGACGCGCGTCCGGGTGAGAATCCAGCGCGCGTCGCGCGGCGGCACTTGCGCGAGCGCCCTGACATCGGTACCAAGGAGGCGTAACATGGATCAAAATGAACGTAACAGGCTTATCGCCGAGGCCGCCTACCGCAGGGCGCTCGCCCGCGGTCTGGCGCCGGGGCACGAACTGGAGGACTGGATCGAGGCCGAGCGCGAGGTCGACGCGGCGCTCAGCCCGCAACGCCCCCCGGAACTGCCGGCCGCGCCGGAACACGCGCCCGCCGAACCGAAGCCGGCCAAAGCGCGAGTATCATCAAAGGCTGCATCAAAAGTCGCAGCAAAAGGCCCCCGCGCTTCGCCCGCGGCGAAGCCGCGGCGACGCAGCCCGGCACGCTGACCGCGCGCCGGGATCAACCTGATCGGAGGATGGAGAGAACTATCATGCCAGGCAGCGCCACAGCACGCACAAAGAAGACCACGCACAAGAACCCTCGCCGCCGGACAGCCTCGCCGCTGGTCGGCAACGCGCTCGTCGGCCAGGCCGGCGGCCCGACGGTCGTGATCAATCAAAGCCTGGTGGGGGTCATTTCCGCCGCCCAGCGCGAAAAGGCCATCCCGCGCGTGTACGGCGCGCGCCACGGCATCATGGGGATTCTCACCGATCAGCTGATCGACCTCGGCCGCCAGCCGGCACGCGTCCTCGAACGCGTCGCGCAGACGCCGGCCTCGGCGCTCGGCTCGGTGCGCAAGCAGCCCAAACCCGAGGAATGCGAGCGCATCGTCGAAGCATTCCGGCGCCACGACATACGCTACTTCTTCTACATCGGCGGCAACGATACCGCGGAAACCGCGCTCGCGATCCAGGCCGCGGCGCGCGCCGCCGCCTACGAGATGCGCGTCTTCCACGTGCCCAAGACCATCGACAACGACCTGCGCGTCACCGATCACTGCCCCGGGTACGGTTCGGCGGCGCGATTCGTCGCCTGCGCGCTCGCCGGAGACGACCTCGACAACCGCAGCCTTCCCGGCATCAAGATCGACGTCATCATGGGGCGTCACGCCGGCTTCCTCGCGGCGGCCTCGGCACTCGCGCGCCGCGAGCCGGACGACGGCCCGCACCTCATCTATCTGCCCGAGGTGGATTTTTCCGCCGATCGCTTCCTCGAGGACGTCGACGCGGTCTACGGGCGCCTCGGCCGCTGCGTGGTCGCGGTCTCCGAGGGGATTCACGACGCGCAGGGCCGGCTGATAATCGAAAGCGGCGAAAAGGACTCGCACGGCAACGTCCAGCTCTCGGGCACCGGCGCGCTGGGCGACCTGCTCGCGCTGCGCGTCAAGGAACGCTTCGGCAAGTCGATCCGCGTGCGCGCCGACACGCTCGGCTATCTGCAGCGCTCGTTTCTCGGTGTCGTGTCGGCGGTCGACGCGGCCGAAGCGCGTGCCGTGGGACGCGAAGCGGTACGCGCCGCCCTATCCGGAAAGCACGACAGCGGCTCGATCGCGATCCGGCGCCGGCCGGGCAAGAAGTACGCGGTCGACTATTTGGTCACGCCGCTCGACACGGTCGCCAGGGTCACCCGGTCGATCGAGCGCGCGTGGATCAATGCGCGCGGCAATGACGTCGAACCGCAGTTCCTCGACTACGCCCGCCCGCTGGTGGGCAAGCTTCCAATCGTGGGGCACCTGGAAAATCGCAAGATCGTCGGCCGCTGAGCGCGGGAGGCCGCGCAAAAGTCGCCTCGCGCGGGCGCGGCGCGAGCTAGAATCGTGACCACCGCGGCCGCCGGATCGGGCGGCCGCCTCGTCACGGATCGCACGACATGCAAGAACTGCCGGGCACGCGCCACACGATAGAGATCAGCCCGCGACTGCCGCGCAGCATAGCGCGGCTTGAGGAGCTTGCCGAAAATCTGCGCTACAGCTGGGACCGCGCGACCCGGGCGGTGTTTTCGCGGCTGCATCCCGCGCTGTGGGACGCGATCGGCCACAGTCCGAAGACGATGCTGAAGTGCGTCGATGAGGACCTGCTCAACGCCGCGGGCAACGACGCGGCGTTCATGCATGGCTATGCGCGCGCGCTCGCGGCCTACGACGCGTATTTCGCCGACCGCAGCCCGCGCGACGGCGCGGCGCACATGCCCGGCGACGGCCCGGTCGCCTATTTCTGCGCCGAATTCGGTTTCCACGAAAGCCTGCCGATCTATTCCGGCGGACTGGGAATTCTGGCGGGCGATCACTGCAAGACCGCGAGCGACATACGGCTGCCCTTCGTCGGCGTCGGACTGCTCTACCGGCAGGGCTATTTCTCGCAGAGCATCGACGCGGCCGGACAGCAGCACCCCGCCTACCACGATTCGCAATTCGACAGCCTGCCGATCGCGCCGGCACTCGCCGCCGACGGCGACGAGCTGCGCGTCGAGGTTGCGCTGCCCGGACGCCGCGTTCAGGCGCGCGTCTGGTATGCACGGGTCGGCCACGTGCGGCTCTACCTTCTCGACACCGACGTCTCCGGCAACAGCGAGCACGACCGCGCGATCACGTTCCGGCTCTACGGCGGCGGATCGAACACGCGCATCGAGCAGGAAATGCTGCTCGGCATCGGAGGCGTGCGCGCGCTGCGCGCGCTCGGCATCGCCCCGGCGGTCTGGCACATCAACGAGGGGCACGCGGCATTTCTCGTGCTCGAACGTGCGCGCGAGATCGCTCGCACCGGAGCCGGGTTCGACGCGGCGCTCGAAGCCGTCGCGGCAAATACCGTATTCACCACCCACACCGCGGTCGCCGCAGGCCACGACCACTTTCCGGCCGCGGTGGTGGCCGAACACTTCGAATCGTATTGCCGCGAGATCGATCTGCCGTTCGAGCGTCTGCTCGCTCTCGGGCGTACGTCCGACGGCGGCGATTTCAACATGACCTCTCTCGCGATCCGCGGCTCGCGCCAGCAAAACGGCGTCTCGCGCATCCACGCGCGCGTCTCGGCCGAACTGCTGCGCGACCTGTGGCCGCAGATCCCGCTCGCCGAAAGTCCGCTTGCGCACGTCACCAACGGAATTCACGTGCCGACCTTTCTCGCCCCGGAGTGGCACGAGACCTTCGATCGCGTCGTCGGCGCCGGTTGGGAAAAGGACCTCGAACGCGAGGACTGGGCGGCGCGCATCGAGTCGATTCCCGACGAGCAGTTCTGGGGGCTGCGGCAGCACCTCAAATCGCAGTTGCTGCATCTCGTGCGCTACCGCGTGCGCGAGCAGAACGCGCGCAATCGCGTGAGCGAGGCGCACGTCGATCGCGTGCTGCGGCATATCGATCCAACCCACCCGGACGTGCTCGTGATCGGCTTCGGCCGGCGGTTCGCGACCTATAAGCGCGCGACGCTGCTGTTCAGCAACCTCGCCGTGCTGCGCGAGATCGTCTCCGATGTCGCGCGTCCGGTGATATTCATGTTCGCCGGCAAGGCGCACCCGGCCGATACGCCCGGCCAGGAGCTCATCCGCCGCATCGCCGAGATATCGCGCATGCGCGAATTCGAGGGCAAGGTGTTGCTCGTCGAAGGCTATGACCTGCGGCTGAGCCGGCGCATGGTCTCGGGAGTCGATGTCTGGCTCAACAACCCGGTTTACCCGCTCGAGGCCTCGGGCACCTCGGGGATGAAGGCCGCGATCAACGGGGTCGTCAATCTCTCGGTGCTCGACGGATGGTGGGACGAAGGCTACGACGGGATGAACGGCTGGGCGATCAAACCCGCCGCGTTGCACCACGACCCGCAGCGCAGCGACTACGAGGAATCGCGTACCCTGTACGAGATCCTGCAGGACCAGGTCATCCCGCTCTACTACGGCGGGGACGAGCGCGTGCGGCTCGGCTACTCGCCGGGCTGGATTCGACTCGCCAAGCGCTCGATGGCCACGATCCTGCCGCGCTTCAACACGCAGCGCATGCTGCGCGAATACATCGACCGGCACTACGTGCGGGCCGCCGAGCAGGGTCGGCGCTACGCCACCGACGGGCACGCGCTCGCGCGCGAGGTCGCCGCATGGAAAACACGTGTGCGCGCGGCCTGGCCGGGAGTGTCGGCACGGCGCGTCGACACCCCTCCCACTCGCGCGCGCTTCGGCGACGCGATCGAGTTCGAGGTCGCGGTGCGACTCAACGGACTCGCGCCGGGCGATGTCGCGCTCGAACTCGTGCTGTCGCGCGACTACGGCGCGCACCTGCCGGCCGAGCGGCGCACCTGCCGCTTCGCCGCCGGCGAGTCCGATGCCGCGGGCGAGACCCGCTACCGCCTGAGGCTTGCGCCCGACCTGTGCGGTCCGCTCGAGTACCGCCTCCGCATGCTGCCGCATCATCCGGCGCTCACCCACCCGTTCGAACTCGGTTTGATGGTGTGGATCTAGCAAGACGCGGAGTACGGGCGCGCCCCGGGAAGGGCGCGTACGCAACAGGCCAAGAACCGCCGATCGAGGAAGTTCAAAACAAGGCGGCGGCTTGAGTCCATATCGTTCCCGGGTTGCCGCCTCCCGGTTCCCCGCAGCGGCGGGCTCTTCAGGGGATCGCCGGCAGCTCAGGGACGAATCAGTCGCTCATACAACTCGGCATAGCGGTGCGCCGCCGCGCCCCAGCCGAAGTCGCGCCGCATGCCGTTTTGCTGCAACGCGCGCCAGCGCGCCGACTCGCCGAACAGGTCGAGCGCGCGCTCGACCGCGGCGGCGAGCGCCGCCGCGCTCTCCTCTTCGAACACGAACCCCGTCGCCTCGCCGCGCTCGAGCGATTCGGGCGTGCAGTCGATGACCGTATCGGCGAGTCCCCCGGTGCGCCGCACCACGGGTGGCGTGCCGTAGCGCTGGCTGTACATCTGGTTCAATCCGCAGGGCTCGAAACGCGAAGGCATCAGGAACAGGTCGGCGCCCGCCTCGATCGCGTGCGCGAGCGTTTCGTCGAACCCGATGCGCACCGCGACGCGAGCGCGAGACGCGGCGGCCAGATCGACGAGTGCGCGCTCGATCTCGCGCTCGCCGCCACCGAGTACGGCCAGTTGCACCGGCCGCGCGAGCAGCCGCGGCGCTGCCTCGATCACGAGGTCGATGCCTTTTTGCCCGGTGAGCCGGCTCACCAGGCCGAGGAGCACCGCGTCATCGCGCGGCTCGAGGCCGAGTTGGCGCTGCAGCGCGCGCTTGTTCGCGATCTTGCGCTCGAGCGTATCCGGGCCATAGCGGCGGGCGATGCGCGCATCGGTCTCGGGATTCCATTCCGCGAGGTCGATGCCGTTCAGAATCCCGGCCAGCGAATCGGCGCGCGAAGCGAGCACTCCCTCCAGGCCGAATCCGAGCGGTGCGCGCTGGATCTCGCGCGCATAGGTCGGGCTCACCGTCGTGATCGCGTCGGCGTCGCACAGACCGGCCTTGAGAAACGACAGCCGGCCGTAGAATTCATAGCCCTGCGCGGTGAACCCCTCGGCCGGCAGTCCGAGCGTCGCGAGCGCCTCGGCGCCGTACAATCCCTGAAAAGCGAGGTTGTGCACCGTCTGCACGCAACGCACCGGGCAGGCGAACACGCGCTTCAGATACGATGGCGCGAGCGCCGCCTGCCAGTCGTTGCCGTGCACCACCTCGGGCCGCCAGGCCCCCACCACCCCCTGCGCGATCCGCGCCGCGGCGTACGCAAGCATTCCGAAGCGCATCGCGTTGTCGGCGAAATCGCGCCCCTCGGCGTCCTGGTACGGGCCCGCGTCACGATCGTAATACCCGGGACAGTCGAGTACCCATGCGGGCATGCCGCGCGGCGTGCGCGCATCGAGCAGCCGCGCGCGCGGGAAACCCTGCCAGGGCTCGAGCGTCGCGGCAACCGGGCACTCGCCGATCGCCGCGAGCACCGGCCGATAGCCCGGAACGAGCACGCGCAGATTCAACCCCAGTTCGTTCAGCGCATCCGGCAGCGCCGCGCTCACATCGCCGAGTCCCCCGGTCTTGATCCAGCCGGCGTATTCCGAGGTTACGAAGAGAATTTTCATAGGACGGGGTCAACCGCGCTCGCAGTGCGCGGAAGCCATGTTATCGAATTTCCCGGTCGCCACGACGATTCTTGACGAGCATCAGCATTGCACGGACCCCCGCCGCATACACTGATCGCTTGATTATTCCCGGACCTCTGCAAAGGTATGGCTGAGACGACACTGCACGAAGACTTGGCGACGCGACACAGCCTCGCAAGCGCCGCGGAACGGCGATTCGCGCCGCAGACCTTCGCCATCGTGCTCGCCGGCGGTCGGGGCTCGCGCCTGCACCCGCTCACCGATTGGCGCGCGAAACCCGCGGTCCCCTTCGGCGGAAAATTCCGCATCATCGATTTCACGCTGTCCAATTGCGTCAACTCGGGGATCCGCAAGATCGGTATCGCGACGCAGTACAAGGCGCAGAGCCTGATTCGCCACGTGCAGCGCGGCTGGTCGTTTCTCGACGGACGCTTCGGCGAGTTCATCGAACTGCTTCCCGCGCAGCAGCGCGTCACCACTGAGTGGTACCGGGGCACCGCGGATGCCGTGTACCAGAACCTCGACATGCTGCGCCGCCAGATGCCGCATTACGTTCTCGTGCTCTCCGGAGACCATGTCTACAAAATGGACTACGGCCGCATGCTCGCCGAGCACGCGCGAACCGGCGCCGACATCACCGCCGGATGCGTCGAGGTGCCCATCGGCCAGGCGTCCCAATTCGGCGTCATGCGCGTCGACGATGCTTCGCGCATCGTCGGATTCAGCGAGAAACCGGCCACCGCCGAGCCGATGCCCGGCCGCACCGACGTCGTGCTCGCGAACATGGGGGTTTACGTCTTCAACGCCGACTTCCTCTACGAGCAGTTGGTGCGCGACGCGCAGGACAGCCGCTCCAGTCACGACTTCGGCAAGGACATCATCCCGCACATCGTCGAGCGCGGCTACCGGGTGATGGCGCACAATTTCGCATCGAGCTGCGTCAACGTCGCGCACGGCGAGCCCTACTGGCGGGATGTCGGGACGATCGACGCCTTCTGGGAGGCCAACATGGACCTGGTGAGCGTGATTCCCGATCTGAACCTGTACGACACGCAGTGGCCGATCTGGACCTATCAGGAACAGATGCCGCCGGCGAAATTCGTCCTCGGCGAAGAACGCGGCGGTGGCAGCGTGGTCGACAGCATGGTTTCGGGCGGCTGCGTGATGAGCGGCTGCACGCTCAGGCGCGCGATGCTCTTTTCCGCGGTGCGCGTCGAGGAAGACGCGCGCGTCGAGGAATCGGTCGTCCTGCCGAGCGTCACGATCGGCCGCGGCGCGATCGTGCGCCGCGCGGTGCTCGATCACTACTGCCACCTGCCCGACGGAATTCGCATCGGGGTCGACGCGGAGGAGGACAGGCGGCGCTTCTTCGTCAGCGAGCGCGGCATCGTCGTCGTGACGCCCGAGATGCTCGGCCAGAAGGTGCATCACCTGCACTGAGCGGCCGCGCTACGAATTGCGGATCAATGCGCGCGCGTGGCGGCGCGCCCATCCGGCCCGGACCCTGCGTTCCCGCGCCACCGGCCGATCAGCTTGTGCAGTTCCATCGCCGCGAGCAGCACGAGCGCGAGACAAAGCAGATCGAGCCAGAGGCCGGGCGAAACGGGTTGAACCCGGAGCACCTCGCGCAACCCGGGCGTGTACATCGCGCCGATGTGGACCGTCTGCGCCAGCACGGTGCCGAAGAAGAGCAGCTTGTTGCGCAGCGGATTGTGGCCGAACGCCGAGCGTGTCTCGGATCGACTGTTCAAGACCTGCACGTTCTCGAACAGCACCATGAGAAGCAGGGTGGCGTTCCTCGCCTCCTCGACGGAGTGTCCCTGAGCCAGCATCCAATGGAACGCGGCGAACGCCAGCCCGCCGATCACCACCGCCGATACGGCAACGCGCTCGATCATCAGACGGTTGAAGATACGCTCGCGCGGCGGGCGCGGCGCTCGCGCGAGTTCATCGCCTTCGCCCGGTTCGAAGGCGAGCGCCACGTCCTGGATGCCGTTGGTGACCAAGTTGAGCCACAGCAACTGCACCGCGACGAGCGGCAACGGCATGTTCGCCGCGAGCGCCAGCACGAACAGCACGATCTCCGCGGCGCCGGTCGAGATCAGCAGGAAGATCACCTTGCGCACGTTGCCGTAGGCGATCCGGCCTTCCTCGACGCCGGCGACGATCGAGGCGAAGTTGTCGTCGGTCAGGATGAGCGCGGCTGTCTCGCGCGCGACGTCGGTGCCCGAGGCGCCCATCGCGACCCCGACCTGCGCCGCGCGCAGTGCGGGCGCATCGTTGACGCCGTCTCCGGTCACCGCCACGAAGTGGCCGTTGCGCTGCAGCGACCGGACGATGGCGAGCTTTTGCTGCGGCTCGGCGCGCGCATACACCCTTGCGCGGGCGGTCAGCGAATCGAGCGCGTGCGGCCCTTCGGCGAGCGCTTCGGAGAGCATCGCGCCGGTGACGACTTCGTGCGCATCGCGTGCCAGCCCCAGGTCGCGCGCGATGGCGAGCGCCGTAACCGGATGGTCGCCGGTCACCATCGATACCTCGATTCCCGCGCTGTGGCATGCCTCCACCGCGCCGCGCGCTCCGGGACGCAGCGGGTCGCTCATCGCCACCAGGCCAAGCATGGTGAGCCCGGTGAGGTGCTCGCGCGAGAACGATCCGCGATCGCCAAGCGCGAGCGGGCCCTCGGCGATCGCGAGCACGCGATACCCCTCCTCGGCGAGCGCGCGCTCCTGGCCCCGGATCGCCTCCGCGTCGAGCGGGACATCGCCCTGCGCGTTGGCCATGCGCAGGCACATCGCGAGCACGGTTTCGACGGCGCCCTTGACCGACGCGCGCTCGCCACCGGCAAAGCGGTTGAGGCTCGCAGCGAAGCGCTGCTCGGACTCATACGGAATCGCCGCGCACTGAGGCGCGACGATATCGAGCGCATCGACCTGCAAATTGGCTTTGCGCGCCATGACGAGCAGCGCCAGATCGACCGTATCGCCGTGCCCGACCCAAGCCCCGTCGCGCTCGGCAAGGACGGCCTCATTCACGAGCGCGGCCGCGCGTGCGAGACGCTCGAGCAGCTTCTCGTGACCCGCAAGGCTCGCTCCCTGCGGCAGAATGAAAGTGCCTTGCGGAGCGATGCCCTCGCCGGTGACCTCCCATGCAGGCTGGTCCGCAAACTGCACCCGGCGCACCGTGAGCTGATTGACCGTAAGCGTACCGGTCTTGTCGGAGGCGATGTGCGTGCACGAGCCGAGTGCCTCGACCGCCACCAGCCGTCGCACGATGACGTTGCGGCGTGCCATACGGCCCATACCGACGGCGAGCGCTACCGTCAGGGCGACCGGCAGACCCTCGGGGATGGCCGCGACCGCGAGCGCCACCCCGAGCAGGAACACCTCCGCGAGCGAGGCACCGCGCGCCAACTCGACCACTGCGACGAGGATCGCGGCGACCCCCACGCCGACCGCGATCGCGTTGGTGAAGCGCTCCATGCGCTGCAGCAGCGGCGGTTTCGGCGGCGGCTTGCCGAGCACCGACTCGGCGATGCGGCCCAGCACCGTGTCGAGTGCGGTCGCGACGACGACTCCGCGCGCACGGCCGCTGGTCACCAGCGTGCCGGCAAACGCCATGTTGGCACGCTCGCCGAGCGCACCCTCGGGGGCGAGGACGACCGCGGCGTTCTTGGTCGCGGGGAGCGATTCACCCGTGAGCAGCGACTCGTCGATGGCCAGATTGTGCGCCGAGAGCAGGCGCAGATCGGCCGGCACCTTGGCACCCGATTCGAGCAGGACGAGGTCTCCGGGAACCACCTCCTCGGCATTGATTTCGTGCGCATCGCCATCGCGCTCGACCCGTGCGTGCGGCGAGGCGAGACTGCGCAGCGCCTCGGCCGAGCGCTCGGCGGAGTGCTCCTGGAAGGTTCCGATCACGGCGTTGACGAGCAGCACCGCGAAGATGAATCCGGCATCCGACCCGTTGCCGAGTGCGAGCGAGACCAGCGCCGCCGCGAGCAGCACGTAGATGAGCGGGCTCCTGAACTGGCGTATGAATACCGCTGCGATCGTCGGTGGCGGGACGCGCGGCAGCGCGTTACGGCCGAAATGCGCGAGACGCGAGACCGCCTCGGCGCGCGTCAGCCCGCGCGCCGAGGCGCCGAGCTCCTCCAGCGTCTCGGCCGCGCTCAGCGCGTGCGGACGATGCAGGCGCAGCCGGACTGCATCACCGATCGATTCGCGGGCAGCGCACATGCGGCCATGGTGCATCGCGCGCGCCGAGGCGCGTTGACCACCGTCAAGCGGGCGCGGTCGATCACGCTGCGCTTGACCGCGCGCTCCCATCGACGCCATGATCCACCGCCACGCTGCGCGCCGTGGCATCCACCGCGGGAGTAATGCGTGAAGATCACCGTCAACGGCCTCGCCCGACGCATCGTCTCCGGGGCTGCGCCGAGCATGATGCGAACCTTCCTGTCGACACGCGCCATCGCATTCATCAGCGCCGTGCTGCTCCTGGTGATCGCCGCGCTGTACCTGTATGCGCTCGACTCGGCGGTGCGCGCCAAATCGCGCGACGACCTCTACCGGGGCGTGATCAGCGCATCGGTACTCGCCGAGCGGCGCCTCGAGCGCGCATTCTCGACGGCGGTCGCCGTGGCGACCGTGATACAGCAGAATCGCGGCCGCTACGAGGACTTGGGGCCGCTCGTTTCCCAGCTGATACGCAATTCCATCGGTCTGGCGAACGTGCAGATCGCTCCGCTCGGCCGGGTACGCGCGGTCTACCCGCCGCAACAGGCCGCGCGGCGCAGGGGTAGGGACCTCACGCGGGATCCCGCGTGGCGCGAAGCACTCGGCGAGGCAAGGCGCTCCCGGACCATGGTGATGCTGCCGCCGCAGCCACCGCATCCGGGCGGACACCACACCGTCACTAGCGCGATGCCGGTATTCGTTCGCGATGGCGGTCTCGGAGCCGAGCGTTTCTGGGGCTTCGTCCTCGCCGAGGTCGATTTGCAGCAGTTTCTCGCCGGGCTCGCGCTGCCCGGATTGCTCGGACGCGATACGCGCTACGCGCTGACGACCGACACGGTGCCGCCGACGGTCCTCGCGACGACGGCACCCCCGCCCGAGCAGCCGATCATGATTCCGCTCTCGGCCCCCTCCGGAACCTGGCATCT
>Ga0224495_10001944_pt1 | contig 13947 bp, 10 predicted proteins | sample SF_Jul11_sed_USG_FD_168128 | JGI IMG/M metagenome (GOLD analysis project Ga0224495, IMG submission 168128) | Sediment microbial communities from San Francisco Bay, California, United States - SF_Jul11_sed_USGS_4_1 | ecosystem: Environmental > Aquatic > Marine > Sediment | place: USA: California... | reverse complement strand
ATAATCCCGCAAATCCAGCGTCGCCAGGGAAAATCCCAGGGAAATGCAGGTCGCGGCGATGACGAGGTCGTGCGCTCCGACGACCTTTCCCCTCTTGGCTAAACCCGCCCAGATCCCGGCGTAGATTCTGGCGGCGCCGAGGTCGAAGGGGAAAACGGGAAACACTTCGATGATCTTCTCGACAAAAGCCGCCCTGATGATTCGCCGTTTCTCGGAGTCCGCGCGATGAACACCATGGAGCAACTCGGAAACCGTAATGGCGGAAATGCCAAAAGCCTCCCCTTCCTTCCCCAGGATGAACTGATCCAGCCTCGAAGACGCCCTCTCGAGGCCGATGAGGACGCTCGTATCGAAGAGGGCTCCCATCAATTCCCCTTCGGAAGGACTGGCTGGTTTTCGCGAGCCGCCTTGATATCGGATTCAAAAGCCTCGGCTTCGGCGCCGAGTTTCGGAAGGACGGCCAGGAGGCTCTTCAATTCGCCCAGGTTTTTGCCCTTGAGCGGCTGGGCTACCGGCGATATCGAAGCCACGGATTTCCCTCCTCGAACGACCGTGTAAGAATCTCCCTTGTAATGAACATGACTCAGGATATCAGAGAATTTTCTCACCGCCTCGGTCGCGCTGATCTTTTTCTTCATATCGACGCTATCCGCAATCTATGATAATCATATTTTACATCTTTTTATTGAGATGTCAAGTGTGGATTCTTAAGAAGCTCCACACGCGGAGCAACCAGATCAGCGGTCCGGACGTTGTTCTGATCAGCCGCCGCCAATCGCGCTAGAGCTTCAACCGCCGGATTTCCTTCGACTGCAGCATGCGTGTGCAGGCGATCCAGCGGCCGTCGGGGGAGACCTGCGGATGCATCAGGTTGACCGGATCGTCTGTGAGTTGCCGGGGCGCACCCCCGGAACGCGGAACGGCGAAAATCTGCAGCCGCTCTCCGGCCAGTGCTCCATAAACGATCGTCTTCCCGTCGGGCGTCCAATCAAGGCCTCCGTACGTGTTGCTCTTATACTCGACGAGCTTCTCCGCGCGTTTCCCGTCCGCGCTGACGACCCAGAGGATACAGTCGCCGCCTTCCGTGCGTTCCTCGAGGGCAATCTCGTCCCCTTTCGGGGACCAAGATTCCCAGGTTGCGTTCTTGATAGGATCGGGCAAAGGCAGCCGCTCCACGGTCACCGGCTTCCCCGTCGAAGGATCAATCGTCACGATCCAGGGTTTGGAAACGCCCTGCGGGCCGCCCCGTTCCCAGGAATCGAAAATCAGCCTGCGGCCGTCAGGAGACCAGTCGGCGACACCGTCTTCCCACCCAAAATCGGTCAGTCTGATTTCCTCGTCCGGCCCGCCCGACACGCGACGCAGATAAAGGTCGTCCGTACTTCCCGCGGCTGCGTAAGATGAGACGGGCGTTCGCGAGCGATGGGAATGAAAGGCGAGCCAGTGGCCGTCGGGAGACCAGGCCGGCGTGAAGTCCTCGTGGTAGCCGGTGATAAGCGGAGTTATCTGAGATACGCGTCGGGCCTCAGCATCCACGCTCACAACCCCGGCATCCAGGTTCAGGGCAAAATCGGCCAGGCGCCAACCGCCGTAAGTGAAGGCGATCTGCTTCCCATCGGGACTCCAGTATGGGAGCTCTGCCTCATCCACTACGATGCGGGCCGCTCCGCCGGACGAAGGAATAACGACCACGGATTCGTGGATTTCGTTATGCGTCCAGTAGAGGAAGCCGTCGGCCAGCCTCGGCGCAAAATCGTCCCCCGCGTCCTGCACCACGACACGGCGAGCGCCCGTCGAAAGGTCCAGCTCGTAGATGTCCAGATCGCGGTCGGCCTCGGGTTGGTGACGGGCTTCGGCGACCGGCGCCATCGGACAGGCCAGCGTCACATACAGACGCCTGCCGTCGGCTGAAACACTGAGCGGGCTCAACCGAGACTCTGCATCCAAATCCTTGATCAGAGTCTCGATGTTGCCGTTCTCCGGTTTGACGCGCACGAGTGAGGTCATGCCGTCTTCGTGCCACACCAGCGCGTAGATCAGCCGGCCGTCCGGCGACCAGGCGAAGCCGGTTATCTCGCCGTCAATGGGGTATTGCTTCTGGTGCTGCGCATCGCCGACAAAAAGGCCCTTGTCCGGCTGTTGCAGCAGAAAATAGGCTACGCCGGAGCCGTCCGGCGACCATTGAGGATTTGCGTCCGGGGGGACGGAGGAAAGCCGGGGACCGTCTGGACCGGGCAGGAACCATCCTTGCTGGCCTCCTCTCTGGCCGAGGCGGGCCAGCTGGTTCCCCATGTAGAAAGTCGCGCGAACGACTCGGTCCATGTCCGCCGTGAACCGCGCGGCGTCTTCACGACCCGTCTCGAGGTTGATCAGCCTGGTGCCGCGTCTGAAGGAAGGATAAAGCGCCCATCGGCCGTCGCTCGAAACCCGCGCGGCGCCACCGGCCCCCTCATACCACGCCGCCGAAATTTCGGAATAGACCGTCTCGGATTTGGCGGCGCCGGGCTGATCTTGGTCCATCTTCTGAACATCGTTCGAGGGAGAACACGAACAGAAAAAGATGGCCCAAATGGCACCGACGCCAACCAAGAATTGGCTCTTGTGGGTTCTCATGTTTCCTCCCCTACGCTTCCTGGGCGCTAACGCCCTCCTCGGGAAATGGAATCCCCCCCCATTTCCCCCTTTCCCATCGCTTATTTGATAAAACGGCCGTTCTGATAAAACAATTCGCCGTCCACGAAAATCTCTCCTCAAGATATGTCGCAGAGCATGTCCCACGGAATGGCGGAAACTCGGAACCGGGATAATTCTCACCTCACTTGATATTCGCGCCCCCTTAGCGCTGGAAAAATTCCATCCACATCTTGTGCGTCAGGTCCGGCGGGATCAGGATGCTACGGCTGTAAAAACCTTCGTAGGCCTCCACTTTTTGCCCGGAGTGATCTTCCACCCAGGAGCGCGCCTTGTTCAGGTCGGAAACTTCGATACTGACGCCGATTATCTCTCCATCGTCGTGATTGGAAAGGAACTTGTTCAACGCACCATTGTCGTCGGAGGATCGCAGCAGGAGCAGCCTTCCCTGGCCGGCCCATACGTCCCGGCCGCTCGCTCCCAGGAATTTTGCCTCCCGCATCTCTCCAGGCTCGAGGCCCGCATTTTGAATGTTCCGAAGGCTGGCATCCAGGTCACGAACGGCGAACCACACCGAGTGAATCCGCCGCGCGGTGTTGGGATGGGCCAACATCTCTTTCTCGCGCAAGCTGGCAAGCCACGTGAGCCTGCCCGGGGAGACATACTCTATCAGGAAGATCGCTAGCGGGAAGGCTTGTTTGTTTCCTGAGGGTTCATGGGAAATCGCCACGAAATACCATGGAGGTGGAGGCGGCTTGGTTTCCCCTTCTTTTCTGACACTCTCCTCTCCAGACAGGAAAGCCTCAAAGTTGTGCGCCTTCAGGTAATCGGCCGCGCCCTTAGCTGACGATGTCGCCAAACCCAAAAATATCGCCCCTTCATGCTTCTCGGCGAAATCCGCATGGTTCTGCGCCCGGCCCGAGAGTTTAGCGCCCGAAGGCTGCTTGGCGGCTGAGAGCAGCTCCAGATAGCTGGTGTTCTCAAAATAAATGACGCTGCTGACGACTCCGGTGGGTTTCGGCAGCTGTCTAATGCACTTGAAACCGAGCACCGGCTCGCAGTCATTGATGGTTTTTTCGAGGTCTCGAACCGCAATCCCGACATGATCGACCCCGAGGCCGCGCCCGAGAAGAGGATTGCCCGGCTCCCGTTCTTGAGCCGCGTCCACAAGTCGGATCGACAGCCCGTCGATTGCCGCGAGAGAGATGGCCGTGTGGCCGACATCGTCCTTGGCCAGCAACTGGCGTTCCCTCAAGAACTTCTCGGCTTGAATGATGGAACGAACGGTCAGGACGATTCCCCGAATTCCGGGCGAATCGGCGCGGACAAGGCGGATTCGCGGGCCGGTCTTGAAAACGAATGCATCCTCAGAAATCTGGGGCGCAGGCGCAAGCAGAATGCTCCATTTTTCCCGCGCGTCGTCCAGATCGTGGACTCCCACGGTAATCTCGGCGGCGCCGACGACCCCCAATGGTCCTCCCATTCTCTCGGCAAGCTCACCGCTGGCCGCTCTTCGTCCTTGCGCAACGCCTTCGCGATTTTTGTAATCGCAGAAAAAGACATCTGCATTCGTCGGCGGGAAGTCCTTCAGCCCCACACTCGACCATTCGACACGCGCCTCGCCGCCCGGGACCTGAAACTTGTAGGTCCGGGCGTCCGCATGAGGAATGTCTCTCTTGGTCAGCTCAACCGCGGTCGCGTCCGCGTCTGCTGCAGGCTCGAAGGCAATTCCTCGAAACTCTGTCTTCACGAGCTCGTTGTCTTTTTTGGGGAAGGACACGAACTCCAATACAGCGTTTCCGAGTGAGAGGCCGCCGCTGGCGAATGGGCCGCGCTGCCAAAACGGCCACACCTCGGGCAATTGGAAGGTGTCCTTGAAGTAAGTGAAGAGTGACTGGGCTTGATCGGACACCAAATAAAAATGCTCGACTCTCGTCGCCAGGGGTTGTTCCTCTGCCCCCAATCCGAGCACGATCAAACACAGCCTTACCACAGCACAGAGCAGTGTGACGCGTTTCATTCCCCCTCCTTATCTTGCGCAGCTAGCAAGCACCCTTACCTCCGCGTTCAGGCAGGCGTCAGCGGCCATTGGTCCAGAGCATCATTTTTTCTGAGTTTCGTGGTGCTTGGCAATCTCGTCGGGCGACAGGCGGAGAAATCGCGCGGCGTTGTTGTAAAGGATGTCGCGCTTCTGCTCCGCGGAGAGATAGTCCGCCCTCTCGATCGTTTCGACGGCCATGCCGATGGCATCGGGCCAGGTCATCTGGTCCGAGCCGAACATGATCTGTTTCTCAAAACCCGCCCGGATGAGTTGTTTAAGATAAGCGCCGAATTTCTCGCGCGACCCCAGCCAGTCGATGGCGCTCGTATCGTCGTAAACTTGGGGATAGACGTTCAGGATGCCGATCGTTTCCTCAAGAAAAGAGTACCCCAGATGGGCGATCCAGACCCTCAGCTCCGGATGACGATTCAGCATTTCCTCGAGCAGGAGCGGATTCCTGACGGACGCCCTGAATTTCGGATTGCTTTGCGTAATGCCCTTCCGACCCCTGATCTGCAGACGATTATGGACCCGGCTTGAAAAAAGAGCAAGGGGGAAATCCAGCCAAGCCGTCTCGGGCTGTGCCTCATATGGAACTGAGATACGTCCGGGAGTATCAATGGCTATCCAAAAACATTGACCTCCACAGCCTACTCGGTCAGCTTCATCCGCGGGTGCTCCCGCGTGAGGACCTCATAACGGGTCCGGCCGCCGCAGAACCGCCGGATCAAGTCCATGACCCGCCGCGAGACCTCCTCGACTTCCGAAACGGAAATGGGCGGGAGCCCGTCAACGTTGTATTCGATGGCCGTCGTCGTCGGCAGCGTCAGGGTGTGGTTCGACTGCCGCCAAGTCCACCGGCGCGTCAGAACGACATTCCCTTCGGCGAAGATGATCTCCCCGGGCAGCGGCGGCTCGGCTTGGTCCGAGCCGAAGGGGGTGAACGTTTCATCGCCTTTCGCCAGGCGCAGAGAAATATCCTGGGTCAGGCCGTCGATCGCGTGCCCGCCCGTGGGGACGAGATACCGCAGCGACACGGCATTTCCGATATCCACCAGGGCGTTGATGGACGGCAGAGGGTCGTTCCGCAAGGCCCGCCGCGCCATCGCCTCGATGGAGGAACGGAAATCGCTCGGCTTGGCCCCGAAGGACCTGAAGGCCTCTCGCCAGGACTTTATTCTCGGATGCTCGGCGATCGTCTCGAGTTTGAGCTCCCGGCGGACGGACGCTTCACCCTCACGCAGCAGCGCCACGACCTCGCTCGGGGACTCTCCGTTCTTGACATCGTAGGCGAGGACGACGCCGCGGGCGTATCCGGAGAAGCGGGCGAAAATCTCATCGGCGATGGAATAATACAGCTCGGTCATCTCCCGTCCCTCCCCCAGACCTCTTAATCGCTCGCTTCGAATCCCGCCAGAGTCGCCCCGGGGGGCACGCGAATATTTTTGTGCCGCAGGAATTCTTCGACGGCCACAAGGAAATCGAGCAGGTACTCCCGTGTCGCGGCCTGGCCCAGATGTCCCACCCGGAAGATCTTGCCCGCGAGCTCGCCTAAGGCCCCACCGATAGCCAGACCGCGCTCCTTCTCGAGCCACTGGCTGAGTTCCGCCACCGTGAACTCGGGCCGCGCCTTGACGGCCGTGACGACCGGCGCGGCATGCTCATCGGGCACGTACATCTCGAAACCCGCGTTGCGCAGTCCCGTGCGCACGGCCCGGCTGGCCCGGGCATACCTGGCCAGGTGCTCCTCGAGCCCGCCGGCCACGATCCGGCGCAATTTGGCCAGCACCCCCATGAGGATGTTTACGGGCACGGTCACGGGAGTGGGATGCCAGGCCCCCCATTCCCGGGCATACTGGCGCCAGGTTTTGAGGCTGAGATACCATCCATGTCCCACGCCCGGATGACCGTCCACCAACTCCCAAGCCCGCGGCCCGACACTCATAAAGCCGACGCCGGGCAGCGCTTCCAGGCACTTATTGGAAGCCGTGACGCAGATATCGATCCCCCATTCGTCGACGGGCAACTCGATGCCGCCCAGCGACGACACCGCATCCACCACGATCACCTTGCCGGCTTCGCGGGCCGCCTCGGCCAGGGCCCGCAGCGGGTTGACGACCGTCGTGGCCGTTTCGTGATGGACCAGCGCCACCACCCGCGCGTCGGGATTCGCGGCGACGAGCCTCCGCAATTCATCCGGGTCGAGCGGCCGGCCCAACGGCGCCGCAAACGGCACGACCGTCAATCCGTAGGCTTCCGCAATAGCGACCAGCCGCTCGCCGAAGAAGCCATTATGACCGACGATGATTTTTTGCCCGCTCGTCAGGAGACTTCCGATGGCCATATCATGGAGGGCGGAGGCGGGGCCGGGCACGATGAACATATCATTCTTCGTCTTGAAGACCTGCTTGAGAAGCGTCTGGAGTTCGTTGTAGACCCCCATCCACTCCGGCCCGTAATGGCGCAGGATCGGCCGCGCGGCCGCCGCGAGGACGTCCGCGTCCACGTCTCCGGGGCCGGGGATAAAGAGTTTTATATGCCGGTTCATGGTCCGCTCTCTCCTGACTACGGGCTGTTGGCTTCGAGCCTTTCCAGAAAGTATAGATTGCGATTCAAAAGGAAGTCAATGACAGCTCGGTTCAAATCCGAAGTCGGCGACGGTCAATCGCCGCCTGAGGTTGAGCCCCGTGGCGCCCATGCGTTCGAGGTCCAGGCTGGGAGAATCCGACCACTCGAGCGTGTAATGATAAGCATCCAGGATATTCCCCTGGTTGTCGGTCTTGACCAGGAGAAGATCATGAAATTTTGCCGGGCTCTCAGCGGACCGGCTTTCGGGTTCGTATTCCCGAATGAACTTGTAGACCGTAAAAGGACCGTCGACGGTCTTGAGGTCGCCGATCTGGTATTGGCCGTCGGCAGGATAGGGAGGGGGAACCGAATCGATCTCGTTGATCCAGGCATAATCGAAATCCCGGCCGCGCAGAGTCTCGGTCAGGCGATAGTCCAAAATCCGGGGCTCTTGCGCGCAGGCGCAGATAAGCAGGCAGGCCGCCGATATTCCCGCTACCTTCCTCATCAGAGCATTATAGCCCTGAAATTCCCCTTTTAATCAAACCTTGAATGGCGTCGCACGCCGGGGGCCAGGGTCAACTTGGACAGGAAGACCCCTTCCGACGGGCGCCGGAGAGACTCGGCCGCCCTACCTCCCCTTCGCCACCGTCCCGTGAAAAGGGCGAGAGGACTTACGCCCTCTCGCCCTTTTCACGGGGCGGTGTGCGACCAAGGGGGCGACTCCCCCTTGGAACCCTCTCGAACGGCTCCCCGCCCTATGCAGAGCATAGGACGGGCCATATCCGCCGCTCGTCAAAAGGATGCGGAAGCTCAAATCCGGCCCCGGGGGGTGTCATAGGCTGCAGGCAACGCTCCGTACGTGTCGAGCGTCTTTTCTTAAAGGAGGAGATTATGACGTTCCATCGGAGATCCGGTTTATTTCCGGCCCGAGTCGTCCTCGGCCTGTCCATCGTCCTCCTGGCCGCCGCGCCTTGGGTCCGGGGGGAAGCCATCCAAGACGCGCGGCCGCCGGCGGCCGATTTCTCGGGGCTTCTAAAATTTCTGGAGATCACGGCGACCCTCGCGGAAGACAAAGAACCGACTTCGGAGCAATGGGATGCTTTGTTCGCGACCCCCGGGTATGCCGTCCTCCTCAAGAGGGAGTTTCAAAGGGATTTCTTTGTCGACAGGTTCCGCCTGGCGTTCATGCCGTCCCGGGCGGAGGCCCTGAAAGAGCAGCTTAAAAAAGACACCGGCTTCCGCGCGCAGTTTCTTCCCCACTACCTCCGGGCCAAGGCGATGCGGCCGGAGATCGAGCAGTGGATGGCCGCCCAGCGGCCTCCCGAGCTCTACCGGGAGGCCGTGGAGAAGGCTCGCGCTCTTCTCCCCGAAGGGGCGATCGAGGGCTGGCCGGCCGTGGCCTTCGTCATCTTCGCCCCCGATGCCCGGGGTTACGACCCCATCGTCCTTGATGCCTTGTACTGTATGGATACGGGGGACCGGCTGGCGGAGCTCGTCGGCCACGAATTCCACCACTACTACCGCGACCGCTTCGTGGACCTGACCCAGGATCAGGCGACGCTCTGGGTCATCGACCAGATTCACGCCGAGGGAATCGCGGATTTGATCGACAAGGCCGAGTGGACGCGCAAGAAGGAAGAGGCCCTGACGCCGGGAGAAAAGGACTTCGTGAAGCTCTTCCGGGAGAGCCCGTCGGTCATCCGGACGATGGACGAACTCCTCGCCCGCATGAGCGAAATGAGGACGGGGCGGGGAGAGCTGGGATTCCAACTGCGCCGGATTGTTCCCCAATCCGGTCATCCCACGGGACTCTACATGGCCTTGCTTATCCTGGAGGAACTCGGGCGGCCGGCCATTGTCAAAGTTGCCTGCGACCCCTTCGGCTTCTTCCGCCTCTACCAGGATGCCGCCGCGAAGCGAGGGGGCGACACGCCGCGCTTTTCCGACGCGGCCATGAAGTTCTTGGACCAGCTGGCTCCCCGCCGCTGAGTCGAACACATCGGTTCTGACGCTAGGCCCGGGACCGGCCGGCACATCTGATTTTACTTTCCCAAATAGCCGAGAGCGGTTTCCTTCCCCTTGACGGCGGATCGCCGTTCGGGGTCAAAGGCGAGGGCTTTATCGAAATTCTTGATGGCGGAGTCCAACTGTTTCTCGTCCTTCGTCTGGACATAGAGCAGGAGATGCAGATAGCCGAGATTGTTGAAACCCGCCACCAGCGTCGGATCGATCTTCAGGGCTTTTTGGAATTGTTCACGGGCGGGCTCGAACTCTCCGAGGTTCATGTAGGCCAGGCCGAGATAATTGACATATTCCGGATTGTATTTCGCTTTTTCCGTGCAGTCCCGGAGGACGGGGATGGCTTCCTCGGGCTTTTTGGCGATGACCAGCATGATCCCCAGATTCCCTTCCAAGTGCAGGTTATAGGGATTCTTGGCCAGCCCGTCCTTCAAGGTGGCTACGGCCTGGTCCGCCCGGCCGTAGTTGAAGTATATTTTCGCCAGGGCGGAATAAGCCGTCACATAGGTCGGCCTGATGCGGAGGATCGTCTGGATCTTTTTGAGCGCGGCGTCGAGCCGGCCGGATTGCGACTCCAGGATCGCTTGGCGCAGTTGGGTGATGACCGGCTGGAGGGTTTTGGGGTCGTCGGCGACGCCATAACTTTTTTTCTTGGCGGGCGTGCCCGAAATATAGCCCAGACTCTGCAGGAGGGGGAGGATTTCGGCGCCTTTCCCTTTCAAATCCTGTTTGGTGCCCTTGCCTTTCAGTCCGGCTTTCAAGGTTTCCAGATTCATGACCAGCGGCTGAAGGTCGATGGTCGAGGCGAGATTATTCTCTTCCTCATAATCCAGGCTCAGGTCATAGACTTCCTTGACGGGCAGGTCGATGAACTTCTGGTTTCCCTGGATGAATCCGGTGAGAGGGGCGCAATCCATGGAGATGTTGGGGGACAGGGATTCAAAATAGATAGATTTATTTTTCCGCTCCCGTCCCTCGATCATCGGCAGGAGCGATTCGCCCTGGAGATGCGGGGGCAGGGGAAGGCCGAGCAGGTCGCAGACGGTCGGGAAGATGTCGACGTGACAGGCATTTTCCCCGACGGTCTTGGGCTCGGATCCGGGAACATAGAGGAAAAGGGGAACGTGGAGGGTGTTGTTGTAGGCGAAAAAGCCGTGCGTGATCTCGTCCTTCTCACCCAGGGCCTCGCCGTGGTCCGAGGTGACGATGATGACGGTTTTCTCCAGCAATCCGCTTTTCTCGAGAGCGTCGAAGAGAACGCCGAGTTGAGCGTCGACAAAGGCGACCTCCCCCGAATAGAGGTCGTTTTTATACTCTTGTCTGAACGGCTCCGGCGGCTCGTAGGGATCATGGGGGTCGAAGAGGTGGATCCAGCAGAACCACTTCTCTCTCTGACCCGCCATCCATTCCATGGCGGGTTGGACGACGCGGTCGGCTCTTCGTTCCACAAAACCGAACTCGCCGAAACTCTGTTCGCCGTTGTCATCGTTGTAGAGGTCGAATCCCTCGGCCAGGCCGCACCGCGCATCGAGGACGAAGGCCCCGATGAAGGCGCCCGTTCTGTATTTTTTGTCCTTGAGGTACTCCGCCAGGGTCACATATCGGCTTTCGAGCCGGAAACCCGGGTTGTCGATGACGCCGTGATAGAGGGCCGTCGTCCCTGTCAAGATGTTCGCGTGGGACGGACGGGTCAAGGTGTCATGAGCGAAGGCCCTAGTGAAGATAACGGAACGGCGGGCGAGGCCGTCGAGGTGGGGCGTCTTGACATATTTATCGGACAGAATGCCGACCCTGTCATAGCGGAGCGTGTCGATGGTGATCAGGAGAATATTCGTATCTTTGGGAAGGGCAGCGGAGGCCGCGACGGGATTTCCCAGGGCCAGGGCAAACAAGGGAATCAGCAAAAGGATAGACTTCAGAGCTGCTTTCTTCGCCATTCCAAGGCTTTAGACGTGGATTCCTTCGGTTTCTTCCAACCTGCCGGGTCGGGGGGAAGCCTGATAACGGGAGCGTTCCCTCCCGGGCATCTTGACAAGCGCCCGAGAGTTTATCGATAATTTAGCCAGATTGAGGAGAGGGAGAAAATTGAAGCCGGCCTTCCGGGGCGGGCTTTTATCCGCCTGAGAGGACGGTCACGGACAGGAAAATGGCGATCCCCTTGAAGAGACGGGACTTCATCAGGATGACCGGCGCCGCGGCCGCCGGCGGACTGCTTCCGGGCCCCCTCCCGTTTTCCCCTGGTCTGGAAACAAAAAAGCGCCCGAACGTTCTGTTCATCATCGTCGATGATCTGCGGCCTGAGACGGGCTGCTACGGCTCGGAACTGGTCAAGACCCCTCATATCGACCGGCTCGCCCGGCGCGGACTGGTTTTCTCCCGGGCTTATTGCCAGCAGGCCGTCTGCAATCCCTCCCGCGCCAGCCTGCTGACGGGGCTGCGGCCCGACACTCTCCGTGTCTGGGACAATGAAACCCATTTCCGTAAAAGAAATCCTGACGTTATCACCCTCCCCCAGCTCTTCCTTAACAACGGATATGAGAGCCTCCGCATCGGCAAGATTTTTCACAACACTCTGCCGGATCCTCCCTCCTGGAATCAGCCGGAGCCCATCATTCCGATCAACGAGATCTACATGTCGCCGAAGACAAGGGCCCGCCAGCAGGAACGGGCTGCCGCCGCCAGGAAGATCGGCCGGTCGGAGGCCTGGATCAACGCGTATATCCGTGGCCCGGCCACGGAAGCCCATGACGCTCCCGACGCCCTCTACTGGGATGGAGCGGTAGCGAGCGCGGCCATCGCCGCGCTGTGGAAGTTCCGGAAAAAGGCACCGTTCTTTCTCGGCCTCGGATTCATGAGACCTCACCTTCCTTTTGTCGCTCCCAAACGTTACTGGGACCTGTACAAGCGCGAGGACATCCCGCTCCCGCAAAACTATTTTCTCCCTAAGGACGCGCCCCGCTTTGCCATGAACTTCCTGACAGAGCTGGCCAGTTATGAGGATTTTGTCCGGGCCCCCAACCCGACAGAAGGACAGCTCAGCCAAGACCAGGCGCGGCTGCTGAGACACGGCTATTTCGCCTGTGTCAGCTTTATCGATGCACAGATCGGCCGCGTGCTGGACGCTCTGGATCACCTGGAACTGCGGGAGACGACCATCGTTGTCTTGTTGGGGGACCACGGCTGGAAACTGGGAGAACATGGCAGCTGGGGTAAGCTGACCAACTACGAATGCGACACCCGCTCGACACTGATCATCTCCGCGCCGGGACAGACGGACGTCGGAGGCGCCACCTCGGCTCTGGCGGAATTCGTCGACATCTACCCGACATTGTGCGAGCTGGCCGGATTGGAGAGACCGCAAAACCTGGAAGGATTGAGCCTCGTGCCTCTGTTCCAAAACCCGGATCGTCCCTGGAAGACCGCCGTTTTCAGCCAGTTCGCGAGGGGCTATTTTAACCGCTTCATGGGGCGTGCGGTCCGGACCGAGCGCTATCGCTATGTGGAGTGGCGGGATCGTCTCGACAGCCGTCTGGTGGCCGCTGAACTCTACGACCACGAGACCGATCCCCTGGAGAACGAGAATATCGCTTCACGGCCGGGCAACGAGGAACTGGTGAAGCAGCTGGCCCAGATCCTGTCGCTGGGCTGGCAGGCCGCCAAGCCGAAATAGACTCTAGCGAAAGAAGGCGGTCTCGGCCGGAAGCCCGGAATTCGGCGCGCCCCCCGGGCTTTTTTGACTTGCCAATTCCGGTGTGATATACACCGGGCAATATGGCCAAGCCCAAAGTCCTCTTGCGCCGCTGTCCCGAGTACAATCCGGACAAAATCTCCGAAATCATCACCTTTGGGATCGAGGAATTCGGGCTCGGCCCCCGGCTCAAGGGGAGGGTCACCCTCAAGCCCAACGTCGTCTTCGCCCATCATAAACTCGCGCCCTCGGCTTATACCCGGCCCGAGTTCCTGGACGGACTGCTCACGGCCGTCAACGCCCGCGCCGCCGGGGAAACCAAGGTCTCCGTCGTCGAAAAAACGGGGGCGGCCATCCCGACGCATCGCATGTATCGCCGGGCCGGCTATCGTAAGCTGAAGAAGAAACACGGCGTCCGGCTCGTGGCCATCGAGGAGGCCAAGAAGGTCAAGGTCCCCCTGGTCAAGGGAACGCTCCACAAAGAAATAACCACCGCTCGAGAAATCGTGGACCGGGATTTCCTTATATATACCCCCAAGCTGAAAAGCAACGTCCTCGTCTTCGGCCCGACCTCGGCGCTCAAGCTCAACATCGGGCTCCTCTGTGACAAAGAGCGGATGTGGAACCATAACTACCGTCTGGACGAAAAGGTCGTTGACCTGCTGGAGGTGGGGTACCCGGACTTTATCGCCACGGACGCGGTCGAGGCCTGCATCGGCGGCAATCAGCTGACGGGGATCGGCGTTCACCTGGGGGCCGTGGTCATGGCCACGCATCCCCTGGCCCACGACGTCGTCGTCGCCCATATCCTGAACCTGGACCCGGCTTCGGTCGGCCATCTCCGTTTGGCCAGCGAGCGAGGCTACGGGTCGCTCCGGCTCGAGGACTATGACATCCAAGGGGACGTCACCCTGGCCGAGCTCCAGCGGACGACGCGCGACTGGAATCTATGGCTCCTGCGCGCGAACCAGGTCCCGGGCAATATGAAGGTCCTCCA
>Ga0224495_10001943_pt1 | contig 13955 bp, 10 predicted proteins | sample SF_Jul11_sed_USG_FD_168128 | JGI IMG/M metagenome (GOLD analysis project Ga0224495, IMG submission 168128) | Sediment microbial communities from San Francisco Bay, California, United States - SF_Jul11_sed_USGS_4_1 | ecosystem: Environmental > Aquatic > Marine > Sediment | place: USA: California... | reverse complement strand
GCGGGCCGTGCCCGCCGTTTTTCCCCGACACGGCGCAGGGATATTGTGCCGTCCGCGCTGCGGAGCGGCCCGCGGATGGTCACATGCCGCCAGCCGCCGTTTATCGCCGCGGGCCGTGCCCGCCGTTTATCGCCGCGGGCCGTGCCCGCCGTTTATCGCTGCGGGCCGTGCCCGCCCGCAGAGGACCACGGCGGCGTTTTCCAGTGACACGCTGCCATCTGGCGCGGCCAGTTCCCTGGCTGCGGCCTCTACCGCGTCCCATACTTCGGCGTGGCGCGCCTGGGGCAGTTCCGCCAGCAGGGCCGTGAGGGGGCTGGAGGTGGCGCGGCAAAAATCGCTGAACGCCGCCGCCGATGCAAAGCGATAGCGCACCGGCGCCACCTCGGTGGTGATGTGCGTCAACCCGGCGGCGCGCAGCGCCCACGGCAGCCGTACCCCGTCCGCCAGCCGGAACGGCCCGCGCTCCCCGGCCACCGGTGGCGGCTGCCCCACCGCCCGACGCGCCGCCCCCAAGGGAATGGCGATGGACGGCACCCGTTCCGGCGCCCCCCACACCGCAACCACCAGCATCCCTCCCGGCGCCAGCAGCCGCGCCAGCCCGTGCAGTGTGGTTTCCAGTTGATCGGACAACGCCATCAGCCCCCAGCGGCACAGCACCGCGTCGAAGGATGCGGGGCGGAACGCCGGGGCCGCGCCGTCCATGCGCGCCACCCGCATTCGATGATGATCGGTCTCCCCGGCGCGGCGCGCCGCCAGCCGGACCATCTCCGCCGACAGGTCGGTAGCAATGACCAGCCCCAGCTCCCCCACCCGCCGGGCGGCGGTGGCGGCGGGTTCGCCATAGCCGCTGGCCACGTCCAGCACCCGGCTGCCGGGGCCGATACGGGCCAGCTCCACCATGCGCTCGCTCACCGGCCGGGAGGCGCTGCCCATCAACTCGCGCCACTGCCACCAGCGGGAAGAGATGCCGTCCCAATGACTGTCGCTGCCGCTTTTCATTTGAAACTCTGGTGGATTCTCTGGTGGATTTTCTTGCCGACCTGCCGTCATACCATTGTCCTCCCCGGGGCATCATAATGGGGAAGGGGGAGTTAAATCCCGTGGCAGGGGAGCCGCGCATGTTTGGCCGCATCGGACATTTTCACTACACGCTGCGCCGCTGGCTGAGCCGCTCCGAGTGGGGGGTGCGTCTGCTGGGCTTGCCCCGCACCCCTCCCGGAGCCGGTGCCGGACTGATTCTGGTGCAGATCGACGGCCTGTCGCGCCCCCATCTGGAGGACGCGCTGCTGCACGGTCGGATGCCGTTTCTGGCGCGCCTGCTGGGGCGCGACCATTACCGCCTGCACAGCCTTTATGCAGGGGTCCCTTCCACCACTCCGGAGTTTCAGGCGCGGCTGTTTTACGGTGTCTCCGGGGCGGTTCCGGCCTTCGGTTTCCGCGACCGCGACAGCGGGGAACTGGCGCGCATGTACGACCCGGAATCCGCCGCCCGCGTGCAGCGGCGGCTGGAGAGCGCGATGGACGAAGCGGCGGGAGGGGATGGAAACGGCGGGCTGCTGGACGGCGGCAGTTGTTATTCCAGCATCTACACCGGTGGCGCCGCCGAATCCCACGTCTGCCCGGCGGCCTTCGGCTTCGGCACCTTGATTCGCGCCGCCAACCCCCTGCTGCTGACCGGACTGGTATTGTGGAACGGCGTCAGCCTCCTGCGCGCCCTGGCGCTGGTGGTGGTGGAGGCGCTGCTGGCGGTCATGGATGCGTTGCGCGGCGCCTTTGCCGGGCGCGACCTGTGGCGCGAGTTGCAGTTCATTCCCACCCGCGCAGCCATCAGCATCGGGCTGCGCGAGGCCGTCACCATCGGCGCCTGCATGGATGCCGCGCGCGGCCTGGCGGTGATCCACGTCAACCTGCTGGGCTACGACGAACAGGCCCACCGGCGCGGCCCCGGCTCACGCTTTGCCCATTGGACACTGAAGGGCATCGACCGCGCCATCCATCGCATCGACCGTGCCGCGCACCTGTCCCGCAGCCGGGAGTACCAGCTCTGGGTCTATTCCGACCACGGCCAGGAAGAGTCGATCCCCTACCCGCGCCTGTACGGCCGACCACTGGAAGAGGCGGTGTGCGAGGCGCTCCGGCAACCGCCATCCGGCGCTGCCACCGGTCCTGGCGGAGAGGAGTATCGCCGCGCCGGTTGGCTGGGCAAGCGGCTGTCTCGCTGGCTGAAGGGGGCCTCGGAACCCGCACGGACGGAAGCGTCGCCTCGGATCGTCGCCATGGGCCCAGTGGGGCTTGTGTATCTGGATGCCCCCCCGCCGCCGGAGCAGGCCGCCGACCTGGCCCGGCGGCTGCTGACCGAGGCGCGCATCCCGGCGGTGCTGGTGCCTTCTCCCGGCGGCAAGGCCCGGCTGTTCACCCCGGAGGGGGACCTGGCGATCCCGGCAGAGGCCCACCGTTACCTGGGGGACGAACATCCGTTCCGGCAACAGGTCGCCTGCGACCTGGCGCGTCTGGCGCACCAGCCGGATGCCGGTCACCTGATTCTGCTGGGATGGCGGCGCGGCGCGCCGACGCTGACCTTTCCGTCACAAAACGGCGCCCACGGCGGCCCCGGCACCGAGGAGACCCACGCCTTCGCCCTGCTGCCGGCAGACACCGCCCTGCCCCCCCGCGCGGATCGCAGCCCTGTGGAGGCCGCCGACCTGCGCCGGGCGGCGCTGGCCCTGCTGGGCCGGGCGACACCTCCACCGCGACCGACCCCCCCGGACATTTCCACCAACGTTTCTGCGGACACTTCTGCGGACATTTCTGGCAGAACTTCTGCGGACGCCCCCACGGGGTTCCGCGTCCCCCGGTCCCGCCCCGCCCGGGTGCGGGTGATGACCTACAACGTGCACGGCTGCGTGGGGCTGGATGGCCGCCTGTCACCGGCGCGCATCGCCCGGGTGATCGACACCCTGAGGCCGGATGTGGCGTGCCTGCAGGAACTGGACGTGGGCCGCTCCCGCAGCGGCCGGGTGGATCAGGCGCGCCTGATCGCCGACCTGCTGCAAATGGAATTTCACTTCGCGCCCACCCTGTCGGTGCAGGAAGAACACTACGGCAACGCCGTCCTCAGCCGCCTGCCCATGCAGCGGGTGCGGGCGGCGGCGCTGCCCGGAACCAGCGGTGGCGAGCCGCGCGGCGCCCTGTGGGTGCGGCTGCACACGCCCCACGGCATGCTCAACCTGATCAACACCCACCTCGGTCTCTACCCTGCGGAGCGGCGCCCGCAGGCGGCGGCCCTGGCCGGTCCCCACTGGGTGGGGCACCCGGAATTTTCCGCCCCCGGCGTGGTGTGCGGCGACTTCAACGCCATGCCCGGCACCCTGGCATACCGCCACATGACCGCCCGCCTGGTGGACGCCCAGCGACACCTGCCGGGGCACTCCCCCCGCGCCACCTGGTACGGTCCCTATCCGGTGGGGCGCATCGATCACGTGTTCCTCACCCCGGAGGTGCGGGTCCACCGGGTGGAGGTGCCCCGCTCGGGGCTGACCCGCACCGCCTCCGATCACCTGCCGCTGGTGGTCGATCTGGAACTGCCCGGCGCATGAGACGGCACAAAAAAACGCCCCCCCGGCACGGACCGGGAAGGGCGTTTTTCAACCATTTCCGAAAGGCTTTCGGGTGGCCACCTACACCGAGTTGGCCATGGTGAAAATCGGCAGGTACATGGCGATCACGATAAAACCCACGGTCACGCCCAGGAACACCATCAGGGCCGGTTCCATCAGCGCGGTGAGGGCGCCCACGGCGTCGTCCACCTCCTGATCGTAAAAATCCGCGACCTTCGAAAGCATGGTGTCGATGGCGCCGGTGGCCTCGCCCACCGAGATCATCTGCGTCACCATCTTGGGGAACACCTTGGTGGCCTCCAGCGGTTCGGCCATGTTCTGACCTTCACTGATGGCCACGCGGGCGGTCAGAATGGCCTCTTCCACAATCTTGTTGCCGGCGGTGCTGGCCACGATCTGCATGCACTCGAGAATCGGCACGCCGGACTGGATCAGGGTGCCCATGGTACGGGTGAACTTGGCCACCGCTGCCTTGCGGATCACGTCGCCGACCACCGGGATCTTGAGCATGAATCGGTCCATCTCGCGGCGCCCGGTGACGGTTTTGTTGTACACCCAGGAGAGACCCTTCTTGATACCGAAGGCGGTCGCGCCCATGTGCCAGATGTAAGACACAAAAAAGTCGCTGGCGTCCATCACGAACTGGGTGGGGCCGGGCAGGGTGCCGCCGAACTCCACGAACATTTGTGCGAACACCGGAATCACCCACACCATCAACACCGTGATCACCGCCACGGCGATACTGACGATGGCCGCCGGATAGACCAGTGCGCCCTTGATCTGCTTCTTCAGGGCAATGGACTTTTCCATGTGGGCGGCCAAACGCTGCTGGATGATGTCCAGAATACCGCCCGCCTCGCCGGCGGCGATCATGTTCACATACAGACCATCGAAGGCCTTGGGGTGTTTGCGCAGGGCGTCGGCGTAGGTGGAGCCTGCCTCCACATCCATGCGCACGGCGTTGATGACCTTGGCCAAAGACTGGTTTTCGGTCTGGCCGCCGAGAATTTCCAGACACTGCACCAGGGGCAGACCCGCGTCGATCATGGTGGAGAACTGACGGGTGTAGATCACCACGTCCTTCTCGGAAACGCCCGGCGCCATCCCGGGAAGCACGAACGACGAGGCTTTCTTGTCCAGAGACGAGGCGTTGATGTTCTGCTTGCGCAGAAGGGCTACCGCCTCGTCCTTGTTGCCGGCGGCGATCTCCCCTTTCAGGGTTTTGCCGTTGCGATCCTTGCCGACATAAATCCAGGTGGCCATGGGTTCGGTTTCCTACACTGTTTCCCGGTACGGGGTGGACATCACTCCTCCGGAACCGACACCTTGATCCCCATGCGGCCAAACATGGCCACCAGTTCCTGGGGATTGCCGGTGCGGAACATCGCGTCGTCGTGGCTGATCAGACCCTTGGTGGTCAGTTCCATCAGCGCCTGATTCATGGTCTGCATGCCGTACTTGTCCTGCCCGGTCTGCATCGACGAGTAGATCTGGTGGATCTTGTCCTCGCGGATCAGGTTGCGGATGGCCGAGTTGGGCACCAGAATTTCCATGGCCATGCAGCGCCCATGGCCGCTGCGCAGGGGAATCAACTGTTGCGAGACGATACCCTCCAGGGTCAGGGCCAACTGGGCGCGCACCTGCGGCTGCTGGGAGGGCGGGAACACGTCCACGATGCGGTTGATGGTCTGGGCGCAGGAGTTGGTGTGCAACGTGCCCAGGGTAAGGTGGCCGGTTTCCGCCAGGGTGAGGGCGGCCTCGATGGTCTCCAGGTCGCGCAACTCACCCACCAGCACCACGTCGGGGTCCTGACGCAGGATGCGCTTGAGGGCCTCCTTGAAGTCCTTGGTATCGTTCTTCACCTCGCGCTGGTTGACCACGCAGTTCTTGTGCGGGTGCAGATACTCGATGGGGTCTTCGATGGTGATGATGTGCCCGTGGGTGGTGGAATTGATGTGGTCAATCACCGCCGCCAGCGAGGTGGATTTTCCGGAGCCGGTAGGGCCGGTGACCAGCACCAGGCCGCGCGGCTTGTTGGCGATGGCCTTGACCACCGCCGGCAGTTTGAGCTCGTCGAAGGTCGGCACTTTCTGCGGAATGACGCGGAACACGGCGCCCACGGCGCCACGCTGCACGAACACGTTGGCGCGGAAACGGGCAATGCCCTTGACGCCGAACGAACAGTCGAGTTCGTTCTCTTCCTCGAAGCGGTGGCGCTGGGCATCGTTGAGGATGCTGTACGCCATGCGCTTGGACTCCGGCGGCGTCACCACCTCGTACTTCTCCATCTTGGTCATTTCACCGTGCAGGCGCATGGTGGGCGGGATGCCGGTGGTGATATGCAAGTCGCTGCCCCCGGCTTCGACCAGGTCCTGAAGTAGTTGGTACAGATTGGTAGCCATATCGCCTCGGTTCCTTCCCTCCTCCGTCGTGGGTTCCCGGCGGTTGCCGGAAACTCCGTATCTTTTGGCCTGGCCGTTACGGCCTGACCCGTTTTTCCAGCCAGCCCCTCTAGTCGCCCATGGTGGTGGCGTATACCTCGTCCAGCGTGGTGATGCCCTCGATCATGCGGCGGATGCCGTTCATGCGCAGGGTCTCCATGCCGCGGGCAATGGCGACCTTTTTGAGCTGGTCGGTGTTCGCGCCCTTGTAAATCTGTTCGCGGATGGCGTCGTCGATCAGCATGATTTCGTACAGCGCCACACGTCCCTTGTAGCCGGTGTTGTTGCAATTGGGACAGCCCTTGCCGTGGTAGACGGTCACCTTTTCGGCCGCCTGCGGGGTAAGCCCCACCTTGACCAGAGCGGCCTTGTCCAGCGCCATGGGCTCCTTGCACTCTTTGCAGATACGCCGTGCCAGACGCTGGGCCAGCACCATGATGACGGAGGAGCCCACCATGAACGGCTCCACCCCCATGTTGAGCAGACGCGCAATGGTTGCCGGTGCGTCGTTGGTGTGCAGCGTGGACAGAACAAGGTGGCCGGTGAGTGCCGCCTTGATGGCGATCTCGGCAGTCTCGCCGTCACGAATCTCACCGACCATGATGATGTCGGGATCCTGACGCAGGAAGGAACGCAGCGCCGCCGGGAAAGACAGGCCGACGTCTTCCTTGACGTGCACCTGGTTGACGCCGAACAGGTTGTACTCAACCGGATCCTCGGCGGTCATGATGTTGGTTTCGGTGTCGTTGACGTGGTGCAGCGCCGAATACAGCGTGGTGGTTTTACCGGAACCGGTGGGGCCGGTCACCAGCACCATGCCGAAGGGGCTGGTGATAGCGCGCAGGAAATCCTGATAGCCCTTTTCGGGAAAGCCCAGCTTGCTGATGTCGAGGGTCAGGTTGCCCTTGTCCAAAATACGCATCACGATCTTTTCGCCGAACAGGCAGGGCAGGGTGGAAACACGAAGATCCACCTCACGGTCCTTCAGCTTCAGCTTGATGCGGCCGTCCTGGGGAATGCGGCGCTCCGAAATGTCCAGGTTGGACATGATCTTCAGACGGCTGGTGAGGGCCGGACGCATGCGCATGGGCGGATTCATGATCTCGTACAGGGTGCCGTCCACGCGGTAGCGCACGCGGAATTTCTTTTCGTAGGCCTCGATATGAATATCGGAGGCCCCGCGCTTGATGGCCTCTGCCAGAATCAGGTTCACCAGCTTGACGACCGGGGCATCCTCGGCGGTGTTGCCACCGTCGTCCTCCATGTTCATTTCGTCGACGGTTTCGACATCGTCGTTCTCGTCGATGCCTTTCATCACCTCTTCGAACTGGTTGGCCGAGTCGTAGTAGGTGTCCATCGCCTCGCCGATGGCGAGGGGAGAGGCCAGCACCGGTTCGATTTCGTAACCGGTCATGAACTTGATGTCGTCGATGGCGAAGACGTCGGTGGGGTCTTCCATGGCAACCGTCAGGCGGTTGCCGACGCGCTTCACCGGCACCGTGCGGTATTTCTTGACCACCTCCATGGGAATCTGCTTGATGACCTGCGGATCCACCTTGATCTTTTTCAGGTCCACAAACGGCAAGCGGAAATACTGCGAGAGGAATTGCATCAGCTTTTCCTCGGTACAGAGATTCAGCTTGAGCAAGGTGGGGAAATAGCGCCCCTCCTCACGCTCCATCGCCGCCAGCACCTGCTTGTGCTGCTCTTCGGTAATGAGGGCGCCCTCAATCAGACGCTGTGTCAAATGCTGCTGGATCACTCCAACGCTCCCGTCTCTGCTGTGCAGTGATAACCTTCCGCTCCTGCCCCCGTACCGAACCCTCGCGCACGGCGGGACAGTCCCTTTATCGGCAGGATGCGGGCCTCAAATTAAGCATTTTTTGGCCGGGGGCGGACGGGACCGCTGGATGTCACCCCCGCGCAGGCGGGAATCCATCGGGGTGGTTCCCGGTTGCCGTTCACCACTTGTCATTCAAAGGAGAAACCGCCCACGCGGGCCTGCCAGGCACGTCGGGAGGGGTGGTCGTTGCCCTCGGCTGGATTCCCGCCTGCGCGGGAACGAAGGGGGAAAGAGGAACGCCTCCCTCGCCTCCCCCCTGGCGTAGAGACCCGCCGGACGGCCACACACACCGTGGCCGCTCGGGTTACCGCTGCGGGCCGTGCCCACCGGTTAAGCCCCGCCGGGGCTCCCCGGCCCTTCTCCAGATTTATTCGGGTTTACCTGGTGTGCCGCAGAGACACGGTGCCGTCCGCTGCGGGCCGTGCCCGCCGGTTAAGCCCCGCCGGGGCTCCCCGGCGCTTCGGCCTGGTTGCCGAGGGTTTCCCACTCGATGGTAAGGCGGGATACCTTGGCCTCCACCTGCTGATGCTCGGCCAGCACCTGGTCGAATCGCCCGGGATCGGAATACAGGGTGGGGTCGGCCAGAAGGGCGGACAACTCCGCCAGCCGGGGCTCCAGCTTTTCCAGAGTGGCCTCGATCTCGGCGATGCGCGCCAGCAGCTTGCGTTGCTCCCTGGCCCGGTTGCGATCGGGCGGCGGGGCCTGCTGATTGCCGGCCTTCTTGTCGTCGGATTTTTTACCATCCGGCTTTTTGCCGTCTGCCTGCCCGCCGTCCGGGGCATTTCCGGCTGCGGGTTTGTTCTGCTTTGCCGACCCCTTGGGGGCGGCGGGACGGGAGGGCGGCAGATGCGTGGCGGAAGGCGTGGCCACGGGGGGGCCGCCCTCGCGGCGGGCCAGGTATTCGGCGTAGGTGCCGTCGAAAGAGGTCAGCTTGCCGTCGCGAATCTCCAGCACCCGGTTGGCAATCTGGTGGATCAGGTGACGATCGTGGGTGATCAGCATCAGGGTGCCGTCGAACTCGGTCAGGGCTTCTTCCAGCACGTCGCGGCTGGGTATGTCCAGATGGTTCGTCGGCTCGTCCAGAAACATCAGGTTGGCGGGACGAATGAGCATGCGCGCCAGGGCCACGCGGGCCTTTTCGCCGCCTGACAGCACCTCCACCGGTTTGAGCTGGTCGTCGCCGGTGATCAGAAAGCGCCCGAGGATGCCGCGGATGCGGGACACCGGATCGGTGGGGGCGATGGACTGCACCTCCTGATAGGCGGTGTTGATGGGTGACAGGGTCTCCAGGGTGTGCTGGGCGAAGTAGGTGCTGGTCACCTTGTGCCCCAGCACCACGCGCCCGGCGTCGGCACGCTCGGCGCCAGCCACTATTTTGAGCAGGGTGCTTTTGCCCACGCCGTTGGGCCCCACCAGAGCCACCTTGTCGCCCCGGAACAGGGTGAAGGAGAAATCTTCGAACACGTGGTTGCCGTCAAAACGCTTGCTGAGGCCTTCGGCCACCAGCACCTCCTTGGCGCACGGAATCGTGGGGGGGAAACTGAAATTCACCACCTTGTCCGCACGGCTCACCGGCACCAGTTCCTGCTCCAGCTTTTTCAGTTGCTTGACGCGGCTTTGCGCCTGCCGGGCCTTGGTGGCCTTGGCGCGAAAGCGGTCCACGAAGGATTGCAGGCGCTCGGCCTCGCGTTGCTGGTTGCGGGCGCGGTTCTCCTCCACCTCGCTTTCCACCTCGCGCTGCGCCACATAGGCGTCGTAGTTGCCCTTGAAGCTGCGCACCGTAAGGTCCATCACCGAGGCGATGCGGTTGGCAAACAGGTTGAGGAAGGCGCGATCGTGAGAGACCACCACCACCGCCCCCTGATAGGTGGTGAGGAACTGTTCCAGCCACTCCACCGCGAAGGTGTCCAGATGGTTGGTGGGCTCGTCCAGCAGCAGCAATTCCGGCCCGGTAACCAGCAGGCGGGCGAGGGAGATGCGCATGCGCCAGCCGCCGGAAAAGGTTCCGCAGGGGCGGTCCATTTCGGTCACCGAGAAGCCCAGGCCGCCCAGCACCTTGCGGGCGTCGGCCTCGCGGGTATAGCCGCCCATGGCCTGCATGCGCTCGGTGGCCTGGCCGTACTGCTCCACCAGCCGGTCCAGACGGTCGGCGTTGGCGGGGTCGGCCATGTCCTTTTCCAACCGGTGCAGGGAGCGGGTGAGGCGTGACAGTTCGGCGTCGCCACCGAGCACCTCGTCGATCACGCTCACCTCGCCGCTGGCGGGGGGCTCTTGCCACAAGGCACCGATGCGCAGCCCCTTTTTGGTGCGCACTTCGCCGCTCTCCGGGGTGATCTCGCCGGCAATGATGTGCAAAAAAGTGCTTTTGCCGCGCCCGTTCGGCCCCACCAGACCGAGGCGGTCGCCGTCGTTGACGGTCAGGGATACGCCGGTCAGCAGCGGTCGGCCGCCCATGCTGTGGCTCACATTGTCGACGGTAAGCATGCTTTAAATCCGCACCGTCCCCAAGGGGGAGGTGATACAAATGCCGTGAGGTCGGTGGGCCATTTTAGCACGGTTTACGGGCAGGCCCGGCCTCCCGTGTCGCAAAGTGGACCAGCCCCGGAGGGTCGGTGTTAAATGGCGCGAGGCTTATACCCGAAACGGCGTGCGGAGGACAGGGATGGCGAACAAGGACACCGGCAAGGCAATGTTCGGTGCGGGCTGTTTTTGGGGGGTTCAGGTGGCGTTCGACAGCCTGGAGGGAGTGACGGCCACCAGCGTCGGATACTCCGGTGGCCGCGTGGAACACCCCACCTACCAGCAGGTGTGCAGCGGCACCACCGGCCATGCCGAGGTGGTGGAGGTGACCTTCGATCCGCAGATTGTCTCCTATGAACAGTTGCTGAACCTGTTCTGGGCCATTCACGATCCGACCCAGGTGAACCGCCAGGGGCCGGACGTGGGCACCCAGTACCACAGTTGCGTCTTTGTATACGACGCGGAGCAGGGCAAGCAGGCCAACGCTTCCCGCGATGCCCTGGCGGCGAGTGGTCGGCTGTCACGCCCGGTCGCCACCCGCATCGAGCCCGCCGGGCCGTTCTGGCCCGCCGAGGACTATCATCAGAAATACCTGGAAAAGCGCGGGCTGACGAACTGCCATTGAGGGTACGGGGGTGGACCCGACTACCCCACCTCCACCACCAGTTTTCCCGTCACATGCCCGTCCTCGCTCACGCGGTGCGCCTCGGCCGCGCCGTCCAGGGGATAAATCTGCTGGAGGTGCGGGCGCAACTGCCCCTTGTCCGCCAGTTCCGCCAGGTATTTGAGGCCGTGCGGATCGGCGCGCAGCATCACGAAACGGCACTGCTGTTTGAAGCCGAACCACTTGAACAATTTAACCTTCAGCAGTCCGGGCACGTCCGGCAGGGTGCTCACATAACGCCCCGTGGGGGTCAGGCGGCGGCAGGCGGCGGCAAAGTCCCACGCCTTCACGGTGTCGAAAATCACGTCGAACTGGTGTTCCGACGGCACTTCGTCCGTGTCGTAGGGGATCACCGCATCCGCCCCCAGCCCGCGCACGAATTCCACGTTGCGCGCCCCGCAGGTGGCGGTCACGTGGGCGCCGTAGGCCCTGGCGATTTGCACCGCCAGATGCCCCACGCCGCCGGAGGCCCCCAGAATCAGTACCCGCTCCCCGGCCTTCATGTGCGCGTGCAATTTGAGGGACTGCAATGCCGTAAGCCCCGCCACCGGCACGGCGGCAGCCTCCGTGTGCGACAGCGCGGCGGGCTTGGCGATGACGCGCGCGGCGCGGGTGCATACATACTCGGCATTCCCTCCGCCCCGACGCGGGTCCAGCACGCCATACACCGCGTCCCCCGGTTGCAGGTGGGTGACCCCCCTCCCCACCCTTTCCACCACGCCGGACACGTCGAACCCCAGCACCCGGGGAAAGCCCCCCTTGGCGGGCAGTCCTTTGCCCTTGCGGGTCTTCCAGTCCAGCGGGTTGATGCTGCTGGCGTGGACGCGGAGAAGCACCTCGTCGTCCGCCGGTTCGGGGACGGTAAGGGACATTTCCCGCAGGGCCTCGGCGGGGCCGTACACGTTGATGGCAACGGCGCGCATGACGGACATGGTCTTTCCCTTTACATGTAACTGACGGCGGTGGGGTCCGGCGGCGTGATCGGCTCGGGGGCGAGGGGCACCACGGTCACCGGGCACGGCAGGTCGCGCAGCACCTCCTGACTGGTGGAGCCCATCAGCAGGGAGCGCAGGCCGCTGCGGCCGTGGCGGCCCACCACCAGCATGCCCGCCCCCATGCGCCGGGCAGTGGCCACGATCTGTGCCGCGTGCCCGCCCCGTGCCACCAGGGTGATGACCGTCAGGCCGGGGGTGCGCACATGCTCGGCGATTTTTTCCAGCAACTCCTCGTTGTCCTCGGCGGATTCCGGGTCGCGCTCGGGATCGACCACATGCAGCAATACCAGCGGAGACTCCAGTCCCCGCGCCAGGTCCGTGGCCATGGACACCACCCCCTGCCCCTGCCCCAGATCGGGAAAGTCCACCGCCGCGATGATCGGTTTCATGCCGTTGCTCCCTGCCGTGTGTGGCCGTGTTCGGGCCAAGGTTCGCCGGAGCACCCCCCGCAAGTCAATCGTTGCCGGACCGTCTCCGCTGGATCGCGGCGCAAGTGCGCCGTGTTTGCCGGAGCGCGCCAGCGGTGTGGCATACTGGATTCCGCGCTGGTTGCAGGCCAGCGCGCGGAAAAAACGCAGCACACCGTCGGGAGAACCATGGAAATTCGCGTCTATTACGAGGATACCGACTGCGGCAATGTGGTCTATTACGCCAACTACCTGCGCTATTTCGAACGGGCGCGCACCGAGTTCCTGCGCCGCTTCGGAGTCAGCGTGGCGGAGTGGATGGCCGAGGGGGTGCTGTTCACAGTGGTGGAATGCCGTATCAAATACCTGGCGCCCGCCGTGTACGACGATTTGCTGCTGGTGACCACGGAGCTTTCGGATCTGGCACGGGTGCGCCTGGAACTGTCCCACGAGATCGTGCGCGAGTCCGACGGCAAGCTGCTGGTGACCGGCGCCACCACCCTGGCCTGCGTGAAGGAGGGAAAACCGTTCCGCATCCCCGACGACATCGTGCGCCGCCTCGGCCAGACCGGGGACTGACGGAGCGGTTTTTTTTCCCCATGTCCTACAGCACCGAAACGTTCCTCGCCCACCACCTGCGGCACCTGAGGGGCGACATCTTCGGCGGCGTCACCGTGGCGGTGGTGGCCCTGCCCCTGTCCCTGGCCTTTGGCGTCGCCTCGGGCGCCGGACCCATGGCCGGGCTGTACGGCGCCATCCTGCTCGGCTTCTTCGCCGCAGTGTTCGGCGGCTGCCCGCCGCAAATTTCCGGCCCCACCGGCCCCATGGTGGTGGTCATGGCGGCCCTGATCACACAACTGCCGTCCAACCCGCAGGCGGCGTTCACCGCAGTGCTGCTGGCCGGAGCGTTCCAGTTGATATTCGGCGTCCTGCGCCTGGGCAGCTACATCACCTATGTCCCGTTCCCGGTGGTGTCGGGTTTCATGAGTGGCGTGGGGTGCCTCATCATCGTGCTGCAACTGGGGCCGCTGCTGGGCCATCCGGGTTCCGACCAGGGGGTGTTCAAGGCCTTGGCGATGCTGCCGGAACAGGTGGCGGCGCCCAACCTGGGGGCGCTGGCGGTGGCCGGGGCTGCCCTCGCGGTCATGCTGTTCCTGCCCGCTCGCCTGCGCCGCCTGATACCGCCACCGCTGCTCGCCCTGCTGGCCGGAACCGGGGTGTCGCTGTGGCTGTTCCCCGAGGTGCGGGTCATCGGCCCCATTCCCCACGGCCTGCCGCATTTCGTCATCCCCAGCGTGGATCCGGAGACCTTCCCCGTGGTGCTGCGCGGGGCGCTGGCCCTGGCGCTGCTGGGGGCCATTGACAGCGTTCTGACGAGCCTGATCGCCGACAGCCTCACGCGCAGCCGCCACGACCCCAACCGCGAGATGCTCGGCCAGGGGATCGGCAACGCGGTGTGCGGGCTGTT
>Ga0224495_10001942_pt1 | contig 13966 bp, 12 predicted proteins | sample SF_Jul11_sed_USG_FD_168128 | JGI IMG/M metagenome (GOLD analysis project Ga0224495, IMG submission 168128) | Sediment microbial communities from San Francisco Bay, California, United States - SF_Jul11_sed_USGS_4_1 | ecosystem: Environmental > Aquatic > Marine > Sediment | place: USA: California... | reverse complement strand
GGATAACCAGTTCATTTTGGACTTTGGAAATAAATAAGCTTCCAGTTCTTTGGCCGATAACAGGTTAAGATCCACTTCACCGGATTTGCCCAGATCAAAGACATCAAACATAGCCGGACTTTTGGAACACCGGGCTACGTCAAATTGGCCAATAATTTCGTCCTGGCTCATGAATTCTTTTCCTTCCGGCGGCGACCAGCCTAACAAGGACATATAATTTACAAAAGCTTCTCGTGGGTAACCCATGTCGCGAAATGCCGTAATGCTGGTAGCTCCGTGACGTTTGGATAATTTTTTATGATCGCTGCCAACAATTTCACTAACATGCGCCCAGGCTGGTTCTTTCCAGTCAAAGGCATGGTAAATCAAGATCTGGCGAGGCGTATTGGACAAATGACCAACGCCGCGTATCACATGGTTGATCTCCATTAAATGATCGTCGATAACTACGGCAAAATTATAAGATGGATAGTCATTGGATTTAATCATAATAAAATCGCCGATTAAAGCGGTATCAAACTTGACATCGCCTTGCACCATATCTTTTACAATAATTTCTTTATCGAGCGTTTTAAAGCGCATCGTATGGGGGAGCTTTTGTTTTAGTTTTTCTTCAATTTCCTTGTCGCTGAGGTTTCGGCATTTACCGTCATAGACCGGAGGAAGCCCCATGGCTTCGCGTTTTTTTTTCTTGATATCCAGTTCTTCGGTAGTGCAAAAACAATAATAGGCTTTTTTTTCTTTTATCAGTTGAGCCGCGTGAGTTTTGTAGGTTTCTAATCTCTCTGATTGACGATAACTTCCGTGAGGTCCGCCGACTCCTGGACCCTCGTCCCAGACAAGTTCGAGCCAATCCAGCGATTCTAACATTTGATGATAGCTTTCCTCTGTTGAGCGTTCTACATCGGTATCTTCTATTCGCAAAATAAATTTTCCGCCTTTGGCTTTGGCATACAGATAATTAAACAAGGCGGTACGCGCTCCGCCCACATGCAAGTAACCGGTAGGAGAAGGGGCAAATCGTGTGCGAACCATTTCAGGAGTACTCATACATCCAGAAAGTCAAAAAAAGACACCGCGTCAAGGAAAGGTTGTTTCAATCCTCAAAGATGTTTCATACCTCAAAGATGTTTTGCCCTTGACAAATCAAAGTCAAGCCAAACATCGGTGATGATATATGATTAAAGTTGAAAGTATTTCCAAATCATTTAATTCAATTGAAGCAGTTAAAGATATCAGTTTTCATATCCAGAAAGGCGAAATTGTAGGGCTGCTTGGTCCAAACGGCGCCGGAAAAACCACGACGATGCGCATGATGACGGGATTTTACAAACCCGATTCGGGCAGCATCCAGATTGGCGGTCTGGATATATTAAAAGATCGTCTTGAAATTCAAAAAAAAACAGGATATCTTCCTGAAAACTCAGCCCTGTATGCCGACATGCTGGTGTGCGATTATTTGTATTTTATTGCCTGTTCATACCAGTTGGATCAAAGTACGATTCAAAAAAATATGGATTATGCCGTGACTGCCACGGCTCTGGAAAAATATTTTTACCGGCCTGTTGCGCAACTCTCCAAAGGTTATAAACAAAGGGTTGGAATTGCCGCTACATTAATTCACGATCCGGCCATATTGATTCTGGATGAGCCCACATCCGGCCTTGATCCAAATCAAATTGCGGAAATACAAAGATTAATAAAGCTATTGGCTCAAAGCAAAACCATTATTTTAAGTACGCATATCTTAAAAGAAGTAGAGAACACCTGTCAGAGAGCCATTATTATTTCCGAAGGTAAAATTGTCATGGACGAACCTTTGAGCAATGTTCATGCGCTAAAAAAAGGGGGTTATAAAACCCATCTGACGTTGGCGGGGCAAATATCGGGCATTTCTGAAATTCTGGAAAGAGAGTTCAGGGAAAAAGTTCAGGAAAATTTTCTGGAAAATGAATCTCGTTTTGTTTTAACGGCATCGGAGCATATGGGCGAGAAAATCTTTCAATGCGCCAAAAGCAACAACTGGCCTTTAAAAGAATTGTATACGGAAAAAGAATCCCTTGAGAATATTTTCAAGGATCTTACAGGAGGTCAGCAATGAGCTTGTCGTGGAGCAACATAAGAACCATTTACAATCGTGAAATTAATAACTACTTTAATACGCCTATTGGTTATGTGTTTTTGATAATTTTCAGCCTGTTTATAAATTTTTTGTTTTTATATTTGCCGAACTTCTGGGATGTAAATTCAGCGTCCATGGAAAATTTTTTTTCCTGGATGCGTATTGTTTATATGTTTTTAATCCCGGCCATCACCATGCGATTATGGGCAGAGGAAAAGAAAACCGGCACTATTGAAGTCATTTTTACCATGCCATATCAAACTGCAGAAACCATTCTGGGGAAATATTTGTCGGCGCTTTCCTTTCTTGGATTTGCCTTGTGCAGCACTATTTTTATTCCCATCTCCATTGGAACCATCAGCTCGCCCGACTGGATGTTGATTATCGGTGGATACCTCGGCTTGACATTGCTTGGAGCGGCTTACATTGCGATGGGACTTTTTATATCCTGGTTTACGCAGGATCAGATCATAGCTTTTTTGATTACCATAGCAGCCTGTTTTTTATTTTTTATAATGGGCTATCCCTCATTTTTGCAACTAATGGGCATTTTGGGGCCATTGATGGCATATGCCTCGGTAAGCTGGCATTATGATTCTCTTGCGCGGGGAATGTTTGATACGCGCGATATATTTTATTTTTTGACATTTATCGGGATTTTTATGTACATGAATTATTTTGCAATTGAGAATAAAAAATGACCCAGAGCAAGACAATGATTGAAACAATGAATAAAATAATAAACAAATTTCAGAATTCCAGAAAAGTAACGTTAATGCTTGCTTTGGCATTATTTGTCCTTGTCAACTGGCTAAATTATGGTTTCTACGTTCGCTTTGATCTGTCCGCTTCTGGCAGATACCGTTTGACGGGCGCCAGTAAAGATATCTTGCGCAACCTTCCGGAAAAGGTAACCATCGAGGCGTATTTTTCAAAAGATATTTCCGAAGCCTATATGCAGCCGGTAAAACAACTCCGGGATTTTCTGGAAGAGTATGCTTCTTCTTCACACGGGAGGGTGCATTTGTTATTTTTAAATCCTGATGAGGATGAAAAAATTATGCAAAAAGCCCGCTCTTTGGGCATTCAACCCATGCCCATTGGTTCTGTGGACAGGAAAAAACAGGAAGTCAGCCGGGTCTTTTTGTCTCTGGCGCTTTATTATGAAGACAAGACACAGGTCATCCCGGATATTCTCAGGCAAAGTCAGGCGCTGGAGTATTTTTTAACGGCGAATATTTATAAAATGGCTCATCCCACAGAACGCAATATCGGACTGCTGGAAACCGGTGGGGAGTTTGCCACAACATCCGGCGATAACCCGTTTCACTCGCTTGAAATTCTGGATAAAAGCATGCAGACATTTTACGGCAATATGATTTCCGTAAAAGCCGATGCGGAAGAAATTTCAGATAATATTTCTGTATTATTTATTGTATCTCCCCATAAACTGACAGAAATGGAAAAGTACCATATTGACCAGTTTATAATGAGGGGAGGGAAGGTCATTCTGGCTTCAGGGGGGGTGGATATCAATTTTAACAATCTTGTGGCAACCCCAAAAGAAAAAGACGTTCTGGAGTTTTTTAGCAATTATGGTATCGCCATCCACCCGGATATGGTTTATGATTCAAAAAATTATATTCCATTCAGACAGCCCGTAAACATGCTTCAAATGATTGAAATCCCCTATCCGGTCTGGCTGGCCATCCCGTCGGAAAGTCTGAATCAGGGCAGTTTGTTGACAAAAAACTTCAAGTATCTGGTTTTTCCATGGGCCAGTTCGATCACTCCGGATTCATCCAAAATTCAAGACCCCAAAATTACCGTGCTGGCCTCCAGTAGCTCCCGTTCGTGGCTTAAAACAGAAGGTATTGCGATAAATCCCGAAATGCTAAAGAACAGCCTCGATAATTTACCTCCCGATTCAGAAATGAAACCTGCCGTCCTGGCATGTGATATTGAGGGAAAATTTACGAGCTATTTTGCAGGTCGAAAACTTCCGGCTGGAACAAAAAATTATGTACCGAAAAGCGAACACCCTGGCAGGATCGTTGTCGTTTCTACTCCATTTGCATTTACCAATAACATTCAACCGGTTTCCCTTGCACAAAACATGAATATTAACTTTTTCCTTTCCACTCTTGATGTAATGCATGGCCTTGATGAACTGGTTAAATCCCGAAACAGAATTCAGACAGAAAATCCAATGATTGGTCCTGTCGATATGTGGATGAAAAATTTGATGGTGATTTTCAATTTCATGCTTCCGTTGATTTTTATATCAGGTTATGCAGTTTTAAGGTTTATGACAAGAAACCGGTTAAGTAAAAAAGTGTATTCTGCCATGTCCGGCGCCGGAGTTAAGGAGGGCGAATCCAATGCCTGATTTTAAAAATATAAACATTCGACTGCTAACAATAAATCTGGTTGTTTTAATAATTGCTTTTCTGGTCAATGACCCTGCGCATTTATTTGAGTCTACCTATGCGCAATCGCCGCGACTGCTGAAATTCAGAACCCAGTCGGAAATTTCAGAAATTACAATAAACGCGCCCGGCAACCCCCAATTGATTTTAAAAAAATCGGAAAGCGGCTGGTCGGTTCAAACATCCGGCCAGGACAAGGATTACCCGGCGGATAATCGCATTGAAAAGGCTCTGGAGACTCTTATGGATCTTCATAAATATTATGAAGTAACGAGCAATGAAAAAAAATACGCTGAATACGAGATCAATGATGATGCGCTGATGGTGGAATTAAAAGGATCCGGAAAAACAGAACAGTTGTTGATAGGAAAACCAGGTTCCGGTTTTAATACAAGCCTCGCGAGAATCAAAGGCGAAAAGACAGTTTATTCGGTGAAAGGGAATTTAAAATCCGACTGGAACCAGAACATGGATTACTTTAGAAACAAACGTTTGTTTCAATTTTCCAGAGAAAACATACAAAGCATAAGCGTTCAGGGGCCTGTCTGGTATACCCTGAAAAATTCGGACGACAAGAAATGGCTGCTGACATCTGGAAACATGGAGGTCGAAGCCAACCTGATTAGAACCGACCGGCTGCTGGATGACATATGCCTGATGGAAGGCAGCGAGTTTAACAATTCAGGACAAACCGGATTTGTTTACGGAAGTATCAAAGTTGAACTGAAATCCAATACCGGATTTACCTTGTCCATAAACCGGAATGGAAATGATTATCTGGTGAAATCCGAATTTAATCCGTACTGGCAGAAAATTTCAGAATATCGGATCAAGGCACTTTTTCCTCCAATGGATGAGTTAAAGGCGAAACCCGGACAATGATTGTGAATCCAATGATTAAAGAGATACAAAAATACACGATTTTTTTCATTTTGGGGATCTTTTTGATTTTTTCGTGCAACAATGCAAACTCCCTTGCAAAGGAGGGATTAAAAAATCTCGATCAGGGCAAGAAAATTACCGCCTTAAAGTATTTTGAGGAAGCCCTGGATTCAAACAAAAAAAACCCGATCGCGCTTTACGGAAAAGGGAAAATAATGACCGAATCCACTTTGACGCTGAGTCTGGGGCAAAAACTTCTCGAGAATTCCATTCCAAAGTTAGGCGATGAATACAAAGTGGATGCTATTTTGACTCTGGCTCGCTCCTATGCCCGGACGAATCTTTATGACAAGGCCATAAAACTGCTTGAGGAAAGCACAAGCGCAGAGCCCGCCTTTCCTGATCTATATATAGATTTGTCTTTTTATTACATTCAGACCCTTGAAAAAACCAAAGCCAGGAATATTCTTGCAAAAGGTCTTGAGGCCAACCCCAAAGCGGTGAGTCTTTATCTGGAACTGGCCAATGTGGATATCAAGCACTTTGGCAACCACACCTCGGCTTTAAGCTCTCTGGAGAAAGCTTATAAACTGGAGAATGAAAATCAGGAAATAATAAACAAAATGGCGCTAGAAAATTATATACTTGGTAATATCAAGGGGACGGTAGAATATCTGGAAAAATTAAAATCACTCCAGTCGGACAGCGCAGAAAAATCAAAAATAGACGAATGGATCGCGCAGGCAAAGGCTGGAAAATGGCAGGCCAACCCATAAAACCCGTCAGAATTCACGAGGAAGAATATTCGTGGGTTCTTTATTTCAGCTTTTCATCGTGGTTGATTTTAAGCTTGTTTTTTTTTACCGGAGTTTACAAAGAAATCATTTTATCGGCAGACAGGAAGTATGAAACGCATGATGAAAAACTGAAGATTACCCATGTGCTTATTGACCAGGAACTGGAAAATAATGCGCCGTCGCTTCAAAAAAAAGCTTTTATTGGAGATCAAAACAACCAGGCTTCGGGAAAAATTACCGATTTAAAGGGTTTTGAATCCATGTCGCAGAGCAATGAAATGCGATTTTCTCGCGGAAGTGAAAATCAAAAAAACACGGCAGAGAATCCTTCAAAAGCAGAAAAAAAGATGCAGGATGCTCTGGGCAACCAGTTTGATGTCAAAATTGTAACATCTCTTCAGGACGGCTCGATGAATGAGCAGACGACACAGAAGGCAAACCTGCCAGAAATAGCCAAAGACAATTCAAAGGCCAGTATTCCGGGAAATTATGAGTTTAAAAAACAATTTGTCTTTTCATGGGATAATAATGGAATGCCGGTTATTCCCACAATATATGAAAAAAATTATAAATATTTTAAAAACATACTGGATAAAATTCACAACAACTGGTCTCCGCCAGGCGGAATGCCGTATCCAACATTTGACTCGGCTTTTAATTCACAGGGCTTTGTTCCGGGGAGAAGTACTTATCAGACTTTCCCGGATCAGGATGTGCAAATCGTTTTTTCCATAGATTCCAGCGGCAATGTAACAGAAACAAAACTCTGGAGGTCTATGGGTTTTAAATCTCTGGACAGAGCCTGTCTCGATGCCATAATAAAATCCAGGAACTTTGGACCGCCTCCCGAAGATCTTTTGGACAATAACCGGAATTTTATCATGCCGATGACATTTCGCATTATGGGTACCGAGTAGCCATGGAACTTTGGCGGAACACAAGGCCTCCGGATTATTCAAATACCGCGCCGCGGGCCGCGTTTGTAACCAGTTTTTGATAACGGCTCAAGTACCCGCCCTGAACAGTATTTTTTAAATTCACCCATGTTTTTTTGCGCTGACTGAGGCTAATTTCGTCCACCAGCAATTGAATTTTATTTTCGGGGATATCAATTTTTATTTTATCGCCGTTTTGAATCAGGGCAATGCAGCCGCCTTCAGCAGCTTCGGGGGAAACATGTCCAATGCAGGCTCCCCGCGTACCTCCGGAAAAACGCCCATCGGTAATCAGGGCAACTTTATCGCCGAGACCTTTTCCCATGATGTAAGAGGTCGGAGCAAGCATTTCCTGCATACCCGGACCGCCGCGAGGTCCTTCATAGCGAATGACCACCACATGACCGGCTTTTACCTGGCCTCCCAGAATTCCTTTAATGGCTTCGTCCTGGGAATTAAAAACAACGGCTTCCCCCTCAAAGTGAAGCATTTCTTTAATGACTCCGGCTGACTTTACCACGCATCCTTCCGGAGCCAGATTTCCATACAAAACATTTAACCCCCCGGTCTGGGAATATGCTCCGGTAACGGTGCGAATGCAGTCGTAAACATCGATCCCCGGAATATTTTTCAGGTCAGGAGTTTTCCCTTCAAAGCTGAGCCCCTTTTGACCCGGAACACGGGAAGGCAGCATGGAGGCCATTTCCAGAGCCTCCGGCAGGGCGGTTTGAGAGCGTATATCATAATCGGAAATATTTTGAGAGATTGTTTTCCCGGTGACGGTCATTTGATTTTCATGGAGCAAACCAGGTTTTCCCCGCAATATTTCGCCAAGAATTGTGTGGATGCCTCCTGATAAATGAATGTCCTCCATATGGTAGGCCGAAGATGGAGAGACTTTGCAAATGTTGGGAGTTTTGGCATTTAGTCCATTAATTAATTTCATGTCAAAATCAACGGCGCCGGCCTCGTGGGCTATGGCGAGAGAGTGAAGCAGGGTGTTGGTAGAGCCGCCCATGGCCATGTCGAGAATCATGGCATTTTCCAGAGATTTTTTATTAACAATTTTTCTTGGAAGCAAAGGGTAATTTTCGCCCTCTTTTTCGTGTTTTTTTACCATATCTACAACAAGATGCGAGGCTTTTTCAAAAAGATTTATCCGGTATTTGCTGGTAGCCAAAAGACTGCCATTACCGGGAAGCGCCAGGCCAATGGCCTCGTTCAGGCAATTCATGGAATTGGCGGTAAACATTCCGCTGCAGCTTCCACAAGAAGGGCAGGCGTATTTTTCGCGGGTTTGCAGTTCATCGGCGCTCATCTTGCCTTCGTTGTACGCCCAACGCCTTCAAAAACGCTGATTAGATCCAGTATTTTTCCGTCAGGAGATTTTCCGGCTTCCATGGGGCCGCCCGAAACAAAAACCGTGGGGATATTTACCCGAAGGGCTCCCATAATCATTCCGGGAACTATTTTGTCGCAATTTGGAATGGCAATGAGACCGTCAAAACAATGGGCATTGAGAACAATTTCCATAGAGTCGGCAATTACCTCGCGGGAAGCCAGGGAATATTTCATCCCGTCGTGCCCCATGGCGATGCCATCGTCTACCCCGATCACATTAAAAACAAAAGGGACTCCTCCGGCATCGCGGACAAATTGCTTTACCATTTCGCCGACTTTGTCCAGATGAATATGACCCGGAATAAAATCCATGTAGCTGTTGGCAATGGCAATAAATGGTTTGTTAAAATCCTCATCCGTCAGCCCGGTCGCACGAAGCAGGGAACGGTGGGGCGCCCGTTCAATACCCTTTTTGATTTGGTCAGATCTCATATAATGAAAGCGCAAAATTAAACCTGTGATGTCAACCATATTCTGAAACAGGGGGATCAAAAGACAAAAGGCGGCAAGGTATGTTTTTGTCCCCCCTGCGGCGGACGCGGTTCCGCCGCACCCCCCGGATTTTTTTGTTGTCAGTACACCATATGGAAAAATAAATCGTTAAAACAACCAGAATCGCCGAAAATGCAGGTAACATGAAATCTATTTTAAAAAACAAATTAATGATTATTTTGGCATTTGCGCTTGTAACGGCATTGGGCAAAACACCGACGTTGTTTGCGCAAAGCTCTGAAGAAAACCCGACGCCGGAGTCCGTATTAAACAGCGCTTTTTATTATTACAACAGCTATGATTATGACAAAGCCATTGAATATTTTGAAAAATACAACAAAATGGCGGGAGACGAAGAAGTTTCCCTGATGCACCTCGGAAAAATATACCTGAATTTGAAGCAAAATGAAAAGGCCAAAGGTTATTTTGAGCGCATTTTAAAATTAAATGCAAAAAACCAGGAAGCCCTGATTTTCCTGGCGGATATATATATTAATGAGAAAAATTACGATCAAGCCATAAAGTCTTTGAAAACCATTGTGGAATTAGACCCGGTCGATGAACGGGCTTTGTTTACCCTCGCTGAAATTTACCGCGAAATAAAAAACAAGCGGATGAGCATGGTCTATTATAAAAAACTCTCTATCGCTACATTGAAAAGCAGCTCAAACTACAGGCTGTTAAGCAAGGCCTATACCCAGATAGCCAGATATTATTACGATCACCAGGATTTTGAAAAGGCGCTGGAATACTATAAAAAAATAACGGAAATAAATCCGGAGGATTACAATGCAGCATATATTTACGGCGAATTGCTGAAAGTCAACGGACGATTTTCAGAATCGGCGGATGTAATGCAGGTACTGCTGGAAAAGGAACCCTCCAATGTTTCGATTATTGAATCCATTGTGGAATCGCTCTTTGTACTGGATGATTATCGTACACGGGCTTTTTTAAATGCGTACATGGAGTATAGCAATCGACCTGATCCCGTATACATGGGCATGGATAAGCTATTGACCGGAGATCCCGAAGCTGCCAGAGTGTATTTTCAAAAAGCTTTAATAAGAAATCCAAACAGACTTGGCGCGCATATAGGATTGTTAAAGACAATAGATCCCAAAGAAACGGAAAATATCAAACTGGAAGCGTACAATGTCGTTGTTCTGGCTCAAAAAATCCGGGCGTATCCGGTGGCAATTCGATATATGGATACCGTCTTTAAAATACTTGATGACGAGCAAAAGAAGGCAGGCGATATAAATATAATCCAGAAAAAAGATGCGCCAAAAGGCAGCAAGCAGGAAGTCGAGAAACTGGTAAATGAATGGATTGATGCATATTATACACATGCCATTACGATGGAAAATCTCGGCAATACAAAACAGTCCGTTGCGTACTACATAGAATCGTTGCGAAAAATAAATGATCTGGTTTCAACGTACAATCGTCTTTCCCAAAAAAAAGATGGGGATCAAAAAGATGCCATTAAAATACTGAATCAAAAAAAATATGAAGTGCTGTTAAATTTAAGCTGGGCTGTGTTCCGGCAAAGAAGCGAATTCCATATGAACCTGTCGCGCTATTTAAAAGAAACCCTCGATATCAATAAAGATGATCCACGAGGTTTTTTTCTAAACGGGCTTGCGGAGTTTGAAAATGCCAAAGACTCAAAAAATCCCTTGCGGGAATACAAAATGGCTGAAAAGCATTTTCGGAACGCGGTAGAATATTCAGAGATTCAATCGGAGCAAAAAAAAGCTCCTGCAAATTATTATTTTTATCTGGGACTGGTATGCGACAAACTCAACGAATTTGATAAAATGGAAGAGAATCTGAAGAAATCCATTGACCTGGAACCCAACAATCCAACATATTTGAATTTTTTGGGATATATGTATTCTTTAAAAAATACTGAACTGGGTAATGCCCTGGAGTACGTATCGCGGGCGCTGGAAGACGATCCTGAAAATGACGCTTACCTCGATTCCCTTGGCTGGATATATTTTAAAATGTCCAAATATGATGAAGGCCTTGGGCAATTGCTTGTGGCAAGAACAATGTCCGAAAAAAAAGGAAAAGTAGATCCTGTAATTGATTATCATATTGCAGAGACCTATCAGAAAATGGGAAATTCAAACCAGGCATTGCGTTTTTATAAAACCACGCTGGAAAATATCATAAACGCATCAGAGCCCATGGATAAAAAGTATATAGAGATGCAGATCCAGAAATTATCCAGAGCTGGTTCAGGCGCTGGAGCAAAATAGCATGAAAAAAATAATTGCCGTCATTGTTTTTGCGCTGGCGGGCTGGAATTCAGGCTGTAAATCCGCACAAATTGAATCAGAAGTCCCGACAAATAACAAAGATATTGCAAATACATATTCAGCGTACAAACAAATGCAGGGCGACTTTGTTTTGAGCGGGCGGGCAAACGGCAAGACGTTTTCGTATAACGGTAAAATTAATGTCGAAAACGGAAAAGCGCCGCAGGATTTGGCATTGTTTATGATCATTCGGGATATGATTTTTCAGTCGCCGCTGAGCAGTATGCAAATAAAAGACGGAAAGTTGTTGTTTAAAGACATGGTAAACCATGTGGATAAAGAGTACGCATATAAGGATTCGAGTTTTGTGTTTTATTCAAACCAGGAAATCCCCATGGAGGTACTCATCCCTCTTTTTTCGGGAAATCTGCCCGATGGTCTTGTCGGACGGGGAAAGGCAAATGTTGATAAAAGTATATACCATCTAAAGGCCAGAGAATATGAACTGGCGGGGTTTTTTAAAAACTCAAAGTTGACCACATTGATTTATAGTCCTCCGGAAAATTATTATCAAATTATTTTTGAGAGCAGCGGTCATGTGCAAAACGCACAAAATCGGTATTTCCCGGAAAAAATTAAAGTAAGCGTTGGCAAAGACGAGTACTTTGAAATAACGTTTAAGAAGATTGATATAAAGTAAATTGAATAGTCCGTCGAACAAAGAAAAACTGGATTTTTTATTTTCGCAAATAAAATCCTGTCAGAGATGTCCGTTAAGCGCAAGCCGTTCAACGCTGGTATTTGGCGACGGGAATCCGGATTCGAGAATTGTTTTTGCAGGCGAGGCTCCCGGAAAAGAAGAGGATTTACAGGGCAGACCATTTGTGGGAAGATCGGGACAATTGCTTTCAGAAATGATACTTGATGTTTTTCGCTTGCAAAGAAAAGACTACTACATAACAAATATATTAAAGTGCCGTCCGACGATAAACCAGGAAATGATAAAGGACAGGCCTCCCGCGCCGGAGGAAATAGCATCCTGCATGCCGATTCTTATGGAACAGTTGAAAATTGTAAAGCCGGATGTCATCGTCGCTATCGGTTCAAGTTCAACGAAGGCTCTGCTAAATACTAATGAGGGAATTACAACTTTGCGGGGAAAATGGTCTGTCTTTAAAGATATACCGTTGTTACCGACATTTCATCCAAGCTATGTTTTAAGGAATGGGGGGAAAAACAGTCCGCAATATGCCATGATGATAGCCGATTTAAAAAAAGCACGGGAACGGTTGCTTTAGTAAAATCGGAACCGTCCGGACTCAAGCGTTTTACAGGGGACTTTTGATTCCCTTTAATTGGGGAGATGTAACCCTGGTGTAGATGGTCGTGGTAGAGACATTTTTGTGACCCAGAAGCTTTTGGATGTATCGCAGGTCGGTTCCATTCTCAAGAAGATGAGTGGCAAAGCTGTGGCGAAGATCATGTGGGGTCGCTTTTTTACCGATTCCGCTTTTAGAGAGGGCATGCTCAAAAATTTTTTGTACGGTTCGAATCGATAGCATTTTTTCGCCGGAGGGATCCGCAGAAGAAGTAAAAACATAGCTATTCAGATCTTTGTTTAAAAAAATTTGCCGGAGATCATTGACCAATCGCCGGGAAAATACCGTAAGGCGGTCTTTTCGTCCCTTGGCGTTTCGAATATGGATGGTTAGATTTTCAAGGTCAAAATCTTTTTTTCGAAGCGAAACAACTTCGGATATCCTCAGTCCTCCGGAGTACATCAAAGCAATAATCAGTTTGTGTTTAAGATTTGTTAAGGAGGTTAAAATAGAGACAATTTCCTGGCGGGTAAGTACGGTAGGCAAATGCGTTGATGTGCGTGTTTTTTCGATAAACGCAAGGTCGATTTTTTTTTGCAAAATCCGGTTAAAATAATAATATATGGCAAATCGGTGTATTTTGATTAATGACATGGATCTTTGTTTATTGTAAAGATACAAGAAATAGTTTCTCCCCATTATTTCGTCCATTTGCTCCAGAGACTTGCCATAGTTATAAACAAGCCAGAGGTTTAAATTTTTCAATGCCGAAGTATACGCCTTGATAGTTTTGGGGGAATAGTTTTGCAATCGAAGATCTTCTAGCAATTTTTCAATGTGGGGAAGCGTAATCTGATATTGTCCGGATTTGATTTTTTGCGCCCATGTGTGTAAAGACCTGCGCGTCGCTCCAAGAGATTGGTAATAGCCGATGAGTTCCTGAATTTGAACCGGAAGAATGAACGAGCGTTTGATGAGAAAATTGTCGATTTGCCTGTTGCTAATGTATAATGGGTGCGTTCGAGGGTACATTCGCACTAACTCCTTCAAAACAGGATATTGCGCCATACGGTTTTTCTCTCTTTTATCATCTACACGCATTAACTTCTATATTATACAGTTATCCCCCCTTTTTTTTCGCCCTAACTCAATTTTTTTATATTATTTCCCATAAAAAATATGATTTTTCTGCATATCAAACCGCAATACACATAATTGTAGTTATGCGGAATTGCGAGTCTCTGTTGATGGATTGAGATTTATAAAGTTCTTTTGAGTATCAACGGAATTTTTTCGGCCATATATGCTATCGGAGTTTA
>Ga0224495_10001940_pt1 | contig 13971 bp, 12 predicted proteins | sample SF_Jul11_sed_USG_FD_168128 | JGI IMG/M metagenome (GOLD analysis project Ga0224495, IMG submission 168128) | Sediment microbial communities from San Francisco Bay, California, United States - SF_Jul11_sed_USGS_4_1 | ecosystem: Environmental > Aquatic > Marine > Sediment | place: USA: California... | reverse complement strand
AAGAATGTTTGTAATTTGTGTGGTTCTTCTAATTTCAGGGAATTCCCAGTCATTTATACATTCACTAATTGTAAATATAATTTAATCCAATGTTGTAAATGCAATTTGATTACAGTTTCACCAATGCCTTCCCCGGAAACCATAAGAAGTTTTTATAGTGATGAATATTTTAAGAAAGATTATCAATGCGGGATTAAAACTGATAACTACTACGCAGAAGGGGCAGCTACAATCCAGAAAGCAAATCAAGTACTACCTCTTTTAAAGAAGCTAAAACCAAAAGGAGTTCTTTTAGAAATTGGGTGTGCGGGTGGTACTTTTTTAGATCAGGCTTCAAAGAATAACTATGAAGTCGAGGGGGTGGAGGTCTCCTCATCTATGAGTGAGAAAGCTTCTGAGCTTTATGGGGTAAAGGTAAGGCAAGGAGACTTTGAGAAGTTGGAATTTATGGATGGATCGTTTGACATAGTTTGCATGTTTGACGTGTTTGAGCATCTTAGAGAACCAAAACAAGCTTTAGCGAAAATCTATCGGATTTTAAAATCCAACGGAATAGTTGTAATAGACATTCCCACTACTAAAAATGCTTTAGCTTTCAAGCTTTCTACGAAAATCCTCGAGATTGCTAAAAAGACAAGAGGAATTTCATCGCCTCCATATCATCTTTATGAGTATCTTCCAAGTACTCTACAGAGGTTTTTACGCTTGACCAACTTCGAATTATGCAAGGTAAAAAAATACACCACTCCTCCCTGGAGATATCTAAATGAGGATGGTTCCAGGATTAAAAAATTAATGTTGTGCATTACAAGATATTTTAATTATTTACTAAGCATATCTTTTAAGGTCTACACCGATAGGTTATTAGTCATTGCTCAAAAATAGGAAAACAAAATGTGCTAATCTTATAAAGGGTAATAAAATCAATGGAAAAAAATTACTCTGATTCAAGAAATATATTCCTTTTTTTAAGCTAGTATAAGAGGCTGTTTTGTGTAAACATTTGATTCTAATCCGTTGTTAATTATAGGCTTATAGTTAAAGATAAAATGAATCCTTTTCGGGGCATAACATTTGCTCAATTTCTGAACAAAAAGAAGTTTTGTTTTTTTAAGTTATCAAAAAGGATAAACCCTATCCCAGGAAGGGATAAAAAAGAATGGATTCTGTTAAGTTCAGTCAGGAAGTTAAAGATAGCCAGTATGAGAAAAAGGGGGGTGTATTTTTTCACTTAATAAAGTTAAAAACCTTATAAGCGGCTTAACAGAAATCTGTATGAGTAAATATATCGCTTAATAAAAATGCACTATTTTATCACAGGTGGAGCAGGATTCATCGGAAGTCATCTGGTCGATAGATTGATGTCGAGGGGTGAAGTAACCGTATATGATAACCTCACCTCCGGGAAAATTGAGTTTATTTCTCACCATCTGGGAAATCCTGCGTTCAAATTCATTCAAAAAGACTTACTTGATTATGAAGATTTAAAAGAGGCAATAACAGGTCATGATATGGTATTTCATCTAGCTGCTAACCCGGATGCCCGCCTGGGAATAGAAAAAACCCGACTGGATTTGGAACAGGAGACTATGGCTACTTTTAATGTTTTAGAAGCGATGAGAGAAAACAGCATAAAGAAGATAGTTTTCTCTTCAAGCGGAACCATTTATGGTGAAACACCCGTTATCCCTCTGCCAGAAAACTATGGACCTGTTCTACCCATCTCTCTTTATGGAGCAGGCAAAGTAGCTTCTGAAGCCTTGATTTCCGCTTTTTGTCATACTTTTGATATTCGATCCTGGATTTTCCGCTTCTCCAATATAATCGGACCCAGAGGAACTCATGGTGTAATCTATGATTTCATACATAAGCTGAAAACCAATCCGGAGGAGCTGGAGATATTAGGCGACGGAACTCAGGAAAAACCTTATCTCTCAGTGGAGGATTGTGTCGGGGGTATACTCTTCGGACTTGAAAATTCTTTTGACAAGGTGAACTTCTTCAATCTGGGATGCGAATCCACTACCACTGTAAAAACCATCGCCCGGATAGTGGTAAAAGAATTAAAACTGGAAAATGTTAAATTCAAGTATACCGGTGGTGATAGGGGTTGGCCCGGAGATGTTCCTAAGGTCAGGTTTGATATCCAGAAGATGAAAAATCTGGGCTGGAGACCAGAACTTCACTCAGACGAGGCTGTGTTAAAAGCAACAAAAAGTTTAATAGGTGAAATCCTGGGGGAAAAAGTATGCAAATGGTAATTCTGGCAGGAGGGTTAGCCACAAGGTTAAGACCTATGACATTAAACACCCCAAAGTCGATGATAAAGGTAGCCGGTCGACCTTTCCTGGAATACCAGCTGGAGCTTTTAAAAGAATATGAGATAAAAGATATACTTTTATGTGTTGGATATAAGGGAGAGCTAATTAAAGAATATTTTGGTGATGGGAAAAAAATGGGAGTGAACCTTTCCTACAGCTTTGATGGTGAAAAGCTTTTGGGCACAGCTGGTGCTCTTAAAAAAGCCTATAAGCTGCTTAACGAGAACTTCTTCCTGATGTACAGCGATTCATATCTGCCGTATGATTTTCAAAGGATAGAGGATTTTTTCAAAAATAAAGACAGACTTGCCCTGATGGTAGTATATAAAAACCAGAACAGGTTTGATAAAAGTAACGTTTTTATCCAGAACTGTCTGGTAAAACTTTACGATAAGACCTTCCAGCAGGAAAAACTGGAGTATATTGATGCCGGGTTATCGATCCTCAGAAAAGAGGTCTTAAATATTATACCGGAGAACGAGTCCTGCGATTTAGAGCAGCTCTATAAAATCCTTATATCTGAAAACGAGATATCAGCTTATGAGATCATACAGAGATTTTACCAGATAGGCTCTCCCGAGGGATTAGGAGAATTTACAGAATTAGTTAAAAACGGGGGATTAAGTTAATGATAGTAACCAGAACGCCTGTGCGGATTCCATTGGGTGGAGGGGGAACTGATCTTCCCTCTTATTATACACGGCACGGTGGGTTTTTAATAAGTGCCGCCATAGATAAATATATTTATATCACCGTAAATAAAAGATTCGAGAAGAGCATCCGGGTCAGCTATTCCCAGACCGAAATAGTCGATTCGGTCGAGGAGATAAAACACCCTCTTGTCAGAGAATCATTAAAATTCCTGAATATAGACTCAGGGATTGAAATAACCTCCATTGCCGACATTCCATCAAATACTGGACTGGGAACATCATCCTCTTTTACTGTTGGCCTTATAAATGCTCTTCATACTTATAAACATGAAAAAGTGAATGCCAAAGAACTGGCTGAGGAAGCCTGCCATATAGAGATCGGGCTTCTAAAAGAGCCTATTGGAAAACAGGACCAGTACTTGGCTGCCTTCGGTGGTGTAATCTGTCTGGACATTGACCGGTTGGGTAATGTCGATGTTAAGCCAGTTAGACTCTCCGAGGACGCCTTAGACCAGCTGGAGAGCAACACCCTGCTTTTCTATACCGGAATAAGGAGATCCGCCTCTGAGGTTTTGTGCTCTCAGAACCAGGGTGCGAGCCTCAATCAGGAACAGGTTATTCGGGCATTGCACCAGATAAAAAAGATCGGTTTGGAGATAAAGAAGTCTTTCGAAAAAGAAGATTTGGAAAGGTTCGGAAATCTTTTAGACCAGCACTGGCAGACCAAGAAAACACTTTCCAGTAAGATCTCCAAAGAAAAAATCGACTTATGGTATGACCTTGCCAAAAAGAACGGGGTTCTGGGAGGAAAGCTTATGGGAGCCGGAGGTGGTGGATTCTTTATGCTTTTCTGTAATAATGGTAAAAACGCCTTAAGAAAGATAATGGAACAGGAGGGTTTAAAGGAGATGAGGTTCAGAATAGACTTCGAAGGTTCCAAGGTTCTGGTAAATATCTGAGAGAGGGTGCAGAATGAAAGAGAACAAAACCTTAATCCTTCCTATCACTTTCGATAAAGATATTACCAACATAGCTTTTATCAATTCATATCTGGAGGATATGAAGGAAATCGTGGATAGGCTGGACAGAGAAAAAATCGACCGGATAATCGAGCTGCTTTTCTTTGCCTGGAAAAAGGAAAGAACTATTTTCGTAATGGGCAATGGTGGCTCTGCTTCAACTGCGACCCATTTTGCCTGTGATCTGGCAAAATGCACCATTGTGGAGGGGAGAAAAAGGTTTAGAGTCATATGTTTGAATGATAACATCCCGCTTATGAGCGCTCTGATAAACGATAACGGTTTCGATAATCTTTTCTCTGAACAGCTTAATAATCTGATGAAGAAAAATGATTACCTGATAGGTTTTTCCGTGCATGGAGGAGAGGGTAGGGATAAAGCCGGACTCTGGTCCCAGAATCTTTTGAAAGCTATGCACCTGGCAAAAGAGGAATATCAGGCAACCCTGCTCGGATTCTCCGGATTTGATGGAGGGGGGATGAAGGACATAGCAGATGAATGTCTGGTCATACCTTTTAATTCTACTCCTCAGGTAGAGTCATTCCATTTAGCTATGGAGCATCTCATCTGCAATTGTCTGAAAAAGAAAATAGAGGAATATGAATAAAGCAGTTTTCTTAGACCGGGATGGGGTTATAAACCAGATAGTCTATCATCGGGATATCGGGATTGTGGACACCCCTTTTCATCCATCCCAGTTCAAGCTTTTGCCCGATGTTAAAAAAGCCTTAAGAAAGATAAATAGACTCGGATTGAAAACCATATTGGTTTCCAACCAGCCGGGTGTAGCTAAAAAGCATATGAGCCTGAAGAACTTTTATAGCATAGACCAGAAGATGAGAAAAGAGATGTCAAAAAATAAAGTGACCTTAGACGCAGTATATTACTGTCTGCATCATCCACAGGGTAGTGATAAAAGATTTAAAAAGAACTGCAGTTGCAGGAAACCCAAACCTGGCTTAATCCTCAGGGCATCTAAAGAGCTAAAAATCGACCCTGAAACCTCTTACCTGGTGGGAGATAGCCTTACTGATATCCAGGCAGGAAAGAAGGCTGGGTGTACAACTTTTCTTTTAGGTAATCACAAATGCGACATATGCAGATTAATGGAAAAAAAGAATACCAGGCCGGATTACATTGTAAAAGATTTATTTGAGGCAGTAAAGTTAATAGAGAAAAAAGAGGGGGTAAAATAATGGAACTTTACATCGACACCGCTAATGCTCAGGATATCAAGGAGGCTTTATCCTGGGGGTGTATCTCCGGAGCAACCACCAATCCCAAGATTATGTCCAACGAGAAAGGTGGATATAGTTTCAAAGAAAAGATTCTGGAAATCATAGAACTGGTTAAAAACCCGGTGAGTGTGGAAGTAACTGAAGAGGATCTTCATGGGATGGTGGAGGAAGCCAAAATCTATGCTTCGTGGAATGAGAATATAGTGATCAAGATTCCTATGGGAATTGAAGGGCTGAAAGCTGTAAGACAGCTTGAAAAAAATGAAGGTGTAAAAACAAATGTTACGGCCATAATGTCTTCCAGCCAGGCAATACTGGCTGCTTTATCCGGAACTTCTTATGCCAGTATATTTTATGGAAGGATCTCAGATATGGGTTATGACCCGGTTGAAGTTATAAGGGAAACCTCAGCTCTTTACAAAGAACAGAATATTCATACCAGGCTAATCGTGGGAAGCATACGCACAATCCTGGACGTTAACAAAGCCTTCCTGGCAGGTGCAGATATAGTTACTGTTCCTTTTCCTATCTTGAAGAAAATGACACAGAATCCGAAAACCGAAGAGACCATAAAAGAGTTTAATTCAATCTGGAGAGAGATGAAAGAAAAGGGATTAATCAAACTCGAAGAGAAAATCTCCCCCAGAAAGTTAACCATTACCAGAGCTTTAAAGGTATGAAGATAGCTTTCATAGGACAGAAAGGTATACCTGCCATCTATGGAGGAATCGAGGACTTTACCGAAAAGGTGTCACTCAGGCTGGTAAAAAGAGGTCACCAGGTTACAGTATATTGCAGACCTTATTATACCCGGTTAAATGGAGATTACAAGGGCGTAGCTTTAAAGAAGATAAGAAGTATAAAAAGCAAACACCTGGATGCAATCTCCCATACTTTTCTCTCCAGTCTGGACGCACTTTTTGAGGATTATGATGTGATTAACTATCAGGGTACAGGACCTTCCTCTTTATCTTTTTTACCCAGATTAAAAGGAAAAACCAAGATTGTGGCAACCATCCATAGCCTGGACTGGAAAAGAAAAAAGTGGGGTGTAATAGCCAAAACCCTCTTAAGAATGGCAGAGTATCCCTCTGTTTATTACCCACACAAGGTCGTCACTATCTCTGAGGGATTAAAAAAATATCTGGAGAAAAAATATAACAAAGAAATTTTCAAATTAACCCCTGGAATCGACCCGCCCAATTACAGGGCACCAAAAAGGATTAAAAAATTTGGCCTGGAAAAAGAGAAATTCATACTATTTCTGGGAAGGTTAGTCCCGGAAAAGGGGTGTCATTATCTATTAAAGGCATACAGAGACCTGAATACAGATTACAAACTCTTTATTGCCGGAAACGGCTTTTTCTCAGAGGACTATCTGAATAAGCTTCACCAGTATAAAAGTGATAGAATACTCTTCGGTGGTTTTGTGGAAAAGGAGGTGCTGGAGGAGCTTTTCTCCAATGCTTATTTATATGTTTTGCCTTCAGAGGTGGAGGGCGTTCCTCAAACCTTGCTTCAAGCTTTAAGTTATGGAAGATGCGTTCTGGCAAGTGATATTCCGGAGAACAAGGAAGCTATGGGGAAATGGGGTTTTAATTTCAGAAATAAAGATATAAAAGATTTAAATCAACGTTTGAACTTTCTATTGAATAATAGAGAATTAGTCCTTAAGGGACAGAACCAGAGAAGCGATTATGTTAAAGCAAAATACTCTTGGGACCGGACCGCAGAAGACCTGGAAAAACTTTTCATTCAATGTGTGGGGAGTAATTGAGTTGTTGAATCATCACCTGGTTAAAAAAAGAGGGTTATATGTTAAGGGAAACCGAGTCATTTTATAAGAAAATACATTTTTTAGCTGACCTCTTCCTCACCATAACAGCTTTATACCTTTCTCTGTTTATTTTTGTCGGAGAGCAAAACCTGACTGAATCAGCTATTCAGAAGCTTTTACTCTTAATCCTTCCCATCTGGAGTTTCTTTTTCCTGACCGATCAAAAGGCTTATAAATATAGCCAGCTTTCCATATCAGGGATATTAAAAAAACTTCTCCCCCCGTTTTTGAAAAGCTCTGCCTTGCTGATTTTTCTGCTTTATCTCTCGAGCTCCCCGAGCCAGAATTTTAAAACGTTGATACTCTTCTTTGGATTTGACCTTTTGCTTTTATCTGCCATTAGAATAATAATAAAATTTACCCTGATGATAAATTATTCCAAGGGAAACCATGTCCAGAATATCCTGGTGGTTGGCACCGGGAGTTTAGCTCAGGATTTTATCCGGAAAGCAAAAGAAAACAAGGATTGGAAAGTAAAAATATTAGGTCTTTTGGATTGGGATAAAGCTCAGAGAGGAAAACTTGTCTCCGGTATTCAGGTAATTGGAACCCTGGAGGGCTTGCCGCAGATTATAAAAAATAATCATATAGACTATATAGTCTATGCTGTTCCCAAAAGGTTTTTGAACCTTATCGAGGAAAGCATTTCAACCTGTGAGAAAATGGGTGTTTCCGCCTGTGTGTTAGCGGATTATTTCCCTATTAAATTCAACCATAAAAAGCTTCTGACCTTTGAGGAGACCCCCTTCATCTTTTTCTCCCCTGCTCCCAAAAAGACTGAAGCGGTATTGATAAAGGAGATTTTCGACCGGGTGATAGCTTTTATTCTTATAATCCTTTTTTCTCCATTAATGTTATTGACTGCTATTCTGGTAAAGAAAAGCTCTAAGGGTACTGTTCTTTTCAAACAGCAAAGGGTGGGCTTAAACGGTAAAAAGTTTATCCTCTATAAATTCAGGACTATGGTGGAGAATGCAGAAGAACTGAAGAAATCCCTGCAGGATAAAAACGAGATGGAAGGTCCGGCTTTTAAAATCAAGGAGGACCCCCGTATAATCAGAATAGGTAAGTTTATGAGGAAAACCAGCTTAGACGAACTGCCCCAATTGTTCAACGTTCTGGCAGGGGATATGTCCCTGGTTGGTCCCAGACCTCCACTGCCTCAGGAGGTAAGTAATTATGATATGTGGCATAGAAAAAGACTATGTATGAAGCCCGGATTGACCTGTTTGTGGCAGGTAAATGGGAGAAACAGTATAAACTTCGATAAATGGATGAAGCTGGACTTGGAATATATAAACAACTGGTCCTTGTTTCTGGATTTAAAGATTTTGCTTAAAACCATCCCTGCTGTTCTCTCCATGAGCGGGGTATAAATCAAGATTTAAGAAAGACAATTTTTATCCGATATAATTAAAAGAAGCTTTATATCTATAAAAAAACAATTTTTTATTTAAGGAGCAAAAGATATGAAAGGGGTTAAGATCATATTCTGCTTAATTTTAATTCTTGCTTTCACCTGGTTTAATCTCTCGTATTCATACGATAATGCAGGCTATGGAGCCAGAGCCACTGGTATGGGTGCTTTTGTGGGGCTGGCAGACGATCCCAGTGCTATCTTCTATAATCCGGCTGGAATAGCCCAGATAAATTTACCTCAAATCTACTTTATGTACGACAGGATTACTAAAAATGGATTTGGAGAGCTGGAAAATCCGTATCTCGTTAGCGGGGCAATAGTTTATCCTTTAAATCACAATCTGAGGCTTATTGCTGGTGGAAGTCAGAAAGGCTCCTGGGCTGATCCCACAGCTATTGTGACCAACAACATAGGAATCGTGGGTCTTGCCGGGTGGCTTATGCCTGAACTCTCAGCGGGTTTTAATGGTAAATTCCTCTACAACTCTAATTACGGTAAGAAAAAAGGATTTGATTTTGATCTGGGACTTTTTTGCCGGGTCTCACCTAAATTTTCCTTTGGTATTTCCATGGAAAATGTCTTAGCTCAGGAGATGATCCCGGAACACCCCGACACCTTAAGATATGCAGTGAGACAGGGGAAAATAGGCTTAGCTTATCATTTTGGCTGGGAAAGATATTCAACCACATTAGCCTGGGATTTAAAAGTTAAAAACTCGGTTGAGCCGGAAAACAAGACCTATACTTTGAATTCCCTGGGAATCGAGGAGTGGATTCTGACCGGCAGTGACTTAAGCCTGGGAGTAAGGGGTGGTTACACTTTTGGCAAAGAGTATGAAAAGGATTTAAGCCAGCCCGGTTTCGGTTTTTCCATCAGGTATAAAGGAGTTAACCAGACTTTTCAGTTGGATTACAGTTTTCAGAAATACCCCTATAAAAGTGATGAGAGTATAGCCGGGGACCATCGGGTCTCATTCTCTGTGATGTTCGGAGGCACAGGAGAAAAGAAAAAGGAAAAGGAAGAAGAAGTAGTCCAGGATTTTCACCGTCTGGAGTATGTGGAAATATCACCGATCCAGCAGATTCCCGAACCTGTAAAAAAACCGGAAGAGGTGAAACCGCTTTCCACTAACCAGACCTTTAAACTTACCTCTTCTGTAGAGCAACTATCTGCAGGGAGAAACCGTTCAGTGATGTTTATGCTCAAGCCGGAGCTTGAGGAGCAGATCGATCAGTGGAGGCTCTACATCTGCAGTGAAAAACCAGAAGGTTTTGAGAGTGCCCAGTTAAAACCGGTCCTTTTAAAGATTATCGAGGGAAGGGGTGTTCTTTCTTCCGGAATAATCTGGGATTGCAGGTATAATGGTGAGACCCTCAAAAAAGGAACTTATTATTATGCTCTGGAATTAGTGGACCAGAACGGTCAGCTCCTGTACAGCCAGTGGAACACTTTCAAGTTGAAATAAATTGCAGTAGCAATCTACTTGACACCTGATAACGTTGGGGCAGGACTTTGTCCTGCCATTTTTTTTATTTTGAAGAATTTCAGTAATTTTACAATACTTGATCCGGTAAAATGTTCTCAAAATCAGGATTTACCTGTATGTATCAATTCTTTCCTCATCACACTATCTTAATCATCTTATGCAATCCCAGCCACAACTTGTCTGGCAATCCACTGGCTCAGCACCACCTTTCATTGTGAAATTTATCAGATAAACTATATCTGATACAGTTACATCACAATCTCCATTAACCTCGCCTTTCCATAAAGGCACAGGAGGAGGTCCTCCTTTACAAACATAATTTATAAGGAAAACCGGATCCGAAACAGTGACAGAACCGTCAGTGTTGACATCACCTACAATATTTGGGAACCTGATGGTGAAATCATAGGTGCTGATATCAGTAGCAGTATTCTCCACACAATCCTGAGCTACTATTTTTACCCTGCACTTGGTAGAAGGTGGTCCTGTTACAGGGCAGTTTATTCCAATATTACCTAATCTCGGAATGTCAGTAAAAAGAACTTCATTATATCCATTAGCACCGCTATTCCTATCGAGATAAACATCAATTAAAGTGGTATTATCAAGCCCAGGTGAAGTGCCTGACCCAACTCCCCATATGATAATTCCACTATCCCCAATTACCCACTCCTCTCCACCAATTGGCATATATATATTTGCGTAATAAGGACCACCTTTGTAATATGCGATAAAGGTATGAGTTGATTCCGCAAAAGGCACAGTTATTATCCAAATTGGATATGAATTTGTATTTCCAGTTTCTACATAAAGCCAGTGCTTGAATTCACAATAATATCCACCAAGCTCCTGGTTATCAGCTTGCAAGGTATGGACTTCAAACTGCTCCCAGCAACTGACAAATGGTGAGGCTCTAAGTTCTGTATCTATTCTCAGTTGTCCACCATCCCCCCCAATCCATCTGGTCATTACCTTAGCAATACCAGCACCTTGCATATAACTTTTCCATCCATGATAAATTCCTAATGCTTCCTCTAATATATGATGTCCATTCACATTATCAAAAAGCCCCTCTTCATATTCGTCATAAGATATATTGGAAGCTTCAGAAAGCGCTGATACCATAGTGCTATAGTGCAAGACATCAAAACATAGTTCACAATAAAGGATGCCATCATCCTTACAATTGGGTGTAGATCCACATTGGGAGCTGCATCCATCTGCATAATGAAAATAATTTTGCACCCTAAATAGTATTTTTTTAGCTAAGAGAGAATCAGTGATTCTATCTTCTTGCGGGTAAACAGGAGTCTTGGGCGAATCACAATAGAAGGCAAGAGACCTCTGGAAAAGACTAGGGATAGAGTCAAATCCATTGTGATGGATTGATATAAACCAGTCTGCAAGTGAATCATTTGCCATGTGAGCCCTTTCTACTGTAGAGATGTCTGTGGTATCTGTTTCACGCGTCATTACTACAGAAAAATTAGGATAAAAGTATATCTGCCATCTTAATTCCTTTGCTACTTCTAAATTAATCCACTGCTCAGTTAAATGCAAGTATGGGCCCACTGATCCCTTATTTTGGTTTTTACCTCCACCATTATACCAGTATTTTGAAGCACCGGGTCCTCCATGCCCTGGGTCTATACACACTATATTTTGAGCAAAAGAATTTCGACTAAATAATAATAATGTAACAACAAATAATCCCATAATTAACTTGTTTTTCTTCATTGTAACCCCCATAAATGAAAGTTTATTTTAATCTCATAATAAACACTTCCAAATTCTCCCACTTCGTGTCTCTTGTCCAATAAGCTATCTTCGTCATATCTGGTGACCAAACTGGGTCGTGCTCAAGCTCATCCGACGTATCCGTAAGCTGAGTTTTGCCACTACCGTCCACATTTATTAGATATAATTCAGAGGCAAGAACATAATGCCCATCTTCCTCAGTATCGAAATATACAATTTTCTTACTATCTGGTGACCAGTTACCTGTTCTCCCTTCACTCAAGATTATCCCCACCCCTAAATTAGCTATCTCGTTCCCGGTGCTGTCAAATACAATTATCTCACCTCTGGAGTTCTTTCCTATAAATTTGAGACCATCTGGTGAAATCTGGGCAAACCTATATTCCTTATCAGTTATTCTCTTCTTCCCACTCCTATCCGCACTTACCAACCAAACTCCCTTCTCACCTTTAATCCCTGCAACAATCATCTGTTTTTCTGCTTGTACTGATTTTAATCTTCCGTTTCTAATTACTTTGAAAAATGGTCCACCTCTGAGAGCATGCAAATCTTCATAATATCCCACTGTGCCATCTTTTAAGACAATAAACTTACTTGGCTTATCAGGGGCTGGGTCTTCAAATGTAGGATGGGTTTCGCTAATCGTCTCTATTTTACCGTTTAAGCTTGCTTTTTTCAGTCTGGTAGTTACAGTCTGCTTTCCCTTTATCCTGCCATATTCCCATTCAGAAACCACTAATTCGCTGTCGCTCAACCATTCATAGAATTTGGGTTTAAGGGGGGAAATTTTCCTTATTTCTCCTTTCCCTGACGAATCTGTTACACAAATTCCCTCTGTACATAGAAAAGCAAGTTTGGTCCCATCTGGAGACCACTTGGGTGAACTACCCTTACCAACCAAAATAGTCTCAAACTCTGCTTTGGTCACTTCTGCTGTCTGCTGCCCAGATATCACTATATAACTTAAGGTCATAAGAAGAGCTAATACCGCCAAAATGATAATACCCCATTTACTCATAATACCTCCTATCTCAGATTGGTTTTCAATATAAGATATAAAATCATTATTAAGATTATCAAGGAACTTCTTGCATTAAAAATTAGCCAACCCTATTATAGCAATATTTATTAGCACCAGGACCTCCGTGACCTGGATCTATGCAAAAGTCTTCAAAGCCTTGACAAAACACAGTTAAGGGATACATTAAGCCTACTGCTAACACGATTAACAAAATTAAATTTTTATTCATTATCTCACCCCCGGAATGAAATTATTTGATTTTTATAACATAGATATTATGGCTATAATAGCCAGTACAAGCAATTTTAGTTCCATCAGGGGACCAAATTGGATATCTTTCAAATTCATCTGGAGTGTCGGTAACTTGGGCCCTTTCTGTTCCCTCAGCATTTTCAATATATATATCAGACCCTATTGTCTCAAGTTCCTCGCCTATGGCCGTCATATACATATAGGCTATCTTTTTACCATCTGGAGACCACTTGACATTAGGAGGACCAAGAGTGGCGCTGAAAGTATCACCTGATTCATATCCCTTTTTCCCTACGCAAGTATAAATCCCTTGGAGATCTATTACACATGTGCCACACAGTGATCCACATACTGCCAATATTTTAGTTCCATCAGGTGATAATTCTGGAAAAGAAAACAGCCTTCCAGTCGTAATTCTCTTTTGTATCTCACCATCCAGGCTTTCAATCCAGATATCTCCTGCTCCGGTAGAACCACTGGGAACTACATAAGCCCTCATCTGCTTTTGAGTAGAATCAGATTTTAATCTGCCAAATTTTACCACCTTAAAAGTTCTTTCTCCTGTAATATGACCAGTAGGTTGTTCAAAAGCATTCTCGTAATATCCGATAGTGCCACTAGGCAGAAAAATGGGGAAGGTTATTCTTGGTGCCTCTCCTTTCCCTGGGCGATCTTCTACTATCAATTCTTCCTTCCCATCCAGAGTTAGCTTTTTTATTCTGATTATTGGCCCCAATAAAACACCCTCGATTCTCTGCGTCTCTTTCTCCCATAATATAAATTCTGAATCATTCAACCAATTGAACCCTTTTACTTTCTCATTTATAGGAGCTACATTTACAATTTCTGCCTTAGCCTCTATATGTGCAACACACAACCACCTATCCTCAGAAATAAAAGCTATTCTAGTACCATCTGGAGACCACATGGTAGACCCACCTTTACCAATTAAAATAGTCTCATACT
>Ga0224495_10001939_pt1 | contig 13986 bp, 12 predicted proteins | sample SF_Jul11_sed_USG_FD_168128 | JGI IMG/M metagenome (GOLD analysis project Ga0224495, IMG submission 168128) | Sediment microbial communities from San Francisco Bay, California, United States - SF_Jul11_sed_USGS_4_1 | ecosystem: Environmental > Aquatic > Marine > Sediment | place: USA: California... | reverse complement strand
CAGGATAACCGGTTCCCAACGCCCCCCCCCGATTCGACAGTGTGTGCTTATCCGGTGGTCTGAACGCCCAGATATTGTCCGATCAGTTCCTCGAGTTTTTTACGGTCAATCGGTTTGGACAAATAGCCGTCACAGCCGACGTCGATGCACTTTTGGTCGTCACCGCTCATGGCGTTGGCGGTCACCGCGATAACCGGCGTCTGAACCCCCTGACTGCGTAACTGACGTACCGCGTCATAGCCGTTCATGCGGGGCATCTGCATGTCCATCAGAATCAAATCAAACGCCTGCTGGCCGCACTGCTCAACCGCCTTCAGGCCGTCATCAACAAGCACGACTTCCAGCCCCATTTTTTGCAGCAGGATGGCAATGAGTTTCTGGTTGGACGGATTGTCCTCCGCCACTAAGATTTTTCCATTATACATAACGGATCCTTTCTCTGTTTCGAGTGTCTCATTAATTTCATCAACGGGAAGGTATTTATTCCAAACCGGCACATTCATATCAGGCGATTGAGCGCCTGTCGGTATTTCAAAGGTGAAAACGGAACCCCTGCCTTCGGTGCTGACGACGGAAATCTGACCGCCCAGGAGCGCTACCAGCCGCTTGGTGATCGCGAGCCCAAGGCCGGTTCCACCATACTTTCGGGTCGCCGCGCCGTCTACCTGCATAAAGGATTCAAAAATCAACGAGATTTTTTCCTCGGCAATTCCGATCCCCGTATCCTCAACAGCGAATTGCAGAAACGCCTCGCCGTCGCGATTGACAAGGCCAACAGACACATAGACATATCCCGTCTCCGTGAATTTGACGGCGTTCTCGATGAGGTTGGTCAGGCATTGATGTAATCGCAGCGGATCCGTCTGGATGGTTTCCGGAATCATATCGCATTGGAGCACTTCAAAGGCGATGTTCTTTTTAGACGCAACCGGACGCAGTATCGATTCAATCTCACCAATCAAATCTCCAACCCGGCACTCACGGATGTCGATGTCCATTTTTCCGGACTCCACCCTCGAATAATCCAGAATATCGTCAATCAGACGGAGCAGATTTTTACCGTTTTCGGTAATCATATTGACATAAGACCGTTGTTCTTCGACCAAGCCGGAATCAGCAAGCACGTCACTAAAGCCCACAATCGCATTCATCGGGGTTCGAAGTTCGTGGCTCATATTCGCCAGAAACTCGCTTTTGGCGCGATTTGCGGATGTCGCTTCCCCCGCAAGAATGGTGGCGCGTTCTTCGGCCCGCTGACATTCTATCACTTTGTGCCGGAGATTAATGTTGGCCTGCTGCAATTCAAACGTGCGTTTGTGGACCTTGGTCTCCAGCGTCTCGTACAGGTTCCGCAGTTTCTGCCCCAAACGGTTAAAGCTGTCGGCAAGAAGCCCGATTTCATCATTCGACCTGACCTGCAGCGGCTGGAAAAGGCCTTCCTGGTCTCGCTGGGTTGTCTGTCGGAAATAGGCGGTGATTTTTTTGATAGGCCGTCCGACAAGCAGTTCAAAAGAACAGAAAATGCCCCCGAATAAAGCCAGAAGCGCAAACATTAATTTCGAAAACCGCTGCAGGGTCAGTTCATTGACCTGGCTTTGATACCCCTCCAACGGAATGGCGATCATACGCAGCTCGGAATGGGGGTCTGTCAGCGAGACGTCGTTTCGGTCCATCCTGAATTTGGTCAGGTAATTTCGACCGTTCAGCTTAATAATCCGGTCCATCGATTCCAACGCCGGGTTGTTATCAAACAACCGATAGACCCGAGACCCCTCTGAACTGGCCTGACGGAGAATTTTGGATAGCTGCTCCCCTTTGGCCCGGATAATCACATGAGGATAATGTTTTTGAGCTTCTTCAAAAATTGCTTTAACTATTTGGCCGTGAAGTCCGGTTTTTTGTTCGGCGCTGTTAAATGCATCGCGGTTTTCCGGCGAATCCACCAATGTACTGCCCTCTTCCAAAGCAATCTCAAAGGCCATTGCCAACTCGGCTTGCTGACCCAGCATCTGCTGCAGGGAATCGTGACTGCTCTTCCATGTCTGGTAAACCAGAAACAGGGAGAAGGCCGTCGAAAACAATCCGATCGCCAACAAAAATTTCATTCCTAAACTTGAATAAGATCGCATTTTATCTCACACGCCAATCACTGAACCGGCCCTTATACCAAAGGGACCATAATTAGTTACCATTAGGTATCGGCCATCGAAATGGCCCGATTAACCTGGAAAAATGCAAAATACCGAAGCCGGAATTTTCCGGCCGAAATCGCAAAAAACCGTATTTTTTTTCTGAGAAGTCCGATAATCCAGAAATACTCGCGGCAGAGGATTAGCAGTGCCGAAAAGACAAAACCAGCAAGGTTTACGGCCCTTAAAACGGGCTCAAATTTCGAAATTTTTAACCTCATCTCTATCAAAACGAAAAAATTTCGATACTCGAGAAAAACAGCTTGTGCCTGAATTTATCTCACTTAAACTATTATAAATAAAGTGCTTGTTTTCAATATAAATGGCAGTGGACAGGCGAAAAATACTCGGCGAAATATCATTTTAGCGAAAATTTTCGCCTTTCCGATTGACATATTTCGACAAATTAACTATATTAACAGATGTGAGTAAGAACAAAATCAACCAGAAAGATATCGCAGACAGTCTTAAACTGTCTGTTGCAACTGTTTCCAAGGCCCTGCGGGGGGACTATTCGGACATCAACAATGAAACCAGGGCGCGTGTGGTGAATATGGCCAGCCAACTCGGCTACACCAACCATGGGAGCGGGAGCCAACAGGCACTTCTGGATGAGGAACGAACAAAATGCTACACGGTGGGGGTCCTCATCCTTCGTAAAATGTATGAATGGCAGCACACCAATTATTTTGCAGGGATGAGCGAAAAGTGCGCAAAAATGAATGTTTCCCTAATCCTGCATTATGTGGGGGAAGACAATTGCCATCTCATTCTCGATAAAGAACACCAGCCGCCGGCCTTACGTGACGGCAGCATGTCAGGGCTGATCCTGGTAAACCACTGGCCCGAAGAAGTTGTCGCCCGATTGAATGATCAGGTGCCGTGTGTTTCGATCCAGCATTCTTATCAGGATACCCGCATGGATATTATCCTGGCCGATGAGGCCCAGGGCATTGAGCAGTTAGCCGAACACCTTTATTCCCAAGGACACCGAAAAATCGGTTTTATGGGCAACTGCGGCCAGGTTTATTTCGCCAGAACCCGTTTCAGCGCCTATGTCGGCGCATTAACCAAGCTGGGTCTGGCATTGGATCTTGCAAATGTAATCGATGTGTCACCTGCACATCTGGAAGATAAAGAAATTGTTTTGACTGGGCAGATTGAATCCGTAATCCGACGAATGCAAAACGGGGTTCGAGCGTGGATCTGTGCCAGCGATTGGGTGGGATATCTGCTTAGCCGAGGACTTATCGATCGGGGGTATGTGATACCGAAAGATGTATCAATCGTCGGATTTGATAACAGCGAAGACAACACGTTCGGATGCCCCAAACTGACCAGTGTTACCGTCCCGGCGCTTCGGATTGGAGCCGAAGCGCTGAGACGGCTCATCAACCGGATTAAGCATCCGACCAGTTCACCGCTCAAGGTTATGCTGCCGTGTAAATTATTTGAAGCCCAGACATCATCTCCGCCTCCCGGAACAGCATAAACGACCCTTCAGGGTCCTTTTATGCCGTTCGGTATCCGGCCGGAATAATCTAAACCCAACAATTTCAGCCCAATGGCATCTTGAGGCGCATCGGTTTCCGTGAATGGGTATGTCGGAAATAGGGGGCCGGCAAATGTAACCTTAAGACGCACTGCTGTGAACGCGACCGCGGCAACGTTCGCACTCACAGGCGTTCACCAATTGAAGGCGGGAATTGCCAAAAAGCAATTTGCTGTCGGTCAGTCGGGCGCCCTTGGCCTGCATCTTTCGAAGCGCGATATCGGCGGCCGATTTTTCATGTGATCCCAACGCATCCACAATAACTGTTACAGACTTGCCCCGTGTCAAAAGCCCCAGTACGGTATATAGTACGGAGGATTCGGTGGGACCGCCGATAACAATAAATTCAGACGCTTTGACCTCTGTCAGAACTCGCTCTGCACGGGGTTCCTCAAACGGGTCGATGGTGCGTTTACAAAGAATGAGCTGATCGTAGTTACGGAGGACATCACGGGGGAAATCCGTTGTGTCACTGGAATCGAAAGTCACCCTGCGGTTACGCAGTGTATAAGGGATTTTACATACCCCCAAAGTGCCCGACACACAAAAATCGCCGTTATGCCCGTTGCTGGGATTATGACACTGCACGGTTGAAATAAGACGGATCTGATCACGGCGCGTCCATGCCATCACGCGGCGAATATTGGCCAGCACCCGACGGTGATTACGCACACAAGCGTTTCCCTCTGCCAGGAACAAATCCCTTTGCGTGTCAACATCAATTAAAATCCGTTTCTTCCGTAATGTCAGGATGGGTCGTATCATTTCAGCTGCCGCACCCAAATTTAGTGGCATATTAAACGCTTCCATACAAACTATACGCTGCCGCCCCGCCTTGGGTTCTCGGCGTATATGTATTTCGTTCTTAAGAATGCTTGACTTAATCAGTTTTATAGACAAAATATGCCTGACTTAAAAATGTGAATGCTTTTGTGTTATTGTACATAAGGACAAAATGTTATGGCAAAACGCGCCATCAAAGAGTATCCGAATATCTCCTTAAGACCCGATAATATAAAGGGAACGCTGAATTTTGACGATCTTTTCGGACGTTCGGCACCCGTTGAAATGGAAATCGGCAGCGGCAAGGGTACGTTTCTGCTTGAAGAAGCAAAAACATTTCCGGAAAAAAATTTTTTTTGCATCGAATGGGCAAACAAATATTATAAATACGCCGTAGATAGAATAGGAAGATGGAGGGTGTTGAACGTGCGCCTAATGCGGACCGATGCGGCAACGTTTATCGCCCAACATATTGCCGATGAATCCATCCAAACTTTTCATCTGTACTTTCCCGACCCCTGGCCCAAGAAGAAACACAACAAGCGGCGATTCTTCTGTGATGAAAATCTGGTCCAATTGCTTCGTATCCTCAAGCCGAACGGCATCATTAACATTGCTACGGACCACGCGGATTATTTCGAGCAAATGACCGAGGTGGCTGGACGAGCAATTGAACAGGGGCTTGTCAGGAAAATCGATTTTATCCGCCCCGCCGGAGCACGGGACGGTGAAATCGTCGGCACGAATTATGAACGAAAATACATGAAAGAAGGTCGTAAGACATATACACTGGCTTTGCAGAAACTATGACACAGGCCTCTATCAATCTTGACTCGCTGGACGTCGTCCTGCGGGAATACCGGGAAAAATTCGACCGGTTTTCTGAGATTTTGATTGCTGAAAATCAAAAGTATAATCTGACGCGTATTGATTCGCCGGAACAGATTGAGGTGCGGCACTTTCTTGATTCACTGGCGGGGCTTTTGATCCTGGACGAGTTGTCTCAAAAGACAGGCAAACCCTTAAAGGTTCTGGATATCGGTTCGGGTGCTGGATTTCCGGGTCTGGTGCTGGCGATCGTCCGCCCCGCATGGCGCATTACCTCGATGGAAGCGACGGGCAAAAAGGTACATTTCCAACAGATGATCTGCGGCGAACTTGGCTTGAAAAACGTAACGGTGTTGAATGTTCGCGCTGAAGACACGGCACACCACACCGCCTACCGTCAGCAGTTTGATGCGGTCACGGCGCGGGCACTGGCGGCGATGCCGATTTTGGCGGAGTTGTCGCTGGCGTTTGCGAAACCCGGCGGACTGGCGCTATACTGGAAAGGCCCTTCGGCGAAAGAAGAACTGCAAACCGCCCAGGCAGCCATTAAAGAAATGGGAGCCGACATTCACGACACCCTGTCTTATACACTTCCGACAAATGAAGGTACACCGGCGCAGTTGTCCCTGATCGTCTGCAAAAAGATAAAAAAAACGCCGAAGCAATATCCGAGAGTGTATGGTATCATCAAAAAGAAACCCCTGTCAAACTGACTTATCGTCAGTTTGAAATGTAAATTGTAAAATCTAAATTGTAAAATTAAGTTATCCCGACGTTGTCGGGATAACTTATTACTTAGCAAACAATCAAGCGCGAAGGGGCGACACGGAATTAAGGATAAAAAACTATGCCGGAAGATAAAGCATTTGTTGTTGAACTGAACGATGAAAAGGACTACCAGCGTCTGATCCCCGGGGCGCCGACAACGCACGGGATGAAAAGCGGCCGGGTCTATCTCGAACCGGGCACTGACTGCGGAATCCACAGCACCGAGGACAAGGAAGAACAACTCGTCTTTTTATCCGGCTGCGGCACGGCCATCATTGGCGAAGAAGAACTCATCGTCGGCGAGGGCAGAATCTGTTACATCCCCCCGCACACCAAACACAACATCCTCAACACCAGCACCGAACCGCTGGTCTATATCTTCTGCGTTAGCCCTGTGTCTTAGGAAATGACCTCGCGCACAAAAAGGGGCCGCAAAAAGCGGCCCCTTGTGTTTTTTAATGTTCCTCCGAGGACATTAGAACTTGTACATTAAGTTAAAGCTGGCCCAAAACTCATCTTCGGTATTCACGGTATCTTCCCATGACGACTGATAGTAAACGCCCGGCGTCAAGGACAGATTGTTTCCCAGGTCGTACGTAGTCGAAATACCAAAGACCGCATTGGACCAGTCATTGTCCACATCTGTTGCCCCATTGGGTGAGACTCCATCATTGTAAACTGCTTCTGAATGCAGTTTCAGGTCCTGCTGGCCGCCGGTGATCGGATCGGTATAAGGCAGCGAGTAGTCCAGCATGAAAATATGTGCAAACCCCGAAGCAGAACCGCCAAACGCCTGGTTGGCGCCAACGACGGTACCGCTGTTGGCGGGCATCAGCTTGACAAGGACATACGCCGGAACCAAGTTCTCTACACCCAGCAGTGCCGGAAAGGCGAAGACGCCGTGAACTTCATGAAGGTCGATGCTGGAGGTGGTATGGCTGGTTCGGTCGGGATAGTTGAAGTACCGATATCCCAGCATATAACTCATCATATAAGGTTCACCCTCAAAGGCCATACCCTTATAGCTCAGCGTATAATCCCATCGCTCGTTTATTTCGTGGCCGGACGAAGCGGCGCGATGACCAATGGCATGAAGCCCGAACCCAGTGTCCCAGAGATCCAGATCAATGTACGGATGAATTGCCGACTTGTCTGAAAATACATCAAAGCCGCGCCAGAGATATTTCGTAGTGTAGTCAATTCCAACGGCGCCATGCAACGTGGAAGCATCCGCGGCGTCCCCTGCTCGAACCATTCCCACGACGGCTAACAACACGACAATACTTACCAACATTCCATTCTTCATAGATACTCTCCTTAAAACATTGTACTATTGTTCATTTTAGTGTTTATACACCGCTCTCGTTAAGCAATTCGATTACCATTTACCGGTTTTGCGCACTTCGGCCTTCGGCAGCTTCTCAAGTTCCTTAGTATACTTCTGGAGTTCTTCTTCAGGCAGTTCATAATCGGTCAGTTTGCCGGACAAATACGCATCGTACCCCAGTAGATCCATCAGACCATGACCGCTATAGTTGAATAGGATGACCTTTTCTTTACCTTCTTCTTTGGCTTTCTTGGCCTCATCAATCACTGCCGCCAGCGCCTGGCTTGTTTCCGGAGCCGGAATAAATCCTTCCGTACGAGCCCAGGTCACGGCGGCTTCATACGAAGCAAGCTGATGGTACGCTCTCGGCTCCATCAGGCCCTCAATAATCGCCTGGCACACCATCGGCGCCATACCGTGATACCGCAGGCCGCCGGCATGAATCGGCGGCGGTACAAATGCATGACCCAGCGTGTGCATTGCCAGCAGCGGTGTTGTACAGGCCGTATCCCCGAAATCGTAAGCAAAGGGTGCACGCGTCATCGTGGGGCATGCCGTCGGTTCGACTGGAATGATTCGAATGTCGGCACCGTTGATTTTGTCGGCCACATACGGGAACGACAGGCCTGCAAAATTACTGCCGCCGCCGGCACAACCGATGATCACGTCCGGTGTACCCGCCCCGATCATCTTCATCTGCTTTTTGGCTTCCAGTCCGATGATCGTCTGGTGCAGCATTACATGGTTCAGTACGCTGCCCAGCGAGTAGCGTGTCTTGCCGGATGTGTCGGTAACCGCCTCTTCAATGGCCTCGCTGATGGCGATACCCAGACTGCCGGGCGTGTCCGGCGTTTCGGCCAGGATCTTTCGGCCCGCATTGGTCTGGTCACTGGGACTGGCAATACAATTAGCCCCCCAGGTCTGCATCATGATCTTGCGGAACGGTTTCTGATCAAAGCTGATCCGAACCATATACACCTTGCATTTCAGCCCGATCAATTGACAGGCAAACGCTAATGCACTGCCCCATTGCCCTGCACCGGTTTCGGTGGTGAGTTTTTCAATACCGAACTGCTTGTTGTACCAGGCCTGGGGAACAGACGTATTGGGCTTATGGCTGCCGGGGGGACTGGTGGATTCGTCTTTGTAATAGATCTTCGCAGGCGTATCGAGAAACTTTTCCAGAAACACCGCCCGCCGCAGCGGCGCCGGACGCCAGCGGTAAAGAATATTGAGAATTTCTTCGGGAATGTCGATCCACCGCTCGGTACTGACTTCCTGTTCGATCAGGTTCATCGGAAAAACAGGTGCCAGCATTTCGGGACCAATGGGCTTGCCGTCCGGACCCAGCGGTGGCAGCATGGGCGTTGGAAGATCGGCACCGAGATTGTACCACTGACGGGGAATGTCCTTTTCATTCAACCAGACTTTTACTTGTTCCATAATTACACACTCCTGCTAAACAGCCGTCTCGGTTTTTACGGCAAACACTGTATGGGCTTGTACAGATGAAAAACAATGCTTTTCCCTGTACATAATCATCTATACTATAACAGATTATCCGGAATAATCAAGAACTTTCTGAAAAAAATAAACCCTATTTTTTGCCTATGAAACACCGACTTTTATCCTCCAAGTACTCACTGCTTATCTACATCTTCTGCGTCGCTCCGGTGAAGTAGCAACAGCGCGGCGGCGTGAGCCGCCCGATTGCGTGACCCTGTGGGTATCGAAGCACTGTGTGTGAATACGGTATGCACGTGGTGACGCAATCGGGGAGCTTGCGCTCCCGCGCTGTTGTTACTCCCGCTTCAATTCAATATGCCTCGTGAAGTTTTTGTCGTCGCGGTCGGGGTGGTCCTGGCGGTAGTGGACGCCGCGGGATTCTTTTCTTTCATTCGCGGCGTGGGCCATCAGGCCGGCGATGGTTAACATGTTCTGGCACTCCCAGCCAAACGACGAAGTGAAAACCTGATCCATCACGTATCGCTGCCAGAAGGTGATGATCTCGGCGGCCTCGGTCAGCGGCGTTTCGTTGCGGGTGATGCCGACATTGCGCCACATCAGGGCCCGCAGTGAATTGCGTACATCCTCAGCATCCAGACGGCTGCGGTCCGACGGCGGGATTGGGACCTGCATCCGGCAGTATTGCGGCCTGACCGTGTCATTGATCAGCGACACCGCAGATTGGCCGGCGATCTTGCCGAACACCAGCCCTTCCAAGAGCGAGTTGCTGCCGAGCCGGTTGGCCCCATGCAGGCCGGTGGAGGCGACCTCGCCAGCGGCGAACAGCCGGGGAATATTTGTCGCGGCATCTACATCGGTCTTGACACCGCCGATCATGTAATGGGCGCTGGGCCGGACTGGAATCAGGTCCTTGGACACATCGATATCAAAACTTTCGCACAGTTCGCTAATCAGCGGAAACCGCCGCTGGAAATGCTGTTTGTCAAAATGGCGAATATCCAGATAGACATGCGTGGTGCCTGTTTTGAGCATCCGGTCCAGGATCGCCCGGCTGACCACGTCACGCGGGGCCAGTTCGCCCGCCGGGTCGTACTCTCTCATGAACGGCTCACGGCGGCTGTCCCGCAGAATGGCCCCCTCGCCGCGGAGGGTTTCGGTCACCAAGGCACGCGAGGCACCGGCGATATATAACGTCGTCGGGTGAAACTGCATAAACTCCATGTCCCGCAGCATCGCCCCGGCCCGCCAGGCCATCGCCAGACCGTCGGCGGTCGCACATTCGGGGTTGGTGGTCTCGCGATAGAGCCGCCCCGCCCCGCCGGTGGCCAGGATCGTCGCCCCGGCCCAGATAATCTGCAAGCTGCCGCTGGGCCGCATTCCGATAGCCCCGATGCATTCGCCGTCGTCATTGGTCAGCAGGTCGATGGTGAAAAAGTTTTCGATGATATTGATTGCCTGCGTCTGCCGCACACGGCTGATGAGCGTTTCGGCGATGCCCCGGCCGGTCGAGTCGCCGTGTGAATGCGCCACACGGGCATGACTGTGACCGCCTTCCAGCGTGACATCGATCTCGCCATCGACCCGGTCAAACACCGTCCCCCAGTCGGCCAGTTGACGGATCAGGGCGGGGCCTTCCTTAACAACCCGCTCGACGATGGCTTTGTCCGCGATACCGCCGCCGGTTTTCATCGTATCGGCGATGTGGGCGTCGAAGCTGTCGGCTGCGGCCAACACCGACGCGATGCCGCCCTGGGCGTTCCAGGTATTGCTGTCGGAAAACGTGCCCTTGCACACCAGTGTCACGGTTCGATCCTGCGCCGCTTCCAGCGCAGCCCGAAGCCCCGCGATCCCCGCCCCGATGACCAGGCAATCCGTAAAGAGCTGCTGCGTTGTCGCCGTAGTGAACGGCACCAAATATCGTCGTGTTTCCGCCTGTCGTGTCGGCATAGTATTCCTTTATAATTCGCTTAGTGCTTTCCAGTCGCAGAAGGACAGGGTTTCGATAACGCCTTCGCCGAGTTTGCCTTCTTCGACGCTGGATTCTTCGTCGTAGGGCACGATGGACAGCAGGTTCGTCTCGCCGAAACCGCATATCACGTCCGGCGAGGTTTCTTCGGCGATATCGGCCTCGAATGCATTGTACCCGCTGATGACCAATCCCGCAACCGGCAAACCGGCGTTCCGCACCGCCGCAATCGTCAGCAAACTATGGTTGATCGTCCCCAAGTTCGGCCGGGCCACAATCACTGTGGGCAGGTTAAACTCAACCGCCAAGTCAAGTACGGTATGCTCGGCATCCAGCGGCACCATCGCCCCGCCGATGCCTTCGACAATCACCACATCCGTATTTTCACAAAGATAGTTGTAAGCGGTCACGATTTCCTCATAGTCAATCAACCGCCCTTCAACCTGAGTGCAGGTGATTGGTGCGGCGGGTGTTTTATACGTCACCGGCGAAATTACCGAAAGCGAGTAATCCGCATCCGCACACATCGCCAAAAACTCGGTATCGTCACTGATAAGGATTCCCTCATCCCGGCAGCCGGATGCAATGGGCTTAAACACCCCAACCTTAAGTCCCTGTTGGCGCAGCACATGCGCAATCCCCCCGGCGATGAGCGTCTTGCCCACGCCGGTATCGGTCCCGATAATGAATAGGCCATTCTTTTTGGGTAAGTTTAAATTCAGCATATAAATCCATAAATTAAAAAGTATCAGCCTTTTTAATTCCCCTCAAATGTCTGTAGTATTTCAGTGAGTTGTTTTTTTTCTGCAATTTCAAAAGGAGTTCTACCTATAGTATAATCTCTAAATTCAAAAGGATTGCTGTCAGGATAATGAAGCGGCGTTATTTTATTTTCTAAATAAGGATCTGCACCGTATTTAACCATTAGTTTAACTATTTCAATAGAAGAAGATTCTTGTATCAGAATTTTATGTAGTGGCGACCAACCATTATCATCTTGAATGTTTGGATTTGCCCCATGCTCTAAAAGCAATTTGACAATGCCTAGCCTATTTTTAGTCCTAAGCGGGTTTAGTAGATGCATAGGAGTCTGGTTTTTCCATTTTGTTGCATTGGCGTCAGCTCCATATTTTAACAAAAGCTTTACAGCATCAATATTATCCGCCCAAACTGCACAGTGTAAAGGAGTGTCCCCCTCTGCTGAATCTTTGCCCTGTCGATAATTGGCATCTGCACCATTGCTCAGTAATAATTCAATAACATCATGACCTGCTTTGTAACAAGCCGTACATAGTAGGGTATTATCACAATCGTCACGAAAGTTTAAATTATTCGTTTTTTCTATTAGTACGCTAACACGTTTACTGTTATCTGCTTGAACAGCATGAAACAATTGCATCTGGGTTGTACCGAGATAACCTTGAAAATACAAAGCCATTCCTGCAATTGAAACAATCGGAATAAGCAGAATCAGTAACAAGACCGTCTTTTTAAAAGTCACATATACCTCCTTATAAGGCTAATTCCCTGAGACAACTAAATGTATTCAAAGGAACTTGGTTTGCGCTGTTATTACTTTCATTAAATCCTCTTCTAGCGTTTCTTCAATAATGTCCAGCAATTGTGTCAGTGTTTCGATATTCATCCCCACGGCGGGCATCAGGACAATGACGTTGCCGAGTGGGCGCATCATGGCGCCTTTGGGGCGCATGGCGGCGCAGACTTTGGCGCCGATCTTGTCTTGTGATGGGAACGGTTCTTTGGTCTGCTTGTCTTTGACCAGTTCGATCCGGCCGATCATGCCGCATTGGCGGGCGTCGCCGACATGGGGCAACTCCGCAAACCGTTCAAAGTACTGCGAAATCAGGTCGATCTTTTCGGGCATCGTTTCGAGAATCTTGTTTTCCTCAAATAGTTCCAGTGATGCCAATGCCGCTGCGCAACCGAGGGCATTACCGGTGTAGGTATGGCCGTGGTAGAAGGTTTTGTGAATATCGCCGGAAACCGCAAACGCGTCAAAAATTGTCTGCGTGGTCAGCGTCGCCGCCAGCGGCAGATACCCCGCACTAATCCCCTTTGCCATGCACATCAGGTCGGGGTGAACATCTTCATGCTCACAAGCGAACATTTTTCCTGTCCGTCCGAAGCCCGTCGCAACTTCATCAACAATTAGTAGTACGTCATATTTCCTCGCCAGTTGTTCAACGCCCTTTAAGAATCCCGCCGGATGTACGATGATCCCCGAGGCTCCCTGCACCAGCGGCTCGACCACAATCGCGGCGATCTGCTCGCCATGACGTTTCAAAATCGCTTCCATGGCCTCCAGTGAATTTTTGGCGCATTGGGCCGGTGTGCCCTCAAACCGATACGGATTCGGAGTCGGAGCATAATACGTCTTAAAAATCAGCGACTTAAAAATCCCATGAAACAGATCCATCCCGCCGACGCTGACCGACCCGATCGTGTCGCCGTGATAGGCCTCCTTCAGTGCGATGAATTTCGTCTTCTCCGTCCGGCCCGTGTTCTGCCAGTATTGGTACGCAATCTTGATAGCGATCTCGACCGCCGTGGCCCCGCTGTCGGAGTAAAACACCTTCTCCAATCCCGCCGGCGCGATCTGCACCAGTTTTTCCGCCAGTTCAATCGCCTGCGTCTGTCCCAGCCCCAGCAGCGTACTGTGCGCGATTTTGTCGAGCTGCGCCCGAATCGCATCGTCGATTTTTTTCACGCGGTGGCCGTGTACGTTGCACCACAAACTGCTGACGCCGTCGATGTAGCGGTTGCCGTCGGTATCGATCAGGTAAAAACCCTCGCCGGACTCAATCACCACCGGTGTACAGCTGAGCCAGTCAGCCATCTGCGTAAACGGGTGCCACAGGTAGCGTTTGTCCAGTTCAATCAATCGTTGAGTATTTTCGTTCATATACCCTTCAGGGTAGTAAATTCCCGCAAGCAAAGTCGTAACTTACGGTCGTTACTCTACATAGAAAATATGGAACGACCGGCCCTGCGATTGTAAAGGGTCGTCATAAGCCGATAGTGCTTATGCGATACGGTGGCGTGTGGCCACTGAAAATCGCGGGTTATTACCTTGCGGCAACAGAGC
>Ga0224495_10001938_pt1 | contig 13987 bp, 13 predicted proteins | sample SF_Jul11_sed_USG_FD_168128 | JGI IMG/M metagenome (GOLD analysis project Ga0224495, IMG submission 168128) | Sediment microbial communities from San Francisco Bay, California, United States - SF_Jul11_sed_USGS_4_1 | ecosystem: Environmental > Aquatic > Marine > Sediment | place: USA: California... | reverse complement strand
TTCCACGTTGTATGGAAGATGTATTTTGGATTTTGTTGCCTTAGATTATCATAATATTGTTATACGAAGTATTTACGACAAAACTGTAAGGCAATATGAAATAATTGTTCTAAAGAAAGATGGTTCAAGTTTTCCGGCACAAGTTAAAAATAAATTTACAAATTATAAAGGAGAACTAGTTCAATTGTCTGCAATTCGTGATATGACAGAACAAAAAAGAGTTGAAAATATGCGTGAAAACGTAGAACTCATTGTTAAACACGATCTTAAGAATCCACTTAATGGTATTATGAGCTTCACAGAGCTTATGATGGAAAAAACAATTTCAGATGATCAAAAAAAATATTTATCTTTTATTTATGTAATACAAACAGAATGTATAAAATGATAGATAGCTCTCTAGATCTATTTAAAATGGAAGAAAATACCTATTATTTAGAACCAAAGGAAGTCGATTTAATTAAATGTTTATACTATATAGAAAAAGAATTAAGTATCATTAAAAAAAATAAATCTTTAAGTATAAGCTACAAAGTAGAAGAGAAAACAATTTCAGAAAATAATTCATACATAATCTTTGGTGAGCAAGTACATTTAGAAACTTTATTCTCTAATCTCATTAAAAATGCTCTGGAGGCATCTCCTAATGGTAGTCAGGTCATTATTTCAATATATCAAAATAAACATGAGGATTTTCACATAATTGATATCCATAACCTTGGTGTTATCCCTAGTTCCATAAAAGACAGATTTTTCGATAGATATGTAACAAGTAAAAAACAGGGGGGTACAGGATTAGGAACTTACAGCGCTTTGTTAATAGCCAAAACTCACGGAGGAAATATTACATTTACTAGCTCTGAAGAGGATGGTACCCATCTTATAATTTCATTACCAAAAAAACCTAAAGTTGGTATATTTTAATTATTTGGTAAAAAAGCACTAACAGCTTCTAAAAGTTTATTTTTTTTAATTGGTTTAGTTATATAATATTTTGCATTTAGAGATAAACATTCTTTAACAATATCCTCATCAGCAAGGGTTGAAATCATAATAATAGGCAATTTAGAAGAGCTAAATTGAACATCAGACTTTAAATTATTAAGAAAATCAATTCCAGACATCCCTGGCATGTTTACATCAAGAAGAATTAAGTCTGGTAAGTTTTTGCGGATTCTATCTAATCCTTCAATGCCACTATCAACACACTCCAATTTGTAGTCTGAGAGGACTTCCTTACCCCATTCGAGTATAGAGTTCTCATCATCTATCCATAAGATATTGTAATCTCCTTTCTTATAGCTATTTATTTCATTAATTTTATCCCATTCCTCTTTTGGAATTGATTCTTTAAGAATTAGATTAACAATTTCCTCTTTTTTAATACTCATAACATAAGTTTCAATCTGACTTTTAAAATTAGTTAATTTACTATCTAATAGTGAAATAAATTCTATAAACTTTTTTAGTGTGGAGAAAAAAGTAAATGAAAACTTTTTAACTTTATCCTTAAGTAGTAAGGGCTCGTCAAGGATGGATCTAATGTCGTGAATTTGACGAGTTAAAATACCTTCGTTTAAGCTAAATGCCGCATAAATTAAAGGTTGAGCAATTTTTTCATGGAGTATCTTAATTTCACCATTAAATAAATTTTTACTTAATAGAATTTCACTTTTTAGGGGATATTTTTTTTGTAACTGGCTTAACTCAAATAAATTATTATCAATTTCTTTTATTTGGGAATTAGTATCGCGAATATTTTTATCATTAATTTTTTGTAAAAGTTCTTGGGTTAAGTATTTAACTTTAGCAAGAATAGCTTTTTTTTTCTGAGTGAATGTGCTCCAACTATCATGAAATATAAGAAATAGTTCTAGATAATTTTCATTATCAGACTGTTCTGGCTTGTTAAACATAATTTAATTCTCCTGGGATGTAGATATAAATTTTTATTTGATAGATGTTAAATATAACACTATTTTTTAAATTATCAATGTATTTTAATATATTTTTTTTATTTATTGACTTAATCAAAGTTAAAATTAATTAATTTACTAATCCTAATGGAATAATAAAATGGAAATTACTACCCTTGTTAATCTCGCTCTCAACCCATATTTTACCACCCATTATTTCTATTAAGTTCTTTGAGATTGCCAATCCCAAACCAGTACCTTCATATTTCCTTGTGTGAGAGCCATCAAGTTGTCTGAATGATTCAAAGATAATTTCATGAGCATTTGGGGGGATTCCTATACCAGAATCACTCACACTAAAATGTAAGGAGATTGTATCTTTTTTATCCTCATTAGAGGAAGAATTCAAATGTTTTTTAACATAAATATTAACAAAACCTTCGTTTGTAAACTTAAGTCCATTACCAACTAAATTTTTTATTACTTGTATAAGTTTTTCTGAATCACCAACTAAAATTTTAGGAATATCAGTGTTAATTTCATATGTTAATTTAATATTTTTATTTTTTGCTTTTAAATTATAGATATTCATTATATTACTGAAACAATCGTCAAGGATAAAAGGTTCATTATGTAATTTTACTTTACCAGCCTCAATTTTAGAGATATCAAGTATATCGTTTAAGAGGTAAAACAGTGAATAAGACGAAGTTTTAACAATTTCAAGATACTCTCTTTGCTCAGATGATATGTTGGTAGTAAGAAGTATATCGGTCATCCCTATAATACCATTCATAGGAGTGCGAATTTCATGACTTATATTATCAATAAACTCACTCTTAACGCGATTGGCTTCTTCTGCTTTTTCTTTTGCTTTTCGCATCTCTTTTTCTGCATTTTTTCTGTTTGAAATTTCAATGTTAAGCTCTTTAATAGATTCAATGAGCTCAGTGGTACGTTCGTCAACAAGCTCTTCTAGGCGATTTCGATATTGTTCAAGCTCTTTTTCCTTTTCCTTACGGCCAATTACATATTTTAATGATCGGCTTAATGTATCTATTGACAATTCATCTTTCTTGAGATAGTCATCAGTACCTTCTCTCAGGGCTTCTATTGCTGTATGTTCATCTCCTACACCAGTTAGCATTATAAATGCAGCTTTAGTTCCAGTACTTTTAAGGTTATGGATTACATCTATCCCAGTTTCTTTTCCTAATAAGTAATCCACAAAAATTAGATCTCTATCCTCCTGTCTAAGATAGCTTATAGCCTGATTCCCTGTTTCACATGATGTATAATTGATTTGCCACATTGACAATTCACTCAAATACCGCTCTAGTAAAGTGCTGGCAGCTTTGCTATCGTCTATAATTAAAACTGAAATAGATTTTTTCATAATATTAATCTTTTTAGTCATTATTTTTTATTGGTAATTTCACTGTTGAAAACCAGTAATCATTAAAATGTTTAACAAATTGATCAAACTCTTCAATATCAGCAGGTTTTGTAATGTATGAACTAGCCCCTAAAAAGTAGGATTCGTTTATATCCCGTTCGTGATGTGATGTTGTAAACATTATTACAGGGATATCTTTTAGATTTTTATCTTCTTTTATAGCTTTGAGAGCTTGTTTACCATCCATTCTTGGCATGTTAATATCTAGCAATATAATATCAGGACGAGGGTTTGAAGGTTTTGGCATTGAATTAGTTTTAGCTTTGAGATAGTTTAGTAAATCGATTCCATCATCAACTATATGCATTTCAGCGTTCACACCATGTTTTTCAAAAATCCTTTTTAGTAATTCCTGATCAGCAGGATTGTCTTCGGCAACTAAAATTACTTTTGGTTTATTATTAAATAGTCTTGTCATTAATAAATTTCTCAATGTTAATTTTAAACATATATTGTTGAAAAGTAAAATGATTTTTCTATTATGAATTACAAAAAATTAACTTTTTTTTAATAGTGAATTTAAATGTAGTTCCTTTTCCAACATCAGATTCAGCAATAATTATTCCTCCATGACGTTCAATAATTCTACGGCAAATTGTTAGACCAATCCCAGATCCTTTATATTTTGTCATACTATTTAGACGTTTGAACGGAAGGAATATTTGATCTAAATATTCTTTTTCCATGCCTATACCATTGTCTTGTACTGAAATTTCCCACATATCGTTTATGTCTTTAGATGAGATTTTGATGTGTGAATTATGATCATCTTGAAATTTGATGGCATTTGATATAAGATTTTGAAACACGCGGGTAATTTGAGTTGAGTCACCCTTAACTATTGGTAAATTATTCCATTCTATTTTTGCATTAGTTTCTGATATTAGAATTTGATTGTCCTTTATGATGTTTTCCATGCACATGTTTAGATCAACATTTTCAAGTTTTAATTCTATTCTTCCTGTCCGTGAAAGATCGAGAATATCGTTTACAACTCTATGTGCACGATTGGCAGCATCAATAATAAAATTAATATCCTGTTCTGCTCGAGGAGACAAATCATCACCAATATCTTCTCTTAAAAGTAAGGAATAACTTGATAAAGTTCTTAGTGGTTCTTGCAAATGATGGCTTGCTACATAACCAAACTCTTCTAACTCTTTGTTTGCTTGTTCTAATTGCCTAATTTTAATATTAACTAATTCTTCGATTTGATTTCGTACTTCAATTTCTTTGTTCAGAACGTCCCTAGAAGCAGTTATCAATTTTAAGTTATTTGTCATTTTGTTGAATGCATCAGCTAATTTTTTAATTTCATCTTTAGTTTTAACATTAACAGTATAATCTAAATTCCCTTCTCCAACAATTTTTGTACCTTCTATAAGTTCTAAAATTGGTTTTGACATTGCTTTTGAAAATAAAAATGCTAATAATATAACAATAAAAATTACTGCTGTATTAATACTTATGAGAGTAATCATTAATGAACAAATAGGAGCGAATATCTCATCTTTTTCTATATCAATAAATAAGAACCATTTAGTGGGCATCCATTTTTCTCCTGATATTCCTAGTTTTTCTCCAGGAGTTGGGATTCTTGAATGAAAGCTTATTTTGACTTGCTTATAGACCATAATGCTAGGATGACCCTCATGAATATCGTCAATATAACCAGCTATTTTATTATCCATCATTATTTTTTTTTCAATTGGAGTTAATTCATGATTGATTTTTCTTGATTTTACGATGATAGAATTATCTATTGTTCGTGCTAGAACAAGTAAATCAGTATTTTTTATATGTGCTTTAGCTATAAGATCTAAAATATTTTTCATTTTGAAGTTAATTTTTAATATACCAATAACTTTTTTGTTATCTTTGATTGGAACAGCAATTCCAATGACAATAGTATTAATACTAGCGTCATAACCTCTGTCATCAAGGAAAATACTGCCCCTCCCATTATTATAACTCTTTACCCACCAGTCTTCATCTGCCTGATAATAATCTGAAAGAGTGTTGGTCATTGCAATTGTGGCACCTTTAATATCTGTTACAAATATTTCTCCATATTTTTCCAAATTACTTTTTTTATACATTTGTAATAATTTGGAAAGTGGGTTATTAAATATTAATTTTGCTTCCTTTGTATTACCCTTTGATTTAATCCATTCATTATCAATCAATTTAATAGATTTATGAATATCATCATTTGATTTATTTATATAAAGTAAATTGGTATTTTTTAGAATTATTTTTAACTCTGGACTAGAAGAAAATTGAATTGTTTCATTTATTCTATCATTAATAATATTAGCAATTGTTTCTGTTTTTTCTGTAACAAGAATGTTAAGTTTTGAAATAATAGAATCTTCCAAAGCTTTTTGGGATTTAATTATTGAAATATAACTAGTTATTGATATGGGTATTAATGAAATTAAAAGGAAAGTTATGGTAAATTTTGTAATTATTTTGCTAAACATACTACCCTCTGATAATTATTAAGCAAACCAATTTAATAACACTTAAAAAAAGCATTTATAATATTAATTTTACAAGTTTTGATATTTTATATATTTAATAATATTAATTTAAAATTACTTTTGTTTTAGACAATTGTTAGTAAAATTATGTTAATTTTATTTTATAAAATGTTGACAAAATAGATTTACTAGGTATATTATTTTCCAAATATTTTAAAAATGAACATTAATTTCTTATATAATTAATTTGTTAATAAAACAGTATTTAGTGATAATTTTGTAGGTATAAAATGAGGAAAAAAGTTAAAAAAGTTGTGTTGGCTTACTCAGGCGGTCTCGATACATCGGTTATTCTTAAGTGGCTTATTGAGACATATAACGCAGAAGTTATTGCCTATGCAGCCGATATTGGCCAAGACGAAGAGCTTGATGGTCTTAATGAAAAGGCGATTAAGACAGGTGCTTCTAAAGTTTACATTGAGGATTTAACCAAAGAGTTTGTTGAAGATTATATTTTCCGTGCTATAAAGGCAAACGCAATTTATGAAGGTAAATATCTTTTAGGAACATCTCTTGCAAGACCATTAATTGCTAAACGTCAGATTGAAATTGCAGAAAAAGAAGGTGCTGATGCTGTTGCTCATGGTGCAACTGGTAAAGGTAATGATCAGGTTCGCTTTGAGTTGGCGTTTAAAGCTTTAAATCCTAAAATAACAATCATTGCTCCTTGGAGAGAGTGGAATTTGGGATCTAGGGAAGAGCTTGTTAAATTTGCAAAATCACATGGTATTCCAATCCCTGTAACACAGGAAAAGCCGTATTCTTGCGATAGAAACATGATGCACATTAGTTTTGAGGGTGGCATCTTAGAAGATCCCTATGCTGAACCTGACGATGAAATGTTTGTGTTGTCAAAGTCCCCAGAAAAGGCTAAAGATGAAGTAACTTATATTGAAATAGCTTTTGATAAAGGTATACCAGTTGCAATTAATGGAAAAAACCTTTCCTCAGTAGAAATAATGAAAAAACTTAATAAAATTGCTGGTGAGAATGGTGTTGGCAGGGTTGATATTGTGGAAAATAGGCTGGTGGGCATGAAATCAAGAGGAGTTTATGAAACGCCGGGTGGAACAATACTTATAGAAGCTCATAGAGCTTTAGAGAGCATCACAATTGAGCGCGACACGTTTCATTATAAGGAAATGGTAGCATTAAAATATGCAGAACTTATTTATAACGGTCTGTGGTTCCATCCTTTAAAAGAATCTTTAGACGCATTTATAGACTGCACACAGAAAACAGTTACTGGTGATGTAAAAGTTAAACTCTATAAGGGAAATTGTATGGTTGTGGGCAGAAAATCTATATATTCCCTTTATAATCCAGCACTTTCAACATTTGAAAGAGACGAAGTGTATAATCAGAAAGATGCAACAGGTTTTATTAATTTGTTTAGCCTTCCCACAATGGAATCAGCAAAACAAAAATTAAAAATGGATTAAATTGTGAAAATTAAAATTAAATTAATTTCTTTTTTGATAATTGTTTGTATATTACCAACTCTTTTTTTTGGATTTAAATTAAATTCAGAAGATCTATTTAACAAAATTAGAGAACACTACACAAAAAACTATCCAAATGATTTTGTAGCAACAGTTACTGGCACGAAAATCAATAAAGATTTACAAAATCCTGATATAATTCCCAAAAGTGCATACTGTAATGGTAAAAAACCGATGGTTAAGTATCTCTTTCTTAAAGGTGAAGATGAGAGTATAATCATTGAAAACGTTGAAAATCCGTATGTTACAAGATTTCAAGCTCACATTGAGATTTATAGAAATGCAAAATCATTTTTTGAAAGTAAAAAAACCTTTTCAGAGTTTCAAAAGACATACTATTGGGAATATATTTCCTCTTTGAGCAGTAATTATTTTGTTGTTAAAATGCGCAAACATCGTGTGATAGAAACAGATTACATTCTTTTACACTTTGATAAGAGAAACCTATCCCTAAAAAAAGCTATTCAATATAGTAATAATAAACCCAGTGGAACTTTTGTTCTAAGATACAAAAAGGTAAAAAAATATTTACTACCATCTGAACTTATGTTTACATCCCATGATGCAAAAAGTCATAAGCAATTCAAATTAATAATATCTAACTATCAGGTAAATGTAGGTCTTACACCAAACATCTTAGTTCAGCTCCAGGATGACTGCCCTTCTCTTTCTAAATATCTATCAAAAAGCAATTAATTTATATTAAACTCTTTTTGTTAAAGTTCTTTAAAACGCAGCAAAACGGATGTAAAATTATATATATTACATAACATTGTTTAATTTATTTGCTCCTTTGAAAATAGCATCACATATTGAATAGTTTCTATTATTTTAAAAAATAACTTAAAAAAATAATCATTTTTTATGCTGATTTTTGAGCAATTGTTCAAAAGTAAACAAATCATTTTTTATGTTCACAACGTTAAGTAAATTACAAAATCAAATTAACTATCTTATAGAAAACAATTTATGCAATAACTTTAATTAATTTCATTGGCATTTAAATTGCATATAATAAATTAAGTTTATTAAATATTAAGCTAATAATTATTCTACATTAAAATATTATGTCTCTTAGGTGGTTACAATATGCAAAAACTTTCAAAATCATTTGTACAAAATGTATTGATTATTTTTTTCATACTCTTTGCTTTTTCAACTCTTATTTACAGCAATGAAAATAAAGAAAATAAAAAAATTGATATTCCTAGTAAAATGTCAATTAAACAATTTGATAAAACACTGAGATGGATTTCTAGTAAAGATGATAAAGATATTATTATATCAAACTTTGTCAAAAATGAAAAAGAAAATATTTATAAATTAAAAAAAGATTTACCTGAAGAAGTTAAACTTAAGCTATTTAATATTATAGATACATCTAATAAGAAGATATCTGATATAAACAGTGTGTCAAACAGCAGTAACACAGGATGGTTATTAATTTCGTCTGCTCTAGTCTTGCTAATGATTCCAGGCTTAGCATTTTTTTACGGTGGAATGGTAAGGACAAAAAATATATTAAATACTTTAATGCTCAGCTTTATATCTTTGGGAGTAATAACAATACAATGGGTCATTATAGGTTACAGCTTATCATTCGGCTCAGATGCTGGGTCAATAATAGGAAAATTGGATTATTTTTTTTTAAAAGGAGTTAGTCATGTAACACTTCAAGATCCAAAAGATATTCCTATTCCACAACTATTATTTATGGCATTTCAAGGTATGTTTGCAATTATAACACCTGCTTTAATTTCTGGTGCTATTGCAGAAAGAATTAAGTTTAGTGCATATGTTATTTTTATATTATTGTGGTCTACAATAGTATACGATCCTATTTGTCACTGGATTTGGGGTGGTGGTTGGCTTTATTCTATTGGTGAAACACTAGGATGGGGTGATTTACACACATTAGACTTTGCTGGTGGTATTGTTATTCATTTAAGCTCTGGAGTTTCCGCTTTAGCAATAATTTTAACTTTGGGGAAGAGAAAGGGTTACCCTTCTGTAGCTATTTTACCAAATAATCTTAACTTTACAATCCTTGGAGCAGGATTATTATGGTTTGGATGGTTTGGATTTAATGCTGGATCAGCATATGCATCAGGGAGTAGTGCAATACTGGCTTTTACAAACACTTTTGTTGCTGCTGCTGCTGGTGCTGTATCATGGGGACTTGTTGAGAAGTGGCATAGAGGAAAAGCAAGTGCATTAGGCATTGTGTCAGGAATCATTGCAGGTTTAGCAACCATTACTCCAGCGGCTGGATTTGTTGTTCCTCAATGGGCACTTCTAATTGGTTTTTTAGCTGGATTTATTTGTTATGGTGGCGTGATGCTTAAAGCCAGACTGGGATACGATGACAGCTTAGATGTTTTTGGTATTCATGGTGTAGGAGGGATATTTGGTTCGCTGTCTGTTGGCATTTTCGCTACTGAAGGTGCAAACGGATTAATTACAGGCAGTGGTAAGCAATTTGTTATTCAACTTATTGCCATTTTAGTAATTGCAATATATTCTTTTATACTTACATGGGTTATAGTGAAAATCCTAAATAAAATCATGGGAATTCGTGTTTCAGCAGAAGATGAAATAAGAGGGCTCGATCAAACTCAGCATGGAGAAACAGGATACAACATTTAACATTCTTATTTATACTCAAAACCTTTTAATTTAAAAGTAATGTTGTGAGTTAATTTATTAATTCCCAGTTATATATAATAATTTAAACTTAAATTACGCCGTAATGCGTAATTTATTATACTAACATTTAAAATGTTGCAAGTTTTTTTTAATATTTTAAATATTTTGTAAATACTATTCATTTTTAGTGTTCATCATTTAAAAGGGCAGTTTTTTAAAGGAATCTGATATGAATAGTTCAAGAAGTATGACAGTCGCTAAGCGACTTATTTTAGGTTTTGGGATTATTACAACTGTTTTAATAATTGTTGCTGTTGTATCAATCATTGGTTTGAGTTCTTCAACTGCTGGATTTGATCATTACAGAGAGCTAGCAAGAGATAATAATCTCATGGGCAGAATACAAGCCAATTTGTTAAAAGGTCGTCTTGACATTAAAGATTTTATGATATCAGGGTCTCAAAAAAATGTTGATGAATATAAAAAAGATTTCAAAAAAACTGAGGAGTTTATAACTACAGCTAAAAAAGATTTAGAACTTAAAGATGATGCAAAAAAGATCAATGAAATGGATAGTTTGCTGAAACAATATAATAATACTTTTGCAGAACTTGTTCAAGCCAAGGGTGAAGGGAAAGTTGAAATAACAAATAAGAAAATTGAAGAATTAAATACAATTGGACCAAAAGCCGCTAAAATTGTAGAAGATTTAAAATTAGGTCACCTCAAAGAGCAAGATATACTAGGTCCCACTATTAAAGCAAATAATAAAACAACAATAACTATAGTAATAGTGGTTTCTATTGTGGCATTTGGAGCATCTGTTTTTCTTACTTTCCTTACTACAAAGCAGATTAAAAAACCTCTAGGTGGAGAACCCACTGTTATGGCTAATATTGCAGAAAAAGTTTCTAGTGGTGACCTTACAATGGAGTTTGTAAAGGATGCAAAAACAAGTGGCCTTTACCTTTCTATTGTTGACATGACTGAAAACTTAAAAAAGGTTATAGGTGAGATAGCTGAGGTTTCCACCAACTTAGCCGCCAGTAGTGAAGAGATTAATGCCACTGCTGCTAACTTGGCAGAAGGGGCACAAAACCAATCTGCAAGTGTTGAAGAGACATCATCAGCTACTGAAGAATTAGTTTCTTCTATCAAGCAAGTATCTGGTCATGCAATAACCATGAAAGATAAGAGTGAAAGATCACTTAGTGAAGCTCAAACTTATAAAATTAACATGCAACAAATTTCTGAAGAAATGAATAACCTTAGTAGCAGTACTGAAAAGATTGGTGACATTATTAAGGTTATTAATGACATTGCTGATCAAACAAATCTTCTTTCTCTTAATGCTGCAATTGAGGCAGCAAGAGCTGGAGAACATGGCAGGGGATTTGCTGTTGTTGCAGAAGCCATTTCCACACTAGCAACTCGTAGTGCTGCATCAACTAAAGAAATAGAACTTCTAATTAGAGACAGCATTGACAGAATTAACAAAGGTGTAAGTTCCGTTAAGCAATCCAGTGACTCTTTCCAAGCTATTATTGATACAATAGAAGAGAATAATAAACTTGTTAGTAATATTGCAAGATCTATGGAAGAGCAAAGTACTGGTAGTGAACAAATACAAAAAGCTACAGAAGAAGTTAATAACTTAACTCAATCAGCAAGTGCCAGTGCAGAAGAGTTATCAAGTAGTACATCAGAACTTCATAATTTGGCTGAAAGGCTAAATCAGATTGTAGGAACATTCAAAATCAGTGGTAATGGAAATCGTGAAGTTAAGTATACTGAAACTAATGCAATTAAACATATTGAAAACTAAATTAATATACTCAAACATGATTAAAATTGAAGTGGGTTATAATGTCATTCCCCGACTTGGCCTGTGACCTTTAGGTTATCGGGGAATCCATAAAACAAATACTTCAAAACTAAAGGAGTTTTAGTATAATTTCATCCCTAACAAAAAGGTAACACATACCAAATCGATTAGAAATCAATTTCTTCTAGAACGAAGAAAGAACGAAGCATCTACGGAAGAACTTGTCAAAGTCAACTAATATTTAGTCTCTACAAGCTAATATGTATGGCTATCTGTAGGAGTGGCTTCCCAATCATTATCTTCTGTCTTTCTGAGTGTCAGCTAAAAATCTCTTTCTATTCGTCATACTGGTGAATGCCAGTATCCATCTTCTATGCAAACTTTTGTAGTGTCTGTTCCCCAAACAGACCGAATATATCGGTCACTGAGCCTGTCGAAGTGCCGAAAACTTTCGTCATACCAGCATCAGTCGGTATCATATCCCACCATGAACATCAACAAATTAGTCTCCTACCCAACACTCTCCTCCACAATTTTTATAAATAAATCTTCAAACTAAATAATTAACATCTTAAATTTCACATAAACTATTAAAATTTTTAATAACAAAATATCCCACTCCATGAATAGGTAACAGTATTTTTTCAATACTATTAATATCTTTTGCCACAACAGCTTTCAATAATTGATCTAAAACTGAAGGGGATAATTTATTTCCTATATCTTTGAATCTATCAACTAATAATCCTATTACATAATCACTTTTCTTATAACCTGATTTAACTATTTTTTCAAATAACTGTTCAGAACTACTATTTTTTAATGTTTCTAAATTAAAGAGATTTTCCTTCAAAAGTTTTTCTTTTAGATTATAAGCCTTCTCTAAATAAAAATTATTTATTGCCATTACTGATATAATAAGATTTTCAATTATTTCTTCATGTCTCATATTAATCTCCTAAACAATTAACAAATCGGCTTTATCTAACTATTTTACTAATCTTGTTATTCACAATTAGTATCAGCCAATGTTGTATCTAATTGATTTTTTAGTTGTTCATGCGAAATCCATTTTGAGTTGGATTTTTTTATCTCTATCGCTGAATAATAATCAGACATATCTTCTTCGATTTCTTTTAATCGCAAGTATTCTTTATAGTCTAAGATTACCGCAATGGGTTTTTCTCCCTCTTTTATAATCTGAGTGTTAATCATTTATAAGCCTCCTGTCGATGTTTAATTTCATAAATAGACATAAGTTTTTCTTCTACTGTAAAAATAATCCTGTAATGACCTGCTCTTAATCGTTTAAGCTCTCCTAATTCACCTTTAAGAATTTTTATATCGTGAGTTTCTAAAGGATCACTGGCATATTTTTCAATGGTTTCAAGGATTAATTTTGTTCCTTTCTTATCCCCTTTGGCAATGTTGATCAACTGCTTACTGGCTTTTTCTGAATATCTAATTTCCAATGGATTATCTCCTTTACTAATACTCACTCTCACTCAACCAGAATTCGGGATCAACAATTTTAACTTCTTCATAATTTAAATTATACAACTTATAAACCATCATATCAATCTCTCTATCAGTTCTATCAATCTCACTTTTCAGCTTCCTTACATCATGATAAACCTTCATAAAGAAGCTATCTACCGACTTTCTTGGCGGCATCCTCTACCCAATCACCAAAATTATTATATCCATCATCAAGTTTCCAGTCATAAGTAGCGGGTTCATCATATTCTTCAAGCAAATCTTCAAATTGATCAAAAGGATTATCACCTTTACAATCTGTATCACCATCTTGATTTTTCAACTTATGAATATAAATTCCCAAGAGACCATTACCTCGTTTGATACTTTGTTCAATCTCATATTGAACATATTCTCTATCAGCTGTTTCACAACCAATTAAAACAGCTGTGACAGAGGTATTTTTAAGTCCATCATCAATCATTTTCTTAATTGCTGGACCTCCTTTTTTCTTAGCTTCTTCCCAGAGTGATGCATCCCAGAATCCAGCTGCTTCTCGATCTTTAGTAACCCAGCTATTCCTTACTTGATTAGCACGCCAAATATCTCTTTCATAGTGAAAA
>Ga0224495_10001937_pt1 | contig 13990 bp, 12 predicted proteins | sample SF_Jul11_sed_USG_FD_168128 | JGI IMG/M metagenome (GOLD analysis project Ga0224495, IMG submission 168128) | Sediment microbial communities from San Francisco Bay, California, United States - SF_Jul11_sed_USGS_4_1 | ecosystem: Environmental > Aquatic > Marine > Sediment | place: USA: California... | reverse complement strand
AAACTTTATTCGTCACCCCCGAATTGTTATCGACTACGCTACATAGATCTTCTCTAATACAATTGCAAAGCTATCGTGTCGAAGAAAAAAGCGAATCTACGTTAAATTATGACACGATGATAGCGCCTGCCTTGGAGATTTCCAATCGGCATGAAGTCGCTACTGAACCTCTAGAAAAATATATCCGATCGTACCAGGGACGTACGCTAATCACTGCGGAATCTGAAGGACGACTTGAACTGATACGTGAAATGCTCTTAGGCGCCAATATTCGCCCTACCCTTGTCGATGGATGGGTCGATTTTCTTAAAGGCAGTTTTCCACTCGGATTGACTGTGGCGCCGCTGGAGGTTGGATTAGTGCTTGTTGAGCCCGCGATCACAGTCATTGCGGAACCTCAGCTTTTCGGTAGTCGTGTACAGCAAAAACGCAGGCGATCACGTACTCAACGTGATACTGAAGCTGTCATTCGTGACCTTACCGATTTGCTGATAGGATCACCGGTGGTGCATGAGGATTACGGTGTAGGACGATATTTAGGACTGCAAAAACTACCAGTACAAGGCGCGGAAATGGAGTTTTTAGCCTTGCAATACGCGGAAAGCGACAAGCTCTATGTGCCGGTTTCTTCGTTACATCTGATTAGCCGCTACACCGGCGCGAATTCTGATAACGTCCCATTACATAAATTGGGTACAGACCAATGGCAACGCGCAAAGCGTAAGGCCACTGAAAAGGCGAGAGATGTCGCCGCGGAATTGCTTGATATTTATGCACGGCGCGAAGCTGCGAAAGGTTTTAAGTTTACGACAAATGAAGCTGAATATCTTAGTTTTGCCGCGTCGTTTCCTTATGAAGAAACACCAGATCAACAACAGGCGATAGACGCCACATTAAAAGACCTGCAGTCAGGCAAACCAATGGACAGAGTGATTTGCGGTGATGTAGGTTTCGGTAAAACAGAAGTCGCGATGCGTGCTGCGTTTTTTGTTGCAAACAGCGGCAAACAAGTAGCTGTATTGGTGCCCACTACATTGCTGGCACAACAACACTATCAGAATTTTTCCGATAGGTTTTCACAATGGCCTTTTAAAATAGAAGTTTTGTCACGCTTCCGTTCCAAGTCAGAACAAGCAGCCGCGTTAAAAGGGTTAGAGGAAGGAAAGATCGACATTTTGATCGCGACCCACAAATTAATACAAGATGACATAAAATTTAAAGATTTGGGTTTATTGATTGTGGACGAGGAACATCGGTTCGGGGTTCGGCAAAAAGAAAAGTTAAAGGCTTTGCGTGCACAGGTCGCGATACTGACGCTCACGGCGACCCCTATTCCGCGCACTATGAACATGTCTTTGGCGGGTATGCGGGATCTGTCAATCATAGCAACCCCCCCTGCACATCGACATGCGGTTAAGACATTTGTTTGTCAATGGAATAGTGGCACTATACAGGAAGCGGTCCAACGCGAGTTGAAAAGAGGCGGCCAGGTATATTTTCTACATAATGAAGTAGATACGATTGAAAAGACCGCTCGAGAGCTAAGTGCATTGGTACCGGAGGCTAACGTGCGTTTTGCGCACGGTCAAATGCGTGAGCGCGAATTGGAAAACACTATGACGGATTTTTATCACCGTCGCTTTAATGTGCTTCTTGCTACAACTATTATTGAAAGCGGCATTGATATACCAAACGCCAACACTATAATCATAAATCGCGCCGACAAATTAGGGTTGGCGCAGTTGCATCAATTACGCGGTCGTGTCGGACGCTCTCATCATCGTGCGTATGCATATCTAATCGTCCCACCAAAAGGCGCGATGACGCCCGACGCCGTGAAGCGGCTAGAAGCTATCTCGTCTTTGGAAACTTTAGGCGCGGGATTCATGTTAGCGACCCATGATTTGGAGATACGCGGTGCTGGCGAATTGCTTGGAGAAGAACAAAGCGGGCAAATTCAAGAAGTTGGTTTTACACTTTATACAGAGCTCTTGCGGCGAGCGGTGCAGGCGTTAAAATCCGGCAAAGAATTGGATATGGATCACCCGTTGCGACATGGCAGTGAAATTGATTTGGGTACACCGGCACTTATCCCTGACACGTATTTACCAGATGTCCATGCACGATTGATTATGTATAAACGAATCGCCAATACCATCAGCGCTGAAGACCTTAGAGATCTACAGGTGGAGATGATAGATCGGTTTGGCTTATTGCCAGACCAAACTAAGATGCTATTTACTGTCACCGGCTTTCGCCACCGCGCCACACCTCTGGGCATACGCAAGATTGAATTAGGCCCTCAAGGCGGACGTGTGATTTTCGACGAAAAACCAGCGGTAGATGCGATCAAAATCGTAAAGCTTATTCAAACAAAGTCAAAACAATTCCGCCTAGAGGGCGGAAATAGACTACGTATTTTAGTGCCTATGCCAGATGCCAAATCACGGGTTGCACTTCTAGACGAATTGATACAACAATTGGCTTAAGGGAACCTCGATTAATCACTGAAGCCGCGCTGACAGCGTAAGAAATGGCTTATATTGCGGGGCGCATAGTAACGATTGATTTATTAAAAACTGCGCAATTTCGACACTTTCCGTCCTGCCGTGCCCAAATCACTACGTAGCGCAGGCTCTCATCGTCCTGAGCGAGTTAATTGGGGAACAGATACAGAAATTCAATATTTAAAGGGAACCTCTAAAAATTCGCTGAGCGGCGCATCGCGTCGTTGAAATGGGTCGAATAATGCGCAGATATGTCAGGCCTTTGAGGCAACGTGTAAACTGCGCTTTTTCGCCCCTTTCCGCCTAGTGCTGCATCCCCTGATCGAATTTTTAGAGGTACCCTAAAGATTGCCTTTATTGCCGGGATTGGTTTCCTTGGGAATGCTGGGTATCAATCCTGCTGCTTCAAGCGCCTCGATAAAGCCGAATTTTGTCAAATCGCGAATCCGTTGTGGGTACAACACACCGTCCAAATGATCACATTCATGCTGAACAACGCGCGCATGGAAATCCGCAACGGTTCGTTCAATGGTATGGCCCTGCGTGTCTCTTCCGCTATATTTGATACATCTCACCCGAGGTACCAATCCACGCATGCCTGGGACGCTCAAGCAGCCTTCCCACGCCTCTGCGGTTTCTTCCGTTTGAAAAACTATCAGAGGGTTGATCAATACGGTTAGAGGGATGGGTGGCACATCTGGGTAGCGTGGATTGTGTTCAAATCCAAAAATGACTATGCGCAAATTGATTCCGATTTGGGGGGCTGCGATTCCAGCACCTTTTAGCGCTATCATCGTATCCAACATATCATCAACGGTCTGCTGGAGTTCTGACGTCCCAAACTCAGTCACTGGTTCCGCCACACGTAGTAACCGCGGGTCACCCATTTTTAAGACTTCTTTTATGGCCATTTACTCAACCCTATAAATATGTTTAACTTAATACCGTGCCAATCGGGCATCCCTATTATGGCGTGAGTCGTTTGAAACCTACAATCCAATTCTTGCGTTACATCTTACTCATCACTTTGGCGGGTGGTTTGGGCGGCGAACAGGCATTGGCGGCGGAAGTCGATTCTGATAAATGGTATGAAGTGGAAATTATCGTGTTCGCGCATCCGGAAACGAACGGATTACAATCAGAATATTGGTTACCCGACCCTGGGATGCCCACCGTTGATAAAAATGTTGAGCGGTTAACCCATGCTGTACCGACAGCGAACCCGCCCCCGGCGAATGCGGCCGCTAGTAGCACGAATAATAACGGGGTGCCGGTAAAACCGGCGCCGGTCGCATTCCAAATTCTGTCATTAAACGAAATGAAATTAACACCTCTAGTGGACAAGTTTACCGCCAGCGCGGGTTACAAAGTTTTGTTGCATACTGCCTGGCGCCAACCCGCGACGAAGGGTGAACGCGGTGTAGGGGTCTATATTGATCTTACTGCCGATGCCGCGTATACACCACCTGAAGTTGTTACGCCTGGTGTTGTGCAACCCCAGCCTCCCCCGCCGTTTTTAGGGGTGATCAACCTAACCTCCACGCGATTTTTACATCTAGGTGTGGACATGCTTTACAGACAGCCTGAATTGCTACACGCCGCAAATATTTTGGATCATTCAAGCCCGAATTTCTCAATGGGCAATGATAGCGAACTTCCCAAAACCTCCTCACCCACTCCGGGTATTGCGGGTTTTCGCTTGGCTGAATCGCGGCGTATTCGGCTGGATCAGTTACATTATTATGATCACCCGCTGTTTGGCGCAATCGCAAGGGTAGTGTCTGTTGATATGGGGAAGCCAACGAAGAATCCCTAACGTAGGCTGCACACAATAATCAGCCCTTTTACTGTAGACATTCACGTTGGGTTGATGCCGTTCCTCTACAAGAGGGGAATGGTTGCCTCCAACAGTCGGCGTACATCCTCCATGCCCACCGAAAGGTTACGTTCGATCTGTTCCATCGTCAGCGCCTCATCTCCGCGCCCAGCGGCCATATTGGCGACGACGGAGCAACTGGCGTAACACAAACCCAATTCGCGCGCCAATGCCGCCTCAGGCATGCCGGTCATTCCAACGATATCGCAGCCATCACGCTCTAGTCGATTTATTTCAGCGGTGGTCTCCAAACGCGGACCTTGAGTCGCCGCGTACACTCCCTGCGCAGCGATATTCAATCCAAGCTGTTTGCCCGCCTTTAATAAGACTAAACGCAGGTCATTGCAATACGGTTCAGTAAAATCGATGTGTACAACTTGCTTTAAGCTATCTTCAAAAAACGTGGTGCTGCGCCCCCACGTATAATCGATCATTTGGTCAGGTATCATCAGACGGCCTGGCGTTAGATCCGCTCGAATCCCTCCGACGGCAGCGACCGCGATCACTTGCTTGACCCCGACTTCCTGCAGCGCGTAGATATTTGCACGATAATTAATTTTATGCGGCGGGATGGTATGTCCCGGTCCATGGCGGGGTAGGAAAACTACTTGTTTGTTGGATATCGAACCATACACCAAGGGTCCGGAAGGTTCACCGTAAGGGGTATGCACAACCTCGCGCCGTACGATTTGAAGATTGTGTAACGACGTAAGACCCGTACCACCGATGATTGCGATCTCAGCCATGTTCGTTCACCGCATATATCCCCGCAATATTGCGCAAATATCCTTTATAGTCCATACCATATCCAAATACATACCGGTCAGGCACAGTCAGGCCGTTAAAATCGGAATTTTGCAGCGTGTCGCGCGAACGATCCTTTGTTACCAGCGTGGCAGTATAAATCTCACTTGCCCCCGCAGCTCGGCAATCTTCGATAATTGCGGCCAACGTACGACCTTCGTCTAAGATGTCGTCCACCAACAAAATGATGCGGCCATTTAACGACAACCGTGGCCTCGCTATCCACTGCAGCTGCCCACCTAGGGTGGCGTTCCCATAGCGCGTGGCGTGCAGATAATCAATTTCTAATGGAAAATTAAGGCGTAATAATAATTGTGCCGCGGGAATCAACGCCCCGGTCATGACGCATAAAACCAAGGGCGATTTATCGCCTAATTTTGCAGTAATTTCGCGCGCCATATCATTTAACGCCACATCAATTTGGGCGGAAGTGTGTAAACAATCCGCTTGGCGAAATACGCGCCAAGCTTCTTCAGGTGTAATAGGCATATAGGTTACGTTATTTAATAGGTGAAGGTTACGGTGTCATCGTCCATTGCTTCGCTTATGACATAAGCGCCACCAACAGTTTCAACAATTTCTGGAATCAAATCTTCGCCCCACAAATCCAATGTGGGCGTACAGACTTTCAGTTTTACGCCAGCTTCATGGGCATCTTGCATGAATGAATAGACACTCTTAGTGCTACCCTTTTGAATGAATATCTTTTCTGCGAATCCCTTTTTTGCGAGTTCCCCGGCCCTGCCAGTCAATACGATCTCTACTTCAAACTCCATTGCGGCAGCCACGGTCGCCTGAAAAAACGGAGCCCCCAATTCTGACGGATTGGAAGGGTCTGTATTCACCATTATAATCAATAACTTATTTGCCACAATTAAGTTCGTTTCCAAGTTGAACAAAAGAAAAAGCAGGGGGCTATTATACCCTATTTTACCTTCTAGCCCCTCCCCTAAGCGGGTTTCAACTCGTTACTTAGTTCGCCAGCAAGCGTCACGGCATTTTGCCAACGCGCAGTTTTGGTCAAGACTTCAGTAGACGATGCCTTACGACCATGCATGCGCGCATAGCGCAACTGCGCTGCTGGATTGCTAAATTGACCCATTTGATCCAAAATTTCTAATGCACCGGCACGATTGTTACATGCCAGCGCCATGTCGCATCCGGCATCCAACGCGAGTTTGGCGCGATCTGTAAAAGTACCCGCGACGTGGGCGGCCGCCATATTGAGGTCATCACTGAAGACCACACCTTGAAATCCTAACCGTTTGCGCAGAATTTGATTGATCCAAATTTCGGAAAATCCAGCGGGTTGCTGATCCACTTGTTTATAGATCACATGTGCCGGCATAACTGCATCAAGGCCGTAATGTATCATGCGCTGAAAAGGAACAATATCATCGAAAAAAATATCTTCATAACGTCTGTCATCGACGGGAATTGCAATATGAGAATCCTCTTTCACATTGCCGTGGCCAGGAAAGTGTTTGCCAACAGCGGCCATGCCCGCGTTATGCATCCCTATCATATAAGAATGGGCGACTTCGGCGACGATATCAGGATCAGCGCCAAATCCACGGTCTCCAATAACATCGCTAATGCCACGCTCCAAATCCAATACCGGTGCAAAACTAAAATCGACCCCTGCGGCGCGCAATTCGGCAGCCATCAACCAGCCTAGCTGCTCTGCCGCGCGTTTACCATCCGCAGTGGATTTCTCAAATAATTTTCCGATAGCGCGTGCCGACGGGAGTCGAGTGAATCCGGAACGAAAACGTTGGACACGTCCGCCTTCATGATCAACTGCGATGAGTAGTTCCGGATGGCGTATTTGATGGATCGCACTAGTAAGAGCCATCAATTGTTCTGGCGATTCATAGTTGCGCGTAAACAGGATTACGCCACCCACCAAGGGATGACGTAATATCTCACGATCTTCCGTTGTAAGTTGCACGCCTGCTATATCCAGCATCAGCGGTCCCAATGACATCTTTTGCCCCCTAATAATCTTTAAAAAACGGCAGTTGATACCGCAATACAAGTTTTTTGCCGCATTGGTAAGAATACAGAAAATAGCGCTATTGCAGCCAGTGGAACATACCGTTGAACGCAATATGCAGAATTTACACCAAATGCAACGCTATTAACAGCACATATTCGCGAAACAGGTTTGACGAAAAACACCACGTCAAGATTCTTGATGTGGATAAAGAATTTCATGAGCCCATGCGAGTATAGGCTTTACTCGTTCTGAAACGAGTTCTACCGCTTGTACATAGTCTACCCAGCAATACTCTTCGTGTTCGGGGTGCCCCAGCTCTTCGCTGATAGGCAAACTGATTTCTTGTGTGAGGGTTGTGGCAATGTAATAGCGTGCAATTTTTCCGCGCCCGTATGGAGGCGTTTCACGATATTCATAACCCCACCTAAAATTGAGGTCATTGAGCGTGGTTTCTTCTTCCACTTCGCGTTTTGCACCTACAAGGGGGTCTTCGCCCTTTTCAACCATACCTTTTGGGAAATCCCAATGCTGATAGGCACGTAAGAGCAGGAATTTCCAGTCGTTGACCTCCCAGCGCACCACGATTACACCCGCTGACAAACCTACTCCCGCCACCTGATGCTCCCGTATGATCCAGCCTATGTTATAGCATATTCAAGGAATAGCTCCAACGTGCGATAACACTCACGACGGACAAAGAGACCGCTTTTTATCATGAATAGGACTTGGGTACGTGGACTGTTGGTTGCATTTTCCGTGGCGCTGAGTGTCAGCCTGATAAATTTATCCGGAATTTTAGACCACTTTGAATGGCAAACCTATGATTGGCGCATGCAAATCTTGCGTGAAGACAGTCAGTTACCACAAGATATATCTGTGATATTAGTAGATGACGCGTCGCTGAAGGCCCTAGACCACATTGCTGGACGTTGGCCGTGGCCGCGGTCCATACATGCAGATCTCATCGAATTTTTGAGTTACGCAAATCCCAAGGCGGTATTGTTCGATATAGATTTCTGGGAAAAACAGCTGGTATTGGGCACGCAGGGCAGTTTTTTGAGTCCGCATGATCAGCGTCTAGTGGAGGCTACCACAGAGTATCCTTTTGTATATCATGCGATCAGTTTTGCATCGGAAAATCATGAGCTGCACAAAGTTGTACCGTTACCTCAGGATTTCTCAGAACGCTTCGCAATGGAAAGTAAATACCAACTGATAAATTTCCAGGATCGCCCAAACAATACTTTTCAAATTCCGTACACCGACCTCTATCGTGCTGCAATTGGCATGGGCACCGTGAATATGTTCCCGGATGAAGACGGCGTTTACCGACGTACGCGCTTGTGGCACCAATTCCAACGAAATAGATTTCCAAGTCTGGGTTTTGCGCCTATCTTGGCGCGCGCGCCCCATCGTCAAATCGAACGCAAGAATACTACATTGTCGATAGCGGAAACAGAAATCCCGCTTGATGAGGATGATCGATACATCATTAATTACTATCATGACTACCCTGGTTACTCCTACAGCGGAATACTGTCCTCACTCCAAGCGATACGTAGCGGTGACTTTGAAAAAATTATTATTAGCCCGGAAGAATTCCTGGATAAAATAGTGTATGTGGGTGTGAGCGCGGCTGGCTTGAATGATCTAAAAAATTCACCGATGAACCCAAATTTGCCTGGAGTATATATACATGCGACTATCGCTGGAAATATACTGGCAAAAGACTTCATCAGCATGTTACCGCAGTGGATTAATTATTTCGCAATATCATTTTTGGCTGGCATCACTGTGTTCGGCGTCTTGTATGTACCACGGATTTACGCCCAAGTCGGCATACCAGTGGCCTCCTTTGGTGTTTATTTTTGCGTGGCGTTCTTGGGGCAGAAATTAGGTTATATTATTCCGGTAGTCGCGCCGGGTGCCAGTACTTTCTTCGCGCTGACCGCGACTTTGGCGCTTCTTTTGCTCACCGAAGGTCGCGAAAAGAGAAAAATAAAGCGGATGATGTCACAATATCTTTCGCCTGCAGTGTTAGATACCGTTGTCAATAACCCTGCGGAATTTCTGCGTGCAGAGGTCGGCGCGAATGAAAAGTTGACTATACTATTTTCTGATATACGCGGATTCACCTCTATGTCCGAGGTGTTGCCTGCTGAGCGCGTCGTAGAAATACTAAATTATTACTTTTCAGAAATGACCGAAATCATATTTCGCAACGAAGGGACGATAGACAAGTTCATTGGCGACGCGATAATGTCTTTTTGGGGAGCACCTATACGTACAACAGATCATGCGGATCGTGCTGTGTTGGCGGCCACGCAGATGCTGGCCCGCCTCAACAATGTAAATGCCTGGCTAAGCGAACGCCAGTATCCGAATTTAGAAATTGGTATTGGCCTGAATACCGGCAACGTAGTGCTCGGAAATATCGGAAGCGAACACAAATTGGAATATACCATTATCGGGGACAATGTTAACCTCGCCTCGCGCATGGAAGGACTCACCAAACAATATGGGTGCGGTCTCCTTATTTCTGAGTCAACCTACAACGCACTTACGCAACCTATACCGTGCCGCCTGATTGATCTTGTGCGTGTAAAAGGAAAAAAACAACCTATCCGCATTTACCAACCGCTGCAGACAGAGCAGGCGCAACCTGAAATCTTAAAACGCAACGAGGAGTTCTTCAACTGCTATCTGGCACGTAGATGGAAAGAGGCGCTTGAGGTTTTGGCGGAACTGCCCGAGGATACTTTCAGGCGCCAGATGTCAGAACGTTGCCGATATTTTCAGAAAACACCGCCAGACGCTACATGGGATGGCGTCTATACACTTACCAGTAAATAGCGCAATATGTTGTAAAATAAGGTAATTCCGGCATTACCTTGATAACCAGGCGCGTTACTTGCTGGTTAAAGATTTATGTACTTTAGGCCGCAAACCTAATAAGTAGGCCGTCTTCACCGATAGAGGTAAGTATGAAAAAAGGATTAATTATTATTATTTTAGCGCTGGGACCGACCGTAGCCATGGCTGCGGATGAAATTTTATATATCTTGAGCGCACGGGCAAATCTCCTTTCAGAACCGTCATTTAAGTCCGAAATTGTAGGCAGTATGACACGCGGCGAAAAGGTCATAGAAATTGCAAAAAACAACAATTGGTTCAAAGTTCGCTATCAGGAAAAGGAAGGTTGGTTATCGCGCTTAGCGGTCTCGCCCAATCCCCCAACGAAGCGTGTAACCTTGCTCGCAGAACATGATGAGCAATTATCCAATGATGCGCGTCGTCGCGCCTCAACCAATACCAACACCGCCTCTGTTCGCGGGTTGCGTGCGGACGCAGATCGGTCACGGACTAGCGACAAGGACACAGCGGATTTTGCCGCGCTGAAAAAAATGGAAGGATTGGCGATAGATGATCAGATGGTTGCGCAATTCCTAGCTGACCTAAAAGACTGAATAACACCTCGAAGGGACTCGTATGTGGCGTAGAAACATATTAGCGGGTTATAGATATTTTATTGGATTAATAAATCGGATCGCTCGTAACCTTACTGAAAACAGTAAGCGAGCGATAACTTTTTTGTCCGAGCGTTTTCATGAAATGGGAAATCAACCTATTTTATTGAGCAGAAAAATAAGAACAAGAAAAACACTGTATCGAGGACTAGGTAAAGCAATTTTAATATATTATTTTAGTCTAGGCGGATATAGCCATGCAGAGGACAGCGCGTCCTTTCGTGTGCGCAGCCACAATACGACATATGCAAATACCACAGCTGAAGACGTAGAAACCGAAATACGCTTTGGACAATCCGTGGCGGCACGTGTGTTGGGAAGAATACCACTGGTTGAGGATTCCTCGCTGACGCAATATATATCGCTGGTTGGAAGGTCATTAGTGGTCGGCTCGTCACGCCCTGAATTGGAATTCCACTTCGCCGTCGTAAAAAGTGATGAGATAAACGCGTATTCTGCGCCTGGAGGGTATATTTTTGTAACTACCGGCGCATTGAAATCGATGCTTGATGAGTCAGAATTGGCGGCAGTACTTGCCCACGAAATTGCACATGTTACTGAGCGGCATATTGTTAAGGCGCTACGAATTAAAGCGGCTGATACTGAAAAGTCTGGATTAACACAAATCATAGGTAGCGCGGGAGATACGACGCGTATTGCTTTTTTTCAGACAATAGATAAAGCGGTAGCGGTGTTGTTTGAAACTGGATTTAATCACCTAGATGAAAAGGAAGCAGACCGCATAGGTACTTTGTTGTTGGCAGCCACCGGCTATGACCCGCAGGCAATGGCGCGTTATTTGACACGCATAAAAGAAAAAAACACGGGAAGCGGAGCTATAAATACCACGCATCCACCTACGCATGAACGAATGGATACTTTACGGCGTTTATTGGCAGACGAGGGGTTGGATAAATTGAATTATCCACGTGCGGCAAAGAGATTTAAAAAATATGTTGTTAACTACTAGGACTCTACAATTTTTCGCGATTGCATACCTAATATTGTCGCAATCCCTAGCCAGCGCAGATGCGCTCCACTATACAAATATTATTATAGGTGATCGAGCCGCTGGCATGGGAGGTTCATATTCTGCAATCTCGGATGATCCCACGGGACTATACTACAACCCCGCTGGAACGGTATATGCGGTAGGAAGTAATCTCTCTGGAAGCATGAACGCATTACACTTCAGTCAAACCCACTATAAAAAGGCGTTAGGTGACCAAACATGGGTGCGTACGTCGATTGCACTTTTGCCGAATTTCTTCGGCGTTACCCAACCCTTTGGTGGTGGGACGTTAGGGTTTTCCTATGCGATACCGGATTCTACCATTGAAAATCAACAACAGAAATTTAGCATAAAATCATTGCTGGATAATAATAATCCAACGGATTTCATAATTAATTTTAACAACCAAGATGTCGTATACAATATCGGGCCGTCCTACGCGTTTAAGTTTAGCGACAGACTTTCTGCTGGAATAACGCTTTATGGAATTGTACATCAACAACGGACGATATTTAATCAGGAATTCCAAGCGGCAACAGGGTATCATTGGGTCAATAGTTATCGTAATTATGAAGAGTATGGTATACGGCCAATTCTAGGACTCATGTGGTCACCATTGGACAAAATATCTATAGGAGCGACATTCAGCCAACCGAGAATATTCTATGCAAAAGACGCCTTACAGTTAAGTTGCGCCAGAAATAACTCCGCGATCTACCCAGATACCGCTACGTGCGCCAATGGTAAAATAATTATATCTAACAGCGCAGACAATATTCGTAATATAAAACCTTGGAATACGGAAATCAGCGTCGCGTATTTTCAATCTACATCCTTACTGATGACCGCCACGGCCAGCGCATATGAGAATTTCAGCGCTAATACTCCTTTGGTTAACATCGCGAGCGGCATAGAGTATTATTTTCTCGGAAATTACGCGCTACGTAGCGGATTATTTACGAATTTTTCAAACTCGCCTGATACTACAGCAGGTAGACTTGGGCAGTCAGATCATGTGAATTTGTATGGTTTTACGTTTAGTCTTTCCAATTTTACGCGCAGCTCTTCTTTGACCGGCGGATTTAGTTTCTCTACTGGTGAGGGGCATGCACAAGTGGTGGCCGATTCGCTTGTTATTCAAGATGTTTCGATGTATGTCCTTAGTTTATATCTCTCAGCGAGCTATAGCTATTAATTGCGTTGCATAGAGGTGCAAAGTAGTGCTCCATGAGTGTATATGCGAATGACAAACTGATTTCTGAGGCGCGTCGATTGGCGGCGGAATTTCGTGCAGCTACCGGTAAGCCATTGGGCATCAGTAACGAAATTGCCGAATTTGACGCTGCACGGTTGCTCAATCTGGAGTTATGTAAAGAACGTCCCGGTGGCTATGACGCGATCGGTCGGCAAGATCCGCGTATCGGTAAGCGCATCCAAATTAAGGCCAGGGCTATTTTCGATGAAAGTAAATCCGGGCATCGTATCGGGCAACTCAAATTGGATAAAGAGTGGGATAGCGTGCTGCTAGTGGTCATGGATGAGAAGTATTTTCCTGTGGAAATCTATGAAGCGCAGCGCGCGGACGTGATCCAGGCACTTGAGGAACGACCGGAAAGTAATAGAAACAAACGCGGTATGATGTCTGTCGCGCGATTCAAAAATATCGCTGAGCTCATTTGGACTAGCGTGGATGGAGAGATACAGGACGTTGTCTGGGACAACCGATCCGCAAAAAGTTAAAGTCTGCCCTCTTCTCGCGGATAGGTATACTAACATTTTTTCCTGCTTTTGTTTACAATACCCCCCTTCCTAGGGAAACATTTCAGCGTTCCCTCGTGTGTAGATAAAGGCTGTTCTGTTGAACGATACTGTCCTGGTAGATGAAATATTTGGCCTAAACGGTTGTTTGGCCCGGCAAATTAAGGATTATCGGCCCCGTCACGCTCAATCCGCGATGGCGTCTGGCGTAAGCAGTGCGTTAGCGGCACATACCACGCTTGTCGCTGAGGCCGGTACCGGCACCGGCAAGACATTCGCGTACCTAGTTCCTGCACTTCTGGGGGACGGCAAAGTAGTCATTTCGACCGGTACAAAAAATCTACAAGACCAGTTATTTTTTAAAGATTTACCCTTGGTGAAGAGGGCTTTGGGACAGGCGCGACGGGTGGCGCTACTGAAAGGCAGACGCAATTATTTGTGCCGATACAGACTGGATTTGTTTCACAATTCACAACAGGTACAGCGTGAAAATCTTCACCAATGGGC
>Ga0224495_10001936_pt1 | contig 13991 bp, 11 predicted proteins | sample SF_Jul11_sed_USG_FD_168128 | JGI IMG/M metagenome (GOLD analysis project Ga0224495, IMG submission 168128) | Sediment microbial communities from San Francisco Bay, California, United States - SF_Jul11_sed_USGS_4_1 | ecosystem: Environmental > Aquatic > Marine > Sediment | place: USA: California... | reverse complement strand
ATTCTTCGCCTTCGAGCATAATTTGTGGCTTGCCGGGCTGCTGGCTGGAGTGGTCTACAGCTTGCTTTATATGCGGAGTGGCACGTTATGGTCGCCGATACTCGCGCATGCTGTCACCAACGGGTTGTTGGGAGTGTGGATCATCCATACGGGCAACTGGAGTTACTGGTAAACTGCAGCGGATGTTATTCCCTGCTACAGACAAATAGGCAACAAATAAACAGGCAACAATTAATTCGATGCTTTCCCACGCTTCCATCCGGGCGTGCACCTGTACAACAGGAATGCACGCCACATACTCCAAACCTGACCTCTTTTCCCGGCGCCCGCACAACTTCGGCGAAGGCGCCATTGGGATACGATTGTATGGCCTGGCTCCTCGCGGTTGCGAGATGGACAAGGCGAGCCATGAATTTGGATGCCTATGAGCACTAATGACATCCCTGTAGTGTCCTTTTTCAAGTACCTGCTTGATCCCTTCATGATCTGGGGTCTATTGGTGCTAACCACTCTAGCGTACGACGAAAACTTCACTGGCTACTATCTGGTATTGATGATCATCACCTTTTTCATCTCATCATACATATACGAGCAAACCAACATATACCGCACATGGCGTAACGGCAAATTGCTGGCATATATACGAGATACTCTCGTAGGTTGGGGCATCATTATCGCGATTCTGATTTTTCTGGGTTACGCCACCAAACTCTCCTACCAGTATTCCGAGGAGGTGATCCTGACCTGGTTCATTGTCACCCCGATCGCGCTTGTCACTAGCCATCTCGTCGTGCGCACGATCGCCAACAACCTGCGCAAGGGCGGTGAGGTGCGTTCTGTAGTGATTGTCGGAGCCAACGAAACAGGCATGAAACTGGCCGAGCGCATCCTGGAATACCCCTATCTGCTAATGGAGGTGCGAGGTTTCTTTGATGACCGGGATGAATCCCGGAGCCCGATGGGTGCAACATCGTTGTTAGGCGGGGTGTCGGACGTCGCAAACTATGTCCGCAAGAACAGCATCCAGATGATCTTCATCAGTCTGCCGATGTCTGCACAGCCCCGTATCCGCGCACTTCTGGATGACTTGCATGACACTACAGCCTCCATTTATTTCCTGCCCGATGTCTACATCTTCGACCTGATGCAGGCCCGGTTCGACAATGTTGGTGGCGTACCGGTAGTCGCAATATGTGATTCACCGTTCTCGGGCGTCGATAGTGTGGTTAAAAGTGCCAGCGATTTCGTGCTTGCTTTGATTATCCTGCTGTTGCTGTCACCCCTGATGATAGGCATCGCGCTGGCCGTAAAACTCACCTCACCCGGCCCGGCTATTTTCAGGCAGCGCCGCTATGGCCTGAACGGCGAGGAAATCATAGTCTACAAGTTTCGCTCCATGAAGGTCAGCGAGGATGGTTCGCGCATAGAGCAGGCTCAAAAAAACGATCCACGAATCACTAAGATCGGCGCATTTCTGCGCCGTACCTCATTGGACGAATTGCCGCAGTTCATCAACGTATTGCAGGGGCGGATGAGTATAGTCGGCCCACGCCCGCACGCGGTGGCACACAATGAACTCTATCGCAAGCTTATCAAAGGTTACATGCTGCGCCACAAGGTAAAGCCTGGGATTACCGGCTGGGCTCAAGTAAACGGGTTTCGCGGAGAGACCGAGGTGCTGGAGAAAATGCAGGGACGTATCGAGTACGATTTGAACTACCTGCAAAACTGGTCGATATGGCTGGATCTATGGATCATTATGCGCACAGTGTGGGTGGTGTTGCGCAGGGATAATGCCTACTGAATAAATTCTGATCTGCCGCTTTGGGACGGTGCGTGGCTTGATCAGAGTTTGATGAAGGATACCTTAAAGTGCCATTGACAAAGGGTGGATGGGCATATAATTTGAATTCGTTTAACTGCGTTAGATCGCCCGGATCAATGTAGAATGAATATTGCTGCGCCCATTGTTTGGTCAGGGTTTGGTCAGGCCTTCAGGGCAATTTTATTGAGCAAGATTAACCAACGGATTTCGATAATTTAACTCATTAATGTTGAAGGAGAGTATCTTGATTTACCCTAATGCAGTTCCTGTTGTTAAAGCCAATAATGCTGTGTTTTTCAGGCGTGTTTTTTGCGGAATGCTGGTGATCGCTGTTGGTCTTTCTGCATGCGGCAGCAAGGAAAAAAAGGCCGGACAGGCACTGGTCAGGGTGAATGGTGAAGAGATCACCGTGCTTCAGGTCAACGATGAACTAAGCCGTGCGGGTGTCCAGCCTGGCCAGCAGGAGGCAGCGACCAAGCAATTGCTGGAGGCTATGATTGACCGCCAACTCATACTGTCCGAGGCGATGCGCAACAAGATTGATCGCACCCCTGATGTTATGAAAGCAATCGAACGAGCCAAGGCCCAGATTATCACGCAGGCATACCTGCAGAGCATAACAGCGAAAGTTACCAAGCCTTCCAAAGCTGAGATTAATGACTATTTTCAGAAACACCCGGAGTACTTTGCCCAGCGCAAGCAATTCGACGTAAAGCAATTGGTTCTTGCCAGCAAGGACTTCAGTGACAAACTCAAGCAGGTGGTAGATTCCGCCAAGACTCTGGAGGCGGTCGCGTCATGGATGGATGGGCAAAGCGTAAAGTACGCACGCGGCCAGCTATCACGCAGCACGGCTGATATACCTCCGGAGCTGGGAGAGAAACTCGGGGCATTGCACAAAGGTGAGATGTTTATCATCAAACAGGGTGAAAATACTTTGATAAATATTCTTGTTGATATCAAGGATGTTCCTGTTACGGCTGAGAATGCCGCGCCAAAGATCGAGCAATATTTGATCAACAAAAAGAACAAGGAAGTGGCAGATGCCGAAATCACGCATTTGCGTTCATCGGCGAAAATCGAATATCTCAATGCACAGCCACCGGCTGCAAACCAGGGAAAACCTGCTGCGCCAACACCAGACGCTGCGGCTGAATCCAAACCGGTGGGCGCTGCAGCTGAAAGTCAAGCCGAAAGTGGCGTGGTGGGAATCAAGTGAAATCGGTGTGTCGTCAATCGCTTTATGAATAATCAAGTCATGGCGTCATTGGCAAACAGGCTGCCCGGCATAAAAGCTGCCATGCCTGAATGGTGGCCTGTTCTGCTGGGCATACTGGTCATGTATGCCCCCACTTTCTATGACCTGTTAAATGGTTTATGGGCCACAGAAGAACAGGCGCATGGGCCGATTATTCTTGCCCTTGCAATCTGGCTTATTTACCAGCTTTGGCCGCACATGATGGAAGTGAGCGAGGCCAAACCTGCCTCTGCTGCAGGCTGGCCGATCATGATTATTGCGCTGGTGTTTTACATTGTTGGCCGTTCACAGCAGATTATACTGTTTGAACTGAGTTCATTTATCTGGGTGATTGGGGCAATCCTGCTGATCAAGCGTGGCACCAGTGCGGTAAAGGTCATGTGGTTCCCGCTGTTCTTCATGCTGTTCATGGTTCCATTGCCTGGCACGATAGTCATCATGCTGACCATGCCGATGAAAATGGCGGTTTCTTACGTGACAGAAAATATTTTATTCTGGGCGGGTTACCCCATTGCGCGTAACGGCGTCATCTTGCAGATCGGGCAATATCGGTTGTTGGTTGCAGATGCCTGTGCCGGGCTGCAAACGCTTCTGACTCTGGAATCGCTCGGCCTGTTTTACATGAATGTTGTTCGTCATACGTCAGTTTTTCGGAATGTAGTATTAGCGATTCTGATTGTGCCCATCTCGTTTGTCGCCAACGTGATACGCGTTATGACCCTTACGCTGATTACCTATTATTTTGGCGATGAAGCCGGGCAGGGATTCCTGCACGGATTTGCCGGCATGGTCCTGTTTCTGAGCGCATTGATAATAATTCTGGGCGTGGATACGTTGCTGAAATACATAGTCGAAATTCGGGCAGCTAAAACTGCGCAGCCTGCGAAATAGCGATCATGGGATACTCATGAAAAAACCTTTGATTGTCAGCCTTATCCTGGGCACGCTCATGGTATCGTCAGGGGCATTGACGAAGGTCATGACGCCTTCCATTCAGATTGCTGAGCAGGAAATGACCAGCCTTGAAGACATGATTCCTGGCGAATTTGAAAGCTGGAAGATTGATGCTTCAACGGTGATCCCACTGGTCAACCCTGACGATCAAGGGTTGCTTAAAAAAATATACAACCAGACATTATCCCGCACATATATCAATAATCAGGGTGAGCGCGTTATGCTCTCGATCGCCTATGGCAGGGATCAGAGCTCAGACCTTCATGTTCACAGGCCGGAAATATGTTATGCGGCGAATGGTTTTGACATAAGTAGAATGACCAAGACTTTTGTCGATACAACAATCGGGCGGATACCGGTGATGCACCTTGTCGCAAGGCAGGGGGCGCGTAACGAACCTATAACGTATTGGATCAGGGTAGGCGATTCTCTCACGCGCGGCTGGTTCGAACAGAAAGTTGCGGCGCTCGGCTATGGGTTGACCGGGAAAGTACCGGATGGCCTTTTGTTTCGCGTTTCTACAATATCCAACGAAGAGCAGGACTCCTACCGGATTCAGCAGACGTTCCTGGCGGCTATGTTGAAAGCAGTGAAAAGCCAGGATCGGTATTGGCTGGTTGGTCGGGTGGGAGCTTAGCCAAAGTGGAATAGATTTGTCTTTTGTACTGAAGCGGTAGATGACTCAATTCAACTTTTGAGCTATGTGATGTCCGAGACGCTCTGATAACATGACAATAGTCAGTGTAGGGTTGCATCCTCCCCCGGTTGGGAAAACACTACTTCCACCAACAAATATGTTTTTGATGCCGTGTATTTTCAGGTTTTTATCAACGACACCGTACCTTGGGTCTTCAGACATTCTGGTCGTACCCATCTGATGGGCATGCATACCAAATTCATTGATGTCTTTCGTGTTGTCCAGAATGTAATCCTTAAGTTGAACTCTAGCTGACCTGGTGCGAGCCATTTCCTTGGCAACTTCAAATCCCAATGTGCGTATTGTTTTGTAATCAGCAGCACTGGCCTGCCAATCAAGCTTAACGCGACGCATCCCAAACATATCTTTATCGGAATCAAGATAAACTCGGCTGTTTGGATTTGGAGTTTGTTCTATCAAACTAGCTATCACTCCATCGCCGGGGCAGTCAAAATCCACGATGTTTCTAGACCAGTCAGTTAGAAATGTTGATTTGCAGACCTCTTCCCGTATGGTCTGCTTGAGCCTTTTTAATCTGCCATAACTATTCGGATTCGAGTAGCGATTAAAATCCAGGACAGCGTTCCCTATCTGCAACTTTCTGCTCAGATTCTCACTCGGATTTAGTTGTATGTTTCCCTTCTGCCAAATTGGGGAATCATCCGCAACAAACCTGCCAAGTTCTACATTGAAATGTTCCATAAAGCAGCGGCCAACCATCCCATTTTGATTGCCTATGCCATTGTGAATTTGTTTATCACAATTCAGAAGCAGGCGAGCATTCTCGATAGATCCCAAGGCAACTACATAATTTGTTGCCGAGAATATAAAGCTTTTTTTATCATAATTTTGAATTTCAAAAGAAGTTACCGCATCGAGATTCTTATTCAGATTGATATTGTTTAAATTTGCATTGATGTAAACATCAATTTTTGAAGAGTCTTTTAGCTCTGGATAATATTTTTCCCCAAACCGTGTTGGTGGGCTGAACGTGCTCTCAGAAAGCCTGAAGTTTTCACCTTTCCAATTTGCTATTGGTGGCGACTGGAATGCTTCTTTTGAAATATCCAGGACAGAGCATGCAGCATCAAAGAACTGAAAGACGTCTTCTCTTGATATTGGCCAACCAGGCAGCCCAAAATAATCCCGCTGCTCAAAATCCACTTTATCAAGAAAGGAACACCGTCCAGCCCAGTGATTTGATGTGCCTCCGAAATATCTTAATCTGGCTGTTCGAACCGAATCCCAATATGGCAAGCCAATACTTTTACCTTGATATAAATCTTGTGAAAGCTCGGAATACTCTAAGCCGCCACCTTCAAATATCGCCACATTCTTGCCTTGCTTTGCCAACACTCTTGCAGTTGTAATTCCAGCAGGGCCTGCGCCACAGATGCAGGCATCATAATGTTTGCGAGCCGTGGTATTTTCCACTGAATTAAGATCAATAATCATAAAATTAGCCTAGGCTCTCGAAAAGATCATCCTTTAATAATACCCATCCACCCAAAATTACGAACCCATTTTCATTATTTGAGAATAACGGGCTGGTCTGTCCAGTTTCGTTGGCCGCGAATAATTTTCTAATTAAGAAAGGGGATAAAAATGCTGTCAAAATAAAATTTCTTCTACCAAGAAAAAAGCGATTATTTTTTTGTGTGCTCATAATAAATTCTTTCAAAATTGCGACCTCGACAGGGTCTTTGATTTGTTAAAAGCTGCAGTAGTTATTATGCCCCTGGAAGAAGTGTGCGATAATATAAATAATGTCAAATATTGTTGATTCTATGGTAATTTGTTCTGCTTTGCAAAAGGGATGTCAATAATGGTCCGGATATATTTCTTTGTGTTTTCCTTGCTATTGATAGTTGTAAATTCGGATATGGCTGTTGCAGCAGATAATCCGGATGCTTATCAATTGCGCCAAGGAGATAAGGTGCAGATTTCTGTCTGGCGTGAAGACACTTTGCAGAAGGATGCTGTCGTCTTGCCCGACGGAAGTGTCACATTTCCCTTGATCGGGCGCGTTGAAGTGGCAGGTTTAAGCACGCCGGAAGTAGAGCAGCGTATTGCCGCAAAACTGAAGAAATACCTCCCGGAGCCTATAGTTTCCGTTGTAATTACCGGAATCGAAGGAAGCCGTGCTTACGTCACGGGAAAGGTTATGCACCCTGGGCCACTGATCATCGGTGGCCCCATTACTGTGCTGCAGGCAATCAGTACCGTGGGTGGACTGGACAGATTTGCTGATGAGGCCGGTATTAAGGTGATTCGTACAAAGTCGGGTGGACAGGAAATTATTCAGGTGAACTACAGGGATATCATTTCAGGGAAGGATATGTCGACCAATGTTCAACTTAAAGCGGGCGATACCATCGTGGTGCCTTGAGCTTGAAGGAAATGGAGTAATGAGTTGAACGTACTACGACTTGCCGGGTTATCAATTTCGCTGACTGGCCTTATGTTCAACACAGCGACAGTCTGGGCTGGTAACTGGCAGCATGCTGTGTCATCCAGGGTCTCGACGGAGATTGATTCCAACCCTGCCATGTCTCCCGCATATCCAGGCAGTGTACGGCGGGCCTTGTTCGAGCCAGGTTACACGCTTATGGGAAAAGTCGGGGAGAGCGAATTGAAAGCAGGGCTTGCTCTTCAGATTGCGCGTTCTTCGAATCAAATACTGAGCCAGAATCGCGATAGTCCCAGTATGTTCTTTGATTGGTCACGACCGAGCGATGCGGGCGAATTCGGTATTTCCTCCAGATATGCTGAAACAACGATCCGTGATGCCGAGGTAGATGCGACAGGCTTGGTTCCTTTGGACAGCACCCGCACTTCCCGCAACCTGTCCGGTCGTTGGAGTAAGACAATGACTGAACGTAGCTCACTCTCGGTGAATGGTTTATACGAACGTACTTCTTACAAGGGCGCTACCTTGGTTGATTATGCTACGCGATCCGGTGGAGCTATATTCAATTATGCTTGGAGCGATCAGAGCGCGTCCTCGTTGAGTGTGTCCTATGTTGAATATAAGACCGCAGGCATTATTGCACGCCGTCGTTTTGCCAATGCGATATTGGGCTGGAACTGGAAACCTTCGGATTATCTGGAATTCAGCTTGCAGATGGGCACGTCCAAGGTCAGCGGCGGCCGTGATATGGGCACTCAAGGTGCGGCGACAATGCAGTACACCGGCCAACGGAATCAATTTGCAATTAATGCAGGCCGCCAGGTTACGCCCAGCGGTCTCGGCGGTTTTGTCACTGCCGACCAGGTAAATGGGAACTGGAGCCATGACTTGAGCGAGCACAGCAGAACCGGTATCAGTTCAGGGTGGCGAAAGAATCGCTCCATTACGGATGATATCAGCCGGACAACGGAAGCCTGGTTGCAGCATAATCTCAATTCATTCTGGGGTGTGCGAACATATTGTCGGCACAGGATCCGCGAAGGAGGCGGAGTCGATGGAGCATCCGCAAATATACTTGGGTTATCCTTCACCTACACCAATCCCGATTTCTGAACCTAATAGATAAAATATTCATGGCTACCGAATACGAACTGACTTTCTTTGATTACTTGTCGATCATGCGCCGCCGCGCTCCCTATCTGATCGGAATTTTTCTTGCGGGATTGCTGATTGCAATTGTAGTTGCGCTCACCATTCCGCCGGCTTATCGCTCTACCGGAACTATCATGGTTGAGTCGCAGAGAGTTCCTGAAAATATAGTTCCCAGCGCAATCAAAAATCAACTTGATGATCGGATCAATGCTATCAAGCAGCGGGTAATGACCCGGGAAAACCTGTTGCAGATTGTCAATAAGTATGGTCTTTTCAAGGAGAATACAGGCACCCTGACCACCACTGAATTGATTGACAAGATGCGGGCTCGCATAGTTGTCGAGTTGATTAGACCCAGTGATGCCATGACCACTAACCGGCAGGGACAGCCGACGATTTCCTTCACTATATCTTTCGAAGACAGGCACCCTGATGTAGCTCTTCAGGTCACAAAAGACCTTGTTACCCTCTTTCTGGATTTGAATGTCAAATTACGCACTGAGGGAGCCACGGAAACAACCTCTTTTCTTGCCCAGGAGGCTGAGACACTAAAGGCAGAAGTTGACCGGCTGGAGGGCAATATTGCGGCCTACAAAAGGCAGAATAGCAGTAACCTGCCGGAGCAGTTGACTCTGCGTACAGCCATGCTTGCGCGCGCCGAGAATGATTTGTATGCGGTCGAACGGGATATCAGGACTGCAGAAGCCGAGCTTGCTGCTGCAAGGCACGATTTAGGTGAAGTGAATCCATCACAGACTTTGCCGGCACTTAAAGCCGAGCTCATCAGACTTTCTGCTGTTTATACGGAATCACATCCTGACATCAGGGCGCTCAAGCGAAAAATTGATGCCCTTGAAAACCCATCCGACACTTCGAAGCCAGAAATTGCTTCAGGCAACGCCCCCAGCCAACCCGTTAATATTGATCAGCCAAAAGCCGATGCAGCAAAAGCCAGGCTGGATTCTCTTCTGCGCCAGAAAAAAATGTTGCAAGGTAAAATCGCCCAAAATGAGCATGCGATGATGCAAACTCCCAAAGCGGCTCAGGAACTGGATGTGCTTATTCGAGATCGAGACAGCGCACAGAAAAAATATGAAGAAATTCTCGGAAAAAAAATGAATGCGAAGATTGCCGAGAATCTGGAGAGCGAGAGCAAATCAGAGCGCTTCTTTCTTCTGGAACCCCCAATATTGCCGGAGAAACCTTTTAAACCAGACCGTAAAAAAATTATTGCATTAGGCTTTTTTTTGGCCCTGGCTTCCTCAGGCGGTGTAATTATGCTTCTGGAGTCGATCGACAAGCGGATACGTGGAGCTGAAGCCATCGCGCATGTGCTGGGCCATAGACCACTGGTTGTAATCCCCTATTTCCCAAGCCAGGAAGATGACTTACGCAAAAAACGCATGTTCAAGCGGGCGCTCATCGCAGCAGTTATTGCCTTGATTGCAGCAGTTGTGGCGATACATTTTCTGTACATGCCTCTGGATGAACTTTTTGTAAAAATTCTTGCTAGATTATAAAGTAGGGGGAAAGAATGGAACGCATCAAACAGGCAATCGAAAAGGTAAAACAACAGAGGCCAAGCCAAGTTGGCCAATTTGATTTGGCGAAATCGGTGAAAAGAGGAGCAAAGGCTATATCTGATAGCCAGCAACCCTCTGCACTGGAGGAAGTCAGCTATAACCAAACCCGCGTGGTCAAGTTGCAGGTGGAGCATCTGGAAAAAAACCGCATTGTTGCGTTTAATAAAAGTGACCAAAAGAGCATGGTCTTTGACCTACTGCGCACTCAGGTGCTGCAAAAGATGGAAGAGAATGGTTGGCGCACTCTGGCCATTACTTCACCTTGCGCAGAGGCTGGAAAGACCGTAGTCGCCATCAACCTGGCCATGAGTATTGCCCAGCAAACCAACAAGTCCGCCTTGCTGGTGGACTTTGACCTGCGTCGCCCGAAGATAGGCGCTTATCTGGGAATTTCCATGGAGAAGTCGCTTAATGATCTACTGGATGGAACGGCTGAATTATCGGATGTGCTAGTCAATCCAGATATGCCGAGGCTGGTAGTGCTAGCGACCAAAAGCCCGGTGAAGAATTCAACAGAAATTCTTTCTTCAAATCAGGTCGCAAATATGATCAAGGATCTGCGTGAGAGCTTTGAATCGCGTATTATCATCATTGACCTACCTCCTTTGCTTGTTACCGATGATGCCATCGCCCTATTACCACAGATTGATTGCGTTCTCATGGTGGTAGCCAACGGGATGTCCAGCAAACGGGAAATCGAGGACAGCCTTCACCACCTGAAAGCAGCAAACCTTATTGGAACTATACTCAACAAGGCAGAAATTGAGCCAGGGGCTTATTACTATTACTAACCGGTTTATATAGCGGCGAAGCTCGCACAGCGGGAAGTTGGTGTGGCGTCAAGTTTTACGGAGAACCCCGTAATTTTCGGGAAAGTGTCATATGGATAATATTTTCAAGAAATCTAGCAACGTTGTATGGCACGCCGCTACGGTGACACGCATGCGCCGCGAGAAGATGAACGGACATGGCAGCGTGATTCTGTGGTTCACCGGACTGTCAGGCGCGGGAAAGTCATCTTTGGCGCACGCGGTAGAAGAAGAGTTGCATCAGCTTGGTTGCCGTACTTTTGTATTTGATGGTGACAACGTGCGTCATGGCTTGTGTGCCGACCTCGGGTTTTCTGCCGAAGATCGGGCCGAGAACATTCGCCGTGTGGGAGAAATGGCAAAATTGTTTGTTGAAGCTGGAGTGGTCGCACTTACTGCCTTCATCTCGCCTTTTCTGAGCGACCGTCAGCGCGTTCGCTCACTGGTGCCGCATGGCGACTTTCTGGAGATATACTGCCGCTGCCCGCTGGAAATCTGTGAGCAACGCGATGTGAAAGGGCTCTACAAGCGCGCACGTGCAGGTGAGATAAAAGACTTTACTGGCATCTCTTCTCCCTATGAGGCCCCCGCTGATCCGGAGTTGATCGTGGAGACCGGCACCCTGACGATGGAAGAGTCAGTTGCACAAGTGATGCAATTGCTGCGTGATCGTGGCATTGTTCAGCGGCAAGGAGGTGCCTGATCATGCAATTGATGCGAGTCTGTTGAGGGTGGTAGAAATTATTACGCGTGATGAAGGCGCAGCCTTACGGATAAAACATCGCGTTACGAGGGGTTGGCATTTCACAAAAGTGGTATTGGTCAAACAGTATTGGAAAGAGCCGAAGTAACCCTTCGCTCATCTGTGTAAATCTGTGTTCATCCGTGCCAAACTGCCTTTTCCGGGTTGATTGACAATGTGAATCCAGTCCAGAATTGTCTTTAAGTTACCGAATGTTCTTTGTTGAGCATCTTCTTTCGCACCATCTGCGCATAAGCTACTCCCAGTCCTGCAACTGACCAGTAAACAATCGGAATAAACGTGATTCTGCTCACTGTAGAAATTATTACCAAAGTGGCCAAAAGCGTGGACAGCAAGACTCTGCCAAGCAGGTGTTCTTCGCTGTCTTTGTCTGGTATTAAACGCATCGCTCGGTATATCCCCAGAAGAGTCAGCGCAAAAAAAGCAACAAACAGCCCTAGGCCCACGAGTCCTGTTTCCAAGGCTACTCTGATGTAGGTGTTGACAATATCGATGATGCCTTGGCCCTGACGCATAGCCTCCATCTCAGGTGTATTGAGAAAATCGATAGAGCCGAACCATGGGTTGCGCTGAATCACGATCATTGAGTTAGTGATCAGTTTCTCGCGGTAGTCGATGGTTCCTTTATCAGTCGATCCGATAATGGGCAACAAATTGATTACCTTCTCGCCCCCAGGGAGCATAGAAATCAAAGGCAGGGCAACCATTACCGCCAGTGCCAAGCTCATCAATCGGTGTGCGGCGTAACGGCCGGTGGTGATGAAAACAACTAGCAGCACGGCGGCACCTACCCAGGGGCCGCGTGACAAAGGGGCAATTAGGCCTGCAACCAGCAACAGTAAGCCGAGTCGGCGGATGAGTTTTTGCTGGATGGAGCGTTGCAGAAACAAGTAAAAGCCGAAACCAACGGCCATTAAAAAACCTAATGCAATGGGTTGTCCTGCCGAGGCGCTCGCTCTAAGCATTCCACTCCGCCCAAGGTAACTCTGCATTCCTTCTTCCAGTCCAAGCGCACCAAGTAGAGGTTGATAGAGCAGCCAGTGCCGGTAGACTTCAAAAACCGCGATCAATGCAAGCACCATGATCGCCAGCACAAGGCTTAGCAGGGTGTCGCGAAATGCTTGCAGGTTTTTTAGCGAGCGGCTAATGACAAAATAGGGGAGGAGGACATCAATAAAAAGGTAAAATGCTTGGCGCAAAGTGTCGGTTACGCTAGTTTCACGCAGGAAGAGGATGGTTGTGAGCAGGAGATAAGCGGCTAAAACCTTGTCAGGCCCGCTACGGAAAAACCGGGGGGGTGTGCCTTGTTTCAGCAAGGAAAAAAATGCAGGAAGCAGGATGAGCAGTGCCAGTATCCTGGCGTGAGAAAGGTCAAATAAGTAATTGATCAATCCCACCCCGGGAATCTGGATAGTTGCCATGGGAAGGGCGAACAGAATGAAAAAAAACAGTGAGGGCGAACTGGCTTCGTGGCGGTTCGCATAGATCAGCAACGGCACGGCGATCAATGCGTACAACCAATAATTGTGAACCAAAAAGGCGGCAAGCGTTAAAGCGAACCAAAGATTTCGCCTTCGTGTAAAATCCCCGACATCTGATATGGAACAGGCGGAGCGATGTGCGAAGGCAAAAACAGCCGTTGCCAGGACAAGGATAACGGTTAATGCTCGAAGGTGTTCTGGCATGTCAGGTTTGTTACGGTGTAATGTCGATCTGTACAGTGCTTAATCATATGTCAGTAAATATGGATACACCCCTCATCTTATCCGTGCTCTGTGCAGGAACGGACTTACGCTGCTGTGTGGTGACTACATGATCAACGCAACGCGCTATTATCCAGTCGCTCAAGTGCCGACCATATTTCTGACCTATGGGTAATTGTATTCTTTGTTAAACAAACGCACGAATAATTTTGTGCGCGCCCGTCAATCATGCTTTTCTTGTTGTGATCAGGTGATTCATAAATTCCAATGTCATCAAAAAATACACTCACCCTCAGACAGCGCGTTCTGCAGTCCGGTTCATGGACATTGGTAGGATACGGTGTGAATCAGGCTCTGCGCCTGGGGGGAAATCTCATTCTCACGCGATTGTTGTTCCCCGAGGCATTTGGAATGATGGCGATTGTTCAGGCAGTGATTTATGGCGTGCATATGCTTTCCGATGTAGGGATAGGGCCTTCTATTGTCCAGAAGGAACGCGGAAATGATCCGGTTTTCTTAAATACAGCATGGACCGTTCAGATCCTGCGGGGCTTTCTGGCATGGGGTGGGCTTTGCGCTTTGGCGTTGCCCTTGTCGATAATTTATGGTGAGCCATTGCTTGCTGGCTTGCTTCCTGTTGTAGGATTGAGCGCAATAATTTACGGCTTTAACTCCACTAAACTGCATACTGCACAGCGAAATTTGGAAGCGGCGCGAGTGACGCAAATTGAAATCGGCTCTTACGCGCTTGGACTGCTTTGCACCGTTTATTTTGCTTGGCTGCTGCAATCAGTTTGGGCGCTGGTTTGGGGCCAGCTTATTACAGTCAGCCTGAAA
>Ga0224495_10001935_pt1 | contig 13991 bp, 10 predicted proteins | sample SF_Jul11_sed_USG_FD_168128 | JGI IMG/M metagenome (GOLD analysis project Ga0224495, IMG submission 168128) | Sediment microbial communities from San Francisco Bay, California, United States - SF_Jul11_sed_USGS_4_1 | ecosystem: Environmental > Aquatic > Marine > Sediment | place: USA: California... | reverse complement strand
TCACCGGCGAATCGGTTCCGGTCAGCAAGAATGCCAAACAAATAGATGCCGACTCGGTGCTTGCCGAGCGCAAGAACATGTTATTCAAAGGTACTTCAATAACTCGCGGTTCGGGTGAGGGTGTTGTGGTGGGGACGGGCATGAGCACAGAACTGGGCAAGATCTCTACCCTCGTGGAGGAAGCCGAAGAGGAAACAACACCGCTTGAGAAGCGGCTTGATCAGCTTGCGCGCAAGCTGATCTGGGTGACTTTGATCATAGCGGCGCTGATCGCATTGGCCGGCATCCTGACTAACAAGGGTATCTTTTTGATGATCGAAACCGGCATCGCCCTTGCCGTTGCTGCGATACCGGAAGGATTGCCCATCGTCGCTACACTTGCGCTGGCACGGGGAATGCTGCGCATGGCCCGGCGCAATGCACTGGTCAGGAAACTCTCGGCAGTGGAAACGCTGGGTGCGACAAATGTGATCTTTACGGATAAGACCGGCACCCTGACCGAGAACCTGATGTCTGTTTCGACCCTGGTGCTGGATTCGGGCGAGGTGACAGTAGTCAGCGATGACAACGTAAAGGCTTTTCAACAAGAGGGTATGAAGATAGTACCATCAGAGAGTAGTACTCTGACCGAGGCTTTGAGGATCGGCGTGCTCTGCAGCAATGCTTCCCTGTCAAAAGAGGATGCGGGCGAAAAGAGTAGCGTGGGCGATCCTCTCGAGATTGCGCTATTGCACGCCGGACTGCAGGCTGGCATTACCCGGTCTAAACTCCAGGGTGAGATGCCGGAGATACGAGAAGAAGCGTTTGACCCGGAACTGAAAATGATGGCGACGTTTCACAGAAAGAATAGGGATATTTATGTTGCGGTCAAAGGCGCGCCCGAGGCAGTGATTGGAGCGTGTGATTCCGTGGTGAGCGTTGAGGGTAAAAGGGAACTGTCTGAAGGGGAGCGCAAGCAGTGGCTGATGAAGAACGAAGAAATGGCCGGGCACGGTCTGAGAATCCTCGCCCTGGCGAGGAAACACGCGACTTCGGTTGATGCAAATGCTTATGAAAATCTCGCACTGGTCGGACTCGTTGGCTTGCATGATCCGCCGCGCAATGAAGTACAATCGGCACTGGAACTTTGCAGGCAGGCGGGCGTCAGGGTGATAATGGTGACGGGCGACCAGCCGGTTACCGCGCGCAATATCGGCAGGAGGATCGGCTTGTTGGATAGCGATGCCGAGGTTATGCTTGGCAGAGAATTGAAAGCTCCGGAGAAGCTTTCAGCAGAAGAGATACAGCACATATTGAGTGTTCCGGTTTTTGCCCGGGTAGACCCTGAGCAGAAGCTGAATCTTATTGATCTGCATCAGGACAACGGCAGCATCGTGGCAATGACCGGCGACGGGGTCAACGATGCGCCGGCGCTCAAGGAAGCGGACATCGGTGTTGCCATGGGGCTGCGGGGAACACAGGTGGCGCACGAAGCTGCCGACATAGTACTCAAAGACGATGCTTTTGCTACGATCGTTGCGGCGATCGAACAGGGGCGCGTCATTTTCAATAACATCCGGAAATTCGTAGTATATTTGATCTCCTGCAACGTAAGTGAAGTGATGAGTGTAGCATTGGCATCGTTCCTCAGCATACCGCTACCCATTCTTCCCCTGCAGATCCTTTTTCTTAATCTGATAACCGATGTCTTCCCTGCACTTGCACTTGGTGCCGGCGAGGGTGATGCCGGAATCATGAGAAGACCGCCGCGCGATCCGGGGGAAGCTATTTTGGGAAAGCGTCATTGGGTATTGATCAGTATCTATGGTTTCCTGATCACGGTGTCAGTACTCGGCGTTCTTGTCGTCGCGATATATGGTTTGAATTTCGCGCGGGAAAAAGCAATGACCGTTTCATTCCTTACCCTCGCTTTCGCGCAATTGTGGCATGTGTTCAACATGCGGGATCAAGGTTCGCGCTTGCTGTGCAACGGAATAACGCGCAACCGCTATGTCTGGGGAGCTCTGTTTCTTTGCATTGGTTTAGTACTGGTCGCTATTTACGTTCCTGTTTTTGCGACCGTTTTGAAGGTCACTGATCCGGGCCTGAACGGATGGCTGCTAATTGCCGGAGCCAGTCTCTTTACGCTAGTCATAGGGCAGAGCATCAAGGCCCTGCGCGTTGGTTAGTTCTCACTACCGTACTGCGAACACAACATAGTGAACCAGATATAGCCCTTCATTCTTCAGGATCTACGACAGGTTGGGTTTGTCTACCTTCATTCCCCAAGATCTGCGACTGTTTGAATTTGTGAACCTATTGTTTCTTCTGCGTCGCGTATCTGTGACTCAACTCTCTGACAGGACCCCAGACGTATTTCCCATGTTCATTTATAACATAGGTTTCAACATACTTGGTCACAACTGGAGCTACGCCGTTGTAGAAAGGGTGCGCAAAAGCATATGTGGGCTCGATTACTATATTACCATTCGTGTTTATGTATCCCATATCACCGTTCACCGTGATCGCCGCAAGTCCTTCAGAGAATAACAGATCACGGCGTGCATCGCGTGCAGACCATTCGAATGACGGCGGGATTATATAGTCACCTTTGTGGTCAATGAAGCCAATCTTGCCATCTTCGACGACGGCAGCAAGTTCCTCTGAGAATTGATGGGCGAATTCCCAGCGCGGACCCAATACAATAGTGCCAGTACGGTCAATATAGCCCCACGTGTCATCAATCCTGACGCGTGCCAGCCCTTCTGTAAACTTGATATCCCTGAGTGCTCGATATGGTAGGATATTGATGCCTGCGGTATCGAACTGGAGTTCGATGACAATTTCACCGGTGGTGTCGATGAATCCGTATTTGCCATTGACCATGACCGCGGTCAGGCCTTCGCTGAAATCGCCAACATCGTCGAATCGTGGATTGATGGCGATCTTTCCCTCTCGATTTATGAAACCATGTTTGCCTTCGATCTCAATAGCCGCTAATCCTTCGTAGAATTCACGACTATAGTCGTAGGGTATCCTTAGGACTGTTCGGCCGGTTCTGTCAATGTAGTATGTACCCCCTTTTGCGTCACCTACAGCTGCGAGCCCTTCAGAAAATCTGGATGGATAGTCATACCGTGGTTCAAGGATCGTTCTGCCGCTGCAGTCAATATATCCATATAAGTTGATCACTGGGGAGCTAATTATTGCGAGGCCTTCCTGGAACGGTCCAACGCGGGAGTAAGTTTTGAATATCTCTTCGCCTTTTTTGTTGATCAATGCATTTATGAGGTTGGATGTTACTACTACGATGCCCGATCGGAGGCGGGTCCAACTCGTGCAATCACCTGTCGGCGGAAATCCTTTGGGCGCGGGTTTGAATCGGCCGTGTTTGTTGATGTATCCGTACCGATCATTGAGTAGTACAAAGGCAGATCCACCTGAAAATGGCGCAGCTTCCCAAAATTTAGGTTCAATGACATAGCGGCCTGATTTGTCGATGTACCCCCACTTTGTGCCTGGATCATTGGGATCACTCACGGCCACGGCTGCTAATCCTTCAGAAAAACTGGTGGCTTGAGAGAATATAGGTTCTATGACAGACTTTCCGGTTCTGTCAACGTAGCCCCACTTGCCCTCTGCATCGACTCTGTCTTTTTCCTCAATTTTATCTACCTTCACTGCGGCCAGTCCTTCCGCGAATATTCGTACCTCTTTGAATTGGGGTTCGATCACGATGGTGCCCGTCGTATCAACGAATCCCCATTCTCCGTTCCAATAGCTACTGTATTCTAATTCACCTCCCACCATGACAGCTGCTAATCCATCATCCGAGAACGGGGCAATTTGGGTATAAATGGGTTCGATTACATACTCCCCGGTGTTGTTGATCAGACCGTAATGGGATCCGATGTGCTGGCCACTTTCACCCTTTGTGCCGCCAACTGTTACTCTCCAAGCGCCGCGACCGTAAGGGAGCACGTGAGCGAATTCGGGTTCGACTACCATGCGGCCCGTCGTATCGATAAAACCCCATTTTTCGTTCAACTTTATTGGGGCAAGTCCCTCTGAAAAATCCCGTGCGGATTGAAACACGGGTTCGATGAGAACCGTTCCTGCTTTGTCGATGTATCCCCATTTACCAGCGATTTCAACGGGAGCTAAGCCATTTGAAAATCGAGAGGTATTATCAAATCGGGGTTGGATAACTATTGTTCCTGTTTTGTCGATGTATCCCCACTTGCCAGCAATTTGCACGGGAGCCAAACCATTTGAAAATCCAGTGGTGTTATCAAATTGGGGTGGGATCACTACAGCCCCTGTTTTGTCGATGTATCCCCACTTGCCGTCAATCTTGACTGCAACTACGTCTTCGGCGAAAAAGCATATGTCATCATACTTGATTTCAATAACGATCTCGCCTTTAGCATTTATATATCCATGTTTACCATCAAGCCCGACACGAATGAGCTCAGTGGGTTCCACCTCTTGCTGGGCGCAGCCTAAAAACGTTATGATTACGGTGAGTGTCAAACGCAGATAATCTTTAATACTCATATTCTACCTCCTTATCATATTTACATTTTGAGTATTATAGAATCAAATGCCATATTGTCAATATACAAATGTGGCATGCAAAAGAAAAGTAAACAAAATATAGCCCTTGCTCCCCGCGGGGCCAACGGCAGGATCTTCGACAGCTTGGTTTTGTTAACTTCTTGACGTCTCCCGGCATATCGGCTACACTCTTTCATTAGAACAAAGGAGGTAGGATGATGAAGTATGTCGTAACTATCGTAATAATCGTTGTGCTGGCGTTGATTGGTTCCCTGTATCTGATGAACAGCAACAGGAAACTGGCGCGAAAGATCAGCGATCTTGAGGAACAGGTAAATTTGCTCACGTTAGAGCTCGAAGCGCGGGTGGCCGAGGTTTCACAGGAGAAGGAGGATGAGATCGACCGGCTCAAGGGCACCTACGAAACACTCATGGAAGATATGAAGAAGGAGATCGAGGACGGGCAGATCAAGATCACCCAACTGGCTGACCGGCTCTCGGTAAGCATGGTCGATAAGATCCTTTTTCCTTCGGGCGAAGCAGAGATCACCCCGGAAGGTCTGGAGATCCTGGACCGGGTTGGCAAGGTGCTGAAAAATACTCAGGAAAAGATCATCCGGGTTGAAGGGCACACGGACAACGTTCCAATACATCCTAACCTGCAGAAAAAATTCCCGACCAACTGGGAACTCTCAACCACACGCGCGACGAACGTGGTACGCTTCCTGCAGGAAAAAGTGGGGATCAAGGGGACGCGGCTTCAGGTCATAGGTATGTCAGAGTATGGTCCGGTAGCGAGCAATGCAACGCCCGAAGGCCGGAGCCAGAACCGGAGGATAGAGATCACGCTGTTGCCCGAGTCGGGTATGTAGTGACGGAAATAACGTCGATCGTATTTGTAGATGGGAATGCGTAGAAGAAATCCCGTGGCGCTTCCAGCCTATGAAAAACTGGCTGAGCGCTATGCTGCTCTGATCGATACCAAGCCACACAATGCCTATTACGAACGCCCGGCCACACTGTCATTGCTGCCGAATGTGCGCGGCAAGCGCGTTCTGGATGCGGGTTGCGGCCCGGGTGCATATACAGAGATACTCCTGCGACGCGGCGCAAAGGTAGTTGGTGTAGATATGAGCCCCAGGATGCTGGAATTGGCGCGAAAACGTGTTGGCAGTAAAGCAGAATTTCATCACGCGGATATGACGAAACCAATGCTTTTTCTGAAGGGCAGGTCATTCGATATTATTCTGTCCCCGCTCGTAATGTCGTACATCCGCGATGTTTCCTCTCTGTTCAAGGAGTTCTACCGTTTGCTCAAGCGGTCCGGTGTACTGGTGTTTTCCGACGGCCATCCGTTCGGAGATTATCTTTTCTTTAAAAAGAAGAGAAAGGCAAAGAATTATTTCAACACCGAACTCGTTGGCTGCATCTGGCACGGGTTTGGTATTCATGTATACGTGCCTGGTTATCGCAGGCCGCTGCACGCGCTTCTAAATCCTCTGATCAAAGCGGGCTTTCGGATCGACCGTATTGTCGAGCCCCTGCCTACGAAAGAATTCAAGAAAGCCGATGCCGGTGCATACAAAAAACTCCAGCGCATGCCGGCCTTTATCTGCGTAAGGGCAATAAAGTGACGCATTGAGAAGAAGCGAAAGGAACCTTCTTACTGGATTCCTTTTTCTTGAACATTGTTCTGGGCCAGGGTATGATAGTATGTCGTATTCCTGGGATGTGTGATATATTCTGTGATATTTGTGTGAGATATGGCTGTAGAATATCTGTGTGAGGGGATGTATATGGGTCACAGTCAGAGTATTTTGAAATTAAAGTAAATAACGCAAGAGGGAGGTTCATATGAAATTTATTTTGGCAATGATAATACCCTTCGTTCTGCTCGCGCAGATAGAAAGATGGGTCTATACATATGACGGCAATCTAAACCATATAGACGTTGCTGAGGCGTTGACATGTGGGCTGGACGGGAATATATACGCAGTGGGAAGAACCGCAAACGTCGGCACGAGCAGTGATTTCCTAGTGATCAGCTTTAAGGATAACGGTGATACAAACTGGATATATATGTATAATCCTATGAATCTTGAGGATATTGCATTTGCAGTTGACTATGGGCTGGATCATAATATCTACGTAGCTGGTATGAGCTCAGCTCCTGCTACATATTCTGATTTCACCGTTTTGAGCCTGACGACCGGTGGCGATACGAACTGGGCTTACCGGCATGATGGACCGGGCACTATTGAAGATTACGATGCGGCGCATGCGATCACCTGTGGTTTGGACGGAAACATCTATGCCGGGGGTACTTCAAATGCTCATTTAGGCGGGGGTGATTTTTTTGTCGTAAGTCTCTCGGCTGCTGGCGATACGAACTGGACCTACCGTCATGGTGGTACCGCGGCCTCGGGTGGTACGGTAAAAGCGATCGCCTACGGTGCAGATGGGAATATCTACGCTGCCGGTGACAACTGGGACGTAGCTAGTTACTATGATCTTCTTGTCGTGAGCCTATCGACTGCCGGCGATACGAACTGGACCTATTGCTACGGCGGAACGTTGGGTGATGATGCAGCTCATTCGGTTGCGTATGGACTGGATGGTAATATCTATGTAGCGGGCTATTCGATCGGGGCAGATTCATGTTGGTACTTTACTGTGATAAGCCTGACTGATGATGGTGATGAAAACTGGGTATTCAGATACCCAAGTGACATTATGTATATTTTCATACTTGCGAGTGCTGTTGTCTATGGTCTGGACAATAACATATACGCGGCCGGGAAATGCTTGTTGCCGGGTCAGACGGAAGATTTCCTTGTTGTAAGCCTCAGCACTGCCGGTGACACAAACTGGACGTACCAGCGTAACGGAAAGGCAAACGATCGTGACTTCGCCAAAGACATAGTGTATGGTTCTGACGGAAACATATATGCTGCAGGAATGGTCTGTGATGAGTTGAGAGGACCGGATTTCACGGTCGTCTGTCTTGCTGACGACGGAACTGAAAACTGGCTTTATACATATAGTGCAGTACAGTCATACCGTTGGGATGAGGCATATGCGATCGATTATGGCTTGGATGGTAATATTTATGCGGCAGGCGAAGATAACTGTGGTGCCGGAGGTTTTTGGGATTACGACTTCACAGTTGTGAGTCTCCAGCCGACCACAGGGGTCGACGAGACGAAAACTGACTACACTCGACCGGTAAGATTAGAGGCCACTCCGAATCCCTTTTCAAGGCTGACGACAGTCAGCTTTGGCATAGAGCATGGCGCAGAGCGCATAGATCTTGCCATTTATGATGCTACGGGAAGTCTGGTGAAATACTTCTCAGTTCCTACTTCTTACTTATCAAGTTCCGCCTCGGTGGCCTGGGATGGTACTGACATGGCGGGTAAGCAGGTACCGGCTGGCGTGTATTTTGTCACATTAGAGGCAGACAACTGGAGGGCAAGCGAGAAGCTGTTGTTGATAAGATAGGCATTATAGAAGTCTGCTAAACGCTGAATTTACGTGCCCTTTTGGATTTGAGGGAGCCTCAGGGCGCTGAAATTCGAACCCCACAAGAATAAATTCTTGACACTTAAGCACTTATAGATATAATCCATAAAATAAGGAGTTTACATGCGAAGATATGTGTCGGTCTTTTTGCTTTTGTGCACATTAGTTCTTGCGCAGGAATCAGGCGCGCGTTATTTGATAATAACCCATGATGATTTCTACAACGCCATCCAGCCGCTGGCCGAGTGGAAGCATCGAATGGGATTGAAAACAAAGGTGGTAAAACTCTCACAGATCGGCAGTACGACAACCGCTATCAAATCTTATATCGATAATGCATACGATACATGGCCGATTCAACCTGAATATATCTTGCTCGTTGGCTCACCCTATCACATACCTTTCTACATATTTTCCAATTACAATTATTCGGATAACTACTACACAAATATGGATACGGATATCTATAACGAGATACTCTCGGGCCGGTTGACCGTACACAACGATACTGAAGCACGAACTGTCGTTAACAAAATACTCTTGTATGAAAAGACACCCTATATCGCGGACTCATCCTGGTTCCTGAATGCGTGTCTGATCGCCAATGAGGAAGGGTATACATACCCACCGCCTTACTGGAGTGATGATTCCATCTATTGGGACGACGTGCGGTACGCGAAAGGCTACATGCTGGCAAACGGTTATCACACTATTGATACGCTCTCCAAGCTGCTTGGGAATAACTACAACACAGTAATTAACAGGGTTAACCAGGGACGGGCATTTGTTTTGTACCGCGGATGTGGGACAAACAACTGGTATACCCCGTTCGCCGTGGATGCGAACCAGACTCAGAACGGCGCTATGCTTCCTATTGTACTTTCAGTTACGTGCGGAACGCTCAATACGGGTTATACGTCGGCCGCAGCCGAGAAATGGCTGCTGACCGGCACGCCAACATCGCCGAGAGGTGCGGCAGGGTATTTCGCAACAACCACCAGCGGCAGCAATATCGCTCATCTTAGGAGTGCCGTAGCCAAGGGGTTCATGCATGCAGTTTTTGAACAACGCAAGCAGACATTTGGCGAGGCTTGTGAAGGTGGGCGCTTGAATGTGTACAGCATGTATAATTCGTCGTCTGAATACCGGGGTTTCACTACGTGTGGAGATCCGTCGATGAGGCTCTGGACCGCAGTCCCGAAGCGCCTCGACGTGATCCATGATTCAACGTTGTCCCTTGAACAAGATTCGCTGGTGATCACCGTGCTTTTCCAAGATGAACCGGTTGAATCTGCTCTGGTCTGCGTGCTTCTCGATACAACGGTGTACGAATATGGTTATACGCCTGACGACGGGCTGATAAAATTTCATTTCAGCCAGTATCCGCTCAATCCCGGCTACATGCATGTTACGGTTACCGCTCGGAATAAGATACCCTATATTGACTCGATTTTAGTTGGCATGACGCATGTTGGAGAGCTTAACGATCCTGTAACAGCTGGACTTTCGGGCATTCAGGCCTATCCGAATCCGTTTTCAAAGCTGACGACAGTCAGCTTTGGCATAGAGCATGGCGCAGAGCGCATAGGGTTTAATATCTATGATGCCAGTGGACGTTTGGTGAGGTCTTTCTATCCAGAATCAAGCATCGGCAATCAGGAATCAGTTGTTATTTGGGACGGTACGGACAGTTACGGCAAGCGTCTACCTGCAGGCGTTTATTTTGTGCGTACCCGCTCAGGCAGCGAAGAGCGGTCTATACCTGTGGTATTGTTGGAATAGCGCCAAAAAATTCCACGCTTAAGTTAATTTTACATCAAAACCGATTTGCAGCAGTTTAAAAGTTCCAAATCTTCTTGATGCTGACTTGAATGTGACCGTCTTAGGAAGAGACTGCATGATTTCCTCTGCTTGTTCTCTTGGAAACCCGCTTTTTTCAAGAAGCTTAATACCGTCTTCCTTTGACACCTTACAGTTTTCTATCTTCAGACGCAGTTTTGCTGCCATTACTTCTCCTTTCCTTGGTTCTATGTCACTCTTAAAAAAGTAGTCTAATTTTCCAGAATAAATACTACAGAAGCAGCGTAGTAGACTACTTTATTTGATTATTATAGCTGATTATGACTTATTGTCAACTGTAAGGGTCGACCCGTTATGTGACATGTATTGATTTGACCTCGCAGTGGTATCTACCAGAATTTCTTACCGCGGATGAACTGCTCGATTCCTTTCCTTCTAAGAATTCTGAGGTTCTTTATGTGGGCGTCGTCGTGCACCGCACGTAAGAAATCCAGCTTTGTGCATTTTTCGAATTTATCACACTTCCAGCATCCATCAATCTCCTTTTTCACGCAGCAGCTGCGGATCTTGCACGACGGAGGTCCGCCACCGTTATGGCACGTGCGCTTGCACCGCAAGCGGACCATCATACCCAGGACTTCATAGGTTGTGTCGTAGTTCTTGTACGGCTTGAAATACCTTGATATCATACTGGCGAAGCGGCTGAATTTTGACCTGCGCAGTTCCTTACGCAGGTCTCGTGCCAGATCAGCGATCTTACCTTGAAAGATAAAGCAGTCGCCGCAATAGAGTCCGCAGTAGGCGACCAGATTCTTGTTTTCTCTCATAGCATTATGTTGTTATGCTTCATTTGCCTTTAGCGAACAAGCAGCAATTTTTCCGTTGTCGTTAGTTCACCTCTTTTGAGTACTAATAAATAAGCACCGTTGGGCAACAATTGACCGTGATTACCATACCCATCCCACCTCACCGTCGAACGTTCGCCCGCGATGGATATATGGTGACTCAGGTCTTTCACGAGCCGTCCGGTTGCATCGTAGATCTTGACTTCCGCGGGTCGGGATATATTTGATGCGTCAATGTTGTTGGTACCATTTCTGAAACTGATTTCTGTGAAGTCCCTGAATGGATTCGGACTTATCATCAAAGAGATCTGCTGCTCGGTATTTGCGTACTCTTCGATGCCTATTTCAAACCATCCCTCTTCATTGTAATCCAGAGCACCGTTGTTCCAGCCGCCGATCACGTAGACATAGTAGACACCATAACCAGTGAGAGCAACCGCAATCGATTGGCGGGCGTATTGCATTGGTGAAAGTCCGAGCGAAGTCCAGGCATTGGTGGCCGGTTCGTATGCATCAAGATCGGCAATGTAGGTGGAGTAGTCATAGCCGCCAATTGCATATGCCGTGTTGCCCCACGTAAAACCACCGAGTGCAAATCTGGCATTTTGCATGCTTGCCCTTGTCGCCCAACTGTCACTTACCGGGTCGTAACACTCATTGACTGCAGTGATACCGCCTCCTATAACCGTTGAGCCTCCGTACACGTATATTGTGTCATTGATGGCCGCACAACCCGGCCCCATTCTCGACGTTGGCATAGGCGTTTTTACAGTCCAGGTGTCGGTTAGCGGATCGTATTCTTCAACCGTGTTGAAAATTTGCCCTTGCGGGTTCATACCGCCAATGATGTAGATCTTGCCGGCAGCAACGGCGATGCTGAAAGTATATCTGGGCGTTGGCATGGGAGATTTCGTCGTCCATGTATCGGTTGTGGGATCGTACTCTTCCACGACGCCCGTTGCCGCAGCGCCAACCCATCCGCCGATAGCGTAGATTTTGCCGTTGACGGCCGCGCAGCCGAGATGAGCGCGTGGTGTGGACATTGAAGTTTCCGTCGTCCAGGTGTCAGTAAACGTATCGTATCTATAGTTGGTGGCATAACGATTGCCTGGCGAGTCTCGTCCCCCAATAACATATATCGAATCGCCTTCGCCGACAGAGGCACATCCACTGCCAGCAAGTGGTTGGGGAAGAGGGTTTTTTGTTGACCAGATGGGCCAACTAATGATCATGGATACGAACACAACAATTGATGTGCACATGTTACCTCCCCGTCGTCTTGTACATATTTATAGCGTATACTCAACATTTGTTAGTGCTACAATCGCAAAAGACTACCGGATTGTGTTTTCTAATTCTTACTCCACAAGCCCATGATATTGCCGGACGGGTCTGTGAATAGCGCATAGAAACCGAACTCGGGCGAAATGCCGGTCTTGTCCTTGACCTTCTTGCCGCCGGCTGCTTCGATCTCGCCCAGTTTCTTCGGAATGTCCTCTACCTCAATGTAGAGGATGACGCCGTTCTCAGACGGTTTGCTTTCCTTGGTCAAGCCGCCGCCCTGATTATCACCGGTGGAAAACATCACATAACCCGGCATATTTTCATCCATTTTCCATCCGAACAGTTTTCCGTAAAAATCCTTCGATTTTTTTGGATCTGTAGTTGGAATTTCTATGTGTGAAAATCCATGCATATTTCCTCCTTTCCATCGTAAGTATAGCATACCTACGCGTACGATGTCAAGCATAAGGTAATAAGGGGACAGGCATAAACTTTTCTGCTTCGCAGATTGAAAAACCGGTGAAATAACAAATCATACTAATGACAAAAGTTTAAAAGTTTATGCCTGTCCCCGGTCGGTCTTGACATGCACATCCAGATTCATACACTGAATCCATAGTACATTGAGGGAGGAAGGATGAAAAAGTTTTTTTTGTATCCATTGTCGCTTTGTATCCTGATAGTAGCCTGCGGCGGGGAAGAGCAAACACGACTGAACGCATTCTTTGGTGAGCAACCCGAGGGCGGCAGCCAAGTCACAGAACTGAGATGTGTTGTTGTCGGTCGACTGGAGGATGGTGACACGCCGATACAGGCCAGGTTAGAGGCCTGGTGGGCGGAGGACATCGGGCAGAACGAAGAATTGTATGGATACGATACGTGGACATTCAGACTCCAGGAATATGAAGAGCTTCGGATTATTGTGCAGGCGCCGCCAGGTTATATATTAATGGGGCACTTCTGGTTCTATTGTTTCTGGACCGACGAAGACGGTACCCATAACGAAATATGGAGTGATACCGCATACTGTCATAATTGAACTAATTTGATGAGCAAGATGACTGAGAGATGGGGACTTCGTTGAGTAGAAAGGTGCGATCCAGTTTGACCCGCACTCGTGACATCAGCTAATACATATTGCGTTAGATGTATTGATCGATGGCCTGTTTGTATCCGAAATTGAGCAAGAAGTGAATGAACCAGAGCCGTTTGGGTCTGGCTAATCTTCTAAGGACTGACGTATACGAGTAGCACTCCTTCCATGCCCATGCGCAACCGTCAATCAATTTCTCACGGGACATGAGTTTTGGTTCAAAAACTGCTGAGCCGTATCTGTTCCAGTCTTTGCTGATCAATCTATTCTCGTTGATTAGTTTCCAATAAACTTGCGTACCTGGAAATGGTGTCAGAATGGAGAAAGATGCTGAGTCAAGACGATTTCGCTTCACGAAGTCCACTGTGCGTTCAAAGACACTATCGTCATCGTGGTCAAATCCAAAGATGAAAGCGCCGTGAATTGCGATTCCATGATCGTGTATCTTCTTAATTTCGTCAGCATAACGATTCACAAAGTTAATCGTTTTGGCTGCCTCATGTAAACTTTCCTGTGACAGTGACTCGAAACCGATAAATAATCCAGCGCAACCACTGCGTGCGGCTAAGTCAAGCAGCTCAGGATCCCTCGCTATTGTCAATGACGCCTGACCTATCCATTTTCTCCTATAAGGTATGAGTGCCCTGAATAGATTTTTTGCCCGCTTTGGAATGCCTACAATATTATCGTCTACAAAAAAGATAAGGATACCTTTTAATGTTTCAACGTCCCTGACCACGTCTGTTACTGGGCGGCAGCGATAAGTATGTCCGAAGAATGTGCTGACTGAACAGTAGCTGCAGCGAAATGGACATCCTCGCGATGTTTCTACCGTGTTGAACATGAGGTATGACTTGCGGCGAAGCAAGTCTCTTCTCGGAGCGGGTGTGTTCTCCAGGTCTTCGAAGGTA
>Ga0224495_10001934_pt1 | contig 13998 bp, 14 predicted proteins | sample SF_Jul11_sed_USG_FD_168128 | JGI IMG/M metagenome (GOLD analysis project Ga0224495, IMG submission 168128) | Sediment microbial communities from San Francisco Bay, California, United States - SF_Jul11_sed_USGS_4_1 | ecosystem: Environmental > Aquatic > Marine > Sediment | place: USA: California... | reverse complement strand
CCGTATTTCGAGCTCCTTTCCCACGACCACACTTCTCTTCGAACCGACAATTTCCAACCGAGAGATTCGGCCCGAAGGACCACGCCGAAGGGGTGTAATTTCCTTAAGGGCCCCAAAATCAAAACCCGATTTTTCTCGGAGGATCTCTTCCAGGTCGTCCCGAGAATATTCGACCCTCCAGCGGAAAAAGCCCTTTGTCTCGCGGTCAAAGTAGGGAAGGATCTTTTCAAGGAGAGTTTCGTCTTTTGTATTGCAGTAGACCTGAGGCTCCGAAAGAATCCAGCGCCGAGCCTCCTCCTCCGTCCTGATGAGGTCATGGGAGGTCGATGCGTCCGAAATGCTCTCGAGATACGGAATTCTTTTGTCATCCCAGGCTGTGTCAAATGCCTCTGTTCGTCCGCCGCAGGCCTTGGAATATCTGGCATCGCAGATTTCATCCTGGTAAGTCATTGCCATCCCGTGGGTTTCACGGATAGCCTCTTCGGCCTGTTTGGACAAGATCTTTGTGATGCCCTGATAGCGCTGGCAGTGGTCATCGGCACAGACATCGAAGAGGTCATGCTCCTCCCGGCCATACCATCGTATCACCTCCCCTTTAGAGGTCCCTTCTGCTGGGACGGTTGTTTCTTCTGTTTTCCCCTTTCTACCGAGGCCTGCGAGAAGCCAGCTTCGGGATAGGATGGCGTGGGCTTTCAGAAATTCTATTGGAGCAGAAGCACTCATCTCCGAGGAGATGACACTTTTGAGATAATCCTCCAGGGGGATTTCATTGATCGCAACGATTGTTCCGTCTCTACGGAGCTGGAGAAATAGGTCTCCCTCAAACGTTTGATCTTCTGTCGTCTCCCAGTGGAAGCTACTTCCAATAGTGATATTGAAGAGTGAAAAGGTGGATTTCTTGTCGGCTGTAAGGCGTATCAATGGGAAGCGGCAGGTCTCACAATGGACCTCATCGAAGAGTACAATCCTCCCTGCTTCAGCCCTTGCGAAAAACCGACCTGATATTGGGCCGAATCTCTCCCCGCGGAAGTTTCCATCCAGACGACCGCTGACTTCAGTCCGCCGGTCCATGACACCCACAGTAATTTTCGGCTCATTTTCCACGATAAAGGAAAAAGTTCAATCGCAAGAATCGGATAGCATGTTCAAGTATCTTGCTCTATATTATATGAAAAAGCCAGTTTTTTGAAGGGAGGAGAATAAAACGGAGAGGATGGTTTGGGAAGAATGGTGGCAAGCAGTGCTGTCGAGAAACCATCATTTTGACGAGACCTTCGTGTATGGAGTCCGTTCAACAGGTATTTACTGCCGCCCTTCTTGTCCTGCCCGGCGGCCCCAACGAGATCAGGTGATCTTTTTCAGGATGCCGGAAGCCGCGGAGCAAGCCGGTTTCCGCCCCTGTACCCGCTGCAGGCCGGCCGAGGCTGTGATTCAAGATCCTCAAGTGAAACGAGTGCAACGGCTTTGTCGCTTCATCGAAAGTTATGATTCCCCCGATCGGTCACTCACATTGGCCGAGATGGGGGATCATGTGCACGTGAGCCCACACCATTTGCAGCGTACTTTCAAGCGCATGATGGGGATCACGCCCCGCCAGTACGCCGAAGCATGCCGTCTGCGCCGACTGAAGGCATTGGTCAGGAAGGGAACGGCCATCACCCGTGCCCTCTATGAGGCAGGCTACGGTTCCAGCAGCCGGCTTTATGAGGGAGCTTCGAGTCGGATGGGGATGACACCTGGCACCTATCTTCGGGGAGGGGAGGGCATGCGCATCCGATACACGATTGTCGACAGTCCGCTAGGGCGGCTACTCGTTGCCGCTACAGGGAAAGGAATTTGTGCAGTGAGCATCGGGAAATCCGATCAATTTTTAAAAACCGCTCTTTTGAACGAGTACCCGGCTGCCGAAATCCACTGGGATAAAACTGGACTCAAGGAATACGTAACCGTCCTACTCAAATACCTTGACGGAAAGCAACCGAGCTTGGATCTCCCTCTGGATGTGCAGGTCACTGCCTTTCAATGGAAGGTTTATGAAGCATTGAGGGCTATTCCTTATGGCCATACCCGTACCTACCGGGAGATTGCCCAGGCCATAGGCCGTCCTAAAGCAGCCCGGGCTGTGGCCCGGGCCTGTGCCACGAATCCTACGGCAATGGTCATTCCCTGCCATCGAGTGGTACGAAAAGATGACAGTCCTGGCGGTTATCGTTGGGGCTTGGAACGCAAGAAAACTCTTCTGGAGAAGGAACGGAAATCCAATCCGTTGTTAGCAGAGTAGTAGGGGGTCGAAAACGGAAAATGGAGCGGAACTCCCCGGAGATGAAGTTTTATGTGAGATTGAGTCTATACGGGGGTTCTATTTTCAACAAATTTCAGCGAGCAAGGACAGGTGTCCCCTTGTTCTCGTTCTATGGGGTGCCCACCATGTGTCCTTCCCGGTGCGCGATCCACAGACCGAAAACGACGCAAACGAGCCCTAAGAATAACATTATTGAAATGTTTTCTCCGAGAAGGATAGCTCCCAATCCAGCCGCTGTGATGGGACTGAGCGCCAGGAATACGGTGACCTTCGTGGGGGTGGTGTGGTTCAGAGCCCACAGCCAGAGATAGTAGCCAATGCCGCTGCTGATGCCAATGAAAACGACGGCCAGCCAACCGGAGGCGGTAAAGTGGGGGAGGGAGCCGAAAAATCCTTCCGCGGCGGCAAGTGCCGCGAGGAATCCGATCGAGGCGAGCATGGCAAAGGCACTTACCGGCAACGTCGGATATTTCCGCAGGTAGGGTCGGTACAGGACGCTGCAAATGGCGCCGCTCAAAGCGCTTGCGAAGACGGCCAACTCGCCGACCCATTCGTGGACCGCACCACCCCGCTGAAAAGCCTTTTCCCCGAGCGCAAACCCCACCCCCAGAATGGTCAACAAGACGCCCACCGTTTTGGCTAAGGTAAGTCGCTCATATCCGAGAACTGTCGCAAGCATCATCGTCAGCAAGGGCATGGTGGCGAAGATCAGAGCAGCGCGGGCCGATGGGATAAATTGCAGCGCGTAATTCAACAGCGCGATCAGAATGCCGAACTGAGTGATTCCGAGCAGGCCGATCGGAAACAGATCGCGCCACTCGAAATGTACGCGACCGAAGAGCAACACAGGTGGCACCAGGCAGCAGAACCCAATGGCGTAGCGCAGGAGTGCCAGCGAAGCCGGAGCAGTTTGATCGATGACAAACCGGGTGGCCACCATGGCCGAACCGACCAGGATGCCGGTTGCGCCCGCGGCAGCAATAGGCAAAAACCTTACCATTGCGTTTCTTTGTTCTAGTGAATGAGTCAAAAGCGCACTCCAATGAGCGACCGCAAGCGGCAGCGGAAACCCAGAGGACGGACTTCAGTAGCTGCCCGGCACATGGTATTCACCTCGAAGATGATCACAACTTCAACTCCCATGTCTGTCCAGTCAGGTCATGACCGAAGCTATGGTGCGGCTCCTCATGAACCAGGCGAAAGCCGGCTTCTTCGTAGATGTGTCGGGCGGCATGCAGCACGCTGTTGGTCCACAGCACGATTTTCCGGTAGCCGACTTGTCGAGCGAAACGAATGCACTCGTCTACCAAGCGGGTGCCAATTCCCAACCCGCGCGCCTTTGGCTCGACCAGCAGCAGGCGCAGTTGGGCCACCGTTCTTGATTTCTTGATGAGAAACACCGAGCCGACGATCTCGCCGTCCATCTCGGCCATCCAGCAGCGCTCAAGTTTCGGCTTATACTGCTGGACGAACCTCGCGACAATGCTTGCCACTAAGGCTTCAAACTGCTCATCCCAGCCATATTCCTCGGCATAAAGCACGCCATGACGGTGAGCGACCCAACCCATATCGCCGGGTTGGTGGGACCGGAGAAGGTAAGGGACCTTGTGCTCGGGCTGGGCACCAAGTAGTTCCTCTATGATTTTCATCGCCTTCACCAAGCGATTTTGATCCGTCGCAGAAAAATCACTCAACGTCGCCGCAACCTCGTTTCGCGAGCGCGCGTTGAGTATGGAAAAAGCCTCTTGTCCTCGTTCCGATAACGACAGCAAGTTTTGTCGACCATCCGTTTGGGAGGGTTGCTTGCGGATCAGACCGCGCTTTTTGAAACTGCGCAAGAGACGGCTTAGATAGCCCGAATCCAATCCCAACTCGTTGGCAAGCTCGGTCGCTGTCGTTTTTTCATGGTGCGCGAGTTCGTAGATCACGCGCGCTTCGCTTAGAGAGAACGGGCTTCTTAATAACTTTTCATGTAAAACACCGATCCGTTTAGTGTAGAAGCGGTTGAAGCGGCGCACGGCTTCTACGCGTTGATAGATATCCTTTTCGACCATCATTGTCCTCCTCAGGAGAACGTTCGCAAGTAGATGAAAGTTTCAACCATTTATTTGACTTTGTCAATTTATTTCCGGACCGTGGATTTGCGAAGAGGATGCCGGTTAAGAACTCTCATCTTCATACAGAAGAAGAAGTCGGAGGGAGCTGAGTTGAATTGTTTTGACTTTTTGAATTTCCTGCAGAGGCGTAAGGACCCTCAGGATGTTTTTGTTCTCGTAGTAATTTTTTAACAACCCCAAAGCCAGAGTCTCGTCGTTCTCATCCTTCAGCCCTATAAGAAGGCTGTTCATCTTTAAGGCCCAATCAAGCGGGAGGGGAGCACCATTTGGATCAAGAACTTCCCCTGCTATTTGGATTCCTTTCATTGCCAATTCCTGAACGGCAGAATACTTGAAATAGTCCCGGAACTTATTTGTTCTGTTCGTTCGTCGCTCTTCCATAGACTTGGCTCTAACCTGTTCGGATAAAGGCAGGAGAAAAATTTTGTAAAGGGCGTTCTCCTGATATTGTTCTAAGATGGGCTCTAATTCGTTATCTTTTTGTAAGGCAAGGATAAAACGTGGAGAGACCAGATCGATTTTTCTCCTTTTCAAATCTTTTCCCGCTTCTCCCAAAGCGAACCCGGTTGTATCCAGCAAGATCACATCAGGCCCATAGGAGGAACCCTTGTCCACCATCCTTTTTACTCCTTTGAGATGGATCGGAAAGTGTCCCTCGGGTGTGGTTGAGCCGACAAAGAAGATTTCCGGCGGGGATAAGATGACTTCCCAATCCGGATGCGATTTGAATACAGAAAGACCGATCGTGGCAGGAGGGCCGAGAAAAGATTGACCAATGTCTGCATCAACAAGGCCAACCTTTAATCCTCGTCGGCAAAGGTGCAAGATTAAAAATTTGGCAAGGGTGCTCTTTCCTGTATCGGTTGCTCCGAGAAGAATCGCAAGACCCTTTTCTTCCTCCAGAACATCTAATAATTCGAACCACTCTTTTGGAGCCGAGATTTCCATGGATTCACAGATCGATAAACACCTTTATCCTATTTACTCAAAAGGGAGATGTCAAGGAAAGCCAATCGTTGACAAGAGGATTCATTTTCTGAATGGAAATTTTATTACAACGATATTATAGTAAAAAAAACATAAAATTATATTGGATGGGTTTCAATAAAAGAACTTGAAAATGAGATTCTACGATGCCCATATTCATTTTTTTTATAACTGTCCGGCGGAAGACCTCAAACGCATTTTTGAGGGTCTAGAAAAAATAGGTCTGGCAGGAATGGATGTCTTGATCATATCAGAATTTCCCCCTGAAATAAGGACGGTTTTCAAGATGATTCCCGGAGTCTATCACCCGCATGTGACCTCCAACGCCCTTGAAAACCAAAAGAATCCTTTTCCAATTCTCAAGTTAGCGGATCACTTCAGCTTCACGCCTTTCCTGGACGCCCGTTTCATTGGCGATGATATCGAACGAAAAATCAGAATGGCCCATCAGAAGGGCTTTAAAGGCCTCAAGCTTCTTTATGTTCCGGAAGAAGATCTGGAGTATCGAATCGGAGGCATGAAAAAGGCATTCCGGCGAACTCGGAAGAAATCAGAGGAGATCACAGCGCTCTTGATCGCAAGCGCATCCTCTCATGGCATGCCGATCCTGATGCATGCTGATTTGAGGAAATATGGGGACTTTGTAGCTGAAATGATCCGTTCTCACCCCCGGACAAACTTTAACATTCCCCACTTTGGCTTTTCCAGGAAGGCCGTATCTTCTCTCCTCGATCATTATCCCAATTGTTACACAGACCTGTCATCTTTGAGAACCTTTATGGAAAAAGATCGAGACTCTTATCGGGACTTCATGCGGCGATACCAGGACAGAATTCTTTTTGGCAGCGATGCGATTATTGGGGAGGCCGAGAATGTTCAATCCGCACTGAAATTTCTTGAAGGATTCTTGGGAAGGGAAGAAATATTTTATAAGTTAGTCAACGAAAATTATCTGACCTTTCATCGCGCTTCAAACAGAACGTAGGAAAGCCTCCTGCCACTGCCTTAGGTGGGCATGCAGAGGGCACGAAGGGTCACAATACGAATGATGTTGTAGCTAAAAAGGCAAGCATTCCTTAGCTTTTGGTTTTACTCGCCAGGTGATACCGCCTCATTTCGGGTTCAGACGCGAGGAGGTTGGGTAACGTGATCATGGCGTCTTTGAAGTGCTTTGTGGTAAAGTGAGATTCGAGCGCCACGTTGCTTTGCCACTCCTCCACAAAGGCGAAATCGGCTGGATCCTCGTTGTTTTGTAATAGGACGTAGCTTAGGCACCCAGGCTCTTTACGGGTAGGTTCAACCAGAGCGCTTAGTATGGATAGAAGTTCGCCCACCTTATTGGGACGTGCCTTGATCCTTGCGATCACTCTCAAAGTCTCTTCTGGCATTCTTTGTCCCCTTTCTTTCCTATGTTCTCAACAGCTTGTGGCGCCAAATACTTTCCCGGCCGTTCTCCTGTCAATGATGACTTTCCCTTCTTCTTTCCCTTGCCTTTCTACCAGGCCCCGTCTGACGATTCTCTAGAATCACCTGATCGATGATTTCTCCACACAAGACGCATCTCCATCCTGAAAATTGTTCATTGAGACCGTAGAAGCTTTCGTAGACCATGATACTACCACAACGATGGCACTTCATATGAAACTCCTGTGATGACCTTCCCCCTTTGTTAAATTGTAACGTGTAAGACTTCATAGCTTTTTTGTCAAGTCTTTAGGGGGCTCATCTTCACAGGGAATCGGTGGTGCTCGCGAAGAGGAGGGCGAAAATAGGATTGAAAGTGTAACCTTTTCTACGTGACTTCCGTCTATATTGTCAGAAAGGGTTTATGAAACCTAATAAACAATAAGGAGGAGAAACACAATGAACAAAGAGGAGAAAAAGAATAATGGGAAGATGTTTCGAGAAGGCGGTTTTCCCTTCCCGTTCGAAAAATGCGAGAAAATGGCTGAAATGATAAGAACTTATTGCGGAGGGGAAGGTCGTATGGCTGACTGCTGTTCGATGATGAAAAAAATGATGGGATGGGATGAGGGAGAACAGACGACCAATTGGGGGTCCAAGCCTTGAATTATTCTTGAATGACCAGTTTCTTCCTTTGCGTGCATAGCGTTTTTTGGATTCGTAGGAGAATCCCGCAATCAATGATACCAATGCTTCATACCTTAATGGCCTTGGCTTGCTCGAGCATGTCTTGTAAGGTGACTTCGGGGTGGTGATAGCGGGGGTATTTGGCGGTTTTCTTTCCGTACTGACCCGCTTCTTCCGGGCACCACTGAATGCAGGCCAGGCATTGTTCACATCGGCGAAGCCATGTTGGCTTTTCATTAACGATCTCAATATTTTTGGCGGGACAAACTTTCGAGCAGACTCCACAGCCATTGCATTTTTCATCGGTCCAGAAATTCTTATCCAGCTTGTGAACAGACCGAAGAGATATCTTATACAACCAGGTAAACAGGATATTTTGCCAAAAAGGTCCCCTGTCCACCCCTTGCCGCTGACTCTGGAGGATAGCTCCAGCGATCGCCTTTACCTTTCTCTGGGCTTCTCCGAAGAGCCGCTGCTGTCTGTCAATCGGACCAGGACCACCCCAGGGGATGTAATTTGAAGGCTGAACAATTGAATGACCCAGAGCAAGCGATAAATTACGGGTCGACATTAACTTTTGCAGTTGCAGCAGGCTGGCGGCGACCTGGCCGGCATTAACGGCCAAGGCGAACAAGTACGTTCCGGGCTTGACCCGAAGATGATTGACAAACTGGATAACGCGAATCGGCAATCCCCAGATGTGGACAGGAAAGATGATGCCCACGCCATCAGCTTCCACCTCGAAGTCTCTTGATGGGTACAGCATAAATTCGAAAAAAGCCTCCTTTAATTCCAGTCCAAGCTGACGTGCGATCCACAGTGAGTTACCCGTTCCAGTATAAACATACAACCGCGTCTTCATGAAAAGTTCTCCATTCTAAGAATAAGGACGTAGGTTCAGGAGACCAAATTTCGCAGGACTCTTGTGGAGATTGTAATATTTTTTCTCAAATGTGGCCCGGCTGACTGGTCTTCTTGGGCTGGAAAGCGACCGTAAATGTCGTTCCACCCGAATCAGCACACGCCTTTGCATTCTCCACGTGGGGGCATTTTGAAATATCTCCTGGACAGAGATCCTGATCCGTCGGGATGTGAATACAACGCTTGCTTGTCATCGAGAGGTCAAAACCAAAACGTTGTCCATAGACCTTCATTCGGAGCAGATCCAGCCCCTTACCTCCGGCTCCAAAGTCGTAGGGCTTTTTCGAAGCATACAGTTCCGTTTCCTTGGTGTGGAAGAGCCCATCGAAGACATACGCCTGATTCTCTTTTGTAATGCCCACTCCATCATCCGTGACATGGAGAATGATTTTTCCATTCTTCTGTTCCACTCCTAAACGAATCGAACCGCCATCCGGCGTATTTTCTACAGCATTCCTAAGGAGGCCCTCCACGACATTTTGCAGAATGAGGGGATCGATGAAAACGAAAAGATCATTCTTGCCCTTCACCTGAAATCGAATATTTCTGTGATTCGATAACTGTTTAACCCTTTCCAACACATCCAGGACAAACGGGAAAAGATTGATGGATTGGAATTCCTCAGCGCCCCCGGACAGATATCGATTGAGCCATGCCTTGAGGGCATCGAAGTGGGATCGGACATCCGGTGGCATGTCCGGCAGATCCTCTATGCGTTGCCAGAGCCCACCAAGGTTGTCTAGAAGGGCACCTGCCTCAAGCTCTTTCGAGATTCTGAATATTTCATCTGTTTCAGCCGAAATTTCGGAAAGTCTTTCGAGATTTCGATCCAAGGTCTCCAGGATCGTATGAAGACTCGGATCGATGGAGTGACGCTTCAGCCTCTGTTTGAGCAGCCGGATGTTCCCGTGGATGACGGCGAGCGGCGTCCTAAGTTCATGGGAAATGTGATTGACGGCCTTCGTTTTTGCTCTGTTCAACTGTTCGAGTTCATGGTGGGATTTTACCAGGGCCTCATGGGCTTGAATGCGTTCGGTAATGTCATCGAGGGTTACAATATATTCCCCGGTAGCAAGCCTGACAGGGATAAAATGGATGATCTTTTGCGTCCCATCTTTACAGGTCGCTGGAAGTGTTCTGGGGACTTTCTCGCCTGGTTTCGTACTTCTCAGGTAGTCCAGCCAGGTTGAGATTACTTCTTTCCTGGACTTTGGGTCAGGAAAGGCTTTTCGAAACCATTCGAAGCTGTTTGGCACATCATCGAGATTATAACCGAACAACTCCTTGAATTTTGGGTTGATATATTCAAAGCGCCCTTCCTTGTCAATCATGATGATGCCGAAGGGTGCATTTTCTGAAAGCGTTCGAAATCTGTTTCGCTCATTTCGCACCACCTCTTCGGCCACTTTCCGTTCTGTAACATCTCTTAAATAGACGAGATTTTCGGGTGTGCCCCGATAGACAATGCTTGTGGCCGAGACTTCGATGTAGATCACCCTTCCATCCTTCGTCATGCCTTTAAACTCGTATCGAACGGGAACATGCTCTCCCCTCTGCCTTCGCTGATTGATCGTCAGGACCATGTCCCGGTCATCCGGGTGGACCACCAGGGTGACGGGTTTGCCAATACAGTCCTCCCGCCTGTCGAAACCAAAAATCTCCACAAATCTTCTGTTAACATACTGAATCTTGTCACCCCGAATCATTGCGACCGCGTCGTTGGAGTGTTCAATGGCCGTCCTGTAACGTTCTTCGCTTTCAGCAAGAGCCTCCTCGGCTATTTTCCGATTCGTAATATCCATCATGGTCCCCTCGTAGTGGAGGGGTTTTCCCTGATCATCCCTTAGGAGTTTCACGTTTACTGAGATCCACTGAAGACTCCCATCCTTATGGTACATTTTGGCTTCGTAGTTCTGAACGGCGCCTTTCTCAAAGAGAAGATTGATTAAGCGCTGGTGATCCTCAGGGTTGACATACATACTTGCGATGTTTTTTCGGTCCTTCATCAGGGCTTCAGGCGAGTCATACCCATGGATATGTGAAAGAGACGGGTTGGCACTTATGAAACGGCCATCCGGGCCAATCTGAAAAATACCTTCCATGGCGTTCTCATAGATATTCTTGTAATTTTCCTCCGTCTTTCTTAAGATCGCCGCAAGCCGTTTCCGTTCAGTAATGTCCCGGACATAGAGGGCGATCCTCTGAATTTCCGATCCATCCTCCAGGACGGGATAGAGGCTATTTTCGAACACCTTCTCTTCGAGCTTACCCTCGAACCGTACTGGCTTTCGTATCTCCAAGACTGTTTTCACCTTTTCTTTGCCGCTCCTGATTCGATCCCTGGGAATAAGGTCATAGATCGATGCTCCGGGCAGCTTCTCCACGGGTACACCGTAAAGACTGGCAGCATTTTTATTGGCTACGAGGATCATCCCTTCGCGGTCCATCAGAAGCGCAACTTCTTCTGTGGCATTGAAGAGATCGAGGAAGATTTCTTCCGTTCGTTTCCGTTCTTTCTCGCAATGCTCCAGGTCGGCGATCCTCCGACGGAGTGATTCCATCTCTTTAATGAGAGCCTTGTCTTTCTCGTCCATGTCCACCATCGTGTATTCCCATGTCTAAAGTATATATTATTGTAAGATTTCTTCAAATTTTTTCTCTTCACTCCTCCCTTGACCCTCAGGTTGCATTTTTCTTATACTTAGGGGTCGAAAAAATTCTTTCAGAATTTCTCTCTCGTGATAAAAACCATGGAAACTGTACCGCTGCAGGAGATTGAAAGCAGAATTAGAAACTTTCAAATGTGCCTTCAGGAGATAGGTTTAGGTGGGGGGTTTATCCTCCAGAACGCAGATCTGTTCTACTTTTCGGGGACGATCCAGTCTTCTGTTCTCTTTATTCCCCAGGAGGGAAAGCCGACCCTCATGGTCCTAAAGGGCTTCGAGAGGGCTAGACAGGAATCTCCTTTGAAACAGGTCGTCCCCGTCACCGGAAGAGGCCAAATCAAGAAAGTCCTGAAAGAATCTGGTTTCTTGAATCTTAAAAAGATTGGCTTGGAGATGGACATCCTTCCTGTAAACCTTTACTCCCGGTATCAGCAGACCTTCCCGGAATACGAGTGGTCGGATGTATCCGGCACCATCTTAAGGCTTCGGATGATTAAGACCCCCTATGAAGTCGAACAGATTCGAAGCGCCGCAGGAATTCTGCATAAAGGATACATGGGCATCCGGGAGATCATTAGAGAAGGAATGACAGAACTTGAGATCGATGGTCATCTCGCGCTGATCGCCCGGCGAGAAGGTCACATGGGGATTCTGAGAATGCGCGGGTGGAACCAGGAAATGACGTATGCCCATGTCCTCTCAGGGGATAGCGGGGCGACCATCTCCTTCCTCGACAGCCCTCATGGTGGCAGAGGCAATACACCGGCGATGGCCCAGGGTGCAAGTTTTCGCAGGATTGGGAGGAACGAACCCATTGGAATTGATTACGGTATCGGGATCAATGGTTATGTTGCAGATCAATTCCGGACGTTGGTCATTGGCGATCTCCCGGATGAGCTGATGAAGGCCCACGATTTTTCCGCAGAGATCCATTCCCTCTTCGTCAAAGAAGCAAGACCTGGGGTTTCCTGTTCGGACCTTTACCGTCTCGCTTTGAAGAAGGCTGAAAAAACGGGCTTTGGAGAATACTTCAATGGCCACGGAGAGGGAAAGGCGAGGTTCGTGGGTCATGGACTTGGTCTGGAGATTGATGAGTACCCCATCCTCGCGCCACGATTCAACCAGACGCTTGAACCTGGAATGGTGATTGCGTTAGAGCCCATGTTCGTTTTCCCGGGCAAAGGGATCGTCGGTTTAGAAGATGATTACCTTGTCACGGAGACAGGTGTCGAGAGGCTTACGCTCACGGATCAAACCGTGATAAAAGTGTATTAGCCATCAACAAATTTACTTATTGGAGGTGCGAGAATGAAGAGATCCATCGCGTTGGGAGTGTTGATTCTTGCTATTCTGTTAGTTCAGGTGGGTCCTGCGTTAGCCAATAAGTCAGCGACTTCTATTGATGGGCCCATAAGTGTTGCGAAAGGAACCGAGGTAATTCTACGCGTGAATGTCAGCCACAGTGCTAATAGTTCTTCCCATTACACAGCGTGGCTGAAGGTGACTGTAAACAAGAGAGAGATCGCCCGCTGGGATTACGGCAAAGAAAATCTACCCGAAGCAGCCGAATTCACCAAAGAGATCAAGCTCACAATAATGGAGGATACGGGAATCATCGCAGAAGCCAGTTGCAACAGACACGGCAGCAGGGGTCCCGCGACACACAGGATCACTGTGAAGTGATCATCGGTCTTTAAAGGTCAATACTTGGAGGATGAAAAATATGATCGGCGGCGTCTCAATCATTCTAATCCTGGGTATCCTGAACATGCTTTTGATTCTATTTCAGATCAGCACGGGGCTCCGATGGTTAAAGGTTCCTTTTCAAGTCCACAGGAGAACCGGGGGCGCCCTTTTTCTTAGTGCTGCCTTCCATGCCTTCTTTGCAATCTTCGTCGGCTAAGTATAAGATGCCATTTTTGACCGGGTTGCTGTGGGTCAAGGTGGTGTCGGGGCAAAGTTGAAACAGCACGAAAGTCGACTGAGCCCCTCCTTGCGTATGGTATGGGGAGTGGCCGAAAAGTGGGGGCCTCCGTGAAAAGAAAGAAGCTTAGAGTCCTGCAAAGAGGAAACTGAGCAAACAAAAAAGGCCCATGCCTTTTGCACGGGCCCTTTGTTTGCTGGCTCCCCGGGCAGGACTCGGACCTGCAACCTAGTGGTTAAGAGTCAATCGCCCATCAAATCTGTAACATGTTGAAATTTCAAACAAATTAAAAGATTCTAAACAGTTAGATAGAAAAAGAAATATGTGGATTTATTCCGATTTTTAGCGGGATCTACCACTCTATTGCCATGAAACTACTGCTATGAATTAACTGGAAAATGTTATTTTATGATGCATTTTTCTCTTGACAATTTTTTTTCGGTCATTTATAAATACATTACAGCTAAATAGTAACTAACTTGTGATTATGGACGTCCGTTGGCCCGTCGAAATGATGGCAAAAAAAAGAGAGCAGAATCAGGACATTTCCCCCTTAGTGGAAGAACCTCAGTTCATCAGAAAAACCAAGTTTGAGGTCTACGGCGAAGAGATGATTGAGAAAGAGGTCAAACAGAGCGGGAATAGCGGGCGGGTCTATCTCCCCCCCGAGTGGATAGGAAAGCATGTTAAGATCATCCGCATCGAATAAATCAAGAGAGGTGCCAGGGATCAATCTACGGAAGTTGATGGCCAGGGACATTCCTCGGATCATTGCCATTCACGGTGCCATCACCAAGAAGAAATCCCACCGCAGATGGGTCCAGCAGATGGTGAGGGATCACCTTCGGAAGCAGGAAGGGGTCGGTTTTGTTGCCGAAAAAGAAGGACAGGTGGTCGGGTTCATTATCGGTGAGATAAAAGGAGAGGGATTTGGTCTGGAGAAGAGCGGGTGGCTCGAGGTGGTCATGGTTCATCCCCGGCATATGGGGA
>Ga0224495_10001933_pt1 | contig 14005 bp, 10 predicted proteins | sample SF_Jul11_sed_USG_FD_168128 | JGI IMG/M metagenome (GOLD analysis project Ga0224495, IMG submission 168128) | Sediment microbial communities from San Francisco Bay, California, United States - SF_Jul11_sed_USGS_4_1 | ecosystem: Environmental > Aquatic > Marine > Sediment | place: USA: California... | reverse complement strand
CGAGAATTTTTGCAGGTCGGGCAGAGCGATGTCGCTCAGGTCGCACCCGCGTTGCTCTGCATAACGCACTGCTAAAGCGACCACTTCGTGGGCATCGCGGAACGGCAAACCCTTCTTGACCAGATAGTCGGCCAGGTCCGTCGCAGTCGCATACCCCTGTAGCGCAGCACTATGCATCGCATCCGGTTTTACACTGATGCCGGCAATCATGTCGGCGTAGATGCGCAGCGTCTGGGTCAGTGTTTCCACCGTGTCGAACAGCGGCTCCTTGTCTTCCTGGTTGTCCTTGTTGTAGGCCAACGGTTGACCCTTCATCAGGGTCAGCAGTGCGACCAGATGGCCGTTGACACGACCGGTCTTGCCGCGCACGAGTTCAGGGACGTCTGGATTCTTCTTCTGCGGCATGATCGACGAGCCGGTACAGAAGCGGTCGGCGATGTCGATGAAGCCGAAACGCGGGCTCATCCACAGGATCAGTTCTTCGGAACAGCGCGACAGGTGCGTCATGATCAGTGCGGCGCAAGCGGTGAATTCGATCGCGAAGTCACGATCCGAGACTGCATCCAGCGAGTTCTCGCACACGCCATCGAAGCCCAGCAGATCGGCAACATATTCGCGCTTGATCGGGTAGCTGGTGCCGGCGAGCGCGGCGGCACCAAGCGGCAGGCGGTTGACCCGCTTGCGGCAATCCTGCAGACGTTCATCATCGCGCTTAAGCATTTCGAAATAAGCCATCAGATGGTGCGCAAAACTGATCGGCTGAGCAACCTGCAGGTGAGTAAAGCCGGGCATAATGGTATGCGTATGTTGTTCTGCAAGGTTGAGTAGGGCAATTTGCAGGGCTTGGATAAGCAATACAAGTTCGTCAATAGCGTGGCGCAGGTATAGGCGTATATCGGTTGCCACCTGATCGTTACGCGAACGGCCGGTGTGCAGCCGTTTACCGGCATCTCCGATTAGTGTGGTGAGTCGTTTCTCAATATTGAGATGGACATCCTCCAGATCCACCGACCATACAAATTCGCCCATCAGTATCTCGTTCTCAATCTGTCCTAAACCACGCTGGATGTCGTTCAGATCATTCATGCTAATGATGTCGCAGGCGGCCAGCATCTGGGCATGTGCACGCGATCCCTGTATGTCAAACATGGCGAGTTTGTGATCAAAGCCTACTGAAGCGGTAAATTGCTTTACCAAATCTGCCACCGGCTCGGCAAAACGCCCCGACCATGTATCTTTATCTTGCATTGCTACCCCCACTTGTTCCAGAATAAAGCATCAATACCCAATGGTTTATCGCATGGATATGGCGCGCAGTATAAAACAAAACAGTCATCGCGACGCGCTACCCAATTTTCGAAACCTTGGCATTACGTTACGCATTCTGCTGATCAGCAGCGGTCTCGCGCTGTTGCTGGTGATTATGCAATCAAGCAAATGGACAGATATTCCGCAGCATTCATTGGATGTAGCTACTCCGTTTACACCGGTGTTATTGTCAAGCCTGCTGTTGTTATGGGCGGCTCAACCATGGTTAAATCGACTTTCGTATAGGAGTGGCATAATCGCAGTTAATGCAATTGTGCTTTTACCAACGCTGTTGGTACATTACCTTGCCAACTGGATGTACGGCATCACAACCTTGGGTAATCATGCGTTTGATGTAGTACGAAGTTCATTGCTCAGTGTGATCGTGTGCACAGTACTGCTGTTGTACTTCTGGATTAGAGCCAAGGTGTTATCCAGAGCGGTGCATGAGGCAAAATTGCAGGCATTGCGCGCACGCATCAGGCCACATTTTCTGTTCAATACAATCAATACTGTGTTATCAATAATCCGTACACAGCCGAAAGAAGCTGAAGCCGCGCTGGAAAATATGGCCGACTTGTTTCGTGTGGCAATGTCGGACATGAAGGATCTAGTGCCGATACAACGGGAGATACAGTTAAGCAAGCAATATGCGGATATTGAGCAGCTGCGCATGGGGAAAAGACTGAATGTGCGGTGGCAGATTCTCGATCTTCCTGATGACGTGCTAATTCCCCCTCTGCTGCTGCAACCGTTGCTGGAGAATGCCGTCTATCACGGCATCGAACCTTTGCAACAGGGTGGAAATATTGATATTGTGCTGCGTCGCAACGGAGAGGAGTTGCAAATCAGGGTTGAGAATCCGTGCCCGACTTTCGCTGAACGGCAGAGAATGGGCGATACAACCGGTACCTTTGAGTTGGCGCAATTGGCGCAACAAGCTATGGGAAAGCAACCGCACGACGGAAACAAAATGGCACTGAGAAATATACGTGAGCGCCTGGCATTATTGTTCGACGTCGAAGCACGTTATAAAGTAGAGACCGGAAAAGATTTTTACAGAGTCGAAATAATAATGCCCTACGTTAAGGAGTGATTGCTGTGACTACTACAGTTGAACTGGCATTGCGCGTGTTCATCGTGGATGACGAACCTCCGGCGCGCAGCAGGCTGCGCGATCTGTTGAATGATTGCAACGAACAACTTGCATTGGACGTTGTGGGTGAGGCGGGTAATGGCCGAGAGGCACTTGAAAAACTTTCGGAGACCAATACAGACGTGGTGCTGCTGGATATTCGTATGCCCCAGATGGATGGGGTCGAACTCGCCCAGCACCTGAACAAGCTGCCCAAGCCGCCAGTGATAATTTTTACAACGGCCTTTGATGCTTATGCGATCAAGGCATTCGAATTACATGCGATTGATTATCTGCTAAAACCGATACGGCTAAAAAGATTATTTGAGGCGTTGACACGTGCGCGTGAAGCAGTGCCGGTGCAAACCGAGGTGCTGAGAGAGCTGCTGCCGGAGCCACGCAAGAATCTCTCCATACACGAACGCGGAAAGATTCATCTGATACCTGTCGATCAGGTGCTGTACCTGCGCGCTGAACTGAAATATGTCACGGTTCGAACCGCCGAACGGGAATACCTTCTTGAGGAATCGCTAACTGCAATGGAAACCGAATTTTCCTCGCGTTTTGTACGTATCCACCGCAACTGCCTGGTGGCCAAAGAGGAAATCGAGGGTTTCGAAAGGGGCGGTGAGGAGGGGGGCAGCGGCTGGATGGTTAAGCTCAAAGGTCTTGATGAATTGCTGTCCATCAGCCGTCGTCAGCAGCATATCGTCAAAGAATTCGGCTAACCTCAAGTAACAATGTTGATTAACCGTCCCGGCACGATGATCACCTTCTTCGCCGAGCCGCCGTTGAGCTGTTTCTGCACCGGGTCGGAGGCCAGCGCGATCTGTTCGATCGCGGTTTTGTCGGCATTCGCCGGTACATGGATGCTGCCGCGCAGCTTGCCGTTGATCTGGATCATCAGTTCGATCTCGTCCTGCACCAGTGCTTCTTCCAGCAGCTCTGGCCACTCGGCAGTAAGGATGTCGTCACCGTAGCCAAGTTCGCGCCACAGGTGGTGGGTGATGTGCGGGCAGATAGGAGAGAGCAGGCGCAGCAGGATGGAATAACCCTCAAAGCAAAGCGCTGCCCGATTAAGGCGGGCTTGGTGCAATTCCTCTTCAACTTTGTGGGGCTGTTCACCCATAACAGGCGGTTCCTCAACCATTGAGCCTGAAACACTATCACTTAGCAACACATTAAGAATTTTCATGCCAGCTGAAGCAACAGTGTTGAACTGGTGTTTTCCTAAGTCGTAATTTGCCTGCTTCAACAATAAGTAAATTTCGCGTCGTGCGGACTTGTGTGAAGGCGAGAGGGGAAGCGACTTAACTGTATCAATAGAAATAATCCCAACAAACTCCTCAACATCTTGCTTAAGCCCACATCCTGCAGCCCATACGCGCTTCAGGAAACGATGCGCACCCTCGACTCCCGAATCGGCCCATTCCAGCGTCTGCTCCGGCGGTGAGGCGAACATCATGAACAGGCGCGCGGTGTCCGCGCCGTATTGGTCGATCAGTGCCTGCGGATCCACGCCGTTCAGCTTGGATTTGGACATCGTGCCGATGCCCTGGTAGTCCACCGCACTGCCGTCGGCAAGGCTCTTCGCGCTGGTGATACGACCAGCTTCATCTTTTATTGGCTCGACTTCGTCGGGCGGGAAGTACTGGATGCCGCCCTTGCCTGTCTTGCGCGAATAGATGTGGTTGAGCACCATGCCCTGCGTCAGCAGGTTGCTGAAAGGCTCATCGTAGTTCACCAGCTTGAGGTCGCGCATCACCTTGGTCCAGAAGCGCGAATACAGCAGGTGCAGGATCGCGTGTTCGATGCCACCGATGTACTGGTCCACCGGCATCCAGTAGTTCGTCTCCTCGTCCACCATCGCGTCGGACTTGAAACCGCTGGCGTAGCGCGAATAGTACCAGGAGGAGTCCACGAAGGTGTCCATCGTGTCGGTCTCGCGTTGTGCGGGCTTGCCGCATTGGGGGCAGGTGCAGTTGAGGAAGTCGTCACGCTTGTGCAGCGGATTGCCGGAACCGTCCGGCACGCAGTCCTCCGGCAGTTTCACCGGCAATTGGTCGTCCGGCACCGGCACCGAGCCGCAGGTGTCGCAATGGATGATGGGAATCGGGCAGCCCCAGTAGCGCTGGCGCGACACACCCCAGTCGCGCAGGCGCCATTGCACCTGCTTGTCACCGAGGTTCTTCGCTTTCAGGTCGGCGGCGATGGCATCCACGGCTTGCTGATAGTTCAGGCTGTCGTACTTGCCGGAATTCACGCAGATGCCGTTCTCCTTGTCGCCATACCACTCCAGCCACTTGTCGGTGGAGAAGGTCTTGTCCGCGACAGTGATGCTCTGTTTGATCGGCAGGTTGTACTTCTTGGCGAAACCAAAATCGCGTTCGTCATGCGCAGGTACCGCCATCACCGCGCCTTCGCCGTAGCCCATCAGCACATAGCTGCCGACCCACAGCGGCACTTGTTCGCCGGTGAGCGGGTGGGTGACCTTGAGGCCGGTGTCTACGCCTTCCTTCTCCATGGTTGCCATGTCGGCTTCCATCACCGAGGTGTGCTTGCACTTTTCAACGAAAGCTGCGACATCCTTGCTCGATTTTGCGGCATGCAGCGCCAGCGGATGTTCGGCGGCGACGGCGACGAAGGTGACGCCCATGATGGTGTCGGCACGCGTGGTGTACACCCACAGCTTGCCTTCATTGATGAGCGCGCCACTGTCTTTGATGTCATGCTTGAACGCAAAGCGTACGCCATAGCTCTTGCCGATCCAGTTGGCCTGCATGGTCTTCACGCGCTCTGGCCAGCCGGGCAGCTTGTCCAGATCAGCTAGCAGCTCTTCGGCATACTGGGTGATGCCGAGGTAGTAACCGGGTATCTCGCGTTTCTCTATCAGCGCACCGGTACGCCAGCCGCGCCCGTCAATCACCTGTTCATTGGCCAGCACGGTCTGGTCTACCGGGTCCCAGTTCACCACCTGCGTTTTCTTGTAGGCGATGCCTTTTTCCAGCATGCGCAAGAACAGCCACTGGTTCCATTTGTAATATTCCGGCTGGCAGGTCGCCAGTTCGCGCTCCCAGTCGATGGCGAAACCCAGCGACTTGAGCTGTTTCTTCATGTAGGCGATGTTGTCGTAAGTCCACTTCGCCGGCGGCACCTTGTTGGCGATGGCCGCATTCTCGGCGGGCAGGCCGAAGGCGTCCCAGCCCATCGGCTGCAGCACGTTATAGCCGCGCATCTTGTGCCAGCGCGCCAGCACGTCGCCTATCGTGTAGTTGCGCACATGCCCCATGTGCAGCTTGCCCGAAGGGTAAGGAAACATCGACAGGCAATAGTATTTTTCCTTGCTCACGTCTTTGTGGGCGCGGAAGACTTTGTTGTCATCCCAGTATTGCTGGGCGGCGGCTTCGATGGCCTGAGGCTGGTAATCTTGATTGCTGGAATCCGGCTGCATTTTTAGCTTGAGTAGTGGCGAAAAGCGGGCATTATAGCGACATAAGGCGCTGATTTACATGTATTCAGCATGACTTTGCTCAAAATCTGTCCTGTAACATCTTCAGCATGGTGGTGACGACAAACGCTTTGTTATAGAATCCCGCTTCAAAATTTTTTAATCTGCCTCAGGAGTTTCCAATCATGTCACGCAAGCATCCCGTTATCGCTGTCACCGGCTCGTCCGGCGCCGGCACCACTACCGTCAAGCGCGCTTTTGAAAACATCTTCCGCCGCGAACATATCAAAGCCGCTGTGATCGAGGGCGACAGCTTGCACAGCTTGGACCGCATGGCGTTCCGTGCAGCCGCGGCCGAAGCGGCCAAGGCAGGCAACAATTCGTTCAGCCACTTCGGGCCGGAAGCCAACCACTTCGACAAGATCGAGGAGATGTTCAAACTTTACGGCGAAAAAGGCAGCTGCAAGCGCCGCTATTATGTGCACAGTGACTCGGAAGCTGCCGAGCACAACAAGCACTTCAACCTGACCGACCTTAAGCCTGGTGTATTCACCCCTTGGGAAGACATTGAGAAAGATTCCGACTTGCTGTTCTATGAGGGCCTGCACGGGCTGGCGAAGGATGACAAGCACGATGCAGGCAAGTTCGTGGACTTGGGCATTGGCGTGGTGCCGGTGGTCAACCTCGAGTGGATCCAGAAGATCCACCGCGATGGCGCGGAGCGCGGCTACTCAGCCGAGGCGACCGTGGACACGATCATGCGCCGCATGCCGGACTACATCAAGTACATCACCCCGCAGTTTTCGCGTACCCACATCAACTTTCAGCGCGTTGCGACCGTGGATACCTCTAACCCGTTCATTGCTCGCGATATCCCGACGCCGGACGAGAGTTTTGTCGTGATCCGTTTCCGCGAGCCGAAGGGCGTGGACTTCCCGTACATGCTCAGCATGATTCCGAACTCGTTCATGTCTCGTGCCAATACCATGGTGGTGCCCGGCGGCAAGATGAGTCACGCGATGGAAATCATCCTCGCGCCTATCATGCACGACATGATCGAGAACAAGAAGAAGTAAGCTTTAGCAATTGCACCGACGGGGAATCAGGCTCGGCTTGATTCCCCGTTTCATTTCGGAAAAACGATGAATCTGTTGCAAGGCCTGAACCATGAACAGCGTGCCGCCGTCGAGTTGCCCGCGCAGTCCGCATTGATCCTCGCCGGCGCGGGCAGCGGCAAGACCCGTGTGCTGACCACGCGTATCGCCCACCTGATCAGCACCGGGCAGGTGAATCCGCACGGCATCCTTGCGGTGACCTTTACCAACAAGGCGGCCAAGGAAATGGTGACGCGGCTGACGGCGATGCTGCCGATCAACACGCGCGGCATGTGGATAGGTACCTTCCACGGCCTGTGCAACCGCATGCTGCGCGCGCACCATCGCGAGGCCAATCTGCCGCAGACCTTCCAGATCCTCGACAGCGGCGACCAACTCTCCGCAATCAAGCGCCTGATGAAGGGGATGAACGTCGACGACGAGAAGTACCCGCCGCGGGAGATGCAGTGGTTCATCAGCGGTAACAAGGAGCAGGGGCTGCGTGCCAGCGAGGTGGAAGCCTACGATCCCTACACCCGGCGCAAGGTGGAAATATTCGCCGAGTATGACGCGCAGTGCCAGCGTGAGGGCGTGGTGGACTTTTCCGAGCTACTGCTGCGCTGTTCCGAGCTGCTGTCGCGCAACGCGGCGATACGCGAGCATTATCAGGAGCGCTTCAAGCACATCCTGGTGGACGAGTTTCAGGACACCAATCCGCTGCAATACCGCTGGCTGAAGCTGCTGGCGGGCAAGAGCAACGCACTGTTCGCCGTGGGCGACGACGACCAGTCGATCTATGCGTTCCGCGGCGCGAACGTCGGAAACATGCAGGAGCTGCTGCGCGACTTTCATGTCGAAAGCGTGATCAAGCTGGAGCAGAACTACCGCTCACACGCGAACATCCTTGAAGCGGCCAATGCACTGATCAGTAACAACCAGAACCGCTTGGGAAAGAACCTGTGGACTGCGGAAAGCGGCGGCGAGCAGTTGCGGGTTTACGAAGCAGCGACCGACGTGGACGAAGCAGGTTTCATCGTCGAGGAGATACAGCAGCTCAAGCGCGAGGGGGTCAACCTGAAGGAGATCGCGTTACTGTACCGTTCTAACGCGCAGTCACGCGTGCTTGAGCATGCACTGGTATCGGCGGGGCTGTCATACCGCGTGTATGGCGGTCTGCGCTTTTTCGAGCGACAGGAGATCAAACACGCGCTCGCCTACCTGCGTCTGATGCAGAACACCGACGACGACAACGCGCTGCTCCGCATCATCAACTTTCCGACGCGCGGCATCGGCGCGCGCAGTATCGAGCAGCTGCAGGATGCGGCGAAGATGAACAACACCACACTATGGGATGCGGCAGCGCGGGCGGGCGGAAAGGTGTCCCCCTTCGTCGCGCTGATCGAGTCGCTGCGCGGCGCGACGAAGGAGCTGCCGCTGCCGGAAATCATCGATCACGTGCTGCTGCACAGCGGTCTGGTGCCGCACTACCAGAACGAGAAAGGGGCGAAGAAACGCGAGGCGGAAGAGCGGCTGGAGAATCTGAACGAATTGGTGAACGCCGCGACATTGTTCGTACACGAGAACGAGGACGACAGCCTGACCGCGTTCCTGACCCACGCATCGCTGGAGGCGGGCGAGCACCAGGCGGGCGACCAGGACGACGCGCTGCACCTGATGACGGTACATGCCGCGAAGGGACTGGAGTTCCACACCGTGTTCATCACTGGCCTGGAGCAGGGATTGTTCCCGCACCAGAACAGCATCGATGCGGACGGCGGGCTGGACGAGGAGCGACGGCTGATGTACGTCGCCATCACCCGTGCCCGCCGTCGCCTGTACCTCACCTTCGCGCAGAGCCGCATGCTGCATGGCCAGGTGAACTACGGTATGGCGTCGAGCTTCTTGCGCGAGCTCCCGGAGGAGCTGCTGCACTGGCTAACGCCTCGATTTGCCGCCCGCAAGAGTTTCGATACCGGCCGGCACGAGACGGAAAGCTACGTCGCGGCATTTGGCGGAACCGCCAGTCAGCCGGCACTGCCGGCACCCGGTGCGCTATGGCGCATCGGCCAGCGCGTGTTCCACCAGAAATTTGGCGAGGGTACGATCACCGGCATCGAGGGCGGCGGAGCGGATTCCCGTGTACAGGTCAATTTCAAGCATGCCGGCAGCAAGTGGCTGGCACTGGAATATGCCAAGCTCACCGCCGTCTGACCACAAGCTCGACGCGCGCCTGCGCCTGATCGTCGAAAGCTATCGCCGCCTGACCGGCAAAGTGCTGATCCCGGCTGTGTCGGCGGACAATGCCGCATTGCGTAATGCGCTATGGAATGCGCAGCGTGCCATCGTCGCGCACGGCATCGAAGGCGACCCGATATTCTTTTACGGCAACCTGCTTGCGCTGGAATTGTTCGAGTTCAGCTTTGAGGAATTTGTGCGACTGCCTTCGCGGCTATCGGCCGAGCCCCTGGCGCAGGAAGCGCGTGTAAGATTGCTGCAGCAAGTTGCGCAGCAGGGCTATGTGGACGGCTACTCCGGCATGCGCATCGCGAAGTGCGGCAGACGATTCATGATTCGCGAAGCGACTGTGTGGAACCTACTTGATGAGCATGGCATATACTTTGGTCAGGCGGCCGTGTTCGATCAGCAGATGGCTTTCTGAAAGGCAAGGTCGTTCTGAAGGACAATCTGCACGATTTAAAAGGTATCCTTGTCTGGCTTGAAATTGCTTTGGGTTTCGGCAGAAGGAAGAGTTTCTTTTTCCGGTGGAAAAATATCGCAATAGCTGGCGAAAAGTGAAGTGAAAGTTAGTGGTAACAATACCAGCCAGCCGAGCAACATCGGCAGGCTCGCTAATATCGCCAGAAACATATAGGTTGTGATATAGACCAACATGGGGGCAATGTTGCGGGTAAAAGCGCTGAAGCTGAGCTTCATTGCCTGCGCGGGCGTGGCATTGTTGAAGTAGACCAACATGGGTGCATACTGCATCGCCATCATCAGGGTGCTGAATAGCACAACGCCAATTAACATGGCAAAGCCCGCACCAGCAAGCGCCTGCATCATTACTTCTGGGTCGGTTTCAGGGTTGCCGCTCATCAGCATACTGACCAGCGCGGTGCCTCCGGCTACCATCATCAAGCCAAAGATGGCAAACTGGCTGACAAGCGAAATGCCGCCAAGCGTGATCAAATTGCTGGTCTGGCGATAAAAACCGCTGAACAAGTGCGCCAATTCCAGTTCCCCTCCATGCTCCAGCGAATGGCAGCCGAACATAAGCCCAACCATCAGTACTGGCATCAACAGGGTCAACAGAGGTTCACCGACAACGGGAACTGAGGACAACATTACTGCGGCGAGCAGGCAGATCATCAGCACCACGATCCACAGCAAAGGTGCCTTCATGAACAGTGCGTAACCATGTTTGATCCATTCCCATCCGCGCAATGCATTCAGGCGTTGTGCTTCCATTGTTTTCTCCTTGCTTACAGCCAGACGGCTTGTGTGGTTGCGATATGTTTTTGCAATACCCGCTCGAAATGACGCGGGTTATGTGTGTTGACCAATTCTCCGTCGCGTGGCAGGTACATGTCGAACAGACGCGACAGCCAGAATCGCAGCGCGGCCAAGCGCAACATTGGCAGCCACGCATCGTGTTCGTTGCTTTGCAGCGGGCGCACCGCGTGATAGGACCGCAAAAAGGATTGTACGTGCTCGATATTCAACGTGCCCTCATCGATGTTCATGCACCAGTCATTCACGGTGATAGCCACATCGTATAGCAGCGCATCGCTGCATGCGAAATAAAAATCAATTAAACCACCGATTTGGTTGCCTTCCAGCAATACATTATCGCGGAACAGGTCGGCATGGATCACGCCCTGCGGCAATTGCGCGAAACTATTCTGTGTATGCAGCGCAACCTCACCGTCCAGCAACGTCGCCTGTTCCCTGTCGAGAAACGGCCGCACCTGTGGCGCTGTTGCGGCGCGCCATGCGGCTCCGCGCGGATTGGGCATCACCTGTGAGAAGCTCTGCCCGGCTATATGCATCTGTGCGAGCATTGCCCCGATTGCCGCACACTGCTCAAGATTCGGCAAGGTAGTGGATTTTCCGCTCAGGCGGCTGACAATACAAGCAGGCTTGCAGTTGAGCTTGCCGAGAAATTGATTGTTGCGGTTGGCTACCGGACTCGGGCAGGGAATGCCGTGACGTGCCAGATGTGCCATCAGGTTCAGGTAGAACGGCAACTCGTCGGCACCGAGTTTTTCGAACAGCGTCAGCACGAAACGGCCATTGCTGGTCGTAACGAAGTAGTTGGTATTTTCTATGCCGGAAGAGATGCCCTGCAATTCCAGCAACTGCCCCAGCGAATAATTGCCCAGCCAGGCTGTGAGTTCCGCCTCGGATACTTTGGTGAATACTGCCATGTCAAAACTTTTTAATGATCCAGCGCGGAGGGCGTAGACCGGAATCCAGGCTTTCCTGACGGGAAAATTTTCCGTCACCCTGATTATCCACCAGATAATAGGGCGGGCCGATCTTGGGAGTGACCTTGATCATGTATAGTCTGCCTCCGACACGATATTCTTCGATGGTTTGATCGGTTAGTTTGGTGATGGTTACTTCCGGTTCGTCGGTTTCAGCGTCAGGTCCGGCTGCAAAATAAGGCGGCGGTGGCAATGGCTCAAGGTCGGTGACTTGCGGATTTTCGGCAAAAGCGGTCGTCGCAAACCAGCTTAATAGCAAAAAGGGAGAAATTCGCATTGTGGTAGCCGTTATGAAATGGAATATTTATATTTTAACTGATGCCGATAGACTCTGCGCGAGTTGCTTCATGGTGGGCCTTAGCCAGTATTCTAACTGCGGGGACGTTGCATCCCCGCGATTCTGCATTCTTTGCTTTGCATATCCATAGGAAAACAATTCGAATAGTGCGTTGCGGGATTCGGGGCAAGCCATACAGCAAGGTGATTTATTACATGATACGCATCCTGGGCGATTTGTTCAGGCCAGCCCCTCCCTCGGTTCGACAAGGCACCATCGTCGATATTGGGCGGTTGCATGAGCACGGAGGCCTCCGGAGTTGTGATGCATCTGGGAAGGCAGATGCACGAATTACAAATAAAGTTGTTTTTCGCGTTCGGCCTCGGAAGGTTCGAAACCGCGCGATTCGTAGTACTTGAATATCGCGTTGACCACGGCTTTGGGCTCGTCGATGACCTGGATCAGATCCATGTCTTCCGGACTGATGACTTTTTCATCAAGCAATGAGGTCCGGAACCAGTCGATCATACCGCCCCAGAATTTGCTGCCGACTAGGATGATCGGCATCTTGCGGGTTTTGCCGGTCTGCACCAGTGTCAGCGCCTCCATCAGCTCGTCCAGCGTGCCGAAGCCGCCTGGCATCACCACATAGGCGCTCGCGAACTTGACGAACATGACCTTGCGCGCGAAGAAGTGCTGGAACGACTGGCTGATGTTCTGGTAGGCGTTGTTGTGCTGTTCGTGCGGCAGCTGGATATTCAGGCCGACGCTGGGAGATTTGCCGTAGAACGCGCCCTTGTTGGCCGCTTCCATGATGCCTGGGCCGCCGCCGGAAATGACCGAAAAACCTGCGTCCGAAAGCAGGCGCGCGATCTCTTCGGTGAGTTTGTAGTATGGCTGGTCAGGCTTGGTGCGCGCGCTGCCGAAGATGCTCACGGCGGGATGAATCTGGTTAAGGCGTTCGGTCGCGGAGACGAACTCTGACATAATGCCGAACACACGCCAGGCCTCCTTGGAATTCCACGCTTCTGGCAGTGCAGGGTTGGGCAGCTTGGGCAGTGAGTTCATGCTATTTCCTTTGGCTTAAAGAATGAAAATGGGTGCAATGAGTTCAACATCAAATAACAACGTGAATCTTCAAAAAACATTGCTGCTGGTGGACGGCTCATCGTTCTTGTACCGTGCGTTTCACGCGATGCCTGACCTGCGCAACCGGGACAACTTCCCGACCGGCGCGATCTACGGCGTGCTCAACATGCTGCGCCGCCTGCGCCAGGATTACCCGTCAGATTATAGCCTGTGTGTATTCGATGCCAAGGGCAAAACATTCCGCGACGACTGGTACCCGGAATACAAGGCGCACCGGCCTTCAATGCCAGAAGACCTGGCGCGGCAGATCGAACCGCTGCAACAGGCCATCATCGCGGCTGGCTGGCATATCCTGTCGCAGCAAGGCGTCGAGGCAGACGACGTGATCGGCACGCTGGTAGAACAGGCGGCGCGCGACGGCGTGCGCAGTGTTGTCGCCACCGGCGACAAAGATCTTGCGCAACTGGTCAACGAGCATGTCACACTGGTCAACACCATGAACAACGAGATGCTCGATGTGCCGGGCGTGAACGCCAAGTTCGGCGTGCCGCCGGATCGCATAGTCGATTACCTGTCGCTGGTGGGCGATGCCGTGGACAACGTACCCGGCGTCGAAAAATGCGGGCCGAAAACAGCGGTGAAATGGCTCGCCCAGTACGGCACGCTGGACAACCTGATGCAGCATGCCGGCGAGATCAAGGGCGTCGTCGGCGAGAACCTGCGCAAGGCACTGGACTGGCTGCCGCAGGCGCGCCGCCTGATCACCGTGAAATGCGATGTGGAGATGCAGCAGCCTTACAGCGCATTCACCGCACCGCAGCCGGACAAGGAACAGCTGCTCAGCCTCTATGAGCGATTCGAGTTCAAGACATGGTTGCGAGAGCTGGGCGGGTCACCCTCCGCGCCGGCCGGCCGGACTCCCGTGGCGGCAGCGCAGGAACCTGGTGGCTTCGATACCGCTCCCGGCGATACCGGGGCCGCGCACTATGAGACGATCCTGACCGATGCACAACTCGACACCTGGCTGGAAAAGCTGCTGGTTGCCGAATTGGTGTGCGTGGACACCGAGACCACCGGGCTGGACATGATGAACGCGCAACTGGTCGGTATGTCGTTCGCGATCACCCCGCACCAGGCCGCCTACCTTCCCTTGGCGCACGTCTACCC
>Ga0224495_10001932_pt1 | contig 14018 bp, 10 predicted proteins | sample SF_Jul11_sed_USG_FD_168128 | JGI IMG/M metagenome (GOLD analysis project Ga0224495, IMG submission 168128) | Sediment microbial communities from San Francisco Bay, California, United States - SF_Jul11_sed_USGS_4_1 | ecosystem: Environmental > Aquatic > Marine > Sediment | place: USA: California... | reverse complement strand
AGCCGAATAGCCCCTATTCCGCCAGCAAGGCCGCCAGCGACCATCTGGTGCGCGCCTACCATCACACCTACGGCCTGCCGGTGCTGACCACCAATTGTTCGAACAATTACGGCCCGTACCACTTCCCGGAAAAACTCATCCCGCTGATGATCGTCAACGCCCTCGCCGGCAAACCACTGCCGGTGTACGGCGACGGCCAGCAGATCCGCGACTGGCTGTACGTCAGGGACCACTGCGCCGCGATCCGCTGCGTGCTGGCAAAAGGCAGGCTGGGCGAGGTCTACAACATCGGCGGCTGGAACGAAAAGGCCAACCTCGACATCGTGCACACCGTGTGCGCGCTGCTCGACGAACTGCGCCCGCGCACCGACGGCAAACCCTACCGCGAGCAGATCACCTTTGTCGCCGACCGCCCCGGCCATGACCGCCGCTATGCGATCGACGCGCGCAAGATCGAACGCGAACTGGGATGGAAACCCGCCGAAACCTTTGAAACCGGTATCCGCAAGACCGTGCAATGGTACCTGGACAACCAGGGCTGGGTAGCCAACGTCCAGTCCGGCTCCTACCGCGAATGGGTCGAAAAGAACTACGCGGGCCGCGCCTGATGAAAATCCTGCTGTTCGGCAAAAGCGGTCAAGTCGGCTGGGAACTGCAACGCAGCCTCGCGCCGCTCGGAGAAATTATCGCGCTGGATTTCGACAGCACCGAACTGTGCGGCGACTTCACCAATCTGGGCGGCATCGCGCAAACGGTGCGAACCATCGCGCCGGACGTGATCATCAATGCCGCCGCCCACACCGCCGTGGACAAAGCCGAGAGCGAACCCGAACTGGTGCGCACCCTCAACGCCCTCGCACCCGGCGTGCTCGCGCAGGAAGCGCAGCTTATCGACGCCTGGCTGGTGCACTACTCCACCGACTATGTGTTCGACGGCGGCGGCGACAAGCCCTGGCTGGAAACCGACGCCACCGCCCCGCTCAACGTCTACGGCGCGACCAAACTGGAAGGCGAGCAGCTCATCCAGTTTGCTGAATGCCGCCACCTGATCTTCCGCACCAGCTGGGTGTACGGCACGCGCGGCGGCAACTTCGCCAAGACCATGTTGCGCCTGGCCCAGGAGCGCGACAGCCTCAAAGTCATCAACGACCAGATCGGCGCGCCCACCGGCGCCGACCTGCTGGCCGACATAACGGCACACGCCATCCGCGCCGCGCAACAAAAGCCGGAAATATCCGGTCTCTACCATCTGGTCGCCGCAGGCGAAACCTCGTGGCACGGCTACGCCAGCTACGTGCTCGACCTGGCGCGCCGCTCCGGCGTCACGCTGAAAGTTGCGCCCGATGCCATCCAGCCGGTGCCCACCAGCGCCTTCCCCACCCCCGCCAAACGCCCGCACAACTCGCGCATGAATACCGCGAAACTTCAACAGACATTCGGCCTGCATCTGCCAACGTGGCAAACAGGCGTGGCGCGCATGCTGAGCGAAGTTCTGGATAAATCGTAGACCGGTTAAATCGCGGAGTGACGCGCTACTTTATTCGTGCCGAAACTATAGCGATAGGACAAACGGTTTTTGCATCCTGTCGTTCCCTTTTTGGCATACCATAAACTAGGTGGCTCGTGGCTTACCCCATTCGGCTTACGCGTTCTTGCCGTTAATCAGGTTGATGATCACCTTGACCATGATCTCTCTTTCGTCGGACTTGCTCTCGGCGATCAGCAGAGTAATCTCCGCTAGCGCAATGTCGACGATGCGTTTTTTCTTGAGTTTTGCAGCTTTGAGTGGCAATTTAGCAAGCGCCATCTGGGCGCAGCGGAGGTGGAGCAATTTTTAACTTATTTGGTGGTGCATAACAGAGTAGCCGCATCGACGCAGATTTAGGCCAATAGTTTGCCGCTATTTCTTTACCGAAAAAACTACCCGAAGTTTTCAGGATTTTTGTTTAAGCCAGAGCTTGATGTAGCGGTAATAGCTGTTCTCGGCATTCATCACTGCCAGCATGAAGCCCTCGCGCCCGTCCAGAAAACCGGCGCGCAGCAAATAGGTGCGGATAAACGCCCACAGGCCATGCAACACTGCTTGCGACAGGCTGCCTTTTTTCCCCCGGCGTTGCAGCATGACCGAGGCTGCGCTGGAGTAGCTGTTCAGTTTGGATAGCACATCTTCAAAATCACGGTAGGTGTAATGCAGCAATGACTGTTGCAGGCGCGCCGCGCTTCCCTGCATTTGCACCGATTCATGTACCAGCGCATTGCTGAAGCTGGCCTTTCCGCGCCGGAACAGGCGCAATACATAATCCGGATGCCAGCCGGAATGCCGTATGAAGCGCCCGCAGAAATTCGATAGGCGCGGGATTTCGTAGCCGTCTGATTGGGGATTTTTCAGCAACGCCTCAATTTCTGCGCGCAGTTGTGGTGTGACCCGTTCATCCGCATCCAGCGACAACACCCAGTCTTTGCTGGCGTAGGAAAGTGCCCGGTTTTTTTGCGCGCCGAACCCCGGCCAGTCGGCATGAACATGAACCTGCGGCGTGAATTCCCGCGCGATTTCCAGCGTGCCATCGGTGCTGCCGGAATCCACGACGATAATCTCGTCTGCCCACACAATGGATTCCAGGCATGCGCGGATATTGAGCGATTCGTTTTTGGTAATGATGATGACGGAAAGTGTGTTCATGCTTATAGCCTGTCCAAGGTTTGGCAATTAATAATGGGTTTGGCAATAAATTATGTAATTACAAGCAAATGGGTCTGCGACCGCCAAGCGAATTTTTTCGGATAATTTGTGCCTGAATTCGGGGGGGGCTTCTCTCCAGATAGTTCTGCTGATATTTTGACGCCTTATTGTTTTAGCGCAGCTAACGCCCCACTTGGAAAGGCGCATATTACGCTGTGGCTATATATTTCAACAACTTTTAAGCGCTGGGCACAGAAGCCGGTTGTTTGTGATTTTGGAGCGCACCGGGAAATTGGAAATTAGGGAACACAGAACAAGTCCGTCATCGCGAGCCCCGTAGGGGCGCGGCGACCCAGATGGTTTTGATTCAACTGGCATTCTGGATTGCTTCCCGCCACGCTATACTCGCGGCTAAAGGCTGCTCGCAATGACAGAATTGGGCTTATTCAGCGCTTTCTTAGGATTATCCAGCGCGACAACGGTCCTTCTTCATATTTTCAAAGTTTGCTTATGCCTTGCGGGTGACCGGTTTGCGGTTTTACGCTTTGCGCCGGACATCATCATTCCTTCCTAAAGTCACGCTTCATCCTATAAGATGCTCATTTATTATCTATAGGTTTTTTTATTTTATATGGCGCCCCTATCCGCCAACACACCAACCCCTCATATCCTGCTGGTCAAGACCTCTTCGCTGGGAGACGTGCTGCATAATCTGCCGGTGGTCAGCGACATTGTGCGCCACTACCCAAATGCACAAATCGACTGGATAGTGGAAGAGAGTTTTGCCGCGCTGCCAAGGCTGCATCCGGCGGTGCGCAATGTCATACCGGTCGCCGTGCGCCGCTGGCGCGGCAAGCTGTTTAGCGCTACTACATGGCGCGATATTTCGGCATATCGCAGTTTGCTGGCAGCACAACATTATGACGTTGCCATCGACACCCAGGGCCTGCTCAAAAGCGCCATGCTGATGCTCAGTGCACAGGGACTGCGCTGTGGCTTTGACCGCAGCAGCGCGCGCGAGCCGCTGGCAGCCAGCCTGTACCAACGCACTTTTCCTGTTGCCCCGAATCAACACGCCGTAGAACGCAATCGCCAGTTGGCCGCGCAGGCGCTTGGTTATGCACTGGAAGAATGCGCTGATTACGGCATCAGGCCACCCGCCCTAACACACCCTGCATGGCCTGCGGATATGCCCTATGCGGTGCTGCTTCACGCTACCAGCCGCGCCGAGAAATTGTGGAAAGAGACTAACTGGATCGCGCTGGGGTGTTACCTGCGCGAAAAAGATATTCGCTGCATTTTGCCGTGGGGCAGCGACGCAGAGCAGGCGCGCAGCCTGCGCCTTGCGAAGGAGATTCCAGATTCAATCACACCACCACGACTGAACCTGAACGAAGCAGCCGCGCTTCTCGGCGGCGCACAAGCGGTGATCGGAGTGGACACCGGCCTCGCCCACCTGGCAGCGGCACTGGGTGTGCCGACAGTAGGCATTTACACCGCGACCGATCCGGCGCTGACTGGCCTGTACGCAGGCCGATGCGCCGTCAATCTTGGCAACATCGCTTGCGCGCCTGATGTCTCCGCGGTCATTGATGCGTTGCGGAAGGCGACAGTATGCTGAGCCAGCGACTGTTTTATAGCATAGCGCTGTGGCTACTGCTCCCTTTTATCCTCCTGCGCCTGATGTGGCGCGCGCGCAAACAGCCGGAATACCTGCGCCATATCGGCGAGCGCTTCGGCTTTTATTCCGCTCAAACAGTCTTGCCGGTCATCTGGCTGCACACCGTGTCGGTGGGCGAAACACGCGCCGCACAAAACCTTATTGCCAGCCTTCGTGCCTCCTATCCTGATCGGCAGATCCTGCTTACCCACACCACGCCAACCGGTCGCGCAACCAGCGAACAACTGTATGGCGATGATGTGCTGCGCGTGTATCTGCCCTACGATTATCCGTTTGCCGTGAGGAGATTCCTGCGCCGGTTCAAGCCGCAGCTCGGCATTCTGATGGAGACGGAAATCTGGTTTAACCTGATTCATGCCTGCCGCGAATCCGGCACACCTTTGCTGCTGCTGAATGCGCGCATGTCCGAGAATTCGGCGCGCGGTTATGCGCGTTTTTCTCGTCTGACCAGCGATGCGCTGGGCAAACTCACCGCCGTAGCCGCACAATCCGCAGATGACGCCGCGCGTCTGGCTGGGCTCGGCGCGCGCAATGTCTCGCTAACTGGCAATCTTAAATTCGACATCGAACCGCCAACCGCGATGCTGGAACTGGGCGGCCAGTTGCGCGAGCAATTCGGCTCTACACGCAAGGTGTTTCTCGCCGCCAGCACCCGCGACGGCGAAGAATCACTGTTGCTCGATGCGCTGCAACAGGCGCATATCTCCGAATTGCTGCTGGTTATCGTGCCGCGCCATCCACAGCGTTTTTCCGAGGTCGCCGCGCTGCTGGAACAGCGCGGCTTACCGTTTACGCGCAGGAGTGAAATCGGCCAGCTACCGGGACGCGTAGTGCCTGAAGAAATCCGTGTGGTGCTGGGTGACAGCATGGGGGAAATGTTCGCCTATTATGCCGCAGCAGATATTGCCTTTGTCGGCGGCAGCCTGCTGCCGTATGGCGGGCAAAACCTTATCGAAGCCTGTGCCGCTGGTGCGCCGGTAGTGGTCGGTCCGCATACCTTTAATTTTTCCGAGGCGACCCGGCTGGCGATCGCTGCGGGCGCCGCTTTGCAGGTACAGAATGGCGATGAACTGGTTTTGCATTTGCAGCGCTTGTTGAGCCATCCCGAGGAATTGAGCGAAATGCGTCAGCGGTGCGCCGGATTTGTGGCGTCCAATCGCGGCGCAACCGACAAAACGCTCAAGGTCATAGAGGCTGCTTTTTTCCATTCCTCGACCAATAGAGAAATATCGTAGGGCGGGCCACGCCCGCCCTTCAGATTGTTTTTCGTTTGAAGGTGAAAGGGAATTAAGCGGGGATATGGCGGGATAAAACTTTAAGCGAAGAGCCTGCTGGTTTTGCCTTAAATAGAAAAACAGTTGTCCTCAGATTGTGCGGATTTTCGCCGATTAAACAATAAGCAATTTTGGATTGCCGGCTCATCATTTAGGTGTTTTGATACCTTTCTACAACCGTATGAAAATCTGCGTTAATCTGCGGACAGCACTGCAGTTTTTGGTTTTAACTTGAGCAAGCCCTGCTTTTACACCGCAAGCTGCAACTTAAACATCCAGGTTCTTTACGCCCAGCGCGTTTTTCTCGATGAATGCGCGACGCGGCTCGACGATATCACCCATTAAGGTGGTAAAAATTTCATCTGCGGAGATCGCATCTTCAATGCGGACGCGGAGCAGTATGCGGTTCTTTACGTCCATCGTGGTTTCCCACAACTGCTCCGGATTCATTTCGCCCAATCCTTTATAGCGCTGGATGTTAACGCCGCGTTTTGCTTCTTCGAGCAGCCATTCGATCGCTTGTTTGAAACTGGAAACGGCTCGCTTTTGCTCACCTCTGGCGATGTATGCACCCTGCCTGATCAGCCCGTTCAATATTTCTGCCGCTTGGCGGATTTGCACGTAATCGCTGCCGCGCAGGAAGTCTCTATCCATATAGCTTACCGAATAGTTTCCGTGAAACAGTTTTTCCAGGCGCAAGCGTTGCTCTCCTGCGGTGTCTGCTTCTATCACCACCTTGATGCTGCCGCCGCAGGCGGTTTCGAGCAGCTGCGCGCTACGCTGCGCCTGTTGCGCGTCGTCCAGTGACAGCGTGGGCAGAACCAGCAAGGCGTGGCTGGCTTCCGGGGCGGTAAACCGCGACAGGCGGTCAATTACCGCCTCGGCGATAAAATATTGCTTGGCGATTTGTTCCAGTGCGTCCGCTTGGATCGGTGCGGCATCGGTTGCCGGATACAGTATCGCGTTGTTGAGTGCGGACTTGAGCATGTATATTTTCATCTCTTGGTCATCCTTGAGATAACGCTCGTCCCTGCCCTGTTTGATTTTGTAAAGCGGCGGTTGCGCGATGTAGATATGGCCGCGTTCGACCAGTTCTGGCATCTGCCGGTAAAAGAAGGTAAGCAGCAGGGTGCGGATATGCGAGCCGTCCACGTCCGCGTCGGTCATGATGATGATGCGGTGGTAGCGCAGCTTGTCGGCGTTGTATTCATCCTTGCCGATGCCGGTGCCCAGCACGGTGATCAGTGTGGCGATTTCCTGCGAGGCGATGAGTTTTTCGAAGCGTGCCTTTTCTACGTTCAGAATCTTGCCCTTGAGCGGCAAGATCGCCTGGAACTTGCGGTCGCGTCCCTGCTTGGCCGAGCCGCCGGCGGAATCTCCCTCCACCAGATACAGCTCGGATAGGGCCGGGTCTTTTTCTTGGCAGTCTGCCAGTTTTCCGGGAAGGCCCATGCCGTCCAAAATTCCTTTGCGCCGCGTCAATTCGCGCGCCTTGCGCGCCGCCTCGCGTGCGCGCGCGGCATCGATAATCTTGTTGACGATGATTTTTGCGTCGTTGGGCTTTTCCAGCAGGAACGCGCTCATTTGCTGCGCCACCAAGTCTTCGATCACCGGGCGCACTTCGGAAGAAACCAGCTTGTCTTTGGTCTGCGACGAAAATTTCGGGTCGGGCAATTTTACCGAGAGAACTGCCGTCAACCCTTCGCGCATGTCGTCGCCGGTAGTATCTACCTTGGCTTTTTTTGCCAGTTGTTCGGTCTCGATGTACTGGTTCAGCGTGCGGGTCATCGCGGTGCGCAACGCGGTCAGGTGTGTGCCACCATCGCGTTGCGGAATATTATTGGTGAAGCATTGCACGTTCTCCTGGTAGGAATCGTTCCACTGCATCGCGATTTCGGCGGTGATACCGTCCTTTTCACCAATCGCATAAAACACCGTGGGGTGCAAGGCTGATTTGTTGCGGTTCATGTATTCGACAAAACCCTTTATGCCGCCGCAATAGGCAAAATTCTCTTCCTTGCCGGTGCGGTGATCGATCAGCGCGATCTTCACCCCGTTATTAAGGAAAGACAGCTCCCGCAGCCGTTTGGCGAGAATATCAAAGTGGAATTCGATCAGTCCGAATGTTTCTTTTGCCGCCAGAAAGTGGACAACTGTTCCTTTTTTTGCGGAATCTCCTACAACCCTGAGAGGAGCGACCGGATCGCCGTGGCGGAATTCGATGAAATGTTCTTTCCCCTCGCGGTAAATGGTTAGCTTCAACCATTCAGACAGAGCGTTTACTACCGACACCCCGACACCGTGCAGCCCACCGGAAACTTTGTAGGAATTGCTGTCGAATTTACCACCGGCGTGCAGGACGGTCATGATAACTTCGGCGGCAGAACGATTTTCTTCCTTGTGGATATCGGTTGGAATGCCGCGCCCGTTGTCGCTGACGCTGATTGAATTGTCTGCGTGGATAATTACATTGATTTCATTGCAATGGCCAGCCAGGGCCTCGTCAACGGCATTATCCACCGCTTCGAACACCATGTGGTGCAATCCGGTCCCGTCGTTAGTATCGCCAATATACATCCCCGGGCGTTTGCGGACTGCTTCCAATCCTTTTAATACTTTAATATTGTCCGATGTATATTCACTCATTCTTTATTTCCGGGTGTTTGGTTTTTCTGACTTGTTGTGTATCGTGAAACTCGTGCAGCGATCGTTCGCCACCTCGCCCTCTTGCGGGAGAGGATTGAGGAGAGGGAAACGGGCATGACGAGTTTCATTGCTTGGGGTAGATCTCGCCATGCCCATTAGATGCGCATTGGCATAACAACATATCTGAACTCTGCATTTTTCGGGTTAGTGATCAAAATACTGCTATTTGGATCGCCAAACGATAATATTATTTTATCGCTGTTAATATTATTTATACCTTCCAATAGATAATTAATATTAAAACCAATATCTAAAGCTTCTCCGTGATATTCGGTTTCCAGTTCTTCTTGTGCTTCTTCCTGTTCGCTGTTGCTGCTTATGATGCTGAGATTTTTTTCCGTCAATACAAAACGTACGCCCCTGAATTTTTCATTTGATAGTATTGCCGCGCGTTGCAGCGCTTGATGAATTAGTACCCGATCCAAATTCAAATGGTTTGTGTATTTTGGTATCACCCTTTCGTAATCGGGGAATTTCCCTTCTATTATTTTGGTTATTAAAACCACATCGGAAAATACCGCTTTTATTTGCTGGGCAGTAAATTCCAGCGTGATGTTTTCGCTGGAGCTACTTAATAATTTGCAAAGTTCTGTAACCGCCTTGCGCGGTAAGATAATTTCCGTTTTTTCATGGGCTCCATCTATTTGAACTTCGTTGTAGGCCAAACGGTGCCCATCCGTTGCCACTGCCCTGAGTTTATTGTTTTCTATAATCAACAATATTCCGTTCAAATAGTACCGAACATCCTGGTGCGCCATTGCATATTGCACTGATTCCAGTAAATCTTTCAGTTGTGTTTGGCTCAGGGTTATTTTTTTTGAATTTTCAAATATATCTGGCAGCTTAGGAAAATCCATGGCTGGCAACGTTTGTAAAGTGAATTTACTTTTGTTGCATTTGACTATGGCTTTATTTTCCTTGGTTTCTATGGATACCTTGCTTTGGTCAGGAAGAATACGCAGGATGTCCTGAATCTTTTTCCCACCTACGGTAATTGCAGAAATATTATTTTCCTGTAATGTGTTTTTTATCAGGGTGGTTATTTGAATTTCAAGATCAGTCGCGGTAAAGCGAATGTTATCCGCTTCTTTTTCTATCAGAACATTTGAAAGAATTGGGAGGGTTTGTTTTCGTTCTACTATCCCGATAATTGTTTGTAGTGGTTTTAGGATTATTTCTTTTTCTGTTTTATCAATAAACATAATATATATACCTAATAATTCTAATAATGAGTTATTTAGTTGTTAATTGTAATAAAATTCATTCTGATATCAAAAGCATACATGCTAATTCAATAGGCCGTTCAATTGAGTAATAATGGCTTACAAAATGTGAATTGTTTTTATTTTATGTTTGAATGTTGAGTTGTGCACATTTTGCAATCAAGCAATTCACATAGTTAACCACGTAAAATCTGTACGAGTATTTTATAATCTGCATCAATGGTTGTGTCGCTTGCTTTCAGGTTGTTGATGGTTTTACACGCATGAATGACAGTCGAATGGTCTTTACCCCCAAAAGCATTTCCTATTTCCGGTAAACTCATAATCGTTAACTCGCGGGCCAAAGCCATAGCAATTTGCCTTGGCCGAGTCAGATTTCTGGTTCTTTTCTTTGACAACAACTCTACCATTTTTATATGGTAATAATCTGCCACTGTTTTTTGTATATTATCGATTGAAATTTGTCTGCTTTGAGCGATCAATATATCTTTTAGTGCTTCCTTGGCAGTTTCCACCGAAATATTTCTTTTATGGAATTTAACGTAGGCTTCTACGCGTTTCAACGCCCCTTCAAGTTCTCGAACATTTGAGCTTACATGCTTTGCTATAAAAAAAGCGACAGTATTATCTAGGGAGTATCCATTCAGTGAAGCTTTTTTCAACAGAATTGCTACGCGCATTTCCAGTTCTGGCGGTTCAATGGCTACCGTTAACCCCCATCCAAACCTGGAAACCAAACGAGTTTCCAAACCAACAATTTCTTTTGGGAATGTATCGCTGGTTAATATGACCTGCCTGTGAGAGTCTACAAGAGTATTGAAGGCATAAAAAAACTCTTCTTGTGTTTTGGCCTTTCCTGCGAAAAATTGAATGTCATCTATAAGCAGAATATCTAAAGAGTGGTAAAACTGCTTAAATTCTTCAAATTTATTTGTTTGATAGGCTCGGACAACGTCTGCCACATATCTTTCTGCATGCATATAACAAATTTTTATCTGCGCATTATTGGCCAGTATTTGATTTCCGATGGCTTGTAGCAGATGAGTTTTACCGAGACCAACCCCCCCATAAATAAACAAAGGGTTATACGAAACCCCAGGGGTTTCCGCCACCTGAGTAGCTGCTGCAAATGCCAGTTGATTTGCTTTGCCAATTACAAAATTGTCGAATGTTAAATTGGGGTTTATTTTTCCATAACCTCTAAAAGAGGTTTCGACTTTAGGTTTATGTTCTACAGGCGCAATAGTTTTGGCAGGGGGTTGTATATCGGCTTGTTTACCTGCAGGGAGTGTTTCCAGAACCCTAAACTCGAATAATGGAACCTTGCTCAAGGCAAGCCCTGCTTGCCGACAGATTTCCGGGAAAAAACGTTCCTGTACTAGCTTTAAAGTAAAACTGTTTGGCGCGGTGAGAACCAGGGTATCACCTTCGTTTTTAAGATTTAGCGGTTTAATCCATGAATTATATTGTTGCGGTGGCAAGCTCTTTTTAAATGAGTGCAGGCATGAATCCCAAAAAGAAATATCTTGCATGTTTGAATATGGGTTTCAAAAATTGGATTGGAAATGTAGCGAAAAGATGCCGGGGCATAGTACCGCACAAACAGAAAGTTATCCACAGGGAGAGAAGTATATTATACTTGACAGCCTTGCCCTCAGGCTTTGTAATTACGGGTTCAATAATTTACTCAGGAAAATAACATGAAACGCACATATCAACCATCAGTAACTAAAAGAAAACGCACCCACGGATTTTTGGTACGCATGAAAACACGTGGTGGCCGTGCTGTTATCAATGCGCGTCGCGCCAAGGGCCGCGCAAGGCTAGCAGTTTAATTTGCAGGATACATTGTCGGTTGCGCATCGCTTGTCGCGCGAAACCGGATATGATCATGTGGTTCGCGCGGAAAATGTTTCAGATGGTATTTTCAGGGTTTTTTTTGTGCAAAATAGCCAAAAAAACTCAAGGTTGGGAATAATCATCGGAAAGAAAACGGTATCTGGGGCCGCTGACCGGAATCGTATTAAAAGGATCATCCGGGAAACGTTCCGCCAGCACAACATCAAACAGAACAACCTGGATGTGGTTGTGTTGGTCAGGCGCCCCTTTCCGCAAGCAGCCAGTACGCAAGCTGCTAACTTAATTATGCTGTTTAACCGGATTGAAAACAGATGCGCAGAATTTTGATCAAGCTGATTCATGGCTATCAATACCTGATCAGTCCGCTTAATCCCCCTACATGCAGATTTACCCCAACCTGTTCCCACTATGCCTGCGAGGTATTGCAGAAACACGGTGTAGCGAAGGGATTGTGGTTCGGCATCAAACGCGTGCTGCGTTGTAACCCCTGGAATCCCGGCGGCTACGACCCGGCACCATAAAAATTACAGGCCCGCTCATGGATTTGCAGAGACTTTTTTTGTTCTTGATTTTTGTGTTTTCGCTGGGATTGGTATGGGATGGTTGGCAACGCCACCAACATCCAGAATTGTACGTTCAGCAAAGCACAACAGCTGGCGAGGCGGAGGTAAAGCCCCAGCAAACAACCCCGACATCTTCCGCGCCTACGGCTTTGCCGCCGGTATCTGCCGCACAAACCAATGCTCCTCAACCCGCCCAGCAAACGACAGGAAAGACGATACGCGTCAAGACCGATGCGCTTGAGGTTGAGATCAGCACCATTGGTGGAGACATCAGCAGCTTAGCTTTATTGAAGCACCCTGATTCACAAGACAAAAACAAACCGCTGGTGCTGTTCCAGCGCGGTGCGGGCACACATAATTACGTTGCGCAAAGTGGCCTGCTTGGCGCGGGGCTGCCCAACCACACCAGCTCGTTTACTTCGGAACAAGACCAGTATGTTCTCTCCGGCAATGCAGAACAGGTTCAGGTCAGGCTGAAAGCAGAGGGTGATTCCGCTCTGAAGGTGAATAAGATAATCACCTTCCACAAAGGAAGTTATCTCATCGATGTTGCCTACGAAGTGGAAAACACCGGGCAACAACCCGCCGCAGTAAGCAGTTACTTCCAGCTGGTTCGCGATAGCGCCGCACTGGCAGGCAGCTCGATGTTTTTGCCAACCTATGTCGGTGCGGCGGTCTATACCGACAAAGAAAAATTCCAGAAAGTAGAGTTTCCGGAAATTGAAAAGGGCAAAGTGAATTATCCCAAACAGGCTGGTGACGGCTGGATCGGGATATTGCAACATTATTTTGTTGCGGCATGGTTGCCCAAGGAAAAAACGGATCGTGAATATTTCACACGCAAACTGGATGGGGATTTATATTCGGTAGGAGTAATCCTGCCGGCGCAAGCCATTAACCCAGGCCAGAAAACGCTGCTGGGTTCGGGGCTTTATGTTGGCCCTGCCCAAACCAATCTGGACAAAATTGCTCCAGGTTTGGGTTTGACGGTGGACTATGGCTGGCTGACAGTTCTTTCAGCCCCGCTGTTCTGGCTCATGGCGCTGTTGAATGACTGGACGCACAACTGGGGTGTTGCCATCATTCTTTTGACCGTCCTGATCAAGCTGCTATTTTTTCCGTTGTCGGCAGCAAGCTACCGTTCCATGGCCAAGATGCGCGTGGTGGCGCCCAAGCTGGAAAAGATCAAACAGCAATGCGGCAGCGATCGTGAAAAACTGAACAAAGCCATGATGGAGCTGTATAAAACCGAGAAAATCAACCCGCTGGGCGGTTGTTTGCCGGTGGTGGTGCAAATCCCGGTGTTTATTGCCTTGTACTGGGCTATCCTGGCGAGCGTCGAGTTGCGCTACGCGCCTTTCTTCGGCTGGATAAGCGACCTGTCGGCGGCCGATCCGTATTACATCCTGCCATTGATCATGGGCGCCAGCATGATTATCCAGATGCGCCTCAATCCGAAGCCGCCGGATCCGATCCAGGCCAAGGTCATGCAAATCATGCCGATTGCGTTCAGTGTTATTTTCTTCTTTTTCCCCGCCGGGCTGGTGTTGTATTCCATCGTGAACAACATTCTTTCCATCGGCCAGCAGTGGTATATCACTCGGGCAGCCGAGGATGAGAGCAAAGCTGCTGCAGCCAAACGCTGATAACATTGCCGCCATTGCCACCGCGCAAGGACGTGGTGGCATCGGGGTGGTAAGGGTGTCCGGCCCGCATTTAGAAACTTTGGTGCGCGGAATCCTCGGCAAAACACCCGTAGAGCGGCATGCCACGCTAAGCAATTTTCTAGATGAAAACGGCGACACTCTTGATCAGGGTGTCGCCTTGTTTTTTTCTGCGCCACATTCCTATACCGGTGAAGATGTACTCGAACTGCAGGGGCATGGTGGCCCGGCGGTGTTGCAGCTGTTGTTGCAGCGCTGTCTGGATTTGGGGGCGCGCTTGGCGCAGCCGGGAGAGTTCACACGTCGCGCCTTTTTGAACAACAAGCTAGACCTGGCGCAGGCGGAAAGTGTCGCCGATCTGATCGAG
>Ga0224495_10001931_pt1 | contig 14022 bp, 7 predicted proteins | sample SF_Jul11_sed_USG_FD_168128 | JGI IMG/M metagenome (GOLD analysis project Ga0224495, IMG submission 168128) | Sediment microbial communities from San Francisco Bay, California, United States - SF_Jul11_sed_USGS_4_1 | ecosystem: Environmental > Aquatic > Marine > Sediment | place: USA: California... | reverse complement strand
ACGCTCGACGAAGAGCAACTGGCGGGGGAGTGATCCGGGCCCCGGTGGCGCAGTGTAACTGCGGTGTAAAGGCGCAAAATTGATTGCGCGGGGCGCGTCGGCCGGTGTCACAATTCCGGCGCTTGCGCGGCGTTGCCGCGACAGAACAACGATCCCGATGAACACGCTCCCCGGGCGCCCGCTTTGATCAAGCCATTGTCGTTTTCCAGGATGCAGGGCGCGCCGCATCCGGGGTTCTGGGTTGTTCTCGCGCTCCTCGTGCTCGCCGCGGTCGCCGGGGGCCTGTACTACTTCCTGATGCGGCCGGCGGGGGGGGGACCGCCGGAGCAGGCAAAGGCAGGTTTTGGCGCCCGCCAGGGAGGGTTCAGGGGTGCCGGCAAGGGCGAACTCGGCATGGCACGACCGGTACCGGTGGTGGCCGAGGCGGCGCGAAGCGCGGATGTCGGCGTGTATGTCTCGGCGTTGGGCTCGGTCACACCCCTTGCCACGGTCACGGTGCGCAGCCGCGTCGACGGCGAATTGCGCCGGATCCTGTTCCGAGAAGGCCAGATGGTGCGCGCCGGCGACCTGCTCGCGGAAATCGATCCACGCTCCTACCAGGTGCAACTTGCCCAGGCGGAAGCGCAGATGCAGCGCGACCAGGCGCTGCTGAAGAACGCGCAGATCGACGTCGAGCGGTACCGGAAGCTGTTCCGGCAGGATTCGATCGCCCGGCAACAGCTCGACACCCAGGAGGCGCTGGTGCGCCAGTACGAGGGTACCGTCAAGGTCGATCAGGCATTGATCGACAACGCCAGGCTGCAGCTCAGCTATTGCCGGATCACCGCGCCGATCAGCGGTCGGCTGGGCCTGCGCCAGGTCGATGCGGGCAATATGTTGCGCGCCAACGATGCCAACGGCGTGGTGCTGATCGCGCAATTGCAGCCGATCTCGGTGGTATTCGCGATTCCCGAGGACAACCTGCCGATGCTAATGAGGAAGCTGCGCGCCGGGGAAAGGCTGACGGTCGACGTCTATGATCGCGCCGACAAGGTGAAGCTCGCCTCGGGCATGCTGATCACCGCCGACAACCAGGTCGACCCGGCGACCGGCACGGTGAGGCTCAAGGCGCAGTTCACGAACCGCGACCTGGGTCTGTTCCCCAACCAGTTCGTCAATGTGCGGCTGCTGCTTGAGCTGCGCAAGGACGCGACGATGATCCCCGCCGCGGCGGTGCAGCGCGGCACGCCGGGGACCTTTGTTTACGTGGTGAAGGAAGACCGCAGCGTCGAACTGCGTCCGGTGAAGCTCGGTCCCGCGCAGGACGAGCGAATCGCGATCGACGCCGGGCTGGCCCCGGGCGAGTTGGTGGTGGTCGATGGCGCGGATAAATTGCGCGCAGGCACGAGGGTGGACACCGCCGGGCGAGCGCCCCCCGGAGCGCCGAGGAACGGCGCAGGCAGGAAGGGCGGCGGATGGCGTGGCCCGCCGGGCAGCGGGCCGCCTGCCGCGAACTGATCGCCATCCAGGGCAGCGCGCCGGATGAACATCTCCCGTCCCTTCATCCTCAGGCCCGTCGCGACCTCGCTTTCCATGGTCGCGATCCTGTTCTCGGGATTGCTCGCCTATCGCCTGCTGCCGATTTCGGCGCTGCCGCAGGTCGATTATCCGACGATCCAGGTGGTGACCCTCTACCCCGGGGCGAGTCCCGATGTGGTGACCTCGTCGATCACCGCACCGCTCGAGCGTCAGTTCGGGCAGATGCCGGGGCTCAATCAGATGTCGTCCACCAGCTCGGGCGGCGCCTCGGTGATAACGCTCCAGTTCACCCTCGAACTGAACCTCGATGTCGCGGAGCAGGAAGTGCAGGCGGGAATCAACGCCGCCGCGAATTTTCTGCCGCAGGACCTGCCTGCACCGCCGATCTACAGCAAGGTGAATCCGGCCGATACGCCGGTCCTCACCCTCGCGGTCAGCTCGAAGACCCTGCCGCTGCCCAAGCTCCAGAACCTGGTCGATACGCGCCTCGCGCAGAAGATCGCGCAGCTGCCCGGCGTGGGACTGGTGAGTCTCGCCGGAGGGCAGCGTCCCGCAGTGCGTATCCAGGCCAACCCCAAGGCACTCGCCGCCTACGGGCTTAGCCTGGAGGACCTGCGCATCGCGATCGCCAATGCCAACGTCAACCAGGCGAAAGGCAGCTTCGACGGACCGGCACGCGCCTCGACTATCGACGCCAACGATCAGCTCAAATCGGCCGACGAATACCGCGACCTGGTGCTCGCCTGGCGCAACGGCCGGCCGGTGCGCTTGTCGGACATCGCCGAAGCGGTCGACGGTGCCGAGAACCAGCGCCTTGGCGCCTGGGCGAACGAACTGCCCGCGGTGCTGGTCAACATTCAGCGCCAGCCCGGCTCGAACGTGATCGAGGTGGTCGAACGCGTGAAACAATTGTTGCCGCAGCTGCAGGCGTCGCTGCCCGCGAGCGTGGCGGTCGTGCTGCTCAGCGATCGCACCACCACGATCCGCGCGTCGGTGAACGATGTGAAACGGGAACTCGCGTTCGCGGTGGCGCTGGTGGTGATGGTGATTTTCGTCTTCCTGCGCAGCGTCGCAGCGACCGCGATCCCGAGCGTCGCCGTGCCGCTCTCGCTCGTCGGCACTTTCGGCGTGATGTACCTGGCCGATTTCAGCATCAACAACCTGACGCTGATGGCATTGACGATCGCCACCGGCTTCGTGGTCGACGACGCGATCGTGATGATCGAGAATATCGCGCGCCATATCGAGAAGGGCGATCCGCCGCTCGAGGCGGCTCTGAAGGGCTCGCGCCAGATTGGCTTCACGATCGTGTCGCTCACCTTCTCGCTCATCGCGGTACTGATCCCGCTGCTCTTCATGGGCGACGTGGTGGGGCGGCTGTTTCGCGAATTCGCGATCACGCTCGCGGTGGCGATCCTGATCTCGGCGGTGGTTTCGCTCACGCTCACCCCGATGATGTGCGCGAGGCTGCTGCGTCGTGTTCCCGAGGCCGAGACGGGGCGCGTGGCGCGCGCGAGCGGGGAGTTCTTTGCCGCGACGATCGCGCGCTACGGCAGGATGCTCGACTGGGTACTCGAGCGCCAGCGTGCCACGCTATGGATCGCGATCGGTACCCTGGCGCTGACGGTGCTGTTGTACATCGCGGTTCCGAAGGGCTTCTTTCCGGTGCAGGATACCGGTCTGATTCAGGGCGTTTCGGAGGCGCCGCAGTCGATCTCGTTTGCCGCGATGGCCGAGCGCCAGGGCCAACTCGCGCGCGCGGTGCTCGAGGACCCGGCGGTCGCGAGTCTGTCGTCCTTCATCGGCGTCGACGGCATCAATACCACGTTGAACAGCGGCCGCATGCTGATCAGTCTCAAACCGCTCGCCGAGCGCCGCGTGAGGGCGAGCGAGGTGATGCGGCGCCTGCAGGGGCGTGTTGCGCGGGTAGCGGGCATTGCGTTGTACCTGCAACCGGTGCAGGACCTGACGATCGAGGACCGGGTGAGCCGCACGCAGTATCAATTCACTGTCGAGGACGCGAACGCCGAAGAATTGAGCTACTGGCTGCCGCGCCTGGTCGAACGCCTACAGGCGCTGCCCGAACTCGCCGAGGTGGCGAGCGACCTGCAGGACCAGGGCCTGCAGGCCTATGTCGAGATCGACCGCGCGAGCGCGGGGCGGCTCGGGGTTACGCCAGGCGCGATCGACAACGCGCTCTACAACGCCTTTGGGCAGCGTCTGGTGTCGACGATTTATACCCAGACCAGCCAGTATCGTGTGGTGCTGGAAGTGAAACCCGAGTTCCGCCAGGGACCGGCGGCGCTCGACGACCTGTTCGTTGCCTCATCGAACGGCAAGGCGGTGCGCCTGGGGTCGCTTGCGCGCGTGATCGAGAAGCCGACTGCGCTCTCGGTTAATCACCTGGGACAGTTTCCCGCGGCAACGGTGTCGTTCAATCTTGCGCACGGCGCGTCACTCGGCGCCGCGGTGCGCGCGATCCGTACGGCAGAGCGGGAACTTGGCCTGCCGGCGAGCGTGCAGACGCGCTTTCAGGGCGCGGCGCTTGCTTTCCAGGCGTCGCTCGACAATACGCTGCTGCTGATTCTCGCCGCGATCGTCACCATGTACATCGTGCTCGGCGTGCTCTACGAGAGCTATATTCATCCGATCACGATCCTCTCGACCCTGCCGTCGGCCGGAGTTGGTGCGCTGCTCGCGCTGATCGTCACGCGGAGCGAGCTCGATCTCATTGCCGTGATCGGGATCATCCTGCTGATCGGCATCGTGAAGAAGAACGCGATCATGATGATCGACTTCGCGCTCGATGCGGAACGCAATGAAGGCAAGAGCCCGCACGAGGCGATCCGCCAGGCCTGCCTGCTGCGCTTTCGGCCGATCATGATGACGACTCTGGCGGCGCTGTTTGCGGCGCTGCCTCTGATGCTGGGTAGCGGGGTCGGCTCCGAGTTGCGCCATCCACTTGGGATCGCGATGGTCGGCGGTCTGCTGGTGAGCCAGGTGCTGACGCTCTTCACCACGCCGGTGATCTATCTCGCCTTCGACCGGCTCGCGCAACGCGTGCGCGGCGGGGTGCGCGGTTCCGCGGGGAGTGCCGACCGATGAATGTGTCGGCGCCGTTCATCGCGCGGCCGGTCGCTACCACGCTGCTGACTCTCGCCATCGCGCTGGCGGGCGTGGTCGCGTTTCGCCTGCTGCCGGTAGCGCCGCTGCCGCAGGTGGATTTTCCGACGATTTCGGTGTCCGCCGCGTTGCCGGGCGCGAGCCCCGAGACCATGGCCGCGACGGTCGCGACACCGCTCGAGCGCGCGCTCGGGCGCATTGCGGGAATCACGGAAATCACCTCCACCAGCTCGCTCGGTGCAACGCGCGTGGTGTTGCAGTTCGATCTCGCGCGCGATATCGACGGCGCGGCGCGCGACGTGCAGGCGGCGATCAACGCCGCACGCACCTTGCTGCCCAGCGGCCTGCCGAGCAATCCGAGCTATCGCAAGGTGAATCCGGCCGATGCGCCGATCATGATCCTCGCGCTCACTTCGGAGAGCATGACGCGGGGCCAGATGTACGACGCGGCCTCGACCATTCTCGCGCAGAAGCTCTCGCAGGTGAACGGCGTCGGTCAGGTGACGGTGGGCGGGTCTTCGCTCCCCGCGGTGCGCGTCGAACTCAATCCCGTCACGCTCGGAAAATACGGCATCGGCTTCGAGGAGGTGCGCGCGGCGATCGTCGCGACCAACGCCAATCGTCCCAAGGGCTCGCTCGAAGCGGGGGATCGTTCCTGGCAGATTCTCGCCAATGACCAGGCGAAGACCGCGGCCGAGTACCTGCCGGTGATCGTCGCCTGGCGCAAGGGTGCTGCGGTGCGTCTCGCCGACCTCGGCGAAGTCGTCGACTCGGTACAGGACCTGCGCAACGACGGCTCGTCGAACGGCAAGCCGGCGGTGATGGTGATCGTCAATCGTCAGCCGAATGCCAACATCATCGAGACGGTCGACCGGGTGAAGGAATTGCTGCCGCAGCTGCGCGCATCGATTCCCAGTGCGATCGACCTCGACCTGGCGATCGATCGCACGCCGACCATCCGCGCATCGTTGCGCGACGTCGGGCGATCGCTCGCGATTTCGGTGGTGCTGGTGATTCTGGTGGTATTCGCGTTCCTGCGCGATGCGCGCGCGGTGCTGATCCCCAGCGTCGCGGTACCGGTGTCGCTGATCGGAACGTTCGGTGTGATGTATCTGTGCGGCTACAGCGTCAACAACCTGTCGCTGATGGCGCTCACCATCGCCACCGGCTTCGTGGTGGATGACGCGATCGTGGTGCTTGAGAACATTTCGCGACGCATCGAGGCGGGAGCGACCCCGATGCGGGCTGCGCTCGCAGGCAGCCGCGAGGTGGGTTTTACGGTGCTCTCGATGAGCCTGTCTCTCATCGCGGTGTTCATCCCGATTCTGCTGATGGGTGGCATCGTCGGTAGGCTGTTTCGCGAATTTGCGGTGGTGCTATCGGTCGCGATTCTGATTTCGCTGGTGGTCTCGCTGGCCACCACGCCGATGATGTGCGCGCGGCTGTTGCGGGCGAACGGTGCGCCGGGGGGAAGCCGCGAGGGGCGCGCGAGCGGGCGGATGTTCGGAGCGCTCTCGCGCGGCTATGCGAGATCGCTCGCCTGGGCGCTCGAGCACGGCAGGCTGATGCTGGCACTGCTCGGCGCGACGGTGGCGCTCAACGTCTATCTGTACGTCGTGGTACCGAAAGGCTTCTTCCCGCAGCAGGATACCGGGCGCCTGATCGGCTCGATCCAGGGCGACCAGGGGACATCCTTTCAGGCGATGCGCGGCAAACTCGCCCGCTTCATCCGCATCGTGCGCGAGGACCCGGCGGTGCAGAACGTCGTGGGTTTTACCGGGGGTGGGGGAAACTTCGGAGGGCGCAACGCGGGATCGATGTTCGTCAGCCTGAAGCCGCTCGCCGAGCGCGAGGTCTCCGCCGACCAGGTCGTGGCACGGCTGCGTGCGAGGCTCTCGCGCGAGCCCGGCGCGAGCCTGTTCCTCGTCCCGGTGCAGGATATCCGTGTCGGCGGCCGCCATGCGAATGCCCAGTACCAGTTTACCCTCCAGGCCGAAGAACTGGAGGAGTTGCGCAAGTGGGATCCGCTGCTGAGGCGCGAGCTCGCGCAGTTGCCGGAGATTGCCGACGTCAACACCGATCAACAGGACAAGGGTCTGCAAACCTCGCTCGTCATCGACCGCGACAGCGCGGCCCGGCTCGCAGTCACGACGCGCGCGATCGACGCGACACTGAACGACGCCTTCGGACAACGCCAGGTTTCGACGATCTACGATCCGCTTAACCAGTACCGCGTGGTGATGGAAGTGGCGCCCGAGTACTGGCAGAGTCCTGAGGCATTGAAGAGTCTGTACGTCCGATCGACGACCGGCGCGCTGGTGCCGCTCGCGGCGATCAGCCGTTTCGAGCACACGAATACGCCGCTGCGCGTGAATCACCAGGGCCAGTTCCCCGCCTCGACGATTTCTTTCAATCTCGCGCTCGGCGTTTCGCTTTCCGAGGCCACCGGCGCGGTAACCGAGGCGATGGACCGGATCGGCGTGCCGGCGACGGTACACGGCGCATTCCAGGGCACCGCGCGCGCCTTTCAGGCCTCGCTCGCTTCGCAGCCCTGGCTGATCCTTGCAGCGTTGCTCACCGTGTACATCGTGCTCGGCATCCTGTACGAGAGCCTGGTGCATCCGCTCACCATTCTCTCGACCCTGCCATCGGCGGGCATCGGTGCGTTGCTCGCGCTGCGTGCTTTCGGTTCCGAATTCAACATTATCGCCATGATCGGTGTGATTCTGTTGATCGGTATCGTGAAGAAGAACGCGATCATGATGATCGACTTCGCCCTCGAAGCCGAACGCAGCCGTGGCCTGGCACCACGTGAGGCGATCTTCCAGGCCTGCCTGCTGCGCTTTCGGCCGATCATGATGACGACCCTCGCGGCGCTGCTGGGCGCGGTGCCGCTCGCGATCGGCTTCGGCGAGGGCGCCGAATTGCGCCGTCCCCTCGGCATCTCGATCGTCGGGGGGCTTTTCATGAGCCAGGTGCTGACGCTGTACACCACGCCGGTCGTGTACATTTATCTCGATCGCTTCCGGCTCTGGGCGAAGCGCCCGCGTGCGCGGCCCGGGGTTGCAGCATGAGGCGCCGGGCAGTGCGCGCCGCGGCGTTGATCGGCGCCTTGCAGATGGCGGGATGCGCGGTGGGCCCCGACTATGTGCGTCCGTCGATCGATGTGCCGGCCGTCTACAGCGAGGCCGGTCCCGATTCGGTGCTGTGGAAGCCCGCGCAGCCGGGCGACCGGTCCAGTCGCGGAAAGTGGTGGTCGATCTACGGCGATGCCCGGCTCGATGGGCTGATGGAGCAGGTCGGAGTCACCAACCAGACTTTGCTCGGCGCGGCGGCGCAGGTTCGCGCGGCCAACGCGCTCGCGGAAGCCGCGCGAGCCAGCTGGTTTCCGACGCTCGGCGCGTCCGCCTCGGCGACTCGTTCGAGCACCTCGGCGAGCAGCGGGGCGGGCGCAGGATCGGCGGCCGGTGTGCGCACCCTGTACGCGTTGCCGGTGAATGCCTCCTGGGAGGCGGACCTCTGGGGCCGCATCGATCGCACGGTCGAGTCGAACGACGCCGCGGCGCAGGCGAGCGCCGCCGATCTGGAGAACGTGCGGCTCAGCATTCAGGCGGGGCTCGCGCAGACCTATTTTCAGCTTCGTGCGCTCGACGCGCAAAGGCAGCTTCTCGATACGACGGTCGCGGCTTACGCGAAGTCGCTCGACTTCGCACGCAATCGCCATGCGGCGGGAGTGGTATCGCGCAGCGACGTCACGCAGGCCGAAACGCAACTCAAGTCCACCCAGGCGCAGGCGATCGATCTCGGCGTGCAGCGCGCGCAGCTCGAACATGCTCTGGCGGTACTGCTCGGCCGGCCCGCCGCGCGGGGATTGCTCGCGCCGGTACCGCTTGCCGGACCGCCGCCGGCGATTCCCGCGAGCCTGCCCGGCGAACTGCTCGAGCGCCGCCCGGACATCGCTGCCGCCGAGCGCCGCATGGCCGCCGCGAATGCGCAGATCGGCATGGCGCGTGCAGCCTATTTCCCGAGCGTGACGCTCAGCGCGGCGGCGGGTTTCCAGAGCGCGAGCAGCAACCAATGGTTGAGCGCGCCGAGCCGGTTCTGGTCGATCGGCGCCACGCTCGCCGAGACCTTGTTCGACGGCGGACGGCGCGAGGCGCTCGGCAGGCAGGCGGCGGCGAACTACGATGCGAGCGTCGCGGCTTACCGCGGCACGGTCCTCGCGGCCTTTCGGGAGGTGGAAGACAACCTGGTCGCATTGCGCGTGCTGGAAGAGGAGGCCGCGGTGCAGGCCGAGGCGGTGCTCGCCGCCGAGCAGTCGCTCGAGATGGTGGTCAATCAGTACCGCGCGGGCGTGGTGGCCTACCAGCAGGTGGTCGCCGCACAGACCATCGCGCTGGCGAATCGGCGCGCGGCGGCCGACATACTCGCGCGGCGCATGAACGCGAGTGTGCTGCTCGTCAAGGCGCTCGGCGGAGGATGGGAGGCGAAGTGGTGAGGGCCGGCGCCGCTGGCGCGCGGAAGACCTCCCGGACTACGCCGGCCGAAACGGCAGTACGCGCGCCGGGGCGTGTCCCTCGGCGGGCAATTCGATGCGTCCGCCGTTGGCGCGCAGGAGTTGTGTCAGCTCGTCGGTGGTGAGCGGAGCGGCGTACACGTAGCCCTGCAGCCAGATCGGCGCATGGCCCTGCAGGTGCCTGGCCTGTGCGGCGGTCTCGACGCCTTCGGCGACGATGTTGAGGTTCAGGCTGCGGCACATCGCGATGATCGCCTCGATGATCGCGACCCCGTCGTGATCGCCGGGCAGGCCGTGGATCAGGCTGCGGTCGATTTTCAGCACGCGTACCGGAAAGCGGCGCAGATAACTCATCGACGAGTAGCCCGAGCCGAAATCGTCGATCGCGAGGCGCACCCCCAGCCGGTCGATCTGATGAAGCTTGTCGCGCGTGGCGTGCGTGCCGTCGACCAGCGCGAGTTCGGTGATCTCCAGGGTGAGCATCGCGGGGTCGAGCGTATGCTGCGTCAGTACCTCGCGTACCGTGGCGAGCAGATCGCTTTCCCGCAACTGGCGACCCGAGACGTTCACCGACATCGCGACCGGCAGGCCGAGGGTCTGCCAGATGCGCGCCTGGGCGCAGGCCTTGCGCAGCACCCATTCCCCGATCGGGACGATCAATCCGGTGTCCTCGGCGATGGAAATGAATTCGTCGGGTCCGATCATGCCGATTTCGGGGTGCTGCCAGCGCAACAACGCCTCGACCGCGACGATGCGCGAACTGATGGAATCGATCACCGGCTGGTAGAGCAGATTGAATTCCCCCTGGCCGAGTGCGCGGCGCAGGCTCTGCTCGATCGAGAGCCGTTTTTGCGCGCGCAGCCGCATGTCGTCGGTGAAGAACCGGTAGGTATTGCGACCCGAATCCTTGGCCTGGTACATCGCGGTGTCGGCCTGGCGCAGCAGGGTGTGCGTTTCGGAGGCATCCGCCGGGCAGAGCGCGATTCCGGCGCTCGCGGTGAGGAAGATCTCGCGTCCGTCGAACAGGATCGGTTCGCGCACCGCGGCGATGACGCGCTCGGCGATATGGCGCGCGTCCTCGCGGCTCGACGGGTTCTCGAACACGATCGCGTATTCGTCCCCGCCGAAGCGGCAGACCGTGTCGCTGGGACGCAATGCGGCCGTCAGCCGTCGCGCAACCTCCTCCAGCAGGCGGTCGCCGGCGTCGTGGCCCATGGTGTCGTTGATCGACTTGAAATGATCGACATCGAGGAACATCAGGCCGATCGAGTGCCGGCCGCGAGCGGTGCGCGCGACCGCGTTGCGCAGGTACTGGTTGAAGTAGTGACGATTGGGCAGCGAGGTCACGGCGTCGAAATTCGCCAGCCGGTGCAGTTGTTCCTCGGTCCGGCGCCGCACCGTGAGCTCGTGGTCGAGCTCCTGCTGGTGGCGTTCGACCACGCTGAGCATCTCGTTGAAGCGGTTCGCGAGCAGGCCGGTTTCGTCGCGGCTCTCGACCGGCGCGCGCTTGCGGTAGTCGCGGTCGCGCGAAATGTCCTCCATCACGGCGATCAGCCGTGCCATCGGCGCGGTGATCAGGCGGCGCAATCGCGCGAGCAGGACGAAGGCGAACGCGAGCGCGACCAGCGCGACCGCCCACACCATCGCGAGTTGGACGAGCACGCGCGAATACAGACCTGCGAGTGAGGCGCGGAGGTGGACCGCGCCTTTCACTTCGGAATCCACCGTGATCGGCAGGTACAGCTCGGCGTGCCGCCAGCCGACCCGGTAGGTCTCCACGGCGGGCGCCGGCGGCATGTCGGTCACCGGTCCGTGGTCGCGAACGTAGCGCGCAAGGATCCGGCCGTTGGCGGCATGCACGACGCCTTGTTCGACCTCCGGGGTCAGGCGCAGCGCCTCGAGAATGGCCGCTGCGTTGCGCGCATCGTCGAAGACGACCGCGGCGGCGCTGTTTTCGGCGATGATCCGGGCCTGGCCGCTCAGCTCGAGGACGAGTTCGTTGCGGTAATTGAAGTAGCTTGCGATGGTGATCAGCAGCGTCACCAGCACCATCGCGCTGCACGAGACGGCGAGCGCGATGAGGTTCAGCTTGCCGGCGATGCTTTGCTTGTTGAGCGGAATCGGCATGGCCGGCGCGGACTCAGTAGACCTTGCGCGCGAGGCGCAGTAGCCGGGAGCTTACCTGGATCCCGGCGCGGCCGGCGGCCTCGGTATCGATGTCGAAGGCAATCCGCCCCTGCGCGACGATCAGGTTGATCATCGCGGGGCGGTCATTGAATTCGGAGGCTTCCGAGACGGTCAGCACCGGCAGCGTGGCGACGGCTTCGCGCGCGCGCGCGAGGGCGGCACGATCCCTGCCGTCGATGTACAGGACCTGGCAACCGCGCAGTTCACTGACATTGGCGGGACGGCGCACACGCAGGGCAGCGCCCCCGACCCGCTTGCCGGCGAGCGTTTCGGTCGCGATCGCTGGGTTGGCTCCATAGAGACACAGGTCGAACTCCCCGGTCGGGGGGGCGGGCCAGTATACGAACAAGGCGAAGTTGTACAGAAAGGCCGCCCTGAGTTGTTCGATCGGCACGGCGGTTTGCGCGAAGCCCGGGCCGAGCAGCAGTGCCAGCAGCAGCGCGCCGCGCCCCATCCGACCGGTTGAGCGTCCGAATCCCATCACCACTCAGAACCGTGCGCTCAGTTTGAAGCGCAGCGAGCGCCCGTCCTGGGCGATCGCGTCCTGCAGGTGTTCGGCGGAGCCGGGATCGCTATAGGCTTTGTCGAACAGGTTATAGGCGCTCAGCGACAGCTCGATGCCTTTGGCGAGTCCCGCGTGCGTGAGCGTGAGGTTGGCGAGCGCGTAACTGCCGGTCTCCGCGACGAGGGTCCTGCGCCGGCTTACGTATTGCAGGTCGATTGCCGCGCGCAGGCCGGTCGCGGCGAACGGTGAAGAAAGGTTCAGTTTGGCGAGCTGGCGCGGCGCATTGGTCAGGATCTGGCCGGTGGTCTCGTCGCGCGCGGCCTGGACCGACAAACTCGCGCGCGCGCGCACCGAGTTGCCGCGCCACTCTCCACCCAGCTCCGCGCCGCGTGCCTCGACGCGATCAACGTTGCGAAACACCAGCAGGCCGGAGCCCGCATCGGTGGTCAGGCCGATCAGGTCGCGCATCTGGTATTGGTAGACGGTGCCGGTGAGTCGTATGCGATCGCCGATGCGTTCCTCGACCACGAGTTCGCTGGTGCGTATCCGTTCGGGTTGCAGCGACGGATTCGGCAGGTTGGTGAAGGCGAGCGCGTAATAGCGTTCGTAAACGTTGGCGACGCGGTAAGCGCTGCCGTGAATCGCCTTGACCACCCAGTCGGTTCGCGGGCGGTAGATCAGCGCGAGGCGCGGACTGGTGGTGTTGTCGGAGTCGGCATAGGCATCGTGACGGACTCCGAGACTGGCACTCAGTTCTGCGGCAAGTATCGCTTCGCTCTGTACATAGACGGCCCAGTGGTGCGACGGGCGTCGATCGTCGAGATATGAGACGTAGGGCGCCAGGTCGTAGTTGAGTTGATCGCGACGCGTATCGCGCTGGTACTCGCCGCCGAACATCAGGGTGTGGCCGCCGCCGAAGCGCTCGATCAGGTTGAGCTCCGCGCCCCACCAGCGCGCCTCGGCGAGATCGCGGTTCAGGGTCAGGGTCGGGTCCGGGGGGGCGAACCGGTAGAGGTAGTCACCCTGGTAGTCGTAGCGGTCCTGGTACAGTCGGGCGCGAAGGCGGCGCTCGTTGTTCACGGCATGGTCGATCTGCAAAGTGACGAATGATTGCGCATCGATGGTGCGGCTACCGGGCGCATTGAAGGCCTGTGCATAGGAAGCCGTCGGAATGCCCTTTTCCCGCTCGGCATACCCCGCGGTGAGGGTCACCGATCCTTTCGTTGCCTTGAAAAACAGATCGCGGCGGTTCTCGAAATCGAGTCCCATCGCCCAGCCGTTGTTCGTCGCGGGCGAAGCGAATTCAGGGAAGAAGAGGTTGGCGCCGTCTGAGCGGTCCTGTGAGGTCGAGAGCAGAATGTCGAGTCCGCTCCCGGCACGATGCCCCAGGCTGGCTCGCGCGCCGCGTGCGCCGAGGCTGCCGGCCGCGGCGGCGAGTTCCGCTCCGTTGATGTCGCGCGCTTGACGGGTGACCACGTTGACCACGCCGAGCAGGGCGTTGCTGCCGTAGACCGCCGAGCCCGGACCCGGAACGAATTCGATACGCTCGATCAGGTCGACGTGCAGCGGAAAGGAGCGGTCGATCAGCGCCCCGTCGTAGAGGGGGTCGTTGATGCGGTGACCGTCGATGAGTACGAGCACGCGGGTGTTGTAGTCGCCCGGGCGGCCGAAGCCCCGCGCGCCGAGGTACTCGTAATTTCGGTCGTTGCTGACATACAGGCCCGGCACACTGCGCAGGATGTCGGCAAGGCTGCGATAGCCGTGGTCGCGGATGTCGTCGGAGGTGACCACGGTCACCGCGGAAGGTGCCGCGGCGATCTTCTGCGGGAACTTGGAGGCGCCCTCGATTTCCACATCGAGCAGGCGTTCGATCGGTATTGACGCGAGATCCTGCGGATGATCCGCCGCCGCGCTCACGGCCGGACCACCTGCCAAGGCGGCCAGGGCGAGAAGTCTCCAAGGACGGTAGTTCTCGAACATCGTTATGGCTCCGGATCCGACTTGTATTGCGGCAAGCGCTTGCCTCCCGGCAATTTGGGGCAGGGGTCGTCCATGCTGCCGCGGTTGCGGCGTGCGGAGGTGAAAAACTTTGTCATGCCGGTGCCTTACGTCACGCTGGCTGCGCGCCGCGATCGCGGCGCGGGACCGTCGGTGTCTCCGGGGAGGGCGTCGA
>Ga0224495_10001930_pt1 | contig 14027 bp, 11 predicted proteins | sample SF_Jul11_sed_USG_FD_168128 | JGI IMG/M metagenome (GOLD analysis project Ga0224495, IMG submission 168128) | Sediment microbial communities from San Francisco Bay, California, United States - SF_Jul11_sed_USGS_4_1 | ecosystem: Environmental > Aquatic > Marine > Sediment | place: USA: California... | reverse complement strand
GAGGTCTAAAATCAGGCAATCCGCCCCATAACCGACTGCTTTTTCCATCCATGCCGGCTTATTGCCGGGAACGAATAACAATGAACGATAGGGTTTCATGCTTCCTTCTCCTTTTCCCTAAAGGGTATACTAAAACAGTAACGTAGATGGGAAAACGCTCTATTTAGCGGGCTTGGTATATTGGTTTTCTCTTTTCGGCAAAAGCCCGGGGGCCCTCCTTGGCATCCTCGGTGGTGCGGAGAAATTGTTGAAAAGATTCCTCCAAACGGAGGCCGTGTTCCAGGGGTAAACTTTGACTCCTTATGGCCAGCTCTTTAATAGCGCGCAAAGCTAACGGACCGTTGGCACAAAGCTGTCTGGCGCACTGCTCCGCGGTCGGCATCAATTCCTTTAGAGGGACGATCTTATTGATCAGGCCGTAAGCGAGGGCTTCTTGGGCGGTCAAACGTCTTCCGAGAAGCAGCATCTCCATGGCTATGGCATAGGGGATCTGTCGTAAGGCTCTTTGCGTCCCGCCGTAAAGGCCTTCTCTCCCGCTCCGGTAATAATGGCTACCCAAACATCCGGGTGTCGCGAACATCGATCCAAGCTTTGGATAATTCAGTGTACACCTCGGCATCCATCGCGTTCATGGCCTCGGGACGATTAATCGTAATATAAGCCACCCGGTCCTTCACCTCATATATCAACTTCATATCTCTCTTTCCCCCTTTAGCAAAAAATAATTTTGTCCCTTATGAACTTTTTTGACTTCAAATTACGTTCTGTTCCTTCAGGATCTTGATATGTTCAGGTCCAAGGCCTAATAATTCCTGATATACGGCATTATTGTCCTGACCCAATAAAGGAGCGGAAGTAAGCTCTACCGCTTTATTTTCCGATAACCGAATGGGATTGCCGAATACTCTCACCGGGCCTTTTTGGGGGTGTTGAATATCTTGGAGCATCCCCCTTTCTAAATGGTGAGGATCATGCACAACCTCAGCTAATTTCAATACCGGCGCACACGGTACATGAACATCGAATAAAATTTTATGGATCTCAAACCGAGATTTCGTTCGGGTCCATTTATTGATTTCTTCGTCCACGAAATCAATTTGGGCACACCGCTTCAGATTGGTGGAATATTTCTCGTCGCTCGCAAGTTCCTCACGCCCGATGATTTTACATAAACTGTGCCAATGGTTTTGATTCACACAGATAATCGCCACGTGGCCGTCTTTGGCCTCATAGACATTGTAGGGGCACGTTGACAATCCCCCATGGCGATTTCCGGTTCTCTCCGGAGCTTCCCCCTTCAGCCTAAAATACCCCTCTAACTGGGAAGTGAGGGTAGGTAAAATGGCTTCGTGCATCGAGGACTCGACATATTGACCTTGACCGGTATGCTCTCTCTGGTATAAGGCTGCTAAAATTCCCGCCAGTAAAGTCACACCTCCCATGAAGTCAGCCAATGCCGGTCCACATTTGGTTGGCGGCCCCTCGGGGAAGCCCGTAACGCTCATCAAACCGGACATCGCCTGAACAGTTAAATCCATGGCCAAATATTGACTATAGGGACCCGTAGAACCGAAACCCTTACCCGAAGCATAAATCAACCGCGGGTTGCTTTGGTGTAAAACTTCGTACCCTAATCCTAACTGATCCATTACGCCGGTGGCGAAATTTTCTACTAAGACATCTACCTGGGGGACGAGTTCCTTGAAAATATTTTTCCCTTGGGGATGTTTTAGATTCAGGGTGATTCCTCTTTTATTTAAATTTAGGAGATTAAAGGCGTAGCTATCAATTTCCTGACCTTCAGTACGTTTACGCAGGTTTTCTCCCGTGGGGGGTTCCAGTTTAATAACTTCCGCTCCTAAGAACCCGAGTAACAATCCACAATAGGATCCGTTGTAAATCTGCCCCAGATCCAAAACCCTGATCCCGGAAAGGGTCATTCCTGAGGTTTTCATCGGCTTCCTCCTTTTTCTTACTCTCCTTTAGGCAAATAATCCCTGCCGATGATCATCCGGTGAACCTCGGAAGGTCCTTCCCCGATCCGCTTAATCCGCAGTTCCCTATACCATCGGCCTAAAGGCATTTCATGGTCAGCCAAGGCTTCCAACCCGACTATTTGAATACAACGATCAATCACCCGATTAGCGGTTTCAGTCCCGAAGACTTTGGCAATCGAAGCTTCCCTCCGGGTATCTTCCTTGCGGTCAGCTTTCCAGGCTGCTTCCCAAACCAGCCATCTTGCTGCCCGAATTTCGATTTCGGAGTCGCCCAACATCCACTGAAAAGACTGGTTCTTGATCCGGGGGATTCCGTTTAATTCATGTTTTTGAGCATAGGGGATGGCATAACGCATGGCCGCACAGGCCAGGCCGATGCATCCGGCAGTGTAGGGGATTCTATTTCTGACCAGCCATTTGTTGATTAAGCGAAACCCTTTGTTTTTCTCCCCCAGCTGCTGGTCCAGGGGGACTCGGCAATTTTCGAATGAAAGTTCACAGGGGTACCAGGGGCGGATGACCGGTACTTCTTTCCAAGTAAAACCGGGCATTCCTTTTTCCACGACGAAGCCCGTTATTCCTTCTCGCCCCGCATCTGTCCGTGCAAAGACTACGCCATACTCCGCCCGATCGACCCCGGTGATGAACGTCTTGGAACCATTCAACACCCACATATCGCCGTCTAAAACGGCCTTCGTTCGAATGGCTCTCGCCGGATCCGACCCCCCGCTGGGTTCGGTGATGGCCATAAAGGCATGCCCCCTGCCCTCAATCGTTGGAATCACGTACTTTTGGATTTGACTCTCCGTTCCTTCATACAGGACGTTGGGAGGCTCGCTCCCAAAGGCATTCAACGCCGGGTTGTAGGCTCCTAACCTGTGCTGAGAAGCTTCCTCCGCGGCCAGGGTCAATTCAAAAATGCTCCTCTCTTGCCCTCCGAATCTTTTCGGCGCCCCCAAAGCCCAAAGGCCCGCCTCTTTGGCCTTCGCCTGCAGTTTTTTTAATTCTTCTTGGGGTAATCGGGTCGCATCGGGGTCCAAAAGTTTTTCCAAAGGGAGAATTTCATCCCTTACGAATTCTCTTACCCTGACTCGAAAATCCTCCAATTCTTTTGGCAGCTGGAAATTAAAGTCACCCACGTTTTCCTCCCCTTAAGTGTTCACCCGTTCGGGATGATGCCAATCTTGAAGCATCGGGTATTTCGGCCCCCAACCACCGAGTTCGGCTTATGGCCTGGATTTCGGCGTATGATATTTTTGGAAACTAATAAGGGCCAACCTTTGCCGGATGATTTCCGAGGGAACAAGTTGAATCCGGGTTAGGCGGAGCTCCCGATACCACCTTTCCAACGTCACCTCTTGAGTGATGCCCATCCCCCCGTGAATTTGAATCATTTGATCAACAATCCGAAAGGCTGTTTCGGTGGCGTTTAGCTTGGCCATGGCCACTTCGTCAGCCGAAGCTTCGCCCCGGCTCTGTTTTTGGGCCGTGACCCAGGTTAGAAGCCTGGCGCTCTCTAAGGCAACCATCGAGTCTGCGACCATGTCCTGGATGGCTTCCCTCGTTTCGAGAAGCTTGCCGAATGTTTCTCTCTGGGTAGCATACTCAGTGCCTAACCGCAATGCTTCCCGGGCGATTCCCAGGCACCGGGCCGCCAGCAGAATCTGCAATTCCTGCAGCAATTCCACCACCAACTCGTTTCCGCTTCCCAGGCAGGAATCCGCGGGGACCTGGTAATCTTCCAGAGAAACATGAAACAGACGAATGGTGCGCATCACCACGATGGGTGTGGATCGAATGCTTTTGTCATTTTCAACGAGGAACAGGCCCGCTTCTTCTGAACCGTCCATCTTGGCCCAAATCAGGCCCAGGGCCGCTTTATCCGCGTTTCCCACAAATTTTTGACGGCCCGAAATCAACCACCCGTTGTCCCCTTCTCGCCTGGCGATAAAATTCGGACTAACGTCTACCGCTAAAAAACATCCCGCGCCCGACTCGACAGCCGGTTTAATCATTTTTTCATTCAGAGGAGAGGGCGATTTCATAACGACGGAAGGGATCTCTTGGCCAAAGGCGTTCAAGGCCGGACACATCAATCCGAAACGATGCCGGGAAGCTTCTTCCATCACCACCGTGCGGCTAAAAATATCCAGTCCTGCGCCGCCCCATTCCGGCCGGGCCCCCATCTGCCAAAATCCCATTTGTTTTGCTTTTTTCTGCAGAGAAACGATATACTCGTGGGGGACTTCCGCAGCCAAAGCCCCAATTTTTTGTTCAATGGGAATGACATCGTTCTGGATAAACCTCTGGACCGTATCTCTCATCATCTTCTGTTCATCAGTCAGGAAAAGAAATTCCAATTTATATCCTCCCTCTAACTCTGAAATTTCATTAAATCTCAAGCAACTTGATTAAAGCCGCCTCCCATTATCTCCTTGGCCAATCTTGATGATAAAGAATGCTGGCATTCATGAAACGGTCTCAGACTAAATCAACAGCGGATGGACCTTTTACAAGGTTCTCACTGGCTCGCTTGATTAAGGCAATTTCTTGTTATTCATGCGGTTAAAGACCCGATCGCGTAACGGAGACCAGATAAAAGGAAATACGAACCCCAGCCCGATAAGAGCCAACCCGATTATATCGGTCCTTATTACCGGATGAAAGAGTAGCACCCCGCCTCCCATATACATGGCCCGGCTGAAAGGATTTAGGTCCTTATTGAGATAACCGAAGAAGCCCGCAGCCATAAAAATAATGCCAACCGTGGCCGTAATCCCGGCCAGCAGGATATTGACGGGAGTGGCTCTTAAAAGCAAAGCGGGATTGATGATAAAGAAAAAGGAACCAAAAACCCTACCGCACCAAGCCTTACGGCGGCAAACGCCACTCTCACCCAAGAAGTCTGAGCTAAGTTGGCCGCTACAAAACAGGCGAGACAAACAGGAGGCGTGATGGGAGCTAAAGAGGAGAAATAAAAAAGGAACATGTGGGTTTGGATCATATCCGGCCCCAGTTGCAGGAGTGCTGAGGAGCAAATCGAGGCGGCTATGATGTAAACCGCTGCCGGAGTGATACCCATCCCTAAAAGGATCGGAATCACTGCCGCCATTAGAAAAGCCAGGATGGTGTTGATTTCGCCTATATCGGCAATCACCCCGGTTAACTTCAAGGCAACGCCCGTTGCCGAAAGGAGGCTAACCAGCATATTGACACACACGAGGGTTGCCACGATTTCTAACAAGGACTTTCCCCCAGCGCTCAAAGCTTCTCCCAGGGTGCGGAATTTGCTCTTTATTCTGGAAAAGGAAAAATCAAAGGCGAAAAAAAGAACTACGATTGCCAAACAGGAATAGAAGCCAGCCCCGGTTATATCGAAGCCCTCGACCAATAATCCAATGAGCACTCCGATGGGAAGAAAGAAGGAGATAATTTTTTTCCAGGCCAAAACTTCCCGCCACGGAGGGATTTCTTCCTCAGGCATACCTGAAAGTCCAGAACGTAAAGCTTCGAAATGAACTCCTGCGAATAAACAACCATAAAATAGTAGACAAGGTACCAAGGCATAAAAAATAATCTTTACGTAAGGTACCTGGATAAGCTCGGCCATAATAAATGCTCCGATACCCATTATCGGAGGTGTGATCATTCCCCCGGTGGAGGCCGTAGCTTCAACGGCTCCGGCAAAAGCAGGTTTATAACCCAAACGTTTCATCAGGGGGATTGTATAGGTCCCGGTAACCATAACATTGGCAACGGCACTTCCAGATATAGTGCCAAATAGGGTGCTGGCTAAGATGGCTACTTTAGCCGGTCCTCCCCGGTATTTACCCGCCAAGCGCATCGCTAAAGCTATAAATGTTTCTCCTCCTCCGGTGAATAAAAGAAGGCTGCCGAAAATGATAAAAACGGCCACGACCGTAGACGAGACTCCGGTGATGGTTCCGTAGATACCATTGGCCGAATAATATAGAGAGTTGAGGAGGTGTTTCAGAGGAAAGCTGGTGAATCTCCATGCCCCGGGTAAAAAAGGACCCGCGAAATTGTAGGCAAAGGCCAAAATCGTCAAAACAGGGATCATCCACCCCGTTGAACGTCTGGTTGCCTCCATAACGACCAGGGATAATAAAGCTCCCAAAATTAAATCCAGGGGAGTAGAAAAACCGGGGGCCAGATAAATTTGTTCATAGACCAAAAAAATATTTATATTGCCGGCCAAAACGATACCGATGAACAGCATATCCCAGAGGGGAACCTTGCCGGCCGCTTCCTCTTTTTTCTTGAAATTATGGGAAATTAACAGTAAGGAGAGCCCGAAAACAATATGAACCGCCCTCTGCTTTAAGTCCATTAAGAATCCAAAACCTGCGGTATATAACTGGAAAACAGAAAAGGCAATCGTTCCCCAATAAAATATCTCTCTCCAAACACCCTTTAAAGGACGCGGCATTACTCATTTTCCTTCCTGGCGAGTTTATTATTCCAATACTTGATGACTTCGTACAAAGTCCATCTGTCCCGCTCGGAGCGGGATTGCGCGCCCTGCCCTGTACACCATGCGGTGCAGGGCCTTGCATCTGAAGCTTTTTACTTGGCCATCCACCTTGATGACTTTTTACGAAATCATCAATACTTGGAAAGAAAAAACAGTCAAATCCTTCTGTTTCATTTCTTAAATTCGGGCGGGATTAAGTAATCCGGAACTTCTACTCCCTTTTCTTTGAGGTATCTCACTGTACCCGCATGAAGCGGCGTAACTTTATCTTTGGCGTAATCTGCTTCCACGAGAGTTTTGACCAAATCCCCTGCAGGATCCTTGGCACTGGTCGAATCGGCGGCCAGCAGGTCTTTCACATGGCTGCAAGCGGCCTTCATCATGCGGTACACAACATCCTCAGGGATTTTTTTGGAGCCATAATAAGTTGAAAAAGGGCTGTAGACCCAAAAATCTCCGGCCTGGGGATCTTCCCTATTTACGCCCTTAGGATAATACCGCATAGAATACTGCCCGTGGACGGAAGTTATCTTTTTTGCTTCCTGCTCCGAAAAACTGACGATGGTAAGGGGGTTGGTTAAATGAACCTCGTGCATGGAGGAATCATATACCTCAAAAGCAGTTGCCGATTTAAGAACACCATCAACCCGCCGTTCTCTTAAAGACTTAACGGCATCCGTGTAGGCCATAGGAACAATATTGACCTTCACCCCTAACGCCTTGATGGCGTTACGCAGGAATTGTTCCGCCCCGGAACCGGGAATGCCGGGGCATAACTTTAAATCCGTGCCTATAAAATCTGCGAAGCTTTTTATTTTTGAACTCTTGCGTACATAAATGGAGACATGAATGGCCTTCCCCGTCCTCAGAGCAATAACCCGAACATCTTTCCATGGTTTGCCTTTAAAAATCCCCCACCCGTTATAGCATTCCATCACCCCGTCATAAAAAAAGGCCCCCATATCAAATATATTTTCTCGCATCCGGTAAAGGTTGTCATAGGTCGCTCCACTCTCTAAAGGCAGCACCTCCACTCCCTCGCTATACTTGCTGACCACCCTGGCAAATGCAGCTGGCCCTACAAACGAACCGGAAGTGGCCGAAGTCACCCCCATTTTCAGAAGGACATTTCCAGCCGCATGGGCATTCGGGATGGCCACTGGCCAAGAGAAGATACCAAATAAAAATAAGCCAAGGACGGCCCCTGCCGGCATTAAGGGTATCCAACACTTTTTCATTTCCCTATCCTCCTTTTTTCTAAACTTGGTTAGCATCAAGGCTTGAAAGAATGGTCTTTGGCAACTTAGTTTTCTCGGGAGGCAACCGGGGGTTTTGGTTATTTCCCCAATATTTCTAAAGAGTAGGTTGCTTTAGAACCGTTGTCTCCCCTGGCCTCAAGGGGATAAACACCCGGCTTGATATTTACGGGAAATTGTCTTGATAATTTTAAGGAGCCTTTTTCATCGGCGACAACGACTCCACCAGATCCTTTAGCGGCCAATCCAATCGATATGGTTCCAATACTTTTCCCCTTTATCATTCCTTCAGCAGTAAGAATGAATAACACTTTCTCTCCGGGAATAAACCCCGAACCAACAATCTCCAGCTTCTCCCCCGCTTTCCCCTTTTCCGGCTTAACCATAATGTTGGCGACTTTTTCCGCTGGGGTTGATAACGTCTTGGACTGTTCAGGTGATAGACTTGATGGCCCTGGAGACGCACAGCCCACGATCAAAAAAATCAGGAACCCAGCGAATAATCCTAATGTACCTGTTTTTCCAATCATACTCTTCCTCCTGAAACGCCCCGCGCCGCTGCGGCGTGAGGCCTGTTATTAGGGCAGAAAGCCCATTTTTATACATATCCAAAGGCAGTAGGGTTCCCTACAACCTTATCATCGAAGAAGGAGTCGGTTCATGAATCTTTTTCTCTGGCATTGCCCAGGGCCTGAGAAATGTTTTTCCCTGCTTCGATCAGGAGCGGTATATCTCGGCTTTTCATTTTTTCTCCCAAAATCCGGCTCATAGGTATGGAGACGTTGATGCCCGCTACGGCTTGGCTTTGATGGTTGAGGATGGGAACCGCCAAAACAAAAATACCATCGACCAGTTCACTTTTACTGGCATAATATCCTAATTTCCGGATGTCCCTGAGTAGTTGCCACAAATCGCCCTTATGGCGAAAGGTCTTGCTCGGGTTTTTAGTGAAGGAGATACCGTTCAGGATTCTTCGTTGTTCCGTTTCGGACAAAAAAGCCAAAATCACCTTGCCAATGGAACTGAGATGAATGGGTCTTCTGGTCCCGACCTGCAAATTGGTCGTTAGGACGTGAGAGGTCCTCGCTATGCGATCAATATAGACGATTTCCTCATCGTTCATCAGGATTCCCAGATTGACAACCTCATCGAGGTCTTGGTTTAATTTTTTCATGTACGGCAGGGCAAATTCGCGGATTTCTGATTGGCTAAGAAAAGCAGAGCCAAAGGAAAGGAATCTCGGTGTTAAATGAAGGACTTTCGTTTTAGGCTCTTTGCAAAGGTACTGGAGTTCGATGAGGGTATTGATGATTCTTTGAGCAGAGCCTATGCTGAGGGCAAGCCTTTTTACCAGCTCGGTAAGGGTACAGCCGTTCTTGGTCTCGCTTATGAATTCGAGCACCCGGAAGGTCTTGGCCACGGAGTTTATCGTTGGGCCTTCTTTCATGCTTTATCTCATAGCGATAATTTTTATCTTGATTCGATAGACGGGGGAAATCCTATCAGCGGCTAAAATTCTTGTCAAGAAAAAAAATTTCCCCTTGACCTTGTGGGGCTTTGAACCCTCGAACCCTTCTACGGTGGAAGCAAAATTCCCTTGGGCCAATGGGGAGAAACCAGAACGCTGCCTCCTCGATCCACGATGATCGCGTGGACGTCGTTCATTCGTTTGAGCAGCGCTAGGCCTTGGGGGGGCCCCAGGACAAATATAGCCGTGGCCAGGGCATCCGCAGCCATCGCTGAGGGGGCCATGACCGTGACGCTCTGACATTCCCTTGCCGGAGTCCCCGTGGAAGGATTTAAGAGATGATGGTAGCGTTCTCCCTCTTTCATAAAAAATCTCTCATAATCCCCCGACGTGGCCACTCCCGCCTGCCGGGGACTGAGCTTGGCGATCATTGTGGAGGAGAGACGGGGATGCCGGATTCCGACCGTCCAGGGTAACCCTTTTTCCTTTGAACCATTGACTTTTAGGTCTCCTCCGGCATTGACGAGGAAATTATCAATTCCTTTTTTCTGCAGGATGTCAGAGGCCCGGTCTACGGCATATCCTTTGGCAATGGCCCCCAGGTCTATTTCCATCCCCTGCTTTTGGAAAAAGATAGAAGACCGGATGCGGTCAATTTTAATTTGGCGATAGTCTACTTTCTTCAAATTTTCCCGTAGATCTTTTTCTTCCGGAAACTTTCCCTCCCGAAAATTCCAGAGTCGAAAAACCGGGCCGATGGTGATGTCAAAAGCTCCCGCGGAAAGGGAGGAAATGTCGAGAGCCTGCTGGATTACCCTTAATATTTCCGGAGAAACTTTTGTTTCTTTTTTCCCGGCATTGCGGTTGACCCGACAAATTTCGCTGTCTTCCCGGTAATTGCTCATAAGGAAGTCAATACGCTGCACTTCCCGAAACGCAGCTTCCATTGCTTCTTCAGCTTTTACCGCCCGGGTCCGGGAGACAACAATTTCCACCGACGTTCCCATGATCACTCGGGATTTACGGAATAAATTCTTTTCTTGGCTGGAAGCGTCACCGGGGAAAGCCAGGGGCGAAAGGAGACTGATTATAAGAAGAATTGTTGGTTGTGAGCTTCGGATTAGAAATTTCATGGTTGATTTTCAAGCTAATAGTTTCCGGTTTCGGATTGCCGGTAAAAAAATCGACTTCTCTCAAGCGGCAACGCGAAACTCGTAACCCGCAACTTTCGGTTTTTGCAACAGTTTAGCCCTTTAAAAAAAATGGCTAAACTTCAATGCCCAATGCAAAAATTAAATTGAAGATTTAAAAAGGATTAAAGCTTTTCAGAGAAATTTGCATTTTCCGATTGGCAGTTTTCACTTTTCAATGAAATTTAGGGTGTCTTTTCAAAACGCTAAATTGATACCGGTTTTTTTCATCCCCACAATATTAATCCAAGGGAATAGGGATTTCCCAGTAAAGGATGAGAGGGGAGGAGGCGCACCCGAAAACCAAACCGCCCTACTTGCAGGCAGGGGATCTCTCCCCGAAAAATCGTTTGTTGCCCTTCCTGGACAAAGTCCTGCAGGGTAACAGTATCCCGATCCATGAAATCAGCCTTGGAATCAATGAGTCCGTAATAAATGCTCACGGAAATGTCCCGGGGAGCAACTTGCCCTAACTGCGTGGCAACCTCGACCTTGAGAGTTTCACCCAAGGGAATGACTCTCTTGACGGCAACCTTTTTCCCCAAGATTTTTATCTGCGACCAGTTTTCCCGCAGTTGTTGGGCCCAGGCGGAAAGAGTTCGAATTTCCTTAAAATTATTGGCTTCGATTCGCTCCCTGTTGAGGGCTAAAGGTAAATAAAATTTATGGATGTAATCCTGCAACATGCGGTGAGCGCAAAAACGAGTTACGAGGGTTGACATAGATTTCTTCATGATTCTGAGCCACCCCCGGGGCATGTTGTCCCGGCCCCGGTCGTAAAAGAGAGGAACGATATGCCTTTCTAAAAGGTCATAGATAGCCTGGCTCTCTACCTGGTTCTGGTACTCATAATCTTCATATTCCTCACCGGACCCTATGGCCCATCCCAGGTCAGGGTGATATCCTTCTGCCCACCACCCGTCCAATATACTCATGTTCAATGCCCCGTTAGCCGTCGCCTTCATACCACTCGTTCCGCATGCCTCCAGTGGCCGGCGCGGATTGTTCAGCCAGACATCGGATCCCTGGACCAGATATCGAGCCACATTCAGGTCATAATCTTCGATGAAAGCCAACCGGTGGCGGAACTCCGGCTGATGGGCTAAATGAATGATATTTTTGATAACCATCTTGCCCTCGGAATCCTGGGGGTGCGCTTTTCCGGCAAAAATAATTTGTACGGGTTTTTGGGGATCATTCAGGATTTTGGCCAATCGGGCCGGGTCTTTTAAAATGAGGTCGCCCCGTTTATAAAGGGCAAAACGCCTGGCAAATCCAATGGTCAAAGCTTCCGGGTGTAAGACTTCACTGGCAGCCTGGATATCTATTTTCTGAGCTCCGTGGCGCAGGAGTTGATCCTGGAGTCTTTGGCGGGTAAAGGCCACCAGCCTTTCCCGCCGGCGCTCATGGGCCCGCCACAATTCGGAATCAGGAATGCGGTTGATCCGCTCCCAGACCTTAACATTATCCGGGTCTTCGGCCCATTTTCGGCCCAGGTAGCGATTGAATAGGCGAGACATGTCATCGGAGATATAGGAAGGAATATGAATCCCGTTGGTCACCCGCCCGATAGGAATGTCCACTTCGGGAAGAGTTGGCCAAATCCGCCGCCACATGCGCTGGGAAACGTTCTTATGCAACTCGCTCACACCATTGGTCAGGGTGGAATTCTTCAGCGCCATTACGGCCATGTTAAAAGGTTCGTTCGGATTTGCTTCCTGGGCTCCCAGCTTCAAAAAAGTTTCCATGGAAATTCCCCAGGTACGAACATAGCTTCCCAGGTATGAAGCCATGAGCGATCGATCAAATATGTCGATGCCCGCCGGGATGGGGGTATGAGTGGTGAAAATGTTGCTGGCATACACTGCCTGCCGGGCCTCAGCAAAGGAAAGTTGATGCCTTTCCATCAGCAGGCGAATCCTTTCCAAAATGGCTAAGGCCGAATGTCCTTCGTTCATGTGAAAAACGGCCGGACGATAGCCCATCTTGTCCAAAACCCTGACCCCGCCGATTCCCAGAACGATTTCCTGCTTCAATCTCATTTCCCGGTCACCTCCGTATAGGGCAGAGGTGATATCCCGGTCTTCCTCGGTATTTTCCACAGTGTTGGTATCCAGCATGAGAAGTGGAATCCGCCCGACGTCGACCCGCCATACGCGGACCTTTACTGGGTGATCTTTGATGGGCACTTCGATGGTTTGGGGAGTTCCTTTTTCGTCGCGTTGCAGGGTTGCCGGGAGGATGTGGAAATCATTATCGGGGTAGGTTTCTTGCTGCCAACCGTCGACATTCAGGTACTGGCGGAAATAACCCTTTTGGTAGAACAGCCCCACCCCCACGAGGGGGACACGCAGGTCACTGGCCGATTTTAAGTGATCTCCCGCCAGGACTCCCAGCCCTCCGGAGTAGATAGGCAAGCAATCGGTCAGGCCATATTCGGCCGAAAAATAAGCCACCGTAAAATCAAAAGGAGTTTCCAGGCCAAAGTGGTACGCTTTGCCTTTTTCCGTGTAGCGGCTGAACTCAGAGAAGATGCGGTCCATCTCCGATAAAAATCCTTCATCCGTTAGCAGCTCTTGAAGGCGGTCTTTCCCCAGGCGACCGAGGATGGCCAAAGGGTTGTGATTGGTTTCATCCCAGAGAGTCTGGTCAAGGGACCGAAAGAGGTCGATGGCTCCCAGGTTCCAGCTGAACCAGAGATTATTTGCCAGGTCCATCAGCGGGCGCAGACGTTCTGGCAGGCTGGGTATCACCGTATAGACAACGATATCTTTCATCCTTCACCCCCGGATTAAAGATTTATTTTTTCCTTCCTTTCTTTCGCCAAACCCCTTCCCCAAATCAACAACAACCTGGTAATAAATATCTTTTTTCATCTATCCTGTCAATAAGCTTAGTTTTCTTGCCCCCTTCACTTTGAAATTTCCTTAGCATTTTCGAGCCCTGAGAGGCAGGAAGATATCCCGCTTAAAACGGGATTTGGCCAATGAGGCAGTTGTTCGTTCCTAATATTTTTCTTGACAAAAAAATTTGATCACATTAAATATCACTCATTACTCGGCCTTCCGGAATCTTTTCTCAGCCAGATATTCATTACCCAGCTTCCTCTTAGGCCACGGAGGTTTTATGATGCGGCAAGAATGGAGATTTCTGGATTTGAAGCTATCCAGCTATGCCCGAGCCTCTCTGTACATGCCGACGGTATTAACCCTCAGGGAAAGAGGAAAAATTCCCAATACTCTTGCCGCCATCAGCTTCGAGAAACCCGCCGCCTGTCTTTTCTATTACAACGATCCTGACCGGGAGATCGATCTGCCTTTCTGTCGGGATCAGGGCATCGAGGTGGCTCGCCGGGATACAGGTGGGGCTCCTTACTGGATGGACCCCGGAACTTTAAGGTTGGTCTTGTGTTTCAACTGGCAGGATGTTCCCGGATTCCCGGAAACGCTCCCGGAAGCATACCGTTTTATAATCGAGGCCTCCGCCGGTTCTCTATCCCGCAGATTTTCCATTCCGGCTGTTTACCGGCCGCTGAACGATCTTGAGGTCCAAGGGAGGAAAATCGCCGGACATACCTTGACCTTCCAGGGAAAAACCTGCCGCTGGGGAGCGGGTCCGCAG